>Ga0247609_10002990_pt1 | contig 17392 bp, 15 predicted proteins | sample 172DNAGHGlowgp2_FD_193487 | JGI IMG/M metagenome (GOLD analysis project Ga0247609, IMG submission 193487) | Sheep rumen microbial communities from Palmerston North, Manawatu-Wanganui, New Zealand - 1728 DNA GHGlow gp2 | ecosystem: Host-associated > Mammals > Digestive system > Stomach > Rumen ...
CTTTGCAAAAATAGGGAAGTTTGAGTAGATGAGGGGCATAAAGGTAAGACAAATGTGTCGTTATGATGCGAGGGGCTGTCGGGGCTTGGGGGAATGTGGTCGTGAGGAATCAAAAGACAGGGGGATGAGGGGAATAATGGTAAGGCAAATGTGTCGTTATGATGCGAGGGGCAGATGATAACTGGGGAGATTATAGAATGGAGAGCAAAAATGAACCACTATAATATATCAAACACTAATTGTGGTATATAGCTGTTTTTCACATTTTCATCGCCAAGCCCCAGCCTTGGATATACAGAACCACCAACGCCAGGAACAACTTCATTGCCTATCCGCTCGTCATCAATTGCAAAATAGACAAATCGGAATTTGTTGCTAATTTCTTCAGGAAATTCCTTACGCAGATTAGGCTCTCCATCCTTATACATCACGGGTGCGGCAATGACAATATGCTCTGGGGTTAAAGTATCCATAAGACGCGTTAACTGTGTCTTGACTACACACGATGTGCTGATAATAGATTTGACCACTATCAGCAAACGGCAGTCGTCAATGGTTTCTTCATAAGCTTTTTCAATTGGCGCAATTTCTATCTTATACCCATCAGGATTCTGGCATACAATTTCTCGAGAAGTCCAGTAAATTGATTTCTTGAGTGTTCCCTTGTCAAGTCCTTGTTCTAATCCAGTGGCAAGCCAATCAGCATCCTCCGAAGAACATGCCATCATGATACGAGAAGCAGGAATATCACGATATTCAGCTCTGATTACCCTACCAAGTTCGTAGCCCAAATCCGTGAACGCTTTTCTGTATGCCTCAAATTCAGTGGTTTTATCGGCAATTGTAGCTAACGCCTTCTTTATGGTATTGGCATCTCCATATTCAAGATTCCCTAATGTTCTCATAAGTACTACACATTTTAAAAAATCATCAAAAAATCCAATTTAGTAGAAGGGTGCTTCTCTCAGCCTCATTGCGTGTTGGAAATGATAGTAAACGCCATATTTGGGTGATATTCTGTTCTACATCAGCATTTCGCAAACTGCTCACATGAAAAAAGCATTTAACGGGTAGTGTTCATTCCTTAAGGGAAAGAAGTATCCAACAAAGTTTCCATAAAGGACTTAAACGTGGCACAGTGCCCTGAAAGAATAAGCGACATGATATCGTCTTTCTTTATTATTGCCATAGCAGACGTAATATCTGAAAGGTGCTTATCGTAGTTCTTCCCTATCAGTCTGTATATATTGTCCAAACTTTTGGCTGGGTGAAAGATACTTGTCTCGGGATCCTTATTAAGGTCAAGACCAATCTCTGCTTGGATGAAGCTGTGAGTTAGTTTATCACTCACGGCCAAAAGATATTGACTCATTCCAAGCAGCCATGCCTCCACCTCCATGATGGCAAAATGCAATCTGATATAGTCCCCATCCCCCGATTCCTTGATGAACTGATTGGCGTAGTCTATGTGCATTCGGTTGATTTGGGGAACAATCTTTCTCACTTTTGCATCCTTGATATATTGGCTGCTGTACATATCGCGAAGCCCTATGACAAGTTGATAGTTGAGACTCTTCAACTGTCTTATCCGGGCATAGATTTTGCTCAAAACAGAACTGTCGTTGCCTACACTCACCAACATGTAGTAATACTCGCTGTCTGTGTTGCCAAAAGAATAGGCCACATCACGATATTCATTATTGTGTAATGCATAGCAGTCAAAGCCTAAACGTTCAGCCTGATAGTCAAACCACTTAGTCAATAACTCCCGAACAAATACGAGTTCTGTTTGGCCTTCTACAAAAACGGCAGTCTTACGCTTATTCATAAGGAGTGTGGTTGATGATGAAATTAGACGACAACAAGTCGAAATTATTCAGCCCGGTACGTGCGAATGATTCGAAAAGATTGGCGTTCTTCTTACTATTCAACGAACTCACATTCCCTCCCCTGCGCAACAGAATATTCCAATACCTGAGGTCAACGACATCCATTAGAAAACTATCATTGGATGTAGCTATCAGTTGTATATCGTTTTCTTCACAAAAGCGGAAGACCATCTTACCAAGCATTGTGGAACGCATATAGTCTAATCCTTCGCCAATATCATCAATGATGAGACAGCGTGCGGAAGACAGTGTGGAACAATACATCATATAAAGGAGTGAACATATCACACGAAACATTCCATTTGACAGTTCAAACGGTCGCATTGGCATTGTTACCCCTTCCTCATATATAAGCAGCATCTTGCTACCGCTTGGCAATTCGTTCACTTCCAGTCTGTTGATTTGATAGTTCATCTTCCGCAAGCAATCAATCAATAGTTCTTGTAGGCTGGCAGGCAGCTTCTCGTACATCACAGGCAGGAGTGGTTCAGACGAGATTGTATATGGGCTTAAGGAGTTTGGTGATGTGGTGATATTGCTGAAAACGAAAACTGATGTCTGCTCTGCCCATTGTATGATTTCTTCCACCTCGGGATAGCGTTTAGTGTCGCGTCGAGCCTGAATAACAAGTTTGTTTGAAGGAGGGTTGATGCTTTCGCCATACATACTTGCGACCTCTGTGTCCCTTTCAATTTTACACACTCCGTCAACACTCAGTTTTTCAGACTCAATCACCCCTGCTTGAACTTCAAAAGAGTAAGATATGCTGTGGTGATTATGCAATGTCATGGAGCAAGAAAAGTCTGCAACAATGGATTGCTGTTCCCCTTTAATAAAGTGAACGACATTGCCAATAGCAACCATTGTTCGTGACTTACCCACAGAATTTAGACCGACAATCAAATTGAGTTTATCGAGTGACAATTTGTCAAGTTGCCATCCTGTCCCCTCTCTATATGAAAAATCTGACAGAATCATGTCTTTCGTAATTTTGTTTTCTGCAAAACTACAACATTCCACCGACAATGACAACAGTTATCCTCCTTTTTTTAGGATTTTAACTTAAAAGCCTGGTTTCCTCCAGATTGATGTGCACCAACACTTCATCACTCATAAGAATGTCTAAGAATTACACTTCAGTGTTAATCTGGCGTTATTAAGGAAGGCCTTATATAGACCTCCAGCATCTTGCAGTTGTTCTCAGGCTCTATTACCACCCCTGTGCCGTGGCGGGAACCAGTATTGCTTATCACCATGGTGATTAATTGTCTTGGTGTTGTTTCTTTGCAAAAATAAGGACTTTTGAGGAAATGAGGGACATAATGGTAAGACAAATGTGTCGTTATGATGCGAGGGGCTGTCGGGGCTTGGGGGAATGCGGTCGTGAGGAATCAAAAGACAGGGGGATGAGGGGTATGTTTTATTGGGAAAGCGACCATTTTGGATATTAAAAAAAATGGCGAAATCACGCATATGACGCGTCAATTTCGCCTTGATATGTATGCAGAAAAAGTGCTGATGTCAATGTTTCATAACAAATGTTAAAACGAGGACAGTTATGCAAATTCTGTATTAAAATACATGTTAAAGGGAGACTTTTGGGAAATTTTACGCATATCCATGCAATGTTATATGCAAAAATGTTTCATGGATATGACAAAATGAAACATTTTTCTGAGGGGCCACCCTAATAAGATGATATGTCGTTTGAGTGTGCTTCTGCGACATTTTTTACCAATATATCGTGATTAATGGTCTCATTTGCATACTTCCACAACAATCGGGACTCTCCAAATTGTAGGAACCGTGTGGTTAATATCTCGAAGCCCATTAACCTCTATCCTTTAATTCTACCTCTTCCTCTCGTACCTCCGGTATCTTCATCAACAACTCTTCCGGCACATTTTGCCCTATCGGTTTGGCAATGATATGAAAAACCCCTTTCTCATCCAAGTCCATGGAAACAAATCCCAGGCAAGCCATATTTTGAAACGACACGGCATAGTCATTTATCATCTGCTCCATGTCCCGCAGTCCATCCATTTCTCCGTTGTTTCCTTCTAATGCCTCCAGTTCTCTTTGTATCAAGCCTCTAATCGTTTCTCGCCTTGTATCAACTTCACCAGACCCATTGGGCAGCATTTCATACACCTCGGTCTGTATCTGAATATTCGTTTTCCTCGTGATGAAGGTCGGTATCTTATTACCGTTCGATGCAAAGTGGTAGGCCACAGTCCCTATCCTGAAAAAGCAGTCAATGTCATGGGTATTGGCATAGTTTGCATAGTAATGTATCTCGCTCATGGATTCTGAACATTGAAGACATCCGTACAATTCCTGCAATATCTAATCACCGTCTTGGTTCTCGGTCTGAATGCGTAACTAAACACCAAAACATCCACAGTTACGCCCGGGATATCTTTCATCACCTCGCGGGCTGCATGTGGTTCCGCACAGGCACCAATGTAATTGTTACATTCCGCCCGTTTGCTCCCTACCTTGCCAAGATTATCCACAAGAGCTTTTTCAAGATCAGGAGTTTTGTGATAGGAATTTGACACCACCTTGCCGCTCGTAGCCTTTATTGCCTTGTCCCAAAGATGCCACGCAGATGTACATGCCACAACAGCTGCCGGATAGTCGTGAACGTCTATCTTCTTGCCTACACGTTTCTCTCTCCCGTTATCGCAAATCTCAAAGCATTTTCGATAAGCCTCATTGTTCATTTTTCTCTGCTCAATTCTCATGTCCATTCAAGCAGCCTCTTCACAACTCCATGTTTGCCTCTTTCTGCCCTTCTTTTCAAGGCCGTCGTTATATGCCTCTTGATCCAATGTAATACCGCACCTATCTCTTAGGCTTTCATCCCTTACCCCCCCAACTCCTTGTGGCAATATTAGCGATGTCGAAAGGATGTTCATTGAAGAACTTTATGTTTATAAGCACGATTTCTTCATTGTCGCCTGGAGGGCAAACAACTACTGTCTTCCCTTCAACAGTTATACACTCGCGGGTATCTTTCAACACCTTATCATTTGAACCACTCCTGCCTTTTGTCGGAGGAGTTTTCTCGAATGAATGCCCAGAGTCTCACTCTTTCCACACTCACTTCTTCCATATAATGCAATAATCTTCATAATTCAATGTCTATAATAGTAATAGCTATCGTATAATCCCATCCAGATAATATACGACATGTTTAACATCCTCATAATACTGGCGCATGGATGCCTGCCCGATATTTGATGGCTGCCCATGAGCAATATTGTGTCGTTGTGCGATTACTGAATCAAGAGAATTTTTCTCTTGCTCGTGTTCGTTCAGGTACTTATTAAATTTATCCGCCCAAGCAATTGAGAACGATGTAAGCACATCTGCAAATTTCGTTGACTTCAGATTCGTGATGTCCTTGAATTTTGCAGTCATAAACCGATTAATCTCAGCCGGGACCTTTCCTTTTGAATACTCACTGATGCGTGTTTTCAAGAACACTTCCAATAGTCCAGCAGTCCTGATGCATAGCATTTTCACCAACAAACTTCTCACCTCATCATCAACAACCCCTTCCATCTTCGATTTCAGATTATCGAGATCTCTGATGTATTGTTGTGTTTTCATGTCCATAATCAAAGGGCTCTTGAATATTTCTCTTTTGCCAGTCGTATTCTTTCCTTAAGAGGTTTTTCGTCCGCTGTTGAATTAGTTGCACTATCAATATATGAAGCATCGCTCATCAGTTTATCATAATTCTCACGACATTCTTCAGCAGACATTTCAGATTCTTGTAATCTATTGGCTACCCCTATCATCATCGAGTCAAACAACGCTGCATTTACAGCATTTCCACGTCGGAAGGCTTCATTTCCTTTAGCTTTAACTATCAGGGATATGCTCTTTGTAAAGAGGTCTGTCAGTAAATCTTTATCATATAGTTGTAAGTCCTTGTTTTTATACATAAAAGAATTAAGCAGATGCTTTAAGCCCTTCTTGTACTCATTATGTTTGAAATACAAGGCAAAGAATCTAAGTATCATCTCTTGTTCCTTCATTCGGGGATTCTCTTTCTTGAAGAGAGATCGCCACGCAGGAACCTTTATCAGTTCATTCAGCAGATTGTTAAACTCACCATGATAAATACAAGCTCTGATTTCTTGAGGCTGAAGAAGCATACCTCCGGTATTCAGTCGTTCAAACACCATGTATATGCTACTGTTGTCTTTATCGGGGGCTTCTTGCTTGATAATTGTAGCATGGATAATTGCATCATCCAATCGTCCCTGATCATCTGGGGTGAGTTCATCATATGATTTTCCATTCAATTCATCACAAACACCAGACAGCCTAAACTTCTTCTCACCAAAGAAACCATTATAGAACTTCTGCAAACTGAGCAATCGCTGCTGACCGTCAATTATGAGATGGGGTGATGATGAGCTTGGTGTTTCTGATTTTCCTTTGTCCGTATCAAGGGCATCACGTGACAAGAAAATTCCAGGCACTGGAAGTCCGATGATAAGCGACTCGATAAATCTTGATGCTTTCTTTATATCCCAAACATAGCGTCTTTGAAACTTAGGCACAATGATTTGCTTTTTCTCTAATCGCTTTATCAGTCCGTCAACAGTGTAATCTGCTCCAAAACTGGAAATAGAGAAATAAAGAGAATCATTTTCTTCAATAGCATTATCATCTATTTCCATTTCAAGGACTTTCTCGTCTTGCAAATCATCTTCCAGATATTTTTCCTCCATGCCAATTATGTTTTTATATATCATCAAATCGTACAGATTCTAACTTGAGACAAAAGGCTATGAAAACACAAATCTCTCCACTTTTGAAAAGGCTCATACTTATACCCATACTTCCACCTCTCATACTCCTCAATCGCCTATATCAACGCCATAAACTCATCCTTATACAAATCTGTCCGAAACCAGATAACCGGGCGAAGCAACAATCCTTTTGTGGTCATTCAGCAGTACACTGGACTTTGATGGGCCATCATCAAATCCATCCTGTATTATAACCTTAATCCACCAACCTTACAACTGCTTTCCAATCAAAATCTTCTTTTTCAAATATCTGAGAAATTACTCTCCCAAGGCAACGAACAATATAAGCCTCCTTTGGTGTAAAGTTTCAGGTGTACGTTGACCATGAAGGGTCAAGAGTCGAGAGTCGGAGACCTAGAGCTAGTCTTCTATGTCCTTTTAGTGGTTTGTAAAATGTTTCATAACAAATGTTAAAACAACGAGGGTTATGCAGGAATTGTTATAAAAATGCGTAATATTGGGCGTTTGGGGTCATTTATTGCATAACTACACAATGTTATATGCAAAAATGTTTCATGGGTATGACATTATGAAACATTTTGAAACATGGTGTGAGGCATGTTATCATGCCGAATCATTTATCATAGGAAGCAGTAATTGATTCCATCATACGTTTGGCTAGTTCCTTACGGTCGAAATCATCAGCCAGACGTAAGCAACCCTTCTTGCACTCTTGATAGACCTTATCATCGAGCAGTTCTGCCAGTTTAGTTTTGAAATCCTCCTCGTTCTCAGGCTCAAAACATCTGCCAGCATTGTAACTCTCCACTATATCTTTCGCTTCGCCCTCCACTCCCATCAAGATAGGAATGGCCATGGCTGCGTTCTCAAAGATTTTAGATGGAATCACCGATGTAAACAACTCCGACTTCTTCAAGTTGATGAGACAAACGTCCAGCACCGAAATATAACGGCTCACTTCCGTTTTAGGCACAGGATCCAACATCGTCACATTCTGGCAACCTAACTCATCCTTCAGTTTCAAGAGATTGGCTTTTTCAGCCCCACCACCAAGCAAGATGAAATGGAAACGTTCATCGCCTTCCATATCCTTAGCGCAACGCAAGATGAAGTCCAGTTTATGCGCCATGCCATGTGTGCCGATATACCCTATCACCTTCTTGCCCTCCAAATGCAATGTCTTGACAAGTTCCTCGTCCTTCTCCATAGGTTTGAACAGTTCCTTGTTTACACCGTTCTTCACGACATCAATCTTATCGCCATCAATCCCTCTTGCGATAAGTTTCTTTTTGAAAGAGTCCGTTACCACTACAATTCTCTTGGCCGATTTATAGCATCGTTTCTCCTGCCATTCGAAATATCGGATATAGAGGCTGTCGTTCATGGCTCCCACAGTCTTGACACTCTCGGGCCAGAGGTCGCGAACCTCCATAACCCAAGGCTTCCGTTTCCAGAAAGCTAACGTTCGCCCGCTCAGTGCCGTGAAGAACTGTGGTGATGTAGCGATGATGATATCCGTCTTGATGAATAGTCCTGCGATAAACGACGACACCGAATAACTGATGAAATCGAGGGTACGCTTGAGGACTCCCACATTTGGGACGATGTAACTCCATACTCTGACAACTTTGATGCCGTCAATCACCTCCTTTTGGTAGAGTTTGTTTTTATAGCCAGGATAGACCTTTCCCTGTGGAAAATTCGGAAAACAAGTCACGACAGTGACATCAGCCCCCATCTTCACCCATTCTCTACAATGCTCAAATGTGCGCGATGCCGGTGCATTCACCTCTGGCGGGAAATTGTCAGTCAGAAATAGAATTCTCATAAAGAATATGCATTTTTAACTTTTTACCTCATTACGTTTATGGAGTATTTCATGGAATCTTTAAAACTTACAGCCAGAAACTTCGATTGCCTAAGCCTGTTATACTCACTTGCCACAAAGTTGTCTTTAATCTCAATATTGTCAGCCCCCTCAATTCTTATCTCCACATTTCCGCAGTCCACTACTTTACCCTTCACCGAAGGTTCTAAGCCACTCTCGAAATGGATATAGTTCACTGCTTTGTGGTCACCACCGATATGGTCTTCCACAACAAAAGAATTATCTTCCAATCTGAACGACCTTTCATGAAGGCAATCCTTCCCAAAGCCGTCGTGTACAGCCTTCGCAAATCCAGTCTCATCTGCTTGCACCTTCACCTTGGCTCGTCGACCGACACGGAATCCTCCCCAGACCTCCGACGAATCCAGTCCATCAACTGTGACTGTGTTGTGCGCCATGGTACTGCGTTCATATTGTCTGCGGTCGTTCTTGTTATAGGTAGTGATGCCAGTATCCACAATAAAAGGTTTACCATCCACACGGAGCTCATAATTAAAGGTATCAGCATGACTATGTCCTGGCTGATAAGTTGCGGTTATATTTCCTATATCCACAACTGCCTCTAATCTTTTTGCCTGCATCTTCCTGTACCCACTGTCCGAAAGTTGTGCTGATGTCCATTTCAATCCCAACCGATGACCATAGTCGAACAGTTCTTGAGGTGTAGGAGCAATCCCTTTAGCACTGTCATTCATCATTGGGATACTTCCGTCGCGATAGATGATGGTCTGTAGCCAAGAAAGCATCGACTCGCTGCATGTTTTGAGTACCCCCATGGTATCATTGTCCACGAAGCCAGCATTGGCCAAGGCGATATTGTAGCAATCGAGCAAGCGGTCGAGCAGGACGCATTGGTACATCGGAGACTGCTCATAATGACATCCGTCGTTCAAAATCTGTTCTTGAAGTTCTCGACAAAGCAATCTTCTGGAAAACATCATCATCTTGTCATCTCGGAAATAGACAGACGAAATAAACAAGGCGTAAGCATCCTCCAGGAGATGGTTTCCCAGCAGATGGTATTCGAGTTTTCTTTCCAGTAATTTCACCTGGGACCAAAGATTGTCCTCAATCTCTTGACGTTGGGATAGAGAGATGGACTTGTTTCTGACAAGCACTTTTACCCAGTTAATGCACCTCAAAGCGATAGGATAAGGATCGAGAGCAATTTTGCAGTTTGGCAGTTCATTGATGAATTTTTCTATCCACTGCACTTGTTCCTCATCACTGATGTCTTTCTGATGAAGCCAATCCATATAGTTCATGTTGTAAGCCCACAACATGCCATTATCCACAAAATTCCAATCCGCTGGTCCCTCCAAGTTGAGGAAAACGAAGCGACCGCTCTTCAGGAGCGAAGTCGGTTTCGCAGTCCAGTCGGAGTAGAATTTTCCTCGTTTACCTTCAGGAGCGTTCAACTGCTGGTAAACAGGCTTATGCATTCTGTAAGCCACCTGATATACCATTTGCGGGCATCTCAGATGCCTCACCGTCCGCAGAATTCTTCCGATGTCAGCCAATATAGTAGGTCTGGTTAATGGTGAATGGTCAATAGTTAATAATCAATGGTCAATAGTCTAAATCTCCACCCATCGTCCTTCTTTCAGCGACTCTATGGCAGCAAATCCCGCCTTGGTGGTATTCTCGATGCTGTCGAACGGTATTAACGACTCGCCACCATTCTTGATACGTTCATTGAGCATGGCAAACTGGTTCTGCTGTCCCTTGTCCATTGTGCCACTCATCTTGGAGAACCCCTTCACGCCATACCCTTCGAGCTTTCTCCAGTTGTCGATGACGAACACTCGCTGCTGAGAGAACACTTCCACTCGTTCCTTGGCGTAACTTTTACTGCCATTGGCGAAATAGTTGATTACGGCGTTGCTGCCATTCTCGTATCTGAGCAAGATGCTTGCGTTGTCGGTGTTATCCTGAGGATTGGGGCCTAAGGCGTTCATACAAACCGCCACCACTTTTGAACCAGCCAAATAAGAGCAAAGGTCGATGAAATGACACGCCTCGCCAAGGATGCGGCCACCTCCAACCTCCATATCATGCACCCACATATCGGCAGGGATGAATCCTGCGTTCATTGTGGCGACAATGTTCTTCGGTCCCTCGCCCGCCAGTTGTTTTAGTTTCGTTGCGAAAGGCGAGAAACGGCGGTTGAAGCCAACGGTCAGTGTTGTGCCAGAAGGAGCTTTCAGATAGGCCTCTTTAATTTCCTGTAGTTCTTCTTGCTTCAAACAGAGCGGTTTTTCCACAAACACGCTCTTGCCTGCATTCAAAGAATCAATCACAAATTTGGCATGCAGGTTGTGCCGTGTGGTGACGATAACCAATCCTACTTCCTTGTCATCCAAAATGATTTGGTTGTCGCTCGTAGCCGCCTCGGCTCCAGCTTTCTTAGCCAGCACCTTGGCGGTCAGTCCCTTGGCACTCGATATATACTTAATGTCTGCTTTTGCTTTCTTCAGACATGGCACCACCATGCTGGAGGTGTAGTTACCCGCGCCGATGATTCCGATTTTCCCAGTTCCAGCGGTGAATTTCTTGCCCTCGGATGCGCTTACCACCCTCTCCATCTCTTGCTGCTCGGGATAGCGGATGATAGAGGCAATACTGCCTTTCTTTCGCATGTCGCCATAGATCTCGTTGTAGTCTTTCAACTCCACATTCTCCGTGATGAGCGACTTCACATCGAGGCTACCTGCACCAATTGAGTAAAGAATGGTTTCGAAGTTGCGTTTCTCAGTCCACCTGACGTATGCGATGGGATAATCATGTCCTTTTTCCTCATAGTCCTCATCGTAGCGTCCAGCCCCGTATGAGCAACTAACCTGGAACGACAATTCCTTTTTGTAGAAATCATCGCGACGCATGTTCATTCCTATCACACCAACCAGAATGATACGCCCGCGCTTTCGACTCATCTCACATGCTTGGTGGATGACATCGTTGCTTGGGGTTGAGGCGGTAATGATAACGCCATCAGCGCCGATGCCGTCTGTTTGCTGGACAACGAATTGGACGGGATCAGACCCTTTGGCCGGATTCACACATGTAATGCCCCATTTCTGTGCGAGATCTATCTTCTGCTGGTCGAATTCAATACCTATCACCTTACAGCCGTTGGCTTTGAGCAACTGTGCCACAATCAACCCGATGAGTCCGAGACCAGTCACCACCACAGTCTCTCCCAACTGAGGCTTAAGCAACCGGATACCTTCCAGTCCGATACTGCCAATCACAGTAAAAGCAGCCTCCTCGTCCGTCACATTGTCGGGAATCTTGGCCACAAGGTTCTTTGGCACACATACAAACTCGGCATGGTTGCCGTTCGAGGCCACGCGGTCGCCAATCTTGAACTCGGTGACGCCACGACCGACCTCTACCACCTTGCCCACATTGCAATAACCAAGGGGTAGAGGCTGTCCCAGTTTATTGAAGACAGACTCCAAAGTTGGCTTCAGTCCGTCAGTTTTAATCTTGTCGATTACCTGTTTCACACGGTCAGGTTGCTGGCGTGCTTTGTCAATCAGGTTTGCCTTTCCAAACTCCACAAGCATACGTTCCGTACCCAGTGAAACCAACGAACGTGTAGTTTGAATCAGAACATGACCTGCTTTACATTGAGGTACAGGCACATCCTCAAGAACAGTGTCTCCGCTCTTGAGGTCTTGGATGATTTGTTTCATATTGTAATTGAAATGATTGTTCTAACAAAAAAAGCCTCCACGATAGGACATGAAGGATTTGAATAATAACGACTATTGAATTTCGCTTACCACCAACTTTAGTTTGCCGCTCTTGGTTCGTTCTACTTTATTCACATATACAATATGGAAAGAAAGCCGAGGATCAAACCACAATTTAGCTTTTTCATAAATGTCACGCTCTACGTCTTCTGAGTAGCCCGTGCCTTTTACAATCCATAAATCCACTTCGTTCGGTGAATCCTGGTGGAACTGCGCCTCATCGATGCAAAGGTAGTCGTGGAGGAAAATGCTCAGCCGCGCCTCACCTATCTGAGTGCCATCAGGCTGGAGAATGAAATTGCTTGAACGTCCATCTATTGACAAAATTTTAGAGACAGTTCCATCGGTATTCCATTCTACGGTGGCAAGGTCGCCAGTATCATACCGTATCAAAGGGAAAGCATAGTTAGAAAAACCTGTACCAACAATATGACAAACATTTGAACCTTTTTCTACGGGGATAAACTCCACATAGCAGAATTGGTCATCCACTTTCCATTCACCCTCACGGTTCTGGCTGATATTCGCAACACCTTCATTGAGGCCGTAGTGCTGGCGCATGATTGCCTTAGGGAATGCTTTCTTAACCAATTCCACCTGATTACCGAGTACATTCTCGGCTCCAGTGGTGACGGTCGTCACACATTCTATGGGTTTACATCCCGTCTTAATCATCAGAGCAGCAAGTCGAGCAATATGAGAAGGGTAACCATGCAACCAGGTCAGATTTCTCCGTACAATCTCGTCACAGAATATCTTGACAGTATTTTCTGTCAGATGATCACTGCTGAACATCACTTGCCTTCCAGGTTTGTTGATACGCCAAAAAGGCGGGTTCTTACTATCAAGAGATATCATCTTCTTGCCACCGAACCAACCGCACCATGTGTCTAAGGATAATCCAAGTCCGACCCTATAATTCCACCAAATAGCCCATTGCTTGTTCTCCATATCCACGGAGTAAGGGAAGATCAATCCGCTGCCAGTGGTACCACTCGTTCGCATCTCTATCTTTTCACCTGTAAAAGTAGTATTCTCATAATCTTTGATATGAGTCTTTACTTCAATTTTACCGATGATAGGGAATTGGGCTATTAATTGGTAAACATGTCCTTTCTCTTTACGGCAAAGAATGATGTCGTCTTTAGTGATTATTCCCTTATATGCCTCTACGTCTTTCACGGCATCCAGGAAATCAATCAATTCTTTCTCTTGATTATAGAATCCAGCATGGTAACGGCTTAATTCCTCTTGGAACTGTTTGCCATAACGACGTCTTTGAATCATCCACCCCTTGACCGAGCACATCAAGTTTTGCATCCATACGGGTGATGCATCATATATACTATCCAGACTCATTTCTTCTTAGCCTTGAAATTATGTTTTACAAGGAAATCTATCAGCTTCCCTCTTTTCTTCACCCATTGTGCTTTCAGCCAGTAAGTTATTTCAAGTTCATTGCTGCGAAAGACAGGAAGCAATTTCTTATGGTATCGGTTCTTGGCGAAAAAGTTATCATATTCTTTACCATCCATACCCTTATACGCCGCCTCACAATCAAACATTCCCCCCTCATCAATCTTGTCGCACCCTGAATAAGTGAGTAAATTATTTTCTGCATCAAAATCAAACCAATGAGCGAAAACTGAATCACCTTTCAATTCTACCACGAGTTCCCGGCTTGTGAATGGCGGAAATTTCAGTCTGCCATTCCAAAAAATATTATGTGGAAACAGGAAGTTACCAAGCCCATAAACGATAGGCTTTCCCTTATAAACTTCTATTTGTTGCACACGATGAGCGTGACAACCGATTACAACCTCAACGCCCATGTCTATGAGTTGTTTGGCCAACTGCCTGTCGTAAGGCGATGGATAAAGTTCCAATTCATAGTTCCAATGAAACAGACAGACGACATGCTTGGAACCCTTGTCTAAACAAGCCTTCACACTCTCCAATACATGACTTCGGGTATAGGGGTTCACGCCTCCTTCTTTTTCAGTGGCATACTTGCATTTGATGCAGTCCCATCCAAAAGAAAGGATAGTGTATTCAGTGCCGTCTTTATCCTTGATGTCCAAGTATTTGCTGGCCTCCTTCAGATCACGACCTGCGCCAACATGCAGCATCCCGATACTCTCCAGATTCTCCAGAGTTGTATCTATTGGAGCCGCATCCAAGATATGGTTGTTAGCAATGGAAAACGCCTTGAAGTGAATATCTACAGTGAGTTTCTTGATGGCATCAATGTCGTTTAAGACGACATTTTCTGCCAGTCTCCCCCCCCCATTCTTGATCAGACTACCCTCAAGGTTACCTAGCCAGAACTCTTCTTTGAAAGAATCTGGCAGTTTCTCAACCTTAATACACGAAGGTATTGGAATTGCTATGTCACCAGTGAAAAGCATAATCGAAATGATGTGAAGTGTTCACTTTTTTACTATTTGCTTATATATATCGACCCATTCTTTTGCCGCTCTTGAATTAATATCTAGATGTTCCCTTACAAAAGATATAGAGTTTCTACATAACTGTTTGTAATCAAAATCACTAAGCTCATAAACTTCGTTTATTGCATTGGACAATGAATCGGGAGAAGAATCCACCCACCATCCAATATGATTTGCTTTAAGGATTTCCCAAGGTGTGCCTGTAGATGCAATAACTGGCGTAGACTGGCTCATGGCCTCTGGGATGACATTGCCAAAATTTTCCGATTTTGATGGTAGAACTAGAACTTTGGCTTTATTGAGCAATTGGAATTTTTCACTTCCTTCTTTGACTCCACAAAAAACAATTCTACTATTGAGTTTTTTTTCTTCTATTATCTTTTTCAAATAATTTTCGTATTCTTTTTCTGAGGGATGCGCAGCCATACCAATAATTAGTAATCGCCCATTAGAAGACATAAATCCGTCTGATTCAGATAAAGCAAAAATCAGTTTGTCTATATTTTTAATTTCATTTATTCTTCCAAGAAATACAATATCATTTGTTTTACAACTAAGGTCTTCATTGTATTCCACTTTTATAAAATTTTCCTTCAAGATGAACTTATCAGATTTAAGTATCTTTTTTATAGTATTGACCTCTTCTTGACTTGTTGCATGAAAATATAATTTCTCTTTTAACAATCTATAAAATAAAAAGAAAATGCGTTTTAGAAAACCATGATGCTGCTTGATTGCATTATCGAACAATTCCCCTCGTGGAGATATAACAACACATTTCCTTAATAATATAGATATTGTCACAATTATAAAATTTGCAGGGTAACATATTGATGAAAAATGAATGATATCATGCTTTCTTATCATTTGTATTGATTTTAAGATATATTTAATCATTTTTAATTTTCCACCTATATAATAGCGTGAACTTAATGATTCATGTATCCACTTATTTCTGACTGGATATGATTCATCTGTAATCCATTTGTCAGTTGTGATCACAGTCGTTTCAATGTTGGCATCATTAAGCATTAATGTATGCCAATACATCGTGTTTGAAGGACCTCCGATTTTAGAAGGAAAGAAGAATTTGATAGGGAAGAGTATTTTCATTATTTATATTCGTTTTATGATTCTAGCAGGATTTCCTGCAACTATGCAGTTGTCTGGTACATTTTTAGTAACAACACTACCTGCACCAATGACAGAATTTTTCCCAATATAATAGCAATTAAATAATATTATTGCCCTATTGCCAATGAAAGCATTTTCTTGAATTTCCAAGGTCTTTCCAATTGGGACATCATGATAATTATAACCATGGTCATGCGTTGTAATTAAAACGTCATGAGCAATATGCACACTTTTATGAATCCTAACGCCACCAGAAAAGTCGATAAAACATCTGTCCCCTATACTAACTCCTTCTTCAATGATTAAAGAATTATCATGAAGATGTTCTGGACATAAATTTACATTATTACCTATTATGACATCATTCCCGATTTCTATTTTTTGTGGGTATCGATACACAATACCAAAATGTATTTTTACCCTATCCCCACATTTTGCAATGTTAAGAATAAACAATTTTGTCGTTATGAAAGATTTAATTTTACTGTACAAAACACTAATCAGAAGTATTAAGCAAGAAAGTGTTCCTGAATATTTGCCATTCCAAATTTTATCTAACATATAATTGAATTTGTTTGTAAAGTTGAACTGCATGTGAATCTCTTTCTTTTGCAATTACGGTTTTTATTGTTTTGGTAGCGTTTTTAGCTAATATACCTATCTCATCGTAATTAATTAAAGCGTATTTAACCGTCTCTGTTATAGATTCTGGCGATCCTTTTTTTATCTCAAGGCAATTATATTTATGTTTCATTAACGATGCCATACCACCAACAAAAGTCGTAATAATTGGAGTGCCAAAAATCATAGCTTCATAGACAGTCCTAGGAAATCCTTCATGGAATGACGGCAAAATGTAAAAGTCAGCTTCTAAATAAAAATTACTTTTTATCTGATCGTCATACACAGGTCCATAAAATGTAACAATATCATCAATATTCAGTTCTGCAGTTAGTTTTTTCGCATCTTCTATATATTCGCCATTCCCAACAACTTCAAGTGTAACATTAATTTTATCTGATTTCAACATCTTCATGGCGTATAACAAATCATCAATTCCCTTACTTTTTGAGACCCGGCTTAAAAAGAGGATTTTATAATTATGCTTTGGTTTATAGGATCTTGTATCAATAATATCTTCGAACTGATATGGGATCATTGGTCTTATTGTAGAAGTGGTCTTATTATATTTACGAATATTATCAGTAAAAAATTGGGATACGGTCAGTATTAAAGATGCCTTTTTATAGTTATATATTGAAACTTGATCAAAGAGGTTTTTTTCTCCTCTTATATAAAAACCAAATTTTACACCTATCATTTTGCAATATAAACCAGCATATTTAAAGGAATTTGGATAATATATATAAATGAAATCATAGCGAGGAATCAATAAAAAGAGTTTTATAAACGCTATAATGTATGTCAATAATTTACTACTTGTCAGAGGAGATGTATAACAATGAATACCATCTGCTGT
>Ga0247609_10002992_pt1 | contig 17389 bp, 12 predicted proteins | sample 172DNAGHGlowgp2_FD_193487 | JGI IMG/M metagenome (GOLD analysis project Ga0247609, IMG submission 193487) | Sheep rumen microbial communities from Palmerston North, Manawatu-Wanganui, New Zealand - 1728 DNA GHGlow gp2 | ecosystem: Host-associated > Mammals > Digestive system > Stomach > Rumen ...
CACATCCCCCTGGAGCAGGCGGTTCATCTGATGGCCGCTCATCATATCGGAACGTATCTCCTTGATGACCCTTTTCTGGGCACCTGTAAGTTCGTACGGAAGGGCGTTGTAGCAAACATTGAAAGCCTCTCCCACCTTGGGCATCGGGATACCGGCTTCAAACCGGCTCCTGACATATTTCTGCTTCAGGAGAGAGAGCTGGAGAAGGAAGAGTTCCTCCCATTTGAGGCGGTACTGCGCCTTTGCAAGCGCCGTCTCATCGGCCGGGAAATGGATGTTGCGTATAGCGTACCTCAGAGGTACGAGCCCTTTTTCCTTGAGGATATATTCCGGCAAGGTCTCCTGCAGGTCCCCGATCGCAAGGTCGATGGCCTCTGCCATGAGCTTGTTCATCACCCTGGCGGAGATGCCGGCGTTCCGGAGCTTGTCAGTCGAATTGTACACCCCCGTAAGCGTACCCGAATAATTCATCGCCCCTTCGGAAGGAGGATTGTCGATCTCGGGATGGACCATATTGATCCTGCCGTTGAAGACGCTCGGTTTGCCGAAGAACAGGAATGTACCTCCGGGCTTGAGACGTTCGTAGGTGTATTTGATCCCCTTGAAGAATACCAGTTCCATCGCGCCGCTGGTGTCCTGTACCGTCACCGTGAGGCGTTTGGCACCCTTCCCCTGCGGCATTTCAGAAGAGACGACCGTACCGAGGATCTGGACATAGGCATTCTCGCTCCTTACATCCGCGATCTTCTGGATGGAACTCCGGTCCACGTAGCGGAACGGATACACGCGGAGAAGATCCCCGACCGTCACGACTTCCAGTTCGGAACGGAGCAAGGCTGCCCGCTTGGGTCCCACTCCGGGCAAATACTGGACTTCCGTATCGAGTTTGTTCCGAAGCATCGCCTAATCCAATGGACTATTTACGCGTGAGCCGGGCATCATAGGACACCATGTAGGAACCGGCGAACGATCCCTTGGCATCCTCGATGCGTACGATGTCGGCCTTGACCGTCAGAGAGGCGAAAGAACCGCCGTTAGATTCGCCGTCGGTGTCGTTGAAGGTGAACTCGACCGACTTGCATGGCGAGCAAGTATATGACTTTTCGAACTTGCCATTCTTGTCGGAAAACATCGAATCGGTGAAGGAAGATTCCTCATATTCGAAAACGGAAACCACCTGGATGCCCTTCAGCGGCTTGCCATCTTCATCGGCGACGGTACCCGTCACCTTGTAGCTGGCCGTTTCATTCCAGTCTCCTTCATCAGGCAGAAGGCTGCCGGCCGAGCAGGACCAGAGGCAGAGGCACGCCAGGAGAATATATGGAGCCATGTTTTTCATACTTGCACAATATAATGATTTTTTTCTATATTTGATGTGCCTTTGAAAAGCACATCGAATGGTATCGGACTTGATTGGCAAATATATTTGGCTGATAAGGATCCTCACCGCTGCCGGAGACCGCGGCCTCTCCCTCAGGGAGATCACGGACAAATACTACGCGCGGTACGGGCAGGATTACTCCCGGAGGACCTTCAACAACCACCGCAGCGCAGTGGAGATGGTATTCGGAGTGGATATCGAATGCGACAGGGGGACCAACAGGTACTATATCCCTTACGGAGACGAAGTCCTGGACAATGATGAGAGCATAAGCTGGATGATCAACACATTCACCGTGAGCAACCTGCTGTCGCTCGGCAAGGAGCGTCTGAGCGGACGCGTCAGCGTAGAGGAGATTCCTTCCGGGCAGCGTTTCCTTACGCCTGTCATGCAGGCCATGGAAGACAGCCGCGAACTTGAGATCTCCTATGCCAAATACACATCCCAGGTCCCGGAAACACTTCATGTTCAGCCCCTTGCGGTAAAGGAACACGAGCGGAGGTGGTATCTTGTGGCATACTGCCACGAAAGATCGGCATGCAGGGTGTACGGGCTCGACAGGATCGTTTCGCTCCGCGAGACCGACACCATGTTCAAGATGCCGAAGGGATTCGATATAGACTCCGTATTCTACGACAGCTACGGGATATTCTTCCCGAAAGAAGGCGAGAAGCCTCAGACCATCCGGTTCAAAGCGTCTCCCGAAGAGGCGAAGTATCTTCGTGACCTCCCGCTCCACCGCTCCCAGAAAGAGGAAGGCGACGGAGTATTCCGCATCAGGGTCATCCCGAACGAGGATCTGATGATGGAGTTCTGCAAACACGCAGGGAAACTTGAGGTCATCGAACCGGAAAACCTCCGGTCAGCCTTGAAGGAGAGGCTGGACAAAGCAAGCAAACAATATTCATGATGATATGAGAATTAAAACAGGAATCGCCATTGCGGCAGCTACAGCATTGATGATGATAATGAGTTGTGAACAGAAAAACGAGAAGGCACAGGGCAGTTACATCGGCCCGTCCGACATCCAGGTCGAGGACGGTAGGATGACCCCGGAAGTGCTCCTGTCTCTCGGAAGGCTTTCTGACCCACAGCTCTCCCCTGACGGGAAATGGATCCTCTACGGAGTGAGTTACACCTCCATCGACGAGAACCGCTCATGCAGGAATCTCTTCCTGGCCGAAGTGATATCCAACGAGGATGGGACCCTGTCCTTCGGAGAGAAGGTCCAGCTCACCAAGGAAGGCAAGAGCATCAACAACGCCCGGTGGAGCAATGACGGCAAATCGATCTACTATCTTCAGGGAGGACAGCTGTTCAAAGCCGGCATCACCCTCGCAAGCGGCAAGTGCAGCCTCGGCGCTGCCACCCAGTTGAGTGACATCGGGAACGGAATCGGAGAGTTCTCGATCAGTCCTGACGAGTCCCAGGTGTTGTACACCGGGACGGTACAGGGATCCGTGAAGACTCCCAAGGATTTCGACGAGAAGCTGGACAAGGCCCAGGCATATGTCGCCGAAGACCTCATGTACAGGCACTGGGACCACTGGACGACCGAGAAGCCTCAGGCATTCGTCGCTCCCTTGCCAGGCGCTGCCAAGGGTATCACAGAAGACAACTCTCTCAATATCCTGGGAGAGGACGAAGGCATATACGAACTGCCTCTGGAGCCGTTCGGAGGCATCGAGCAGCTCTGCTGGAGCCCGGACGGCATGTGCGTAGCCTACGCCTGCAAGAAAGTCGCCACCGGCCGGGAATATGCTTTCTCCACCGACACCGAGATCTACATCTACAAGATCGTCACCGGCGAGACCGTCCGCATCCCGATGGATGGCGGATATGACACCGACCCTGTATGGAGTCCGGACGGGAAGCTGATCGCTTTCCTCAGCATGGCGCGTAACGGCTACGAAGCCGACAAAGTCAGGCTGATGGTCGCCTCGGTAGAGACAGGAAGCGGCCAGGACGGCCAGGGTGCCATCGAAGTGTCCGACATACGCGAATTGACCGCTGACTTCAAATACAACGCCGCCGGACCTGTATGGTCCCAGGATTCCAGGTATATCTACTTCAATGCCCTGACCGAAGGTTTACAGGCAATCTATAAGGTGGACGCGCTGGTCGGTGCGACGAACGAGGAAGGCAACAGGCTGGACATCGCCCCAGTGCCGGTAAGGATAACTCCTGAAGACGCCTGGTACGACTTCGACTCACCGTTCGCGATCAAGGACAGCACCCTGCTTGCCAGCTACTGCTCGATGGAATTCCCGAAGGAGCTAGTGGCGGTGCACGAATCCGACGGCCAGTTTGAAAGGATAACCGACGAAAACGGCCACATCATAGGCCAGCTGACGGCCTACAACACTGAAGAACGCTGGATCAAGACCGTGGACGGGAAGCAGATGCTGACTTGGGTTCTCTACCCGCCTCAGTTCGACTCCACGAAGGTATATCCGGCCATCGAGATCTTCCTCGGAGGCCCTCAGGGAACCCTCAGTCAGGGATGGAGCTACAGATGGAACTACCGCCTCATGGCCAACCAGGGGTACATAGTGATCCTTCCTAACCGCAGGGGCACCACGGCCTTCGGACAGGAATGGTGCGAACAGATCAGCGGAGACTACATCGGCCTCAACATGCAGGACTACCTCAGCGCTGCCAGGGAGCTCAAGAAGGAGCCTTACGTCGGCAAGATAGCAGGCTGCGGAGCCTCTTACGGTGGATTCAGCGTCTATTACATGGCCGGAATCCACGGGGACGTATATGACTGCTTCATCGCACACGCCGGGATATTCGACGAGAAGTACATGTACTACGAAACCGAGGAGATGTGGTTCCCGAACTTCGACAACGGTGGGCTGAGTGACTATTCCTTCACCCCGGGCGAAATGGGACCGAGGGGCGACGGGAAGACATTCGGCGGCATCGGCCAGGCCGGATCACCTTGGAGCAACGCCGCCAAGGCGCAGCGCCACTATGCCAACTCGCCGGCGGTCAACGTCACCAAGTGGCATACTCCTATTCTGTGCATCCACGGAATGATGGATTATAGGATTCCTTATGACCAGGGAATGGCGGCATTCAACTGCGCCCAGATGATGGGAGTCCCTTCGAAACTCATCATATTCCCTGAAGAGAACCACTGGATCCTCCAGCCTCAGAACGCCCTGTTCTGGCACCGCTCGTTCTTCGACTGGCTGGACAAGTGGTGCAAGTGATTCACTTACGGATATAACGTTCTCCGGTTGTCTCCTTGACGGCCTCGACGAACGCCGGAGCATAGGACGGTGAAGTGTGTCTTCCAAAGACGACTTCACCGTCTTTCGATGGACGCATGATCTGGTCGTTGTGCTTGACGATCAGGAGCCTTGCGAGTTTATCCCAGCGTTCCATCATCTTGTCGGTGTAGGCGATCGTCTTGCCGGTGAGATAATCCGTGAGCTCGCCGGCAGTAAGCTTGGCCGCTCTCTCCTCGACCTCAGCCTGGTCGGCCTCGTAGTAATCCTCCAGTTCGGTCTGGGCTTCCCTGAGGTCCCCGATCATCACGCTGTAGCGCGGATACACCATGTTGGCCACGAAGTTGCACATCCAGAAAGCACTCTTCTCGCTGAATTCCAGGATATTGTTATTCTCCCTGCGGAATGGGTCCGGGATACGGTCGATCCCGCAATATACAGGGACATAAGCCACCATCGTCGCGTCGTCCATGTTGAAGTATGTAATGCCGCCGAGGGCGTCCGGAAGCCATGAGCGCATCCTGCAGACCATGGTCATGCCGCTCTGCTGGCAGCCGATCGGACGTTCGCGGAACATCTTGGTGCTGTCGGCGCTTTCATAGTTCACAGGAGCGTTCCTGTATGGGGATGCCCAAGGACCGGCGCTCACATCGGCGGTCATGTCCAGGGCTGTCCCTTCGTAATGGTCGCGCATGTCGTTCTGGATATCCCGGTAGCTGACCTTCTTGTCCGGCTTGATCCAGAGAGGCAGGTCGTCGTGCTCGGAAAGGTCACCGTTCAGATACGGAAGGTACGAATCCATGACGGCTGTGTCGTAATGATGGCGGAAGAAACTCCATACACGGGCATCACAATAGCGGATAGCGCCCCAGTCCAACGGGCCGTAAGCCTCCCGGAAGCTGAAGTCCTTGTCCTGTCCGTCGAAGTAACCCATCTCCCTTGCGAAGGAGATGACGTCGGCGGAGTACATGCAGTCTCCGTCCTTAGTAATGCAGAATCCAAGCTTCTTGTCGGCCTTCCGGACCTGAGGGAACCGGCGGATACGGCTGGAGTTGGCATAGGCCGTGATGCAGTCGTCAGGCACACGGAGAGCAACCCACACGGCGCCTTTCCGCCCAGGGCCCTTGCCGATGATTTCCATTATCCAGGCCTCGTCCTTGTCGCACACGGCGAAGGACTCACCAGTGGACCTGTATCCATATTCCTGAACCAGGGCATCGATCACGGCGATGGCCTCACGAGCCGTTGCAGCACGCTGGAGGGCAATATGCATCAGGGTGAAATAATCCAGGTAGCCTTCAGGATTCCTCAGTTCCTTGCGCCCGTCCCACGTGGTCTCCACGATTGAGACTTGCTTTTCGTTCATGAGACCTGCGACCGAATAGGTATATTCGGCCTGAGGGATGTAATTCACCGTGGCACCGGGCCCCCATCCCCTGATTGCGATCATCTCACCGGGAGCGTGCCTTCCGGGAGCTGAATATGAGAGTGAGGAGGCAAAGCCGAATCCGTCACAGTTGTATGTACAGATGACGCTTCCGTCCACGGATGCGAGCTTGCCGACGATGAGGTTGGTACAGGCATCTGACCGGGTTCCGGTGCAGACTGCAAGGATGGCTGTCAAAGCCAATGAAATGATATGTTTCATACAGCAAAATGATTTTCAATGGATAACGTTCCTCAAATGTATGAAATATCGCAAAATAAACCAACACCGGTCATTGATCTTGTGATGGGAAATCATTATCTTTCGGAAAAAGATTTCGAAGTATGAAGACAGTTCAAGAACCTGCGAGAAGTATTCCGGTCAGGGATGAAGTGGATGTCCTGGTTGTAGGCGGAGGTCCGGCCGGACTTATGGCAGCACAGGCGGCGGCTCTTGTGGAAGGCGCCCGTGTAATGCTTATTGAAAGCCGTGGTTCCCTCGGCGGGAATATGACCCAGGGACTTCCTCTTCTGGGTTTCCTGGGCCGCAAGGGCAACGAAATCATCAAAGGTCTCCCCCTCCGGTTCGTAGAACGTCTTCGCGAACGCGGTCAGGCGACCCACCACCGGGCCTGCCCGCTGCACGTAAGCCTTACCATGATAGATCCTGAAGGTACCAAGCGGCTGGCCTGGGAGATTATGGAGGAATGCGGAGTCAAAGTGCTCATGTACGTGCTCTGCGTCGATACGATCATGGAAGGAGACAAGGTCAAGGGCGTGATCATAGAATCCAAGAAGGGACGCGAGGCAATCCTGGCCAAGACCGTGGTCGATTGCTCCGGCGATGGCGACGTGGCGTTCCGGGCCGGTGCCCCAATGGCTTATGGCAATGAAAACGGCATTGCACAGCCCCCTACGCTGATGTTTTCGATGCGCGGAGTCGATTCCAGGAAACTGCGGGACGCCGTGGCGGACCATCCCGACGTGTATGACATCGACTTCATCCCGAACGAATTCTTCCGTGCCGACGACAACTGCACGATGGTGGGGTTCCGCAACCAGATCCGGCAGGCTCGCGAACAAGGCTACGCCCTGCCCGTGGAAAGGACCATATTCATGACCGGAATGGCGCCGGATGAATGGTGGGTCAACATGTCCAGGGTCAACGGAGTGGATGCTACCGATCCGGAGCAATATACCAAGGGCGAAGAGATATGCATCCGGCAGAATGCCGAAATCGTACGGTATCTCAAGGCTTTCATCCCAGGATTCGAGAATGCCTATGTGGACCGTGTCGCCCCGTTCATGGGAATACGGGAGAGCAGGCGGATCATAGGTGAATATGTCTTGACGGAAGAGGACATATTCAACTGTGCCCGTTTCGACGATGCAATCGGTGTCGCGGCATATCCTGTGGACCTTCACCATCCTGTGGGCGGTGACTGCACCCTCATGTGGTGCCCGGACTGCTATGACATTCCGTACCGCAGTCTCGTTCCGAAGAAGGTGGACGGACTGCTGTGTGCCGGCAGGAACATATCCGCAACCCACCTGGCGCTGGCTTCCGTGCGGGTAATGGGGCCTGCGATGTGCCTGGGCGAGGCGGCCGGAAAGGCTGCGGCGCTATGTGCGCTTTCAGCAGTGGAGCCTCGTAACCTGGATGTCCATAAGCTCCAGGACGCACTGAAAGCAGAAGGCGTCTATCTTAGGGAACAGTAGGCACAGGGTACGAAAGAGGCCAGGCGGAATCGGTTATAATATTCGGAGGGCTTCGCCCGACTAGGGGAGTTTGAGGGGAACGCCCCTCAATGATCGGAAGCACATGGTGCGAAAGAGGCCAGGCGGAATCGCCTGGCCTCTTTCGTACCCCCGCTCGGAATCGAACCGGGACCAACGGAACCGGAATCCGTTATTCTATCCTTTAAACTACGGGGGCATCAGCACCACTTGAAGCAATGCCGGTGCAAAAATAACAAATCGAAAGGAAAATAGGAATTTTATTTTTCGCATATTCAAAGAATATGTTGTATTTTTGTCAGATATGAAAAATGCATACATATTCCCAGGTCAGGGTTCACAATATCCCGGAATGGCCAAGGACCTCTACGAGTCCGGCGGCAAGGGTAAGGAACTCCTGGAAACCGCAAACGAAATCCTTGGATTCAGGATTACCGACATAATGTTCGAAGGTACTCCGGAAGACCTCAAAGCAACACGCGTAACACAACCGGCCATATTCCTGCACTCCGTCGTCCTGGCGAAGTGCATCGATGGTTTCACTCCGGATATGGTGGCCGGGCATTCTCTTGGTGAGTTCTCCGCACTTGCAGCAGCGGAAGCCGTCAGTTTCGAGGATGCCCTTCGTCTTGTCCATATCCGCGCAACCGAAATGCAGAAATGCTGCGAAAAGGTGCCCGGCACGATGGCCGCGATCATCGCACTCCCGAATGAGAAGGTAGAGGAAATCTGCGCATCCTGTGCAGGAACGGTAATCCCTGCCAACTACAACTGCGACGGACAGATCGTGATCTCCGGCGAGAAGGATGCCGTAGAGGAAGCCTGCGTCAAAGCCAAGGAAGCCGGCGCCAAGAGAGCCCTACCGCTCCAGGTGGGCGGTGCCTTCCACTCCCCTCTCATGGAACCGGCCAGGGTTGAACTCGGCAAGGCTATCGAAGCTACCAACTTCAAGGAGCCACGCTGCCCTATCTACCAGAACGTGACCGGCCTTCCGACGACCGATCCCGAGACAATCAAGAAGAATCTGCTCGACCAGCTGACTTCACCTGTCAGGTGGACCCAGTCTGTAAAGAATATGCTCGCCGACGGCGCCTGCCGCTTCGTCGAAGTGGGGCCGGGTGCAGTCCTCCAGGGCCTGGTGAAAAGGATCGCCGGCAATATGGAAGGGCTTACCATTGAAGGAATTACAACACTCTAATTACATATTAACGTACGTTAACGAAATGGCAAAAGAAAAAAAATTCATCACCTGTGACGGTAACACTGCAGTAGCCAATGTCGCATACCTTTTCAGCGAGAACGCCTGCATTTACCCTATCACTCCATCATCTCCGATGGCAGAGAACATCGACGAGTGGGCAGCCCACGGCAAAAAGAATCTCTGGGGAGAAACAGTCAGCGTAACTGAGCTGGAAAGCGAGGCCGGTGCCTCGGGAGCAGTGCACGGCTCCCTCCAGGCAGGTGTGCTTACCACCACCTACACAGCATCGCAGGGCCTCCTGCTCATGATTCCTAACATGTACAAGATCGCCGGCGAAATGCTTCCGGCCGTCTTCCATGTTTCTGCCCGTACCCTCGCCACACATGCTCTCTCCATATTCGGAGACCATCAGGACGTAATGGCATGCCGCCAGACCGGCTTCGCACTCCTCGCCTCCGGTTCAGTACAGGAAGCGCAGGATCTTGCTGCCGTAGCCCATCTCTCGGCCATCAAGTCCAGCATCCCGTTCCTCCACTACTTCGACGGATTCCGTACTTCACACGAGATCCAGAAGATCGAGGCCCTCGACGAAGAGGCTCTCAAGGGAATGGTCAGCGAGAAGTCACTCAAGGCATTCCGCGACAGGGCCCTCAATCCTGACGCCCCTGTCACCCGCGGTACCGCCCAGAACGGCGACGTCTATTTCCAGGCCGCAGAGTCCAGGAACAACGTATATGCCGAGGTACCGAACATCGTTGCCCGCTACATGGGCGAGATCAGCGAACTGACCGGACGTGAGTACCGTCCGTTCACATATTACGGAGCTCCGGACGCCGAGAACGTCATCGTGGCCATGGGTTCCGTCACCGAGACCATCAAGGAGACGATCGACTTCCTCGCCAAGAAGGGCAGGAACTACGGCCTCGTCACCGTACACCTCTATCGTCCATTCGCATCCCAGTATTTCTTCAAGGTGCTTCCTAAGACCGTCAAGAGGATCGCTGTCCTCGACAGGACCAAGGAACCGGGGGCTCTCGGAGAGCCTCTCTACCTCGATGTAAAGGCACTTTTCCAGGGCGAGCAGAATTCTCCGCTCATCGTCGGAGGCCGCTACGGTCTTTCTTCCAAGGACACCACTCCTGCACAGATCGTTGCCGTATTCGACAACCTCGAGCTCAAGGAGCCTAAGACCGATTTCACCATCGGCATCGTGGACGACGTCACCTTCAAGTCCCTGCCTATCAAGAGGGAAGTTTCCATCGTGAAGCCGGGAACGACCGAGTGCAAGTTCTACGGACTGGGTTCCGACGGTACCGTAGGTGCCAACAAGAACACCATCAAGATCATCGGTTCCCATACTCCTAAGTACTGCCAGGCTTACTTCGACTACGATTCCAAGAAGTCCGGCGGCTACACTTGCTCACACCTCCGTTTCGGCGACCAGCCTATCAAGGCTCCATATCTTGTCAGCACCCCTGACTTCGTAGCCTGCCACGTTCCTTCCTATCTCGAGAAGTACGACGTGCTCAAGGGCATCAAGGACAAGGGTACCCTCCTCCTCAACTCCCTCTGGGATGAGAAAGAGACCGTCAAGAGGATCCCTGACAACGTGAAGGCCGTCATCGGAAAGAAGAAGATCAAGGTCTATATCATCAACGCCACTAAGATCGCCCAGGAGATCGGACTCGGCAACAGGACCAACACGATCCTCCAGTCCGCATTCTTCAAGATCACTGGCATCATCCCTTACGAGGATGCAGTCAAGTATATGAAGGACGCCATCGTCAAGAGCTACGGCAAGAAGGGCGAGAACGTCGTCAACATGAACTACGCTGCTGTCGACAGGGGCGGTGAATATACCGAAATCCAGGTTCCTGCCGAGTGGGCGAAGCTCACCGCCAAGTTCGAGACTCCTAACAAGAGCCGTCTCGCACCTGAGTTCGTGAAGAACATCGCCGACGTGGTGAACTCCCAGGACGGAGACTCACTCCCTGTAAGCGCATTCCTGCCTTACGCCGACGGTACGATGCCTGCAGGCACATCCGCATACGAGAAGCGCGGTGTAGCCGTCATGGTTCCTAGCTGGGATCCTGACAAGTGTATCCAGTGCAACACCTGCGCATTCGTCTGCCCTCACGCTGCCATCCGTCCGTTCCTGCTCACTGAAGCAGAGGCCGCCAAGGCTCCGAAGAAGGTCAAGATGGCCCAGGGCAAGGCTGTCCTCAAGGAATACAAGTACGCTCTCGCAACCTCTGTCGACGACTGTACCGGTTGCGGCAACTGCGTCGATGTCTGCCTCGCGAAGGACAAGGCCCTCACCATGGTTTCCGCACTCGACCAGCAGCAAGAGCAGAAGAACTTCAACTGGCTCGTATCCAAGGTCGGCTACAAGGACAATGTGGTCAACAAGGCTGCCAACGTGAAGAACTCCCAGTTCGCACAGCCTCTCTTCGAGTTCAGCGGTGCCTGCGCCGGCTGCGGCGAGACCCCATACATCAAGAACATCACCCAGCTCTTCGGAGACAGGATGATGATCGCCAACGCTACCGGTTGCTCCTCGATCTACGGAGCTTCCTTCCCTGCTTCCCCTTACTGCACCGATGCAAAGGGTCACGGACCTGCATGGCAGAACTCCCTCTTCGAGGACAACGCAGAATTCGGTCTTGGCATGAAGATCGGTTCGGACCGCGCACGCGAGACCGTCGCCAACCTCATGACCCAGGCTCTCGGATGCGAGAAGGCTTCCGACGAGATCAAGGCCCTCTGCCAGAAGTGGCTCGACAACAGGGAGGATGCAGCAGTCACCCGCGAGGTCGCTGACAAGATCGTCCCTCTGCTCTCCAAGAGCAAGTGCGAGTCCTGCAAGAAACTCCTCGACTACAAGCACTTCATTCCATCCCGCAGCCAGTGGATATTCGGTGGTGACGGTTGGGCATATGATATCGGCTACGGCGGACTCGACCACGTGCTTGCTTCCGGCAAGAACGTCAATGTCCTCGTCCTCGATACCGAGGTATATTCCAACACCGGTGGACAGAGCTCCAAGTCGACTCCTGCAGGTGCTATCGCCAAGTTCGCTGCTTCAGGAAAGAAGATCCGCAAGAAGGATCTCGGAATGATGGCCATGAGCTATGGCTATGTATATGTCGCCCAGGTCGCTATGGGTGCAAGCCCGGTACAGTACCTCAACGCGATCAAGGAAGCCGAGGCTTATGACGGTCCTTCACTGATCATCGCCTATGCTCCTTGTATCAACCACGGTCTCAAGGCTGGAATGGGTCTGAGCCAGAAGGAGGAAAAGCTCGCCGTCGATTGCGGTTACTGGCACCTCTACAGGTACAATCCTGCTCTCGAGGCAGAAGGCAAGAATCCGTTCACTCTCGATTCCAAGGAGCCAGACTGGACCAAATTCCAGGACTTCCTGAAGGGTGAGGTTCGTTTCGCTTCCCTCTACAAGCTCTTCCCAGAGAAGGCTGCCGAACTTCTCGGCCTGACCGAAGAGTTCGCCAAGGTCCGCTACGGCACCTATGTCCGTCTGGCTGGCAAATAACAGCCGGAGACAATAGCTTTAACTGAAAAGGAGATGACTGACCCCGTCGGTCATCTCTTTTTTTTTGACGTATATCGGCAGCGGCAGCTCGCAGTTGACGGATGGAACAGATTGCAACTGACGGATGGGAGAGATTACAGCTGATGGATGGGACAGATTGCAACTGACGGCCGGGAAAGATTACAGTTGACGGATGGGACAGATTGCAACTGACGGATGGGACAGATTGCAGCTGACGGATGGGAGAGATTGCAGCTGATGGATGGGACAGATTGCAACTGACGGCCGGGACAGATTGCAGCTGACGGATGGGAGAGATTGCAGCTGACGGCCGGGACAGATTGCAGCTGACGGATGGGAGAGATTGCAGCTGACGGCCGTACAACACGATAAGGGGGATGGTCTAAGAGTCAGATTGACTTGAGGCCATCCTCCTTTATCATTCTCCATATTCACCTATCTCCATCCCCTATCGCTCCGTCCCCTATCGCCCCTTTCTTCCGCACCTTTCTTCGCCCTTTTTCTCGCGCAAGGGCCCATTTGGACGCACCCTTGAGCACGATTTCGGCCTTTTTTTCGCGCAAGGGTCCATCTGAACGCACCCTTGAGCATATTTGCACCCGTATTCGCCCCCACCCTCGCGTAAGGGTCCATTTGGACGCACCCTTGAGAAAAGAACGCCGAAAGGACTTGGATTAATAATGAATATTGACGATATTTGTTTCAAAGCCTGGTTAGTGAGCCTCCCCGAATCCAGGAAATCAAATAACCTACATTTATGAAAAACTTCACTCTTGTTTCTACTGATCATCTGAGGAGCGGGATGCTCTTCGAAGATGAAGATGACTTCCGGGCTGGAATGAACATCGTCGCTATCTGCTCATACCTTACAAAAATCAAAGTACTCGCCTTTATCCTGATGAGTTCACACGTTCATTTTGTTTTGCGGTGCACTCAAACTGAGGCTAAATCATTTATCGACAAATACAAGATGCTCTACAGCAAGTATTATTGTCGAAAACATATGGCCCGAGAATCCTTGCGGCGTCTGAGAATAGATATCCAGGAAGTCAATCTCGAGGACGAATCATTATTAAGGGCGCTCGCCTATGTCATTATGAACTCCGTGGCAGCGAATTTGGTTCCCATTCCGATGCTTTATCCCTGGGGTACAGGTGCGATAGTATTCAACGCCACGCCCGTCAAAGGAATAAAACTTGGTGAACTGTCTAAGAATAAACGGTGTAAGCTCCTAAAAAGCAGAGTGGACCTTCCGGAAGAATACATTGTCGGAGACGGAGGATATATTCTTCCTTGCAGTTACGTTCCGGTAAAATATGTCGAGTCGCTCTTCAAGACTCCCAAGCGCTATTCATATTTCTTGAATAATTCCTCGAAAGCAAAACAGCGACTGAATAACGCAGAATCACCGTCGTTCAGCGATATTATCGTAAAAGCAGCGATGACGAACCTAATCCAATCGCTGTTCCGAAAAGCATCTTTAGAAGATATGGACGAGATGCAGAAGGTTGAGCTCATGCGGCAGATCCAGCGCCGTTTCAGTTCCGACACGAACCAACTTGTCCGCGTTTCAGGTCTCCCGCCAGAAGAGATAGACCGCCTGATCAACTGCTTCCACTAGCGCAAGGGTGCAGGCGGTCGGACCCTTGAGCACGATTCCGGCCTTTTTCTCGCACAAGGGTCCATCTGGGCGCACCCTTGAGCACGATTTCGGCCATTATTTCGCGCAAGGGTCCATCTGGGCGCACCCTTGAGCACGATTCCGGCCTTTTTCTCGCGCAAGGGTCCACCTGAACGCACCCTTGAGCACGATTTCGGCCTTTTTATCGCGCAAGGGTCCATTCGAGCGCACCCTTGAGCACGGTTCCACACTTCCTACTTCATTTCTAGAGGGGAGGCGCAATTTCTTGAGGAAAGTTGCCGGAGGAACGTGCGCTAGATGCAGGTGGAGCGGGCGAGCATTAAACAAAGGAGGCTGGCTCGGAGATGAGTCAGCCTCCTGTGGGAATCAAACGCTCAAAGCCATTTTCAGTGCCCCTAGAAGGCATTCAGGCAGGGTCACCTGAGGTCTGCAGTCAGTGTTTCCGCACCGGCAGTCCAGCACGGGCACCGGCGGTCTGCGGTCGCCGGAAGCCCCCGGGAAATGTATTCAGCCGGTCGACTGCGCTGGTCGGCAGCCTGCGGTCTTCAGCCGTCGTCGGCAGCCTGCGGTCTTCAGCCGTCGTCGTCAGCCGTCTCCCTCGGGAAGGTATTCCAGCAGGTCGCCTGGCTGGCAGTCCAGGGCTTTGCAAATTGCGTCGAGAGTGGTGAACCGGACCCCTTTAACCTTCCCTGTCTTCAAGTTCGACAGATTGACCGTCGAGAGTCCGATCTTTTCCGCCAGTTCGGTTGAAGTCATCTTCCGCCTGGCAAGCATCACATCGACATTTACTACTATAGGCATGGCTGGAGAGGGTTATTTCTGCTCTTCAGGAGCGACATCCGGAGCCACCTCGACATCCTTTCCCTTGATATATTCAGGAAGGTTCATTCCCGCCATCTTGAAGAGATCCTGGAGCGGTGGTACCGACTGCATCAGACCGGAGATGAAATTGGCCGTAGCTGTCTTTCCATCCTTGCCGGCACCGGTATCCCAGACGGTCACCTTGTCGATGTTGATACCCTTGACAGCCTCGACCTGGGTCTTCACGAGCTCAGGCAGCTTGTCGGAGATCATCATCAGGACAGCCTTCTGGGCATCGCCCTCGGCAGCGTGTACGATCTGACCGAAACCGTCGGCCTGCTTGGTGAGGATCTCGAGGGTACCGCGAGCCTGTGCATCCATCTTTGCGAATATGGCGTCAGCCTCTCCCTTGGCGGTCCTGCGAAGCTTTTCAGCCTCGGCCTCGGCCTCGATGATGAGACGCTCTTTCTCGATCTGGGCAGGGACCACGATGTTGGCCTGCTGGGTAGCCTTCTCCCTCTCGGCACGCGCAAGCTCGGCGTCGCGCTCGCTCTGGTAAGCCTCCTGGAGAGCCTTCGCAGCCTGGACCTTCTCGGCGGCGACCGCTATACGGGCAGCCTCAGCCTCCTTCTCACGACGTGCAGCATCGGAATTCGCGATATCGATCTTGGAAGTATTCTCTCCCTGGACTGCGAGAGCGTTGGCGGCAGCAGTCTTGATACGAGTATCCCTCTGAGTCTCAGCGATACGGATATCCTTGTCCCTGTCGGCCTCGGCCTTTCCGATCTCACCGTAACGGTTCTGCTCGGCGACGCTCTTCTTAGCATCGTTGATAGCCTTTGCAGCAGCTTCCTTACCGAGAGCCTCGATATAACCGGACTCGTCACGGATATCGGTAACGTTCACGTTGATGAGCTTCAGACCGATCTTGCGGAGCTCAGCCTCGACGTTCTGGCTGACTGCAGCGAGGAACTTGTCACGGTCGGCGTTGATTTCCTCGATGTCCATCGTAGCGATGACCAGACGGAGCTGACCGAAGAGGATATCGGTAGCGATATTCTGGATATTGTCGATTGAGAGACCAAGCAGACGCTCGGCAGCATTCGTCATGCTGTCAGGTTCTGTGGAGATACCCACGGTGAAGCGGCAAGGCACGTCCACGCGGATATTCTGCTTCGAAAGGGCGTTGGTAAGGTTGCATTCGATGGAGATAGGCTTGAGGTCGAGGAAAGCATAATCCTGGAATACAGGCCAGATGAAGGCGGCACCACCGTGGATGCACCTTGCAGAAGAAATGGATCCCTGCTTGTTCCTGCCGGTCTTACCATAGATGACCATCACCTTGTCGGACGGGCAGCGCTTGTAGCGCTTGAGGATTGCCGCAAACGTCACGAACAGGACGGCGACGATAATGAGTATCAATGAAATGTCCATAATTATTTAAGGTTTGACGTTAGATTATCGTTGGATTGATTTCCTCCACCAGGAGGGTATAGTCGTTGATCGCTTCAAGCACCTTGATCGGCGCGCCTGTCGGGATGGTGTCACCGTCGGTGAGGGCATCATATTCCCTTACGGCGTTGTTGATGGTGATCTGGACCTTGCCTTCACCCTTGCGCTCGCCGGGGATGGTAAGGTAAACCTTCCCCTCGCAGCCCACGGCTGAGGAATGGACGTCGATGTTGCCGCTCTGCTGCATACTGCTCAGCCACTTGAACAGCCACATCACGGCTGCAACCAGGGCGACTCCCACAAGGACGGCGATGAACAGCAGGATGAAGTTGTTGTCGATATTGTCGTGGAGGAGTACAGCAGTCCAGCCGAAACCGAGGCAGAAATTCACCAGGTTGCGGAAAGTCAGCAGGTTCATCGAAGGATCGGCGTCGAAGGATCCGTCTCCCCCGCCCAGATCTACATCACCGGAAGTATCGAAGCTGGTGTCGAAATCACCGTGGCCACCGATACCGATGAAAGTGAGGATTGATTGAATGACGAAGATCAGCGAAGCGGAAAGAGTGACCGCCCAAAGGATCTGCATCGTCGTGCTTAATGATGTCCACCAAGTAACCATAATCAGATGTGTTTTTGCAAATATATGATATTATTTATGAAAAACAATAATTTTTTAAAGAAATATTTGAATTTTTATACGATTTCTTATTTATACTTCTTTTTATTATATTTGTAAGACTTGACAATCGACAAACAAAACCGATATGAAAGATCTAAGCAGAAAATCCATTTTGGCAGCACTCCTGGTCTGTGCGGCAGTGTTCGTATCCCAGGAAGCCGGCGCCCAGAAGAAATCCCGCAAACAAGCGGAGAACCTCAACGGGACAATTGTCTATGTGGACCCGCTTGCGCGTACGTCCCCGGTAGAGGAAAAGCTCAAGGC
>Ga0247609_10002993_pt1 | contig 17383 bp, 14 predicted proteins | sample 172DNAGHGlowgp2_FD_193487 | JGI IMG/M metagenome (GOLD analysis project Ga0247609, IMG submission 193487) | Sheep rumen microbial communities from Palmerston North, Manawatu-Wanganui, New Zealand - 1728 DNA GHGlow gp2 | ecosystem: Host-associated > Mammals > Digestive system > Stomach > Rumen ...
AGAGAAGAGTATATCGCCCCCTACCTCGAAGCTCTGGCTCGCATCAAACCCCATTCAGTCATGCTCTACACCCTTGACCGTGAAACGCCTGTAACCGGTCTGGAGAAGGCAGACTGCGAAGTGATGCAATCCATCGCAGATCGCATTCGAGCCCTCGGCATCGAGGTTAGCGTGAGCTGCTGAAAAGCGATTCATAACTGTATGTGTTATCCGTTTGCAGAAATGCGGGTAAATTCGCTTATTTTCACTTAATCAGGATTAAGAGAAAGAGATTCCCTTAAAAGAGAACCTCTCTCAAAACGGCTTGTTGCTTTTGTTGACTTCGTCGAGACTGCTCTCGCTCGGCAAAGCCCAAACATGTTTGGCTCTGCGCTCGCTTAATCGCAGCCTTGCTTTTGTTGCATAAAAAAAGGCGGCATTGCTGTCGCCTTAAAATGTAGAGAGGGAGATGAGTTATTCTTCCTATTTAGGATGTCAACCTAATCTTATTTTATTTAAAAGTTCTCTATGTTCTTCAACTTTTACTTTAAGGTCTAAGGCAAGTTGTCTGTTTTCTGGCGATATGGGGGCAACAACAACAAGAATGGCTTTGCTGTCATAGTTCTTGTTGAGAAGCACTCGTTCTGCATCCATTACTGCTTTATACTTAATACACTGAAAAATGCCTCTTAGAATGTCTAAATCTGGAGATGTAGAAGGTTTAACCTCTATTGCATAACGACATTTGTTTGTTTCAAAATAAACGTCAAGCCTATCTCCTGAATGCAAATCATACTCAATCTTTCTCTTTTTAACTTTCTTTATTTTTAGTATTTCCGGATGATTATAAATGTATTCTTTAAGTTTCTTGTGCTCTTCGCCTTCTCCACCACCAAATCCAGTTTGAATGAGTTCTTTCTGTTGCAGTTGTTCATTATCGAGGATTCTTGCAGGTTTCAATTTTAACGCTTTCAAAACCCAGTCCCAATCATATTGATGGGCCTTTTCGTTATATAGCCTTGTTAATATGACCTTTTCTTCAGCGGATAATTTTTCGTACCCATTTTTAACGACATTAAAACCAATACCAGGCAATTTGGTTGTTTGGTTTTGCACTAGAGCGTTTAGAGTGGGGATTTCTGTGTTGTAATCTTTTTTTAGCTTATTCAAGATATTATTCACTTCTCCCAACACCATACCACTCATTCTGTGACTACCAAATCCAACAGCCTGCGCCAAATCTGAATAATAGTGAGGAATATCCCATGCTCCTTGTGCCCATCGCACAAGAACTGGAATTGTTTGCAAAGCCCATTCTCTGTAAGTTGACATAATTTGCGTATTTGCTGTGTAAATTTGCAAAAAGGGTTAATAGATTCTTCTTATCCAACGCTTATTGCTTTCTATTCCCCATTGAACATGCCACTTTCTGCCGTCTTCCTTGTTGAGCAATATAAACTGGTACATATTCTTTGTTGGGTATAGTTCAAAGCTTCCTGCCTCATAATATCTTGAAGCAAATTTCGATAAATCTTCATCATTAATTGTAACCGAAAACTCCTTCTCTTTATCTAAAGCCCATAGTCCTGGTTGAATTCTGAAAAACTGTTTGCTGACCTGCACAATACGCCTTATCGTAGCCTCTGGTGTCTTCGTCTTCCATGCCGAATAATCTACGATTTCATTCAGGCGCCGCAGTGTAGCATAACCGCCAGCCTTTCGCATCATCTCAATGACTTGCTGCTCCTGAGTCATTTTTTCTGTATCAATAGATAGGTTTTACCACTTCAACCCTCATGCCAAGGGCATTGATGATGCGATAGAAAACACCCACACTTGGCGTAATGAGTCCATTCTCAATCTTTGAGATGTAGGATTTTGTGGTTTGAGTGCGCTCTGCCAGTTCTGCCTGAGTTACTTTTGCCTCTTTGCGGGCATCTTGAAGTATCTGGCCGGAATAGAAATTCCAGGCCTCTTCTTCGAACAGCTCGCGTTCCTTAGTACCAACAGCTCCGTACTTTCTGTCGAGTTCGGCACTATAATCCCTGATTTGATGGTCGTTTGTCCGCATAATATGCCTCCTTTATTCTTATTGCTTTGTCTATTTCGCTTTGGGGTGTCTTTTGCGTCTTCTTCTGGAATCCGCTGAACAGCACCACAACATTCCCTTCATCAAAGATGAAAAAGACGCGATATATGTTGTTCTCCCACATTACACGCAATTCGTAGAGTTCATCGTCGATATGCTTGATAAATTTCGTGGGCAGACGATTCTGCGATGCCAGCAGCGAGACAACATAATCCACTTTGCGCTGCTCTTTGGCAGAAAGGGTCTTCATAAACGCCTCAAAATAGCCGCCGTAAGTGATAATCTTTCTCATCTAATGGTATCTTTTGGGTGCAAAGTTACAAAAAGTTGTAATATCGTGCAACTTTTTGAGGTATTATTTTTAATAAACTGATTTCTGCAGCATAAAGAACAGCATCGCTCCACCACCCACGAATGGCTCGATGTAGGTAAACTCTTCATCGTCCAATTCGTAAGGCAGCGCGGCCTCAAGTTGGGAGAGTAGCTGGCCCTTGCCTCCTGCCCATTTCAGAAAGGGTTTTGCTATGTTTGGGGATGTTTTCATAATCTTTATTTCCTTCTGCATAGATACAAAAAAAAACGAGCAAACTTCAAAGCATTTTCTTACTTTTATTTGTTTGCTCGCTTAATTAGGTCTTTGATGTAAATCTTCACGCCAAAATGCTGCCTGCATAGACAAGAATTTGTGCGAAGAGCATCAAAACGCTGCCGTCAATCTCACCTTCTCGGATGCGAATGGCTGCTGATGATTTAAAGGGAAGTGCCTTGGGGCTTAACGTGAGTTTGGGTGAGATAATTGTCTAATGCTAATTCTCCGAACTGACGTCAATGAGCGAAATCCGTGGCTTTTATTTCTGCCGTTCGCGATTTGAAGTGCCATTTTAGCACTCTGACAAAATGCAAGCATTTCAGTTGTTTTGCTTACAGGCCAAATTTTCCAAAACGCCTCAGAATCGCTTCTTTTGCCTCTGACCTTGTTTTCGACCCCTGAGCAAAAATATGGGCTTAAATCGAAGACGACTTCTTAACTGTCTCTGCCACAGGTTGTTGGAAGAGCCTTTACACGACAACCATTTTATCCCGACTCGTCGTTTTGCTAACTACACATGGCAAAAACAGCCGTCTTGACCCGAAATTGCACACTTTTCGACGTGAAGTTTCCACTAAATTCACACGAGAAATTTTCAAACACGACACGTGAACTTTTCAGACTTCACGTGTGAACTTTTGAAAGTCCTCACGTCGAGTCGGTAGAATCGACGTAAAAAATGCTTTTTTTCGACACTTTTCAGCGTGTGCAATTTCTGACACTTTGACAGCAGAACGTGTATTTTTGCTTACATTGTTTTATTTTGGTTCGGCGAATCATCGAGCCATGAAGACAAAAAAGAGAGGGCACCATGTGGTACCCTCTCTCTGTGTATTGAGCTGACGTTCGGTTTAGAGCTCAGCGAAGTACTTGATGGTGCGAACCATCTGGCTTGTGTAGCTGTTCTCGTTGTCGTACCAGCTAACTACCTGTACGAGGCTGTTGCCGTCCTCCATCTTGCTTACCATGGTCTGGTTAGCGTCGAAGAGGCTGCCGAACTTCATGCCGATGATGTCGCTGCTGACGAGCTTCTCCTCGGTGTAGCCGAAGCTCTCGTTTGTAGCGGCCTTCATGGCTGCGTTGATACCCTCAACAGTTACGTCACCCTTAACGACTGCGTGCAGGATGGTGGTAGAACCTGTGGGAGTGGGAACGCGCTGAGCGGCGCCGATGAGCTTGCCGTTCAGTTCGGGAATGACGAGACCGATAGCCTTGGCAGCACCTGTGCTGTTGGGAACGATGTTCTGAGCACCGGCACGAGCGCGCTGCAGGTCACCCTTGCGCTGAGGACCGTCGAGAATCATCTGGTCGCCAGTGTAAGCGTGTACGGTTGTCATGATGCCGCTCTGGATGGGAGCGTAGTCGTTGAGAGCCTTCGTCATGGGAGCGAGGCAGTTTGTTGTGCAAGAAGCTGCGCTGATAACGGTGTCAGCAGGAGTCAGGGTCTTGTGGTTAACGTTGTAAACGATGGTGGGGAGGTCGTTGCCTGCGGGAGCAGAGATGACAACCTTCTTGGCACCAGCCTGGATGTGAGCAGAAGCCTTCTCCTTGCTTGTGTAGAAACCTGTGCACTCGAGAACTACGTCAACGCCAATCTTGCCCCAAGGAAGCTCAGCTGCGTTGGGAATTGCGTAGATGATGATTTCCTTACCGTCAACGATGATAGAGTTGTCTGTAGCCTCAACGGTGTGCTTGTTCTCGCCGAACTTGCCGCAGAAACCGCCCTGAGCGGTGTCGTACTTGAGGAGGTGAGCCAGCATCTTGGGGCTGGTCAGGTCGTTGATTGCTACTACTTCATAACCTTCAGCCTCGAACATCTGACGGAAAGCGAGGCGACCGATACGGCCGAAACCGTTAATTGCAACTTTTACGTTTGCCATTTTCTTAATCTTTAATAGGGTTTATAATAAATTTGAAATTTGAATTTGTCAATTTTGAATTACGCCCTTGTGCATCTCATCCGCAATTGCAGTAATGCGCTGACTTGCATGCTGCTATAATTAATGCCAAAAGCAGGCAAAATAGTACAGAAATGATACTTTTCTTCACTTGTTTTTCTTTTTGCGCTGCAAAAGTACAAAAAAAATATGAACCATGAGCAATGAATTATAAATTATTTTGTATCTTTGTGCAGATTTCAATGTCGATATTACAATTTGCAATAAAAATATCTTTAAACTTATCTTTAAACTTTTAAACCCTTAAACTCTTAAACTTTTAATCACTATGTCATTTATTCAAGATTTCAAAGCGTTCGCGCTTAAAGGTAATGTGATGGACATGGCTGTCGGCGTTATCATCGGCGGTGCATTCGGTAAGATTGTCAGCAGTCTGGTGGACGATGTGCTGATGCCCCTCATCGGCATGGCAACTGGCAACATCGACTTTGCAAACCTCGCTTATCAGATTGGTGAAGGCGAAGGAGCTGCTGTGCTCAAGTATGGCCAGTTCATTCAGAACGTGGTGGACTTCCTTATCATCGCTCTCTGTATCTTCTTCATGGTGAAGGGCATCGCAGCCTTGAACCGCAAGAAGGAGGAAGAGCCCGCTCCCGCTCCTGCTCCAGAACCAACTGCAGAAGAGAAGCTGCTCACCGAGATTCGCGACTTGCTGAAGAAGTAAAAACAACTGAAGAACTAAAAACGAAGAACGAAGAGTGAAGAGTGAGGAATCAAAGTAACCATCGGGAGACGAGGGTTATTCTTATTCTTCATTCTTCACTCTTCACTTTTCACTTATTACCAGGTAAAAAGATGACGAAAAGACTTGCCGCCCTCATATTGCTGACATCGTTGGGCATCGGTATCTATGCCCAGACGTCTGGCATCAATCAGCTTTACAGACTTGTAAAAGACACCTACGAGACGAAGGCCGACTCCATGACCAATGCCTTCATCGAGTCGTTTATGATAAAGAGCAAGGGTTATTTCAATGTTAGCTATAACCATTACGCCGACAACGCATATTGGACGCAAGCGCATGCAATGGATGTCGTTGTCTATAACTATGAGCGGCATAAGGGCATCGACGGTGAACTGGCCAATCGATACCTCACATACATCAAGCGTTGGTACAAGAACAAGGCCAACAACTATTCTGGTGCGCCAGCGGCTACATCCACGACTCCCAACACCACCTCGGGGTATAAGATGTTTGAGAACCCCTACACCGACGACATGTGCTGGATAACACTTACACTTCTGCACATCGGCGAGGCTACGGGCACTGCCGCCTATAGCACCATAGCCAGGCAGGTCTTCGACAACTACATCATCAAGCGAGCCAAAGAGGACGAAGAGACTGGCGGACTTTGGCTTCCCTGGTCCACACATTCAGGAAAAGACGGCCCGAATGCCTGCACACAATCGCCTGCAACCCTCATTGCCGCTAAGCTCTATCAGAAGTATGGCACCGAGAAGTATCTGGAGTATGCCAAGAAACTCTACAAATACACCGCCAAGAACATCGTCAAGAGCGACGGCCGCGTCGAGGAACCGCCTCTGACCTATACCCAAGGCACGTTCGGCGAGGCCTGCCGCATCCTCTATCACATAACGGACGAGAACTCTTCCATCAAGAACAAGTACAAGACGCTGGCCTATACATATATTAATTATGCTTTTACCAGCGACCGCTGCACAAGCGGTGGCAACATCCTGCGCAGTGAAGGCTCAAGCGGCGACCAAAGCATCTTCAAAGCCGTGCTCATCCCCTATGCCGTCAACTATGTGCTCGACGAAAGCATGACGGCAAGCAACCGCAAGACCATCTTCAACTACATCCTGACGAACACGAAAGTGATGTGGAATAACCTCAACCTCGACCGCTATCCTATCGTCTTCTGCAACTACGACTGGCGCTCTCCCTATACCGGTGCCGACAGCGATGCCTCGATGGGAGCAATGTGCAGCGGCACGTCCCTGATGGAAAACACGGCTCGCATGTGCCGCGCCATCGTGGACCGCTACGAGCTCGGTTCCCTGCTTACTGCATGCAACAAATTCGTCGTCAACCCGGAAGACGAAGAACTGGACGTATTCGTCGCCTTCAACACAGCCAAGCAGGCGGCTGCAGAGATACTCGACAACCCCGGCAACTACAAGACCCATCAGTTCCGCCAAGCCATCGAAACGCTCCAGGCAGCCTATCAAGCCGTACAAGACTTTGCAACAGGCATTGCCGCAATCCAAAGCTCTGAATCCAAGATTCAAAATGATGTCTATGACCTGAGCGGACGCAAAGTCGCAACTGGGAAGCAAGGCTCGGCGAAAGCCGACTTGCCTCGCGGTATATATGTAATAGGTGGGCGCAAAGTCATGATAAAGTAAGCAAAATGCAACTTAACGGAAAAAAAACAGCGTAAAGACGAAAATTTTTCTCTTTTCACTTTTCACTTTTCACTTTTTGTTGTATCTTTGCACCGCAATTCGGCAAAAGAAGTCTGTTTACACCCAAACAGTAAATCGCAAATCGTCAAATTGCAAATAGTGTTGGTGCCTTGGATGAGTGGCTTAGTCAACGGTCTGCAAAACCGTCTACAGCAGTTCGAATCTGCTAGGCACCTCCACCCGAAAAGAATCCCGTAACGGCTTGCCGCTGCGGGATTTGCTTTTTGTTCACACATGAAGTTTGTCATCTCAACTTTTCTAACGGCATTTTTTCAATTTCCTATTTCCTATTTTCAATTAATTATCGTACCTTTGCACGGCAAAACCAATAACAATTAACTCTTTCGCACCTATGAAGAAAAACCTCGAAACCATCTGCATCCACGGCGGATGGAAGCCCAAGAAAGGCGAACCGCAACAACTCCCCATTTATCAGAGTACTACGTTCCGTTACGAGACAAGCGACCAGATGGCTCGTCTGTTCGACCTCAAAGACAGCGGATACTTCTATACTCGTCTTGCGAATCCCACGAACGACGCTGTTGCACAGAAGATTGCTGCCCTGGAAGGTGGTGTCGGAGCTGTGCTGACGAGCAGCGGACAGGCTGCAAACTTCTATGCCATCTTCAATATCTGTCAGGCTGGCGACCACTTCATAACTGCCAACACCATTTATGGCGGCACGTTCAATCTCTTCGGCGTGACGCTTAAAAAGCTGGGCATAGAGTGCACCTTCATAGATCCCGATTGGGACGACGAGCGCATCGAAGCAGCTTTCCGTCCGAACACAAAGTGCTTCTTCGGCGAAACCATCTCCAATCCCGGCTGCAATGTCTTCGACATCGAACGCTTCGCCAAAATGGCTCACAAACATGGTGTGCCTCTCATCGTGGATAACACCTTCGCCACACCCATCAACTGCCGTCCCTTCGAGTGGGGTTGCGACATCGTGACGCATTCGACGACGAAGTACATGGATGGTCACGCGACACAGGTTGGCGGCGTTGTAGTCGATAGCGGCAACTTCGATTGGGACAAATATGCAGACAAGTTTCCCGGCCTTTGCACACCAGACGAGTCCTATCATGGCTTGACTTATACAAAGGCTTTCGGCAAGATGGCTTACACCACCAAGCTTGTCGCCCAGTTGATGCGCGACTTGGGCAGCATTCCTTCACCCCAGAACGCGTTCCTGCTCAATCTTGGTCTTGAGACGCTTCACCTGCGAATGCCCCGACATTGTGAGAACGCGCAGAAGGTTGCCGAGTGGCTCGAGAAGAATCCCAAGGTGGGATGGGTGAACTATGCAGGTCTGCCCTCGAATAAGTACTATGCTTTGGCGCAGAAATACATGCCAAAGGGCACTTGCGGCGTGATTGCTTTCGGTCTGAAAGGCACGAAAGAAGAGGCTATCCGCTTCATGGACAACCTCGACTTCATAAGCATCGTGACACATGTTGCCGATGCACGAACCTGCGTTCTGCACCCGGCAAGCCATACCCACAGACAACTCTCCGACGAACAGCTCAGGGAAGCCGGCATCGCTCCCGACCTGGTTCGCCTGAGCGTCGGCATCGAGAACATCGACGACATCATTGCCGACCTTGAACAGGCAATGGCAAAGATGTAATTAGGTTAAATAGTCTTAATTGTTATTGCCGTTTGGCAAAGATTATATATCTTTGTCATGCCTTAAAGCACAAAACGGTGAATAACAAGCTATACTATCTGCTTTCAGCGGTCTTGCTGACATTGCTTTCCTGTAGAAGTCAGTACATGGTGAGAGGCTCTTCTAACGTAGACGACCTCGAGGGCCAAGTACTGACCTTGAAGGTTTATGTCGATGGCGAGATGAAAAGCATCGACTCGACACGCGTCGTGCATGGTCGCTTCGACTTTGGCGGCAGCATGGACTCCACAATGCTTGCCAACGTCTTCCTCGGCAACTTGAGTCTGATGCCTATCGTTCTTGAAGAAGGCGAAGTGAAGCTTAACATCAGCGAGACACAGCAGACAGCAACCGGCACGCCTCTCAACGACTCCCTTTCGGGCTTCATACAAAAGAAGACACAACTCGACGCACGTATGGCTGAGCTTCCGCACCTCGAAGCACAGATGATTATGGACGGCACGGACCACAACGAGATTATATACGAGCTCGGCAAGCAGTCGAGAGAGCTCTCCGCAGAAAACGACGAGCTCATTTCACGCTTCATACGCGCGAATTATAATAATGTATTAGGGCCAGGCATCTTCATGATACTAACCAGCAGCCTGCCCTACCCCATCCTCACACCACAACTCGAAGAAATCATTACGAACGCGCCACCATATTTCCTCGGACATCCCTATGTCAAGGAGTACATCAAGAGAGCAAAGGAATACGAAGAAAAATCGAAGGGGTACTGATACCATGAAGATTCTTTACCGACTTTATCAGCTCTTTATTGCCTTGCCATTTGTCATTCTGGCGACAGCCCTGACAGCCATCGTCACTATCATTGGTTGCACCTTCGGAAAGGCAAGGACGTGGGGCTACTATCCTGCAATGGCATGGAGCCGCTTCATGTGCTGGGGAATGCTCTTGCCTGTAAAAGTCGAGGGACAAGAGCTGTTGGACAAGAAACAATCATACGTCTTCGTGGCAAACCACCAAGGCCCCTACGACATCTTCCTTGTTTACGGCTACCTCGGTCGGAACTTCAAATGGATGATGAAGAAGTCTCTGCGGAACATCCCTCTCGTAGGAAAAGCTTGCGAGAGTGCGGGCCACATCTTTGTTGACAAAAGTGGGCCGAAAGCCATTCATAAGACATACGAGCAAGGCAGAGCCGTCCTGAAGCATGGCGTCTCGCTTGTAGTCTTTCCCGAAGGTGCGAGAACCTTTACAGGACATATGGCGAAGTTCCGCCGAGGCGCTTTCCAACTTGCAGATGAACTGCAATTGCCCGTTGTTCCTATCACGATAGACGGCAGCTTCGATGTCCTGCCTCGTCAGAAAGGCATTAACTTCCTCACCTGGCACCCCTTAAGGCTCGTCATTCATGCACCCATTCCACCTTCGAGTCAAGGACCGGAGGATGTGCAAAAGACCCTTGAACAGAGCTATGAAGCCATCATGCGAGACCTTCCCACTTGCTATCAAGGCTTCGAGGCCAATCCCGACCAGTAGACTGTAGAAGAAGACAGAAGAAAATAAAGAAGATAAAGGGAGACAGAGGAAGACTGAACGAGACAAAGCACGGATAAGGTCGTGTGCAATTGGCAATTTACTCGTGTGTCGTTGGCAATTTACTCGTGTGCCGTTGGCCAACTACTAATGGAAAGTTTTCCGACGGCTTGTGGATGGTCGTGCAGTTTCCCTGATGAAACCACCAAAATCCGAATAAAAAGAACGACGGAAAGGCCGATGCCCATTGGGGGCGTCGGCCTTTCCTGTTTCTCTTCGTTGCTGTTTCCGGGAAGCATCCGGAACTCTCCGCCAGGAACCGTGGAGGCACAGGCTTACGTGCGCTCCTCCTGCAAATTCGGGCCTGCTACTGCAATTTGTTTCTCTAACGCTTTGACAATTCGGAGGAAATTAATACATTTGCGCGCGAAAACAACTTAAATAAAGATTTAAATCACATACACAACCATAAAAAACATTAAAAACAACACAAATGAACAGACAGTATTTTGCTAATTTGGCCCTGATGCTCGGTGCTGCCATCGTGGCGACGTCGTGCGGCCCAGAGATGCCGAAGGAAATTCCATCATCGTTCGAAACCATGACGGTGGAGAAGTCGGACATCATGCTCCCCTACAAGTTCAGCGCCAGGATGGTTGGTCAGAACGACGTTACGATCACTCCCCAGGTCAGCGGCCAACTGATGAAGATCTGCGTGGCAGAAGGCCAGCTGGTCAAGAAGGGGCAGACGCTCTTCGTCATCGACTCGCGCAACGCTCAGCTCGAACTGGAGGCTGCACAGGCCAACCTGCAAGCTGCCAAGGCTCAGGAGAACTCTGCCAAGCTGGAGTACGAGTCGAACAAAAACCTGTTCGACAAGAACATCGTGAGCAGCTACATGCTCTCGGCAAGCGAGAACTCCTACAAGCAGGCCACGGCAGCCGTGGCTCAGGCACAGGCAGCCGTGAATCGCGCCAAAGTGGACCTTGGCTTCTGCACCATCACAGCTCCCGTGTCGGGCATCACCGGCGAGATACCCGTCCGCACGGGCGACCAAGTGTCGCCTCTCACCCCACTGACCATCGTGAGCGGCAACACTACAATGTATGCCGAATTCTCCGTGACGGAAGCCATCATCGAGACAATGGTGCAGGAAGGAGTAAAGGCCAATGAGGTGAACAAATACATCGCCGACCTGCCCGAAGCCACCTTCGTGATGAAGAATGGCACGGAATATCCCCACAAAGGGCGCGTGGTGAGCCTGACAGGTGTGGTGGATGCCGCCACTGGCTCCCTCACGAGCAAGGTGTCCTTCCCCAACCCCGAAGGGCATCTCTACTCCGGCATACAGGGCACCATCGTCATGCCCTTTGAAGAGAAAGGCGTAATCGTCATCCCCCAGTACGCCGTGGTGCGCCTGCAGGACAAGTCGCTCGTCTACAAGGTCCTGCCCGACAGCACAGCCACAGCAGTTGACGTGACGACGGAGGACACCGGCAACGGCAAGGACTTCATCGTGAAGAGCGGACTTGGCGCAGGCGACAAAATTGTCACCACCGGTGCCAACAACGTGACGGAGGGACAAAAAGTGCTGTTCTGACACTATCGCAACATCGTAATAACGTCATAACGTAATCACGAAGATAACATGAAGAACAATATATTCATTGACAAATACGTGATGGCGTGTGCCATCTCGATTGTAATCGCACTGGTGGGCTACATCTCGATGAGCACACTGCCAGTGGAGCAATACCCCGACATCGCACCGCCAACGGTGCAGATTTCCACCGGCTACAGCGGTGCCGACGAGAACACCGTCATGAAGTCCGTCATCCAGCCTCTGGAGGAAGCCATCAACGGTGTGACCGACATGACGTACATGACCTCGAAAGCCTCGTCCAACGGTGAAGTCGAAATCAACGTCTACTTCAAGCAAGGCACCGACCCCGACATGGCTGCAGTGAACGTGCAGAACCGTGTGACGCGTTCGCAAGCCCTGCTGCCAGCCGACGTAAACAAGGTGGGCGTGAAGGTGGAGAAACGTCAGAACAACATTCTGCAAATCTTCGCCGTGAGAAGTGCCGACGGCAAGTACGACGAGGACTTTGTCTCAAACTATGTGGACATCAATATCAAACCTCGCCTGATGCGTATCTCCGGCGTGGGCAACGTGCTGAGCCTCGGCAACACCTATGCCCTGCGCATCTGGCTCAAGCCCGACGTGATGGCTCAGTATGGCCTGACGCCCAACGATGTCTTCGCTGCCATCGGCAGTCAGAGCTTCGTCTCGGCCGTAGGTTCTCTGGGCGAACAGTCGGAGAACTCCTATCAGTACTCCATGCAGTACAAGGGAACACTGAAGACCATCGAAGAGTTCAACAACATCGTGCTGCGCACAAGTGGCGGCGGCATGCTGCAACTGAGCGACGTGGCTGAGGTGCAGATTGGCGCCATGAGCTATAACTTCACGTCGAACATCATGGACAAGCCCGGCGCCCTCTTCATGGTGTTTGCCGCACCAGGCGCCAACGCCACAAAGGTGAACGCCGGCATCAGCAAGATGTTTGAGGAAGCCAAGCAGACGATGCCTGCAGGACTGGAGTTCGTGACGCTGATGACCAGCGACGACTTCCTCTTCGCTGCCTTCCACAATGTCATCGAGACACTCGTCATCGCCATCATCCTCGTCATCCTCGTGGTGTTCTTCTTCTTGCAGAACTTCAAGGCCACCATCATACCTTCCATCTCAATCATCGTGTCCCTGCTGGGCACTTTTGCCATAGTAAAGATGGCCGGCTTCTCGCTCAACATCCTGACGCTCTTCGCCCTCGTGCTCGCCATCGGCACAGTCGTGGACGATGCCATCGTGGTGGTGGAAGCAGTCATGGCCAAGATGGAGAACGGTATCAGCGATGCACGCGAAGCCACACGTCAGGCCATGAACGAAGTGTCGGTAGCCGTCGTGTCCTGCACATTGGTCTTCATGGCAGTGTTCATTCCCGTGATGTTCATGCCGGGCACGTCGGGCACCTTCTTCACGCAGTTCGGTGTGACGATAGCCTCGTCCGTCGGCCTGTCGTGCATATCGGCCCTGACGCTTTGCCCTGCCCTCTGCGCCATCATGATGCGTGTGACGGAAGGAGAGAAGGAAGGCAAGAGCCTAACCTACTACACAAAGAAAGCCTACGAAGTCAGCTACAACGCCATATATAATAAGTATAGCAAGAGCGTGCAGAAGTTCATCAAGCGCCCCGTGCTGGCATGGGGCTTGCTGGCTGCTGCTGCTGCCCTGCTTGTCTTCTTCATGAAGAGTCTGCCCTCGGGCCTCGTTCCTCAAGAGGACCAAGGCGTGTTCCTGGTTGAAGTTCGTGCTCCGGAAGGAACCACACTGAAGCAGACACGCGAGATGGTGAAGAAGGTGGAGGAGAAAGTAAAGAAGATTCCCGAACTGGAAAGCTTCTCTGTGACCTGTGGCTACGGCATGTACTCGGGTGCAGGCTCTAACTATGCCACGATGGTTGTGCGCCTGAAGAACTGGGACGAACGTCCGGGTTTGGAACATTACGTCACCCTCGTCAGGTATCGTTTCTACTTCGATTGCCAAGACCTCAAGAACTTGGTGGTAGCACCCTTTGAGATGCCTCAGATTCCCGGCTACGGAACAAGTAATGACATCACGCTGGTCGTAGAAGATCCCACTGACGGCAACCTCTCGGAGTTTGCAAAGCAGACGGAACACTTCCTGGCCAAGTTGTCCGAACGTCCGGAGATTGCCACCGCCATGTCAACCTATTCTGAACGTTTCCCGAAGTATCAGGTCGATGTAGATGCAGCCCAATGCAGCCGTGCCGGCGTGTCGCCTGAGGAGGTGCTCAACACCCTGGGCGCTTTCTGCGGCGGTGCATATATCGGCAACTTCAACCAATTCGGCAAGGTTTACCGCATCATGGCAGCAGCGTCGCCCGAGTATCGTCTCGACCCGCAGTCGCTTCACAACATCTTCATGCAGGTGAAGGACGGAAAGATGGCTCCCATCTCTCAGTTTGTCTCGCTGAAGGAGATTGTCGGCCCTGCCAACATCGAGCACTTCAACTTGCTTCAGAGCATTACCTGCTATGTAACTCCCGGCGGAGGCTACACCGAAGGCGATGCCCACAAAGTCATTGCCGAGGTCTTCAAGCAAGAGATGCCAAGCACAGCCACGTTTGAATACAGCGGAATGTCGCGCGAGGTGGAGGAAGCAGCAGGCTCCAATGCCACAGCTCTCATTTATGTCATCTGCGCCATCCTCATCTATCTCATCCTCGCCTCACTCTATAATTCTTGGTTCACACCGTGGGCCGTGCTGTTCAGTGTGCCGTTCGGCCTGATGGGCGCTTTCGTGTTTGCCTACATCGGCTACAAGAATGAGATTCCCGGCATGGACAACAACATCTATCTGCAGACGGGTGTCATCATGTTGATAGGCTTGCTGGCGAAGACAGCCATCCTGATTACGGAGTTTGCTTCTGAGCGTCGTGCACAAGGCATGAGCATTATGGATGCCGCCTTCGAGGCCTGCAAGGAACGTCTGCGCCCCATCCTGATGACGGTGCTGACGATGATTATCGGCATGATTCCCCTTGTGATAGAAGGCGGTGCAGGTGCCAACGGCAACCGCGCTTTGGCTCTTGGTGTCATCGGCGGCATGAGCATCGGCACTATTGCTTTGCTCTTCGTGGTACCAGCCTTCTTCATCGTGTTCCAAAAACTGCACGAGAAGTTCCAAGGGAAAGAAGTAACCTGTAACGACTCGTTATAACGAAAGAACGTAATATCGAAAGAAAGATATGATTAAGAAGAATATCATCATTGTTGCAGCCGTGAGTCTGATGCTATCGAGCTGCGGCTTATATAAGAAGTACGAACAGCAGACTGAAATCCCGGCTGACGTCATTGGCATACAGGGGGCAGCATCTACAGAGGCAATGCTCCCGTGGCGCGAGTTCTTCACCGACCCGCTTTTGCAAAAACTCATAGAGCAAGTGCTGGCTAACAATACCGACTTGGCTTCTGCCCGCATTGCCGTGGAGCAAAGTGAAGCTTCGCTGAAAGCTGCCAAACTCGCCTACCTGCCTTCCTTTAGCTTTGCTCCTCAGGGAACAATATCAAGTTTCGACTATAGTAAGGCCGCCAAGACATACAGCTTGCCTTTGCAAATGAACTGGGAAGTGGAGTCATTTGGCGCCGTCACCAACAGGAAGCGCGCGGCAAATGCAGTACTTCTGCAGACACAATGCTACGAGAATATCGTTCGCTCGAATCTTGTCAGTGCCATCAGTCAACAATATAGTTTGTTGCAAGTGCTTGACAGGCAACTGGAGATTCTTATCCAAACAGATAGCCTTTGGAGCACTTCGCTCGACATTCAAAGGTCACTTTGGGAGAACGGCAAGTCATATTCTACCGCTGTCAACCAGATGGAAGCATCCTGGCTTGATGTCAAGACACAGATTGTTGATACGCGCCGTAACATCCAAAGTGTGGAGAACGCCATCTGTCGTCTGCTTGCTGTTTCACCCCAGCACATAGAACGCAGCAAGTGGGGTCAATACGCTCTCTCGCAAAAGCTACAAAACGGAGTCTCTGCCAGTCTGCTGGAAAACCGTCCAGACATACGCATGGCTAACCATGTCATGGAAGAGGCTTTCTATAACACGCAAGTCGCTCGCGCTGCCTTCTTCCCTACAATTACGCTGTCAGGATTAGTTGGCTGGACAAACAATGGCGGCGGTGCCATCATGAATCCAGGAAGTCTCCTTCTCAATGCCGTCGGGCAACTGACACAGCCCATCTTCCAACAGGGGAAACTGAAGGCAAACCTCAAAATAGCCAAGTTGACTCAAGAAGACATGAAGCTCGACTACGTTCAGACCGTTATCGATGCCGGCAACGAGGTGAATGAAGCCCTTGCGGACTATCAATCCACCGTCGAAAAGCACGAGTACTACCATCGTCAGGTTAGTGTCTTGCACGAGGCTTTCAAAGGTACTCACGAACTAATGGACAATGGCAAGGCCAGCTATCTGGAAGTTCTCACAGCACAAGAGTCTCTGCTTCGTGCGCAGCTCAGCGAGGCAATGAATATGTACTCTGCATCTGAAGCACTCATCGCTCTCTACATTGCCTTAGGGGGCGGAGCAAAGTAAATCCTCCGACTATCTTACAGAGAATACTCACAAACAAGCCGCCTCGGGTTATTCGACCTGAGGCGGTTTGTCGTCCATATGCCCATTTTAACTTACAAACCTGCACTTTTTCACTTACTTATTACATTAATACGGAGAATAATTTGTATCTTTGCGCAAGTTAAATGGTATATCGTAAATCTTTTAATCGTAAATAACTGCTGTGACGTTGAAAGATACTTCCTTCGTTGACTTGATGCTCAACCGCGTTTACAACGTGCTTCTCATCGCAAATCCCTACGATGCCTTCATGCTGGAGGACGACGGTCGAGTGGATGAGAAGATATTCTCGGAATACGCAAAGTTGGGACTTCGCTTCCCACCTAGATTCCTCCAAGTGCATAGCCGAGAGGAAGCCGAACAGACGATGGCCGGAGGTCAAGTGAACCTCGTCATCGTGATGCCTGCTGCTGAAGACAACTCGGTCTTCGACATCGCGCGGGAAATCAAGCAAGATTACCCGACAACGCCTATCGTGGTGCTCACGCCTTTCAGTCACGGCATTACGAAGCGTATGCAGAACGAAGACCTGAGCGTCTTCGAGTACGTCTTCTGCTGGCTGGGAAACACGGAACTGCTGCTCTCCATCATCAAGCTGATGGAAGACCGCATGAACCTGGAACACGACATACGGTCGGCAGGCGTGCAGATGTTGCTGGTCGTAGAGGACAGCATCCGCTTCTATTCCAGCATACTGCCTGCCCTCTATAAGTTCGTCCTTGAGCAGAGCCTTGCCTTCGCCACAGAAGCCCTCAATACGAGCCTCGAGATGCTGCGAATGCGTGGCCGACCGAAGATAGTCCTTGCCCGCAACTACGAAGAAGCATGGGAGCTCTACAACCAATTTGCAGACAACACTCTGGGCGTCATCAGCGACTGCCGATTCCCGCTCAAAGCAGGAGGAGAGAAGGACGAAGAGGCTGGCTTCAAGCTGCTCAG
>Ga0247609_10002995_pt1 | contig 17377 bp, 28 predicted proteins | sample 172DNAGHGlowgp2_FD_193487 | JGI IMG/M metagenome (GOLD analysis project Ga0247609, IMG submission 193487) | Sheep rumen microbial communities from Palmerston North, Manawatu-Wanganui, New Zealand - 1728 DNA GHGlow gp2 | ecosystem: Host-associated > Mammals > Digestive system > Stomach > Rumen ...
TTCTGTGCCTCGTGCGGAAAGCAGGTGAAGTGGAATGAATAGTAACGATATTTTATCTGTATTATGTGGGCAAAATTCTGCAATAATCAATGCGTTTAATCCAGAAACATTAGCGTTTCGCAATAAAGTAATAGAACTTCAAAAGAATTGCCCCATGGTCGAATGGGAACAGGATATGGGCGCAACGGTTCCGTATTGCAAGTTGTATAACACTTTATGTAATGGGCAGTGTTCTTTTAGGACAGACACTTGTCCCTGCGATGCGAAAGGTCGGTGAAGTGGGAATGAGTAAACAATTATGCTTTGATGAACAGATTTTACAAATTGACGATCTTAATGCTATGCCATGTCCGTTTTGTAGAGATACAAATATTTCAGTAACGCAAAAATACACGGCTGGTAAATACTTTAATCAACATGGTTTCAGTATAGGATGCCAATCAGTCGGATGCATAGGATGTCACAGTTATACCAGAGTATTTGAAACAAAAGAGGAAGCAATTAAAGCATGGAACACACGGCAGGAAGGTCGGTGATGGAAATGATGTGTCCTAATTGTTACAACATGAAAACCGCCACAATAGAGACAAGGGAGCAGGATGGGTATGTTACACGGAGGCGAAGAGAATGTCCTGTTTGTAAGCACAGGTTCACAACATACGAGAGAATGGCGCAGATGGGTTTTCTTAGGAAAAAGGAAAAAGAAAAGTAGGACAATATATTTTTTAGAGAAATTCTTTACAATTCGTTATTTTCTATGGCAAAATACTTAATGGAGTGTTAAAATGGACGTAAGGTCATTGATTCTATTAGCTGACAGGATAGCGAGAGAGAAAGGGTTGACGCAATCGGAATGGTCAAGCAGAGCCGGGTTTGCAAAAAACGGGCAAACGGTTAGCAGGATTATTAGCAAAGGCAATTGCAGATTGAGTACATTCTTAAGGTTGTTGAATGTCATTGATTGCGAACTGGTGATAGTGGAGGGAAAGGATGCGAACGATACAACTAACGGATTATGAATACATGATGTGTGTATTGTTTTCTGAAGAATCAGCACGTTCACAGCAGAAAATTGAGTTTGGCAACAAAGCAACGGCGAAAAGATTTAACAGGGAAATCCGTGAAGACACTCTATGCGGAAAGATGGCAGAAGTGGCATTTGCAAGAATGCTTCGTGAAGATTACAAGATACATCTTCCTGTAAATTATGAGGTTTATCCTCGTGGCGAATGGGATGATGAGGATGTAATTGTTAACGGGAAACTAATAGATATAAAGTCAACACAGCGAGGGAGATTTTTATTGATAGAAAATAACAAGATAAATTTCCGAAAAGAACAAGGGAAAACGCCAGACATTATTGTTATGTGCAGAAGTGACCTTGAGAATCGACTCGTTGAAATTGTCGGTTGCATTTCAACAAAGAAGTTAGTGGACGGCAGGAATGAGAAAGTGAAACGGTTGAAAGCAGGAGAATTTATTCCCGGGACAGGCGTAAAATTGCAAGCGGATAATTACTGTGTAAGATTTGAGGACTTATGCGATATAAAGAGCGCTTTTGACTATTTGTTAGAAAAGGCGTGTTAGGAGGACGTATGAAGTGGAATAAAGTAACAGAGAAAATGCCGGAAGAGGATGATGTCTGCTTAGTGGCGTGTGAGAGCCTAAACGCAGACGGCATCCCGGTTTGTATAACATATCCGTTATCAGTAGGATGGGATGGAAAAGAATGGACGGATATAAACGGAGAAGTTGTTGGTGACGTAGCGTTCTGGACTGAATTGCCACAAGTAACTGATTTCAAGCTGATATTGGAGAAATTGCATTATTGCTTGGAAAACGATGCTTGCGAGAAGTCGGATTGTTGTTATTTCACAACGCAAAGAGAAATCGGTGCGTTGTTGGAATATATAAAAGAATTGGAGGGAAGAATATGAAGAAAAATGTGAAACTGGAAATTGTTTACTTGCCCGTTGAAGCGCTCGAAGAATATGAGGGCAACGCACGGGAACATGGAGAAGAGGATGTTCTTGCCATTCAGAGAAGCATTGAGAAGTTTGGCTTTGATGACCCTATCGGCATTTGGTCAGACCATAATGTGATCGTTGAAGGGCATGGGCGGTTGCTTGCGGCTAAAGCGCTTGGCATGAAGGAAGTTCCGTGCATCAGGCTTGACCACATGACGGATGCGGAGCGGAAAGCATACGGCTTAGCGCATAACAAGACCGCTGAACTTTCCCGGTGGGACTTTGGCAAGCTGGAACTTGAACTGTCTAACCTTGGCGAGTTCAACATGGGTGACTTCGGCTTCGGCTTTTCTAATGGGAGTTCCGATTTTACGCCTGTAACCACGGAAACGGACTACGGTGCTGGTGATGAAGGTTTTGAAGATTATCAGGAGCCGTTGTCTAAGGAAGAACTGGAATCTTATGCTGAGAATAGCGATGATTTCCTTCTGAAAAGGCGTGTAATTATTACGTTCATGCCGGAACAGGAAGCGGAAATGAAAAAATATCTCAGCACTAACGAGGAAAACCTGAGGGTCGTTTACACGCTTGACGAACTTCTGAAGATGAAAGAAGGCTGATTGAATGCCTAATATCCTTATTGTCGGGTACGGAAACGTTGGCAGGAATCTGAAAAAGGAATGGGGAGTTCTCCCTATAGATACATACGATAAGTACAAACCGGGAACTAACACAAAACGGGATATTAAGTACGATATTGCCGTGATTTGCGTTGATACGCCGTATGTTTCCTGCGATAACGTTTGCGAGGTTTCAGAAGTCAAAAATGCCATTATGGAGAATGACGCTGATATTTATATCATAAAATCAACGGTTCTTCCGGGTACGACAGAGAGATTCTGCGCTGAAACGGGCAAAACCATCCTCTTTTCGCCTGAGTATTACGGAACCACACATTTTACCAACAACTACGTGTTTGATTTCACGATCTTAGGTGGAAACAAAGAAGCTGGCAAAAAGGTGGTTCAGTGCTTACAGACGGTGTATGATGGTCGGCACAGATTTTTCCTGACGGACGCAAAAACGGCTGAATTGTGCAAGTACATGGAAAATGCCTTCCTTGCCACGAAGGTTAGTTTCTGTCAAGAGTTCTATGAAATCGCAGAGAAAATCGGCGTAAATTACGAGGAACTTAGGGAATTGTTCGTTGCAGATCCCCGTGTTGACCCTTCTCAGACCTATGTATTTAGGGATCATCCTTACTGGAAGAGCCATTGTTATGACAAGGATGTTCCGGCGATTGCTGAAACGTATAATGCCTATCTGCTAAAGGCAGTTATAGCGTTCAACGAAAGGCAGAAGGAAAAGTATGTTTGATAATTCGTACTCAGAGTACAGGAAGATTCTGAAACGGCTGAGGGAAACAGGACGCTTATGCTCATTTGAAGAAGCGCAAAGTCGGGATTCTTTTATTGTCCTGCGCCACGATATTGAGTTTTCAATTCCGAAAGCGCTTCAAATGGCGCTCATCGAGCGCAGAAGTGGCGTGAAATCCGTTTATTACGTGCAAACGGGGAATCGGGCGTATAATCCTTTCGCCTCTGAAAACTTGGTTTTGCTAAGAATCATCGCCACGCTTGGTCACAAGATCGGTCTGCACTATCGTCAGGACGATGAATATTATCAGGACGAGATAATGAGGCAAGCGGAGTTTCTTAGTGTAGCGTTAGGGATTCCGGTTACTTCTTTCTCAACGCATCGACCCAAACCGGACTCTGAGTACGATAAATACAACGTTCTTGGACTAATAAATGCCTACGGGAAAGAGTTCTTTACCCGGACGGATAACCCGGAAGAAGCGGAAGTTAAATATATAACTGACAGCAAATTTCGCTGGAATTATGGTTATCCGTCCGCAGAGGTGTTGGCAAAGCATGACCGGGTACAGGTTTTAGTGCATCCGTTTCAATGGTCTGAAGAGCTTTCTACAATGGCTGAGTGCTTTGACGCTTTATACGAGCAGAAGGTTGAGGATTTGATTCAGACTTTCCGGGATGAATACACGAGGTTTAGCGAGGTAGAAAATGGACGCAAAGAAATGGATTTATAAGCCTAACAGTATAAACATTGAAACCGTGCAAGGATGCAACAGGCGTTGCTCTTTTTGCGGAACGATGGGAATGGAGAAAAAACTGCACTTCATTTCAGACGAGGTTTTGCTCCATACGCTGACGCTCATTCGGGATGCGAATTATAGTCCGAGAATAAGGCTTGCGGCTCACGGGGAGCCTACTTTGAACAAAAACTTGCCCAATATTATTAAGGCGATTAGGCGTTTTCTGCCTAATTCGCCTATCTCTTTATTTACAAATGGCACGGTGATAGAAAAGAAACCGCAATTAGTTGATGAATATTTCAAAGCTGGGTTGAATAATCTTATCGTAGACGAGTATACAGATCATCTTGTTGGGAATTTTGTTAGAAATGACCAAACTTGCAGGAAGTATCACATTGTTGAACAGGGTAGCGGAGTTAGCCTTCTTGAAGTGACGCATAAGGAAAAGCGGATTTGCATTACTCCACCCATTGATGGTGATAAGAACACTATGAATAGAAAGCTGTGCAATCAATTGGGTGCGGCGTTGCCACCGCTGAAAAGACCGCTTCAAGGAAAGAAATGTACGGTGATCTTTAGGGAACTGACCGTTCGCCATGACGGGAATATCGCAATTTGTTGTAATGACTTTAGGGGATATTATTTTGTCACGAACATTCTTGAGTGCAACACATTGGCTGAAGCATGGTTCCATCCCCGGTTTGAAAGTGCGAGAAAGCTATTGTATTTAGGGAATAGGAACTTTTTCCCTTGCAATAAATGTGATGTTCTTGGCAACAGGGTTGGCTTGCTTCCTGATTCACAAGGGCAAAAGACTATGCCGGAGCCTACAGAAGTTGATTGGGAAATAGTCAACAAACGCTACGAACCGCTTGCGGTTATTGAAAAAAGACCATGGGAGGAATGAAAAAATGAGGTACAAATGGGGTATTCCAAGCTATCAGAGAAGTGACAAGCCGTACACTGTTGATCTGCTCCATAAACTGGGTTACACAAAGGAAGATATAGTGGTCTGCACACAGACGAAAGAGGATTACGAGCGGTATAAAAACACTCAGGGAGACAAGGCAATTATCATCTACAAAGAGGGAGACAACGATTCGAAAAACAGGAACGCAACCCTTGATTACTTGCAGAATGAAAAGTATATCTTGCTGGCGGACGATGATATTAAGGCGTTTCTCCGGCTTTCCGCTGACGGGAGCAAGCTGATTCCGTTTGAAACACGGGAAGAACTGGAAAAGCACTTTGATGCAATGTTCCGGTATAGTCTGAAAAACAATTGCAAGCTGTGGGCGTGGTATCCGGTAGAGAACGCTTTCTTCATGAAGCACACGATTGATGACAAGAATATTCTTTGCGGAACTGTTTTCGGCGTAGTCATGAACAAGGCAATTCGTTTTGATCCTTCCTTCTATCTGAAAGGTGATTATGAGATCAGCTTGCGCCTAATCTCATATGGGATGAATACAATCCGGTTCAATGGCTATACTTGCAAGGCAAATCACAGAAGCACAGGCGGTTGTGAAGAAATGCGGAAAGCCGGGAGAAATGAAAAGAATTATAGGGATTTGCTGGAAGTTTATCCTGATCTTGTTGCACCAAGCACCCGTCCCGGAGAAATAAAGTTTATAGGGAAAATTAAGCATTCCAAGGAGGAAGAACTGTGGAAATAATGGAGAATTACGGCTCTCCCCGATGGACGGGAGAAATTGCCGATTGTAGTCTCCCCCTAACGCTTGACACATATTCAAACTGCTCCTTTGGGTGCGTTTATTGCTTCAGCCAGTACCAGAGAGGATTGGGCGTAAATAAGGACAAGTATTTTCAGAAAGATGTTAGGTGCGTCAACGTTGAGAAGGTGAAGAAAATCCTGAGCGGTCAGGACAAAAAGAGCCAGTTTTATGAGTGGGTAAAGGATAAAAGACCTATTCAGTACGGCGGTTTGTCTGACCAGTTTGATGGGTTTGAAAGAAAGTACGGAAAAACCTATGAAATCCTAAAGTTTTTGAAGGAAATCAATTATCCGATTTGCTTCTCTACCAAGGCGGCATGGGTGTTTTTTAACGATAAGTATAGGGAGTTGTTCCGTGGGGCGGATAACTGGAATATGAAATTCTCTATTATTACGCTGGATGAGGAAGATGCAAGACGAATCGAGGTAGGCGTTCCGTCCCCTCAGGAAAGGTTAGCCGCCATGCATGAGTACACAACCCTGAGCAAAGGCGGTGCGACTCTCCGGCTCAGACCGTTCATTATCGGTGTGTCTGATAAGACCTATCTCGACCTAATCAGAGAAGCGGCAAAAGCAGGAGCGTCAGCGGTTACAACTGAGTTCTTTTGCCTTGAAATGCGCTCTATCAATCAGGCGAGAGAACACTATAACGCAATCAGCGAGGTTTGCGGTTTTGACATAGTGGATTTTTACCGCAAACATTCATCCGGGAGCGGTTATCTCCGGCTGAACAGAAAGATAAAAGAACCCTATATTCGCAAGATGCAGGAGTTGTGCAAGGAATTGGGGTTGCGCTTCTATGTTTCTGATGCACATTTTAAGGAATGTAGTGACAATTGCTGTTGTTGCGCTTTACCGCCTAACTGGAACTATAGCAGAGGGCATTTTGCGGCGGCATTGCAAATTGCTAAGAAGCAAGGGAAGGTTCATTGGCGTGACATAGAACCTGAGTTGTATTACCTAAATTTCCAATGGCGTGACGCTGACGGGTTCAACACCGTTTCCTCTGAAAACCGGGCAAAGTTTGAGGGAATGACAATGAAAGACTATATCCGTTATTTGTGGAATAGCCCGCAGAGGGGGCAAAGTCCATATAAGATTTTCGCTGGCGTGCTTGTGCCTGACGGGTATGATGAGGACAGGAACATAGTTTACAAATACAATCCCAACGTTACTTTCCAGCCTGTAACTAATGAGAACTACGATTTACATAAGCTATGAGGTGCAAAATGAGTGAAAAAGAAATGAGGGAAAAGCTGAATAGGCTTAGGGAGGAAGTCAAGACCGCAGGAACTATCCACAGAAGGGATTTGAACCGCCAAATCGGGCGTTTGGAGAAGGAGTTGAGGACTTATAGCTACTATCAAAGAAAAGCCGCAGAAGCCAAGAAAAACCACGAAAAAAGGGAAAGAATTTCAGCATGATACACGGGACGCAAATGGGCGTCCCATTTCCCCTGTAAATGGTCAGCCTGTGCCTAAGGGGAAAGAGTTTACGTCCGAAAATTCGAGGGAAATGCAGAAAAGAGGGCAAAAATCAATAAAAGAAAAGCGTTCAATCGCTAACGCCTTTAGGGAACGCCTGACAATGGAGTTCACCGATGACAAAGGGAACAAAATGTCTGGCGCTGAGATAATCGCTATGTCGATATTCAAGGGAGCGAACAATGGCAACGCTAAGATGGTTGAAATTGCGCTGGGATTATTGGGAGAAAAGCCTGCCGAAACCGTGAACGTCAATATGCCTGACCCGTCCATTATGGAAGAAATCAGGAAAAGAATGGAGAACACGACAGCATGAGACCGGAAGCCGAAACTGCGTACAGATTTCTTACAGAGAAACCAGCGCAGTACGGTCAGATGTTAGGCTATCCAGACCTCAGGGATGATCTTCACGGCGAGTGGATAAGGAAGATTGTTTTAGGGCATGACGATATGACGCTACAAGCGCACCGTGGTTCGTATAAAACCACCTGCGACTGTATAGCCTTAGCAATCCTAATGATGCTTAGGGGCGAAAAGAATATCATCTTTATGCGGAAAACGGATAAAGACATAGAGGAAGTGGTAAACAATGTTCAGCGGATAATCGTACATCCGGTAACACAGGAACTTTATAGGGCGTTGACAGGACGGGAACTTGCCTTGCTGAAGGCAACAAACAGCGAGATCACCACGAGCAGTTACTCAGCGCCTAAAGGTTCCTCGCAGTTGCTTGGTATAGGTACAAAAGGTAGTTTGACTGGTAAACACGCAGAATTTATTCTCACGGACGATATCGTAAACCTTGAGGACAGAAAGAGCCATGCGGAGAGAGAACGAACAAAGTTGATTTATCAGGAATTGCAGAACATACGAAACCGGGGAGGTCGGATCGTCAATACGGGAACTCCTTGGCACAAAGAGGACGCTTTTACGCTGATGCCCTCCCCTCTCCGCTATGATTGCTACGAATCGCATCTGATTGCGCCGGAAACGCTGGAAAAGATACGTAGGAGTATGGCTCCGTCATTGTTCGCCGCTAACTATGAACTTAGGCACATCGCATTGGAAAACGCCTTGTTCACAACCCCACCGACATTTACGGACGATCCTACGCTCCTTAGGGATGGGGTGGCGCACATTGATGCGGCTTACGGCGGTGAAGATTATACGGCTTTTACTTGCGGAAAGCGTATAGGGGATAAACTATATCTCTATGGCAAGATGTGGCAAAACCATGTGGACGTGCATCTTGATTATGTTATTGAGGAATGTAAACGGCTGATGTGTGGCCCGATATGGGTGGAATCTAACGCAGACAAGGGATTCTTAGCTACGGAGATACGAAAAAAAGGGTTCAAGGCGGTTGATTATCCTGAGAAGGAAAACAAGCAAATCAAGATTTCTACCTATCTTCGCAAGTGGTGGGAAGACATTGTGTGGCTGGAAGGAACTGACCGGGAATACCTAAATCAGATTCTTGATTACACAGAGGACGCAGAACATGATGACGCTCCTGATAGTGCCGCAGTAGTGTGTCGGTACTGGGACAAGAGAACAAAGCAGAATTACAAATCAGCTTTTGAGGTGTAACGTGAGGTATAGGGAGAAGCGGTTTTGTGACAATGTGGATGGGGTGAATTTTAGGGTTGAAGGGAAATATGATATACCTATGATTTACCCGGAAAAATGGGTTCCGTGTGAATGGATAAGTTTCAACTTTTGCAAGACGAAGGATAATAGGGAACGTTATGGAGTTCATTTCTTTATTGACGATTACCAGTTTGAACGGCTTTGGCGTAAGTGGAAAACCTACGAGGAACTATTAAAGCAGTTTTCCGCCGTGATGACTCCTGATTTTTCTATATATACGAACTATCCGGTGGCGGTTCAGATAATGAATCACTATAAGAAACACTTTGTCGGAGCGTGCTTGCAAAATGCCGGGTTGCGTGTTTACCCGACCATATCATGGAGCGATGAGAACTCTTATGAATGGTGTTTTGACGGTGAACCCGTTGGTGGTACTGTATGTGTTTCGTCCGTAGGGACACAGAAGAATCCCGTGGCAAGAAAATTGTTTAAGAGGGGGTACGATGCGATGTGTGAGCGTTTACAACCGGAGACAATTATTTTTTACGGGGATGTGCCAAAGGATTGTAAAGGAAATATAGTCCGAATTGTGGCGTTTCAAGAGAAGTTTAGAGAGGTGAAAACAGATGATTTTACTTGATCTGCAATGGTTTGGTGGGCGTGGTGCTTCAAGCGGTTCCGGTGGCGGCGGAGAAGGTGGCGGAAATGATAGCGGTTCTGGTGGTGGGAATAGTAGCGGTGGCGGTGGCGGACCAGCCGCAGTAAAGAAAAAATTGCAAAATGCGATGGATGAAATGAGTTACGCCAAAGGAGAGGAAGCGCTTAATTCTGCTCCTTTAGGGACAAAAATATTTGATGGGTCAACTTTTTTGTCTCCTCGTCCACCGTATGAAAGGGAAACTTATTGGCAAGCAACACCGGGTTATACTTCCGGGACGGTTCGATGGACATTGTTTGGAGACACGGCAAATTATTCGAGCGCATCAAGTTCACATGTGTTCAGTGATCTGATGAAAAGAAGAAGGAACAAAAAGTTCAATCTTAGGGTTGAATGATTTTATGGAAACGATTTATGTTCCGTGGGGCGAATGGAAGCCTAAATTGCGCCAATTTAATTGTCCGTGTTGCTTGGGGGTGAAGGTTATGCCGGACGGGGAAGAACTGGAACAACGGTTGCTTGAAAACTTGGATTTGTTAGGCGATGAATATCAAAAGCTAACAAAGCAAAACAAACAGGAACAAAACGAAACAAAAGGCGGTGACGGGGATTGATTATTACGTTTCAAGAGTTTGAAGCGCATGAGCAGGACAGGGCAAAGTGGCTTGGACAGGCTATTGCACAGTATAAACGTAGCGATGAATACAATCTTGCGCTTGAAGCTGACAAGTATGACAAACAGCAGAACACAAGGATTTTGAACACGGTTCGGAAGATTTATGACATTACAGGACAGGAAAGCATTGACTTTACGAACCCTAACAATCAAATACCGAGCAACTTTTTCCATAGGCTGAATGTGCAGAGGGTGAGTTATTCCCTTGGCAACGGCGTTTCTTTTGCTGGTAAGGGTGAAGCAAAAGCTAAGGACACAACAAAGGAAGCGCTTGGGAACGATTTTGATGATATTCTTTTCCGTATTGGGTTGCACGCTTGCGAACATAGCGTCTGTTATTGTTTTTACAATGACGGGGACTACCATATTTTCCCCATGACGGAGTTTCTTCCTTTCAAAGACGAGGTTACCGGGAAGATTAGGGCAGGAGTCCGGTTTTGGTCATTAGATTGGAAAAAGCGTCCCATCGTTGTTGATCTGTACGAGGAAGATGGCTATTCACGCTATATGACCGCTGAAAAGAAGTATGGCTTGGGTGCTCTTGAACTTAGGGAGAAAAAGCGTCCTTACAAGGTGATGGTGCAAGTTTCTGAAGCTGACGGAGAGGAAGTAATTGGCACAGAAAACTATTCTTCCCTACCCGTCAAGGCTATGTACGGCAACAGAAATCACCAGTCAACTTTGGTTGGCATGAAAGCTAACATTGATGCCTACGACCTTATTCATTCCGGCTATGCGAATGACCTTTCTGAGTGCGCTCAGATGTACTGGATTATCGACAATGCCGCTGGTATGCAGGAAGATGATGTGAAGCGGTTGCGTGACCGTATGCTCCTTCAGCACATCGTGGTCGCAGACAACCAGAATAGCGAGATAAAACCATACGCTCAGGAGATCCCGTACAATAGCCGGGAGGCTTGCTTGAACCGTATCAGGGATTGCATTTATAGCGATTTCGGAGCGCTCGATGTGAAGTCAATTGGCGCAGGAGCCAATATCACGGCTACAGAGATTAGGGCGGCATATCAGACAATGGATGAAGAAGCGGATGACTTTGAGTATCAGGTCAATGAATTTATTCAGCAAATCCTTGAACTGATAGGGATTGAGGACTACCCTGTTTTCCACAGGAATAGGATTTCTAATGCCATGGAAGAAACGCAGATGACTATGCTCGCCGCTAATTATCTTGATGATGAAACGGTGCTGAAGCATTTGCCGTTTATTACCGTTGACGAGGTTGAAGGGATTATTCAGCGGAAAGACAAGGAAACCGCCGGAAGGATTATTCTTCAAGATATAACGCAGGAAAAAAACGAGGAAGAGAATGAGGATCAGGAGGTATAATTTATGCCTGATCTTGGGCAGAAACTAACAGACGAGCGTGTTGATGAGATCAATAAGCGACTGTTAGCGGCATACACAGAAGCGGCGAAAGACTTGCAGAAGAAGGCTGAGGAACACACTAAGAAATACCAAGCAACGGAAAAAAGGTTGCTTGCTGAGGTGCAAGCCGGGAAAAAGACGCAGGAATACCTCGACCGATGGAAATCCGGGCAGGTGTTTATCGGCAAACAATGGCAGTCGAAAGTGGATCAGATGGCTCGTAGCCTTGTGGACACGGAGCGTCAGGCGGTTGAAATCGTGAATGGTGGTCAGCTGGAATGCTTTGCTGACAACACGAATTACATTGAGTACCGCATCGACAAGGACAACGGCTTTGGTGTGAATTTTAGCCTTTACGATGAAACAACCGTGAAAGGACTAATAGAACAAGAGCCGGAACTAATGCGAAGGCGGTTTGTTGACGGTAAAGCCTGTGAAGCGTGGAACCGCAAGGTAATTTCAAATTGCATTACGCAAGGCATCCTGCAAGGCGAGTCCATAAAGAAGATAGCGGATAGAATCGCAAGGGACACAGCGTCAACGGACATGAAAGCGATGGTTCGTTATGCAAGAACGGCGATGACTTGCGCTCAGAACGCTGGCAGATTACAGGCGATGCATGATAGCAAGAAACGAGGGATTTATTGCAAGAAGGTTTGGCTTGCCGTTGGCGATGACCGCACCCGTGAAGCGCATGAAGAACTTGATGGGCAAACAGCGGAAATAGACCAGCCGTTTGACAGCATCTTAGGCGAGATTATGTATCCCGGCGATCCTGCGGCGAGTGACGAGAACGTATGGAACTGCCGTTGCGCTTTAGGCTATGAATACCCTGACCCACCTGCTGATTGGCAGGAAGAAGAAATGAGCCTTGAGGACGAGGAAGAAGATTTTGAGGAATGGGTAGAGGAAAGGCGTGCTGAACAGATTGCGGAGTCGGAACGTGAGCCGGAGCGTGTTGATTTGAGTAGCCTTTCTGAAACTGAAGCATTTGAAGCGATGTTTGGTGATATGGATGTGCCGCTTCGAAAGGTAGGGAATGCTTTGTTTGACTGGGGCGGCGGTGAAGCGTATGACATTCGAATGGCGCAACAGTTAGGGTACGAAACGGAAGAAGCCAAGCTGATTGAAAGAATAATCAAGGAGAGCAACTACCATTACACTGGCGATTTGCATAGGGGAATTATGGCTGACCAGAAAACGTATGATATGTATAGGAACATGGCTTCTGAAGATTATTCCGGCGAGGTTCCAGTTGTTAATATGTTAGGCACATCAAGCTGGTCATCTAATCCTGCGGTAGCGGAAGAATTTTCAAAGAAAGCGAATGAAATGGGCGGTCTGGACTTTGGCGATTCGGAACGGTACGCTATTGTTTTCCATACAGAAATGCCGGAGAGTGATTTAGCGGTTGATGTTGACAGATTTATAGGCTTAGGGCAAGATGAGGTTATCGTTTCAAGAGAAGCTGAATTTATGCCGACGCATATAGAGGAAACCGATGACGGTACGCTTCATGTTTACTTGGAGGTGGTTGAAAGTGGCGGTTGATATTGTAAAGCGTTGGCTAAAAGAAAGCGAGTTGAAGCCGTGTGAAGTCAAGATGATGCCTAAGGATTCAGTAAAACCGCTTGCTCCTAAAGAGACAAAGAAGAAAGGCGGCGGCAGAAATGGCAGACAATAGACAATGGTCATTTGACTTTCAATCACGAGTGCCGGAAGTAATTTCAGCGGCGGCAACGGCGGCTGAACGGGCATTGGAAAAAATGGGCGGCACAGCTGAAACCTATGCGAAAAAGAAATGCCCGGTTAAAACTGGACGATTGAAAGGCAGTATCACGCATCAGAGAAGCACCAGTGAAGCGGATACAATGCTCGTGGGGACTAACGTTTCCTATGCTCCGTTTGTTGAATTAGGTCACGATCAAGAGGTTGGCAGATATGTTCCGGCTATAGGTAAGAGGCTTGTTGCAAGCCATGTTGACGGAAAGCCTTTTTTGAAGCCAGCAATAGAGGAGCACGTAGAAGAATACAAGGAAATTGTCAGGAAAGAGTTCAAAAATGCCTAAATCATTAGCGTGTCGTATGGCACGCTTTTTATTTTTCAGCTTTTTGCGAAACACCCACGTTGCTCTTAACAAATAATTATGCCATAATTTACACAGAGCAAAGTTACCGCTCATAATACAACTCCGTAGTGGCGAAGAAATGCCACCGAAGAAATGGGAGGAAAAATCATGGGATTCACCAGACCGGAAGTTAGGGCTATCCTTGGCGATGCACACACGGAAGAAATTGAAAACAAGCTGATCAGTCTGTACTTGGGTGAGAAAGACAAACTCAAAGAAAAGATTGATAATCTCACCAGCGAGAACAGTAGGCTGAAAGCGGATTCCGAAAAGCTGGAAAGTGTTCAGAAGGAGTTGGACACGATCAAGGGTGGCGAGGATTGGAAAGCTAAGTACGAAAAGGAACACAACGACTTTGAAACGTTCAAGACCAGCGTGAATGAAAAGGAAACGCTGGCGCAGAAGCAATCCGCTTACAGCAAGCTACTCGCAGACGAGCAGATTAACGAGAAGCATATCAAGGATGTTGTACGCTTGACGGACTTCTCAAAGATTACGCTGGATAAAGACGGAAAGCTGGAAAACGTTGATGCGCTAAAGAAAGCGATCGGCGAAGAATGGAGCGAATACAAAGTCACTACCGTGCAGAAGAAACAGCAGGTAGGCAATCCTCCGTCCGGCAACAACGGTTCTGGTGAAAGCAGAGCAAGGGAACTTTACCTAAATCACCTAAAACAGCAAGGCATCAAAGTTGAAGATGCCGGGAAGGAGTAAACAAATATGAGTTTCATTCAGCACGATCCTCTGAATATTCTCTATCAGCCGGGTTGGTTTCTTGCGTCCGGCGATTGTCGGCGTGAAACTTGCGAAGTGGCGCAGAATCACGCTCAGGTAGTCACGAAAACGGACGGAAGTAAGTACGTTCCCGCTGGTGCGGTTGTTCCGTCTAATGACGGGAACGCAAAGGGGATTCTCTACGAGGATGTTGACGTTTCTACCGGAAACATGCCCGGTTCTCTGGTAACGGAAGGCGTTGTTTATGAAGATAGGCTTCCTGCTTCTGTTCAGAGTTCTGCTAAGGCGGTTCTGCCGGGCATTACTTTCATCAGTGCGGCTCCGGCTATTGCCCGTCCTGATTTTTCAATTGCGGAACTGATTTCTTTGACCATTGTTTCTGCGGCAGGCACGGCTGTTGGCGATACTGCGCTGACCGTTAGCGGTTATACGCTGAAATCCGGCGAAGGTTGGAAATACAAGGTTGGCGATACTGCGGCTACCGTTACTCCCGGCGAAGTTATTGGCTCTGGCTGGACTGCTTGGAATGGTAGCGCTGATATCACGGCGGCAACTGACAAGAAGCTGGCACTGGTTGCCGTAAATGCCGTTGGTCAGGCGATTGCCTACGGTTCCGCTACCGTGACCGCTAAGGCGTAATTTGAGAAGAAAGGAGAAAAAACTATGCCTCGTTTTGAAAATAACGTGATGGGTCTTATTCCCCGGCAGGAATGGCTTGACATCCCGTTCGTAGTGAATCGCCCGGACAATCCCATCGACCAGCTTTTCGGCGATGTGAAGACCACGAATTTGGTGGCGTACTGGGAGACTATCGCCGCTGAATATCAGGTTCCGCTGATGGCGCAGTTCCATGGCTTCGATACTGAAGCGCAGAAAACCTTCCGCATTCCTGTTGACTCCCACAACATTGAGAAGGGTCTGATCAAGGTAAAAATTGATCAGTCCGAACGTATGCGTGCTCTTCTCCATGCTGGCGTGCAGAACGATGATCTGTACGATTACGTTATCAATGATGGCATCCGGCTTGCGGAGCAGGTCATTACACGGACTAAGGTTGCTAAGAATGAACTGATGGCTACTGGTAAGGTTACAATCAAGGAAAACAATCTTGACCTGACGGTAGATTATGGCGTTCCCGCTGATCAGATCGGTCTTACGATTGATTTCGGCGTTGGCGCTTCTGCTCCTGTTGATGAACAGCTGGAAGCGTTGGTTCAGACCGCTCGGAACGGCGGTAACGTGCTGAACGGTTTCATGACCAGCCGTGCCACGCTGAATAAGTTCCGCAAGAGCGCAGTTATTCAGAAAGCCGTTAACGGAAACAACATGGTAGGCGTGCTTCTGTCTAACGCTGATCTGAAAGCCTATCTTACCGAGGAATATGGTCTGTCTAACATCATCGTGAATGACGCTACTTACGGCGTTCCCGGTGCCGTTGTTAACGGACGTCCGCATATTACCGCTAAGAGGTATTTCCCGGAACTCGGCATTACGTTCTTTGCGGCTCCTAACGGCGGCACTAAGCTGGGTGATGGTCTGTGGGGCGATCCCCCGGAAGCTGACGCTGGCGTTGAGCAGAACAACAACGTCACCGGAAGTAGCGAAAGTCCTTATGTCTACATCAGCCAGTGGTCTGAACACGATCCTACTGTTCTGTGGACTAAGGCTTCTACCCTGTTTATGCCCGTGCTTTATAAGCCTGACAGCCTGTACATCGCAACTGCGGTTGAAACGCCGCCAAGAGCCTAATGTACAAGAGCATCGCAACGTGGATTGATCTTGAGGATAACCACCTATACAGGGATGGTGAAAAATATCCTCATGATGGGCGTGAAGTTTCCGCTGAGAGGATTGCCGAATTGAGTGGCACGCAAAATAAGGCTGGTTTTGCGCTGATTTACCCACTTGCAATTCCGAATAGGGAAACTTCCGTTGATGAACCTGCGGAGCCGAAAAAAGCCACTCGTGGGCGTAAGAAGACCAATTAAGGAGGAGGGAGACCGTGCTTCAGCAAATTTGTGAGGAAATTCACAATTATTTCATCAAAGACCGTTTTGCCGGGAAGTTTGAAATTGCTGATGGCATGATCTCCCTTCCTCTTTTAGATGGTCAGCGGTTCCTTGTTATAGGGTCAGTTTTCAATGATGGGATTTATACCTATCACGACAATGGGATTAGGGATGACGATGACGCTGAAGAGGTGGGACTCCAAGACGAAACGTTCGCAGGAACGATATGCGCTCTCGCCGTTCCTCCTGCGGTGATTGCGTTGTCAGGAGAGATTAAAGCGTGGGTGGCGCAGTACGGCGATAAAATGGTCAATCCATATTCCAGCGAAACGGTCATAGGCGTTTATAGCTACGAGAAAACTCAAGGGAGCAAGTTCGCTGGTGGAAACCCTAATCTCGGATGGCAGGAACTATATGCAAAACAGCTTAACCGCTGGAGGAAGGTGAGTTTTTGAGCCTGATTGAATCCATGATGGAAGATTTTGCCTTCATGAATCATGTTAGGGAAGACGACCCGTATGGCGGCTATCTTGACACATGGACAGAGGGGGCAACGTTTCAAGCGGCAGTAATCAAAAACGGCACCACAGAAGCGCAAATAGCGGAGAAGCAAGGCATTGAAGAGATCTTCACCATCGTGACAAAGAAGGCGGTTATGCTGGACTACCACGATGTGGTGAAGCGGAAATCCGATAACAGCATTTTCCGTGTTACGAGCCGAGCGGTTGATAGCGTTGCGCCTGTTGAAAGCACTGTTCCGATTGCTAAAGTATCTGCCGAAAGGTGGGTTCTGCCTACATGAGACAGGTTGCATCGGCATTAAAAACTTTCGCAAGCGGATTTGGACTTCCTGCCTATGCCAACGGTTCAGTTCCTGACCCTGTTGAATTGC
>Ga0247609_10002996_pt1 | contig 17374 bp, 28 predicted proteins | sample 172DNAGHGlowgp2_FD_193487 | JGI IMG/M metagenome (GOLD analysis project Ga0247609, IMG submission 193487) | Sheep rumen microbial communities from Palmerston North, Manawatu-Wanganui, New Zealand - 1728 DNA GHGlow gp2 | ecosystem: Host-associated > Mammals > Digestive system > Stomach > Rumen ...
ATTGAAATCACGCCCAATCGCCGGACAGTTCATCTGCATCTTCGTTTGGATAGACATCCTTCACATTCAACTCGACCGTGACGTTATAGGGCTTGTCGCAATCGTTGCACCAGCATTCCACATTGAACGTCTCGCCTTGCAGTCTGTCAAGGTAGGTGAAGTTCAGGTCGTCCGTGCCAATGGAAACCTCGCAGTTGTTGCCACCACAATAGGGGCATACAAGCGCTGGGTCTGCGTCAATGCTTTCCTTGGCTAGATTCTTTTCTGACTCGTTGAATCCAGCATAGTCGTCTGCGTCAAAAGCCTTGTACTCTCCAATATCTTCTATGCGTAGAATCTTGCTTCCACGCCCAATCCTGGCTCTTGCCTTTTCCAATGCTTCATCGCTGCTCATGGCATTGACTTGAAATGAACCATCCCAACCACCAGGTTTCTTGACAATTACACTATATAGATGTTCGTCTTTTTGGAGAGATTCGTTGAACATCAGCACCTTGCCCTTGTTCGTCTTGTACAAGTCTCCAGACTCGGAAACATATTCCAACTTGCCATATTTCCTTTGAAAGTAGCGGCTGCGGTTGAACTGCTCTTTCGTTATGTTGAGTTTCTTCTTGGTTGGTTTCTTCTTATTAGAAGGTTGTTTCGTTTTAATTTTGGGTTTTTTAATCTTCGTCATGTCACTGGCATATGCCCATTCATGGTCAACCCCACGTGTGTTAGTCCAATAACCCTGTTTCTTGAACAACTCCTCTTGGTTTGGTTTTTCCAGGCGATATTGCTCAGAACTACGGTCATAACCCTTAACAACCCAAACATCCCCTTCCCACATTACATAGTCTCCATTGTTGAATGAATCTACATAATCTTCATCGTCTAAATCGTCGTTGGTCTTTCTGTCTCTTTCCTTTCGGATTTCTTCGTCATTGACCCAATATCCAATTGAACGGTCAGAATCTCCATCTTCGTCATCGCCATATGGATTGTCATGGACGATATAGTATTCCCATTCGCCATCCTCGTCGCCCTCTCTGACTTCCTCTACCATCCATCCGGTGTCAGCAATGTCGCTCATTGTGTCGTCACAGTTGAAGAAGAACTCGTCAGTGAGTTTCACGTATTCTCCAATGTCGTATTTGGGGCGGTACTTCTATGGTCTGTCGTTGTAGTCGTCCATGTTGAAGGACTCCTTGAACATGAGAATCTTTCCTTTTTCTGTCTTGAACAACTTGCCGGATTCGCTGACGTATTCCAGCTTGCCATATTTCTTCGTGAAGTATCTTGACTTCTCAAACCTTTCTTTCGTTATGTTCAGCTTTTTCATTTCGTCTCTCCTTATGATTGATTCGGAAATTTCCTCAGTCCTTGGGCTTATGAACTCGCCATCAACCTTGTCTGTCTGTGGCATGTCCTCCCGGCCATGCGCGTTGGATGTTGGTTTTGCCTCCACCCTCATTGTCTCCACGTTCTGCCACATGTACTCTATTGGATCCTTTTCGGGCAGAAGTTTGTCGAATATCCTCTTGGCATCTTCAGACATCGTGTTCTGACACCATTTCTTGAATGAACCTTCGTCGATGGTGTAGAGGTTGTATCCGGACTCAACCTTGCTTTGTGGCAGTTCCTTTCCATCCTTCGCAATGAAAATCTCCATCTGGACGAGTTTAAGAGCATCGTCTGGATGCTGGAGCATGTCTGACTTGAGGATGCGCACAACCATCTTCGCGTCTGGATTCAGGCAATAGACCTATGACCATCTATGGTGTCCATCAATGATGTAGTTCGTTCCCTCAATCTCCGCCACCACAAGGGGAAGACCAGCTAGCTTCAATGGCTTTTCACCTGCGAGGATGTCAACCAATCCAGCAGGTTTCTTTTGGAGGGGATATGAAAGGGACTTCTCCATGTCAACCTCGAATTGGGTTGGGTGGATGTTCCTTATGGGCATCGCTGTCTCGCTTGAGAAGAACACCTGGACTCCATCCTTGCTGTTGAACTTGTCAACAATTGCGTCTCTGAGGTTCTTCACCTTTGGGTCTTGAGCAAGGGTGTTCAAGTCGGCAATGAACGCCTCGTAGTTATCGTCCCTCAACGCCACCATCGCGTTGTTGAAGTCCTGTTCAACATCCCCAGTCTGCTGAATTCTGTTTATTGGCTTGCCTCCAAAGTCAGGCTTCTGGCGTTTTTCGTTCATCTTCATGTTCATGATGTTTTTTGAATTGAATGTTCATATTCTATTTACAATAATTGGTCATTGAAGGTAAATAGAAAGAGAATCAAAAGAGGTTTTTAGATGATTAACAGAATTTCGGAAATACCCCTGTGGGGTCCAGAGGAGCAGATAAGGAAGTTCATCCATAGGGTTGACGATAGTTCGGTGTTCTACAACTATCTTCTTCGCAAGTTGGGATATGCGAAGCCGTTAGAAACGATGAGCAATGAACAGAAGTTGGAACTGATAAAGGAACTTTTGGTTGGGGATAAGACGTTTGACTCCGACGAGGCGAAGAACGAGTACATTGAGCAGGAATTGGCAAAGCAACTTCCAACGCAGAACTCGTTGACGCAAGAGAGGATTTCCAACATTGACGAGATTTTCCAGAAGCAGTTGATATGGTCGTTCAACGAACCTTCTGCCGACGATGCGTATTTCTATTGGGATTGGTGTCCACTTGGAGATGGGACTCCAGAACAACCAAGGTGGCAGATTGCCCAGTGGTACGAATATCCAGAGAACCAAAAGAGAACTGTTGACAGAACGTTCAAGTGGAGCGAAATCAAGGGATATGCGAACAAGGGTTGGAAGGATGGAGACTTGATGCCAACCGAATACGATGCAATGACGGACGATAAACATGCCAAGGATCCAGACGAAGAGTATACGGAAGTTGACTTGACGAAGGAAACGCTCAGGCACAACATAATGCGTTCGTATCTTGAGGTTTCGGAATGGTTGGGAGATGGGGCAACGCAATATGGTTCCCACAATGGCTACGTGTCGAGGAAAATGTCCTTGTCTTGGTTGTTTTGCGCGATCAGGGCGTTGATAAACTGGAAGATGAACAACCAAGACAAGTGGAGGGAAAAGGACATTTATCCACTTGACGTTAATGGGCATAAAGAGCATTTCCTTGACAAGAATGAAACTTCGGATTGTGGAATTTCATATGATGACATGGAGAGTCTTGATCAGCAAGGAGGATGTTGCCAGATACAGACCAGGCAGAGGGCAGGAGATCCAAGCAAGAATGGAACCTTGAAGGTCAGGGGAAACGAGTGGCATTATGGCGAACGCGCTTGGTTCTATACTCACAACTCCTTCATTGGAGAATGCCGTTTCTTCCACAACGCCAGGTTTCTCGGCCAGACAACGTTTGACAAGGAAATCAATGGTACAGCAATGAGAAGCAGATGGGCGGATTTGGCTGAATTCAGGGAATCAGACAGGGAATACGAACCTGGGACATTGGTGATGTTCGGTGGAGAGAAGGAGATAACGTTGTCAAGGAATGGCGTGGCGAACGCAATCGTCACAACAAAGCCTGGACTCGTCTTGAATGGGGACAACCATCCAGGGAAGATAATGGTGGGGATTGCCTTGATTGGAACCGTTCCAGTGAGGATTTCTGGGAAGGTCAAGAAGTTCGATAGGCTTGTTGCCGACAGAAAATGTCCAGGAATGGCAAGGGCGAAAAAGTGGTACGAGTTCTGGAAGAAGCCAATCGCAATCGCGCTTGATAGTTTTCCTGCAAGTGGCGTTGTAAACTGCATGACGAAGATGGAGTTCTGATTATGGAGAAGAAGGACAAGCGAAGAAGTTCTGGAATTGTGGTTCCGGTGAATCCATTGGCAATATCCTCGTCTGGCATGTCAGCAGATTTTGGCAACTTGATGCCATCGGCAATCCACTCTCCAGTCTCCGAGGACACCACCATTAAAGACAAGGACCTCTCCAATATACGGTGGATACCATTAAAAAAGGACGCACGTTGATGGCGCGTCCTCCTTTCATTGTTCTGGATTCAGAAATCAAATCTCTCTGAAAATGTAGCCAGAATCCTCCCAGAAGTCGTTGACAAGAAGCGTTCTGCCATATTCTTCGTAGTCAAAGTAGTTGTTCAACGTGTCTGTGCCAAGGTTGTCAAGTCCAATGTCGTCAATGTACTGCTCGCCAACTTCCCTGTCGGAACCATATTCCATCTGCTGGTAGCCATCGTTGTCGTAATAGTAGTCTGGGTCTTCGGGTTCACCCTCTGCGTCAGTCTCGTCCGGATCTCCTTGATGCCAATCCATCGTCAAGTCCCTTCCAAATGCTTCGTAGTCAATGTAGTATTCGGGATTCTCGGGTATTCCAAAATTCTCAACGGCATAATAGCCAAAGTCCTCTGGGGAATCAAACTGTCCTTCATATGCCTCTTCAAAGTCCTCAATGCTGTCAAGTCCGGTGTAGTTGACGAACACCTCGTAGGCTTCCTTTCTGGAATCGTCCATCATGTAGTAATCGTTGATTTTGTTGAACTCCTCCTCGGTTGGCAACCCACCTTCGTGATACCATTTCTCGGGGAAGTTCTCGTAGTCTTGCACCATGAACTCTGGGTCTTTCTCGTCCTTGTGGAGTTCACGGCATGCGTCAAGGAAATCCTCGTAGGTGTCGTATTTTGTCAAGTCAATCCACTTGCCGTCAATGCTGCCATCGTTGTACTTGGCGTATGTGCCAACGTAGATTTTTGGGGTGTCGCCATTGTAGTTCTCCTCTTCGTCGGCTTCCTTCACAATCTTCTTGAATTTCATCTTCTGTTCCCTTGTAGATTCCTCGTAGATGTCCATTGAAACTCTGTTCACGAAACGGTAGATGGTGTCGTCTGTTTCAATTCCTTCGTATCCCCCTGGCAGATCAACTATGTCGTGCCAATCTATTTCCTCCTCGCACTCTATGTCAGGATAGTCTGCTAAAAGGTCGTCGAACAAGAATGGGTATTCCTCAGATGGAACATCAAGGCAGTCCTTCTGGATGTACTCCAACTCCTTGGCAAACTCCTCAACGCGCTTTCTGTCCTTTCCATAGTACATTCCATGGATAGCAGTGCGCATGTTGCGGAAGTTGATTGCCCACATTATCTGCTTTCTGGACTCCTATACATATCTTGGACCGTCATCATCGTCAAAGTCTTCATCATCCTCTTCATGATAGCCAACGTCATTGAACCCCCTTGCGTCAATCGCTGCAAGAAACTCTGGAATCTGATCCTTTGGAATGAAATCTTCATCATACAGCTCATATTCCCTGAGTTCATAGTTCACCCTTCCAATTGGTGCAACCCTGTATGAAATCTCATAGCCATGGTCATAGCCACCAAGATCCATTTCCCAGTTTCCACAACGACCATGCTGTCCATTGTCGTCAATCTGATCCATGACCTTCCTCAATGGGGCGAAGTTCAGTTTTCTGCTAGTTGTCATTTTAGTTTCCCTGCTGGATTGTCTAATGGGTATTTACAACAAATGATCATTTTTGTTGGTTTTGCTCTTGTTCCATGTTCGTCAGCATTGTGTTCACGAACTTCGAGTAGTCAAGGTAGCGAATCTTCGTTCCAGCCTTGATTTGCTCAAAGATGTTCTGGTCTCTGATTCCATTCAACTTCATCAAGAACCACGCCAACCTTGTTGAGCCATATACCTTCCACGCGATTGACGGCCAGTGCATGTCTGTTGGGCAAGCATACCACTCGCATATTTCGTCTGGGATGTCAATCAAGTAGAAGGTTGAATTCAGATTGTATTGCCAACGTCCCTCTTCGTCAATGAAGAGCGAGAACATCTTGTCAAGGTCAAAGAAGTCCGGTTGGCAATCTCCATTGGAATGGACGTACTCCTGGATGTCGTCAACATACACGCCATCCATGGTGTAGGGCTTTCCCACAATCCTTGTTCCATTCAATCCACGTTTGATTATGTCTCTCGCCATGATGAAAGTATTTACCATTTTTCTTTTCAACAGAACTTCATCTTGGTCTTGACTTTTCGCCAGTACTTGATTGTTGAACTCTTGCGATGTCCATTTGGTCCACCATTCCAAATCCTTGCGTACTTCTCGCTTGTTGCTGAATTTCCACCATGAAGTATCAGATACTTTCGGCACAACTCCTTGGACTTGATTGGACATTTTCTGTCATCGTAGGTGTATGAAGTGCCATATGCCTTGTTCACATCGTCAACAACTTCCTTGTGAATCTACAGAAGACCTATTGCCTTTCCATTGTCCCCCACAGCAAGAACTTGACCATTTGACTCAACGTGAACAAGCGCGTCAATCAACCTCTCGGAAGGAGAGGCAAACGCTGAAAGGCATGACATGAGCAATATGAATGGCAAAAAACGCATAGGCTGCTATTTACCATTTCCACTTCAACTTGCTGAACGCCTCAATCACATCGGCGTTAATGTTCGTCCGACCATCCTCTGAATCTGCAACCCAGACTGTGAGGGCGCAATATTGACCAATCACCCAATAGTTGATGTGAATTCCCTTGATGACTTTTGAAAGAGAGGCGTTGAACAAATCCCCAAGGAACTCCCCCACATTCTCCCGGCAATCGCATCTGAACTTCACATCCAACGAAGTCTTGTAGTCGCTCACGATGATTGACTTGATTGGGAGATTGCCCTTGCTTCTGAGGACCGCTCCCAATTCCCAGATTATCTCGCTGCTTCCCTTCATAGTATCACCTGCAAATCCAGATTCCATAGAAGAATCTCGTGGTTCCAGCCAATCCCTTGCTTCCTTCATCGGTGAGACGAAACACCTCATATCCTTGACACCCACACAGGTCGAACAAGTAATGCAGGACTTGGGACTTGTCAGCGGTCTTGTGGGACATGAGCGTTGTCTCGTTGTCTTTTCTTGTGCAAAGGAACAAGTCGAAATATGGATACTTCCCCTGATTCTTGTCGTCAGTGAGGATTTCGCAAATTCGGGTCATGAACTCACCTGTGTTTATGTGGTTCTCGTATGAACACAAGAACATGTGCGCAAGTTCCGAAATGTATTGTGGCTTCTCGAAGCAGTCCATCGTCATGTCTCCAATCATTCATGCCCAAAAAGTCTCTTCACGGATTTCCAGAATCCTGAAAGAACCTCCTTCAAGAACATTCCAAGAAATACCACTGCAATAATGCCAAGAAGGAACAGAACCAAAACATCATCCAATTTCAAGACAATCATTTTCACAACTTCTTTCAGACATACTCAATCGTGGAGCGGATGTCCACGATGTCAATGTCCACGCCGTACTTGAAGGAAATCGTCTTGCGCAGCTCGTTGATTCTGGTCTGGAGGGCAACATCGGCGAAATCCTTCTTGTAGGACTTCATGTGGACGGCGAAGCAAAGCCGCGCCTTGCCATCCTTCGTCAGCTTCACCTTCACAGTATCGGCATCAATGGAGAACTCTTGGGGAATCCCGGTTCCAGACAAGTCCTTGGCGAAAGCCGCCTTGATGTTGCCAACAAGTTCAGCGTTGAAGTGGTCAACAGTCTTGCGCTTGTCCCCGAAGGTGAAAATCTTCGTTGACTTGGAAGGCTCGTTGAAGTCATAGATGCAGGCAACGCCAAATCTCGTCCCGAGACGGGCAATCATGGCTTTCTTCCATGCAGTCTTGAACGAGTTAATGGCAAACTTTTTCTTGCCAAAGTCCCCATCTTTGATGCGGCTCTTGTGCGCTTCAACCACCTTGTACCACCCCATGCGGTCATATACGCGCACCACATCATCCGCGTCACGCGCAGTCAGCTCCACGATTGCAACCATGCGTCCGGCGGCCTTCTCGCCATCCCAACATTCCCCTTTCACCGCAATCCCATAGTAGAGGATTCGCACAGAGTCGGCATTGCAGTTTTTCGCCCAGTCATGCAAGTCCTTCTCCGTGGGAAGTCCACCCTGGGGGTTGCCATAGATGATGATGTCATGCCATGTCTTCATTGTAGTTCTCCTTGTAAGTTAGTGAAATCAGCCATTGGCGCGGACATAGGCCGCTTCCAGCTTCTCCCAGGAGAAGTATTCCATCTTGGCAAGCTGACCAGCGTACTTGCCCAACTTGGAATACACCCACTTCATCTGCTTGGGGGACAGCCAACCATGCCCCTTGTACCACTCGGCGAACTTCGTGAGCAGGCATGCATCACCCACGGTGAAGCCAATGCCATTGAGATTGTGCGTGTCCTTGCCAGCCTGCTCACTGGCAGTCTGGTTCGCGTAGATTCGCAGCAGGGCTGCGATTGCCCAGGTCTTGTTCGTGGTGAGCATCTGGCGCAGATAGCCCATGAGCGCCGCCTTAGTGACCTTGACCTTCTTCTCCATAATCTCAACTCCAGTGGGAACTCTCATGGGCGGTTTCCTATTGCCCTCACAACACCTATAGTATACACTACTTTGGCTCGGAAGTCAAGGGGGTTGTTGATTTCATCAACAAAACCTTGATTGCATCAAGGGGGGTCAGAACAAATAATCAAAGATTGTTTTATACACATAATTGTAAATATCAATTGAGGTTGTGTCCATTATGAAGAAACAGAAGTTTAGAAAATTGCAAAAAGAATCTGAATATGCCAATAATATGGCAAACAGTGAAAGGTGGAAGATGTTCAGATGGATTTGGGACAAGTTGGGAGTTTGCCCACATATAGAAAGTGTCGCAGATGTTGATTTTATATCCGGTCAAATGGGGATAATATCAAAAGAAGGTGACGAATACACAATCACGATCAAGAAACAAAATTGGAGGAACATATAATGAAATGGCTGTTGAAACTGGGACTCAAGTTCGTGTCCTATGAGACAATCGTGGGAGTCATGGCTTCCGGGATTGCGTACATAATGGAATATGCCAGAAACAAGGCATCAAAGGATGGCTGGGAAAAGGCTAAAGCCGCGATGAAGAAGGTCAAGGTCTGGGTGAATCTGTTCGATGAGGTTTACGAGGATGATACCTTGACCGAGGAAGAGGAGAAGAAGATTGAGGACGCAATCAAGCAGGGAACTATAGCCGAGTCAATCTACAACATCATCAAGAACAAGAAAGCCCCGAAGAAGGGTCGTACGGCAAAGGCATCTTCAGCAAAGGGAAAAACTGAATTCAAATCCAAAACCAAGAAGGGCAAGTGAAAATGAAAATGAGAACAAGAAAAAATAGAATGCTTAAAGAGGCAGCAGGAGACGCCAAGTTCTTCATCAAGTCGCATAGCATGAAGCAGATGGGTCGCCACAAGGAACTTGACAGGAAGTTCGCAAGGCAACTGGCTGACGCGCTTGAACAGTTTGCGGACAAGAAGGGGATGACCCCAGACGAGATTTTTGATGGTGGAGATAACCTCATGTCGGAATTCGCAAACTGGTCCAAGAAGAAACTTGGACTTGACATTGACCAAAACATGCCAAGCGCAGAGGAATTTCTTGAGGGAAGTGGAAGCGAACCTGTTGACGAATATTTCATCAGCAACTGGATTGGAGAGGAATTGCAGGACTGTGAATGGGTTGATCCAGCAGAAATCCAATATGCGAGTGACGAACCTTGGGTTGAAATCTCAACTCCGGATGGAGACGTGTACAGAATCCAGGTGACGAAAATATTCTCGTCAAAACTCGGGGAATGGCTTGAGGACAGATGATTAGGTGGAGAAGGATAGACGAGGGAACCGAACGCAGTTTTCTGACGCGCAGGGACAAGAGGAAAATCCTTGACCTTGCGATGAACTTCGCGTACAACTCTTGGTACTTGGGAGACCAGATGTACGGTTGGGAGGAAGCCGAGAACGATGGTTCAAGGATTCAACTTGAGGAATATCTGGATTCAATCTGAAAACAATCAAGGTTGGTTCTTATTGAACCAACCTTTTTCTTTCATCTTCAAGTTCCATCATCCTGTCCCACAGTTCAAAGTGATGGTTCTCCGACAGACCTTCCCTGTTGTTCAAGTGGTCGTCAATGTCCTGCTCCAACCTTCTGTGCAGTTCCTCAATCTCTGCGTCAATGTCAGGAAGCACGTTCATAATAGTTCCTCATAAGTTCAAGCAGCTTTTCGTTGTCAATCGCTTCGTGGTGGATCTTGTCAATCTGGTTCTTGATGTAATCGAACTTGTCCATCACAAGGCAATCGTCAACCTCACCTGACTCTCCACCTCCATTTTCCTCGTCCGACACGCCAAGCACGAACACGGAGCTGTCCTCTTCATACACCTTCGCCTCGTTCACCATTTCGTCCATCTGAGTCTTCTGCTCATCGCTCAATATGACATCGTAGCACCTTCTGACGATTGCCCCCTTCAACTTGGACTCGTCAACCTTTCCATTCACGACGTCGGACGCATACAACGTGACGAACCTTGGGATTGATGCGGTCTGGTGGAAGGTCTCTTCGTTCCTTTCATCGAGGATGTAGTAGCCATGCTGCTTCTTCTCGTCTGGCAACCTCTGCATGTCATGCACCTGGTACTGTGGAGAGCCAACTATGTTCCAGGTTCTGTTCTCGAACGCAACCACCTCGTGATCGTGGATGTGACCCATGTAGATTGTGGAGAAGTCTCTTGTGTGGTGGAGAATCTCGGATATGATGTTGCCAGTCTCGACCTCGGAGAAGTTCCTTCCACCTGACTTGTACGCCAATGCGTATCCCTGACCCTTTGACTTGATGTCCCCAGAGTAGGATATGTCGAAATGCCCCATCATCATATCGTACTGATCAGAAAGTCCATTTCTCGTTATATGCTCCTGAAGTGTTGTCCCACAGAGCCATGGGACAAGGAGGACGTTCTGTCCATTCAACTTGACTTCTGTTGGAACAGAAACCACGTTCACGTTGTTCAGGTCGAATATGTTGAGTGACGTTATCACGCTGTTGTACTTCTCGTACAGATCATGGTTCCCCTGCAGCAGATATACTCTGCACACGGAAGCCAGTTTCCTCACTATGTCGTTCGCCACGTTCAACGAAGTCACCTCGATTGAAGTCCTCTGGTGGAACAAGTCTCCAAGAAAGAACACCTGCTTGATTCCCTCCGTCTCAATCCTTTCAACAATCTCGTCAACAACCTTCTCGGCTATCTTCTGCCGAGATGGCTTGTCGTTGGAGATTCCAACGTGGAGGTCAGTGAAAATCAGGGATTTTCCAGTCAATTCAGTCATTTTTTCCATTGTCCTTTGCATTGTTGTTGTTGTTCTTCTTTCCCAACATCATCGAATAATACGTGTTCGTGTACATGTTGTCAAAATACTCAGTGAAGTTTGGTATCGTCCTTGTGAACGCGGTCTTAATCTCCATTGCCAAGTTCGCGTAGTCTGACTTGCAGGAGAAGTATCTTCCATTCAGAACCTCCCATGCGTCCTTCATTTCGTAGTGTTCGTAGGATTTTCTCACGACGTTCTCCAAGTCTGGCATGAACGCAAGCAGCATCAATGGAAAGTCCCCCGACATCACGTACTTGTCCAGCTTGTGGGTGGTTGCCAACATCTTCACGCACTGCGATGGGACGTTGTACCCAAGCGAGTAGGTCAGATGCAGATACTTCTTCACGGCGTTCTTGAACTTCAACACCAACGTGGCTCTGGATTCAAGAACCTTTTTCCTCTTAAGATATGCGTGGCTTTCCTCTATCACAATCCACATGAGGAACCTCATGCCCTTTGCGCTTCTTGGAACCCTGTTTACCCTTTTCGCAACTTGCTTGAACATCCTTCTTCTGTCGGTCTCGTCCATTCCATTCCGAAGGAACATCTCGTACAACCTATCGAACATCTTCCCATACTTTCTGTACATGCTCTTCCCATCATACGATGAAATGTACGCCATTGAGACGTTTCTGACGACCCCATTGTCGTTCAGGGTTTTTATGTACAGTGGAAGCATTCTTGCGATGTCCTCTGGAGAAATCAACTTTTCGGAATCAAGCCGCTTCACCAAGTTGTCAACGTACTGGCTTTCTCTGGTATCCATCTATTGTCTTCTTGATTGCGTTGGCGGTGCGCTTGCCCGTGTAGAAATAGTACCCATACACCGCATACAGGGTCTCTATCACCTTGTTCAACCCAAATCCCCAGGTATCGTGGATGAAGTGGATGAACTTCTCGTCTGAAAGGAATCCCCTTACATGGTCAAGGAGGTTGTCACAGGCGGACTTGAGATGTTTCACCTTGTCGCCAGACTTCATCTGGTCAATCTCCATGAGCTTGGAGTAGAAGTTCTCCGCCTTCAACTCTGGATATTTCTCAATGATCTTCCCGTAGATGAAGTCGAGTTCTTGGATGTCTTCAGTATTGTCAAAGCAAAGAGACACCGCCCTGTCCTTCGTGTGGAAGGGAAATCTGTTGTCTTTTGGATTGTATTCTATCATGATGGCGTTCCCACTTCAATTATACCGAAAACCAATCTGTTTACATATTGCCGAGCTTGAGGTATAATTTACTGTTGGCATTGAACACGTAACAAGGAAACTACAATATGTTTGAACCACGCAGATACTTTGATGACGAAAACAACAGGAACCGAGCAAGAAGGATTGGCCGGAACCTTGAAATCCTCTGCTCGCCCAAGTTTGATGAGATTTTCACGAAGTTGTTTGGTGGACTTGAAGATAGGGTGGAGAAGCCACGGGTCTATTCCATCAGGATTCCTGGGCGAAACAAGGAGGATGTTGCCCAAGCCAAGAAGCTGAGGGACGATTTCCATTGGAAGATTGACGATTGCGAAGATGACGAGGGTCTGGACGAGGGGGATACCTGCGAGGACGATGAACCGTCATATATCCATGAGCAAGATGTGGTGTATGCTGAGGACGAGGAGGACGAAGAACCCACAAAGGAGCCACCATCCATCTTCGATATGCTTAAGTCGGGCAAGGAGTTCAAGGACATTGTTTCCACACAACCCAAGCACACTGAAATCTACAACCAGGCTTTTGGACTTGACGACGACGGGAACGATATTGACCTTCCAGAGGAGGACGATGAGGTGGATGAGGAGGATGAAGAAGTGCAGGAGGTGAAGAACCCATTTGTGTTCATTGCCAACCGATTGACGTTCCTCATCAAGACAAAACTCCCTATCATCTTTGACACGTCTATCATAGAGACTGGCATCAACGCGAAGGTCAACTACATGTCAATCGCCGTGGATGTGAACAAGACATTTCCGAAGATTGAGACCGAGAATGACCTGGCGTTCATCATGCGGGAGTTCAATGGCTCGGAGGAAATCCAAGGCGAAATCAACGAGTTCCTGAAGGACACTGAATACGATGGCATCTGGGCGTTCCCATCCACGATTGTGCGCAACGATGTCAAAATCCCCGCAGTGAGGTTCGTGATTTACCCCAAGCGCAAATACTACAACTTCGGACCAGCGTTTATTAACCACAACAAATGATTGACTGGAACGATAGGACATGGATTGACTTTGTGGACTGGAAGGTTTGGGAGAACCTTCCAGCTTCCTCTCTCAAGACCAAAAGCCCATCTGAAATCAACTTCCGATGCCCAATCTGTGGGGACTCGAAGAAGAACAAGTTGAAGAAGCGGGGATATTTCTACAGAAAGACTGGAACCTACTACTGCTTCAACTGTGGAACTTCAATGACAGGGTACTCGTTCCTCAGGGCAATATGCCCACATGACGTGTTCGACTCCATCATGAACGAGTATAAGGTTCTGAACTTCAACAACATCGTCAAGGGGAAGTCATCCAATGGAAATACTGGATTCAGTATTCCAGAAGGTGGTGGGGGAATTGAGATCCTTTCTCCCAGTCCATCGTACAGGTACCTCCTTGAGATGGGGTGGAAGACGAGGCCGTTGTCTGGTTCCGCGAAAGCCTATCTGGACTCAAGGAAAATCCCAGAGGACAAGAGGGACATGATGCTCTCAATCTTCGATCCATCTGGTCGGGAGTTCATTCTGATTCAGTACATCTGGGACGATACAGCAATCTACCATCAGTTGGCGAACTTCAACAAGTACGACATCAAGGGTCAAGGCTCGGTCAAGTACATCTTTCCAAAGGATGAAAATATCAATTTTCAACCGAAGCCTGTGTTCAACATTGGAAACGTCAACGTCTCGTTTCCCTATATCATCTGCACGGAGGGCGTGTTTGACTCTCTTTTCGTCAAGAATGGCGTTGCCCTTGGTGGAAGGAACCTCACCGAGTACCAGATGAAGATGATTTCGTCTTTTTACCCGAGGCACAGGATAGTGCTTGCGTTCGATAACGATGTGGCCGGAATACAGTCGGCCCTTAAGCACATGGAACGTTATCCAGATGTCATGTACCTTGACATGTACGATTTGCTGAACGCTGCAAAGGTGAAGGACTTGAACGATTTCGTCAAGGTGACTGGAAGAGCAGACATCTTCATGAACGATAAGATAGTCAAGCAGATGGTGTCTTCATCGTTCAAGATGCAGATGAAATTGAAGTTGAAACAATGATGGTCGCCATTATTTGGCGACCATATCATTTGCCAAGAACCTGTTGAAAATAGGTTTACAATGGAACAACTTGCGTCATTTCATTCGTGACCACGTTCAATGGAAGCACTATTTCCACCTTGTTTTTAAGACATTGACATTTGGGAGAATGCGTCAATCCACTCCTGTGGCATCCTGTCATTACAAGGTATTCGTGACCATCAACCATGACGTACCGGAATGTCTGTTCCCCGTTACCTGGAAACATAACCATATTGAATTCGTTTGCTCCGCTTCTTTTGGCAACATGTTTGCCACTCTCGTCAACTGGAGATTCAGAGCATCCAACGAGGAGGCACAACAATCCAATGGAAATCAGTTTCTTCATGTTTTCCTCCTTACATCGTCAATGGGTCAAAAGCAGAAATTGGCTTGCGCTTGAACATGGTGCTGAAGATTCGCGATTCAATCTTCTTGTCAACGTCCACATCATTTCCATTTCCCCTTCCATGGAGGTAGTTGTCAAGGGCATCGTAGCTGAATCCAATCTTGTCCTCGTCAGTCTTTCCAGTCAATCCATCCGCCGGCGCTTTCTCCACAAGGTCGCGTGGAATCTCGTCCATCGTCAGACCAATCGCCACAACCTCGTTCTTCGTGAGGTTGATGAGTGGCTTCATGTCGCCACACTCGTCACCCCAGCGAGTGAAGTAGCCCGTCATGGCTTCCGACTTGTTGCTGGTGTTGATTACCCGCCCACCAACTGTCTGGCTTACCGCATACAATGTGGTCATGCGAAGACGTGGTGCGATGTTGATTGTGGTCTGTTCCGACAACTGGGTGTAGTTGTACCAGCCCTTTAACGCCCAGAGAACATTGTTGGCAACGCCCTTGTATGCGTCATTGATGTTTACGGTGATGTTCTGGATTCCAAGAGTCTCACAGACCCGAATGGAATCGTCAATGTCCTTCTGCTCCCCATTCGGCATGAGAACGCCAAGAACTCGCTCCTTGCCAATTGCCCTTGCGCATAGAGCGGCAACAATCGTGCTATCTTTACCACCAGAAATTCCCAGAACAGCTTTGCTTGTAGGTCCGTTCTTCTCAAACCAATCCTTAATCCACTGAACGAGATTGTCTCTCGTCTTCTCTGCGTTGAAATATGTCATGTCCATTTTAGTTTGTCTCCTTTTTCCAATTTGTTTTCCATCTTCTGTCCTGGTTTGGAAATGGGCTGCTGCCATGCTCAATCCAGGTTTCAACTTTCAATTCATATCCTCTTTTAACCATTGACACAACGAAGTCAATTTCATTCATGATTTCGTGCGCCAATTCATCTGCCAATTCCTATTCAACATCCATTTTCAGATTTCCTTTGTATGCACGATGAAGTTGAACACCTCACCGATGTGGTTGAAATACTTGATTCGGTTCTCTGGCGTGTCGTTCCTGTAGGTTGTGAATGGGATTTCCTTGTCCCCCAAGAACACCAACTGGATGTAGTCGGTGTTGGGCTTGAACTCCCATTCGCCATCTGTATCGTACTGGTACGCCTCGTCAGGAAACTTGTCACCCACATGGTATATCGCGGCGTAGCACAGGAACCCGCTTCTCTGACCGCGCAACTTGCTGTAGTCATGGTTGAATTTCACGATGTGGTTGTCGTCCATTTCAGTTTCTCCTCGTCTTTTTGGATTTCATTCCGATTTGCCTCTTGAATTGCATCACATATCACCTCTCCCATAGAAATGCCATATCTCTCTTCCATATATTCATCAAGTTCAGTTGACCAAACTGACTCCAATTTGTTCTCCATTTCAGTCTCCCCGTCTTTTTACCGGTGCTTCCATCTTCCTTCCACATCCGGGACAGTACCTGTAGGTTTCGTGGAAGGTCTTGATTTTCTCCTTCGCCTCGGCGGTGGAATTCCAAGACGCGTATTCCATGAACCCGCAATTGGAGCAGGTGGCATACTCGTATTCAATGGATTTCCAATGCGCTATTGGGGTATAGTTGTCGTTGTCCATTTCACTTTCCTCCATTATGAGAGAATTATTGTGTCACTTGAGTTGGCAATCTCCTCGTTGTCCAGCCATAGACCAACACTCACTTTCATATAACCGTCCCCTTCTGGGTCGCACATGACGCTGAGTCTTGCATGTTGCGTCAGGTATTCCTTGATGGCGTTTTCAAGTTTTTCCTTGTCCATTTCACTTCTCCTTTTCGGGAAACATCTTGGCAACGCTGATGTGTTCAAGTATGGTGTCGGGACCAATGCTGTCGCCAACTTCTCTCACCGCAATCTTCCATTTGGGAGTGAAATGCGTCACAATGCCCTTTCCAAACCTGACGACCTTTCCATACCGCTTGAAGTAGTAGACTTCATCGCCAACCTTGAGCTGGTTTCCGAATGCGTCTTCCGTGTTGGGGAATTCAACATCTTTCATTTCACGCCTCCTTGTTGATTCGCTCCCTGATTTCTGCGAACGTTGTCTTGTTGAGCATCACGCCATCCTTGAACACGGTCTTGAGTTCCGAGGCGTTCTCGTTGAGCATGGTGTCGTGTTCGTCGGTCTCAAAGAGGTTGCCATCGCTGTCCCTCTGAACCCAGACGATTCCCTTGTGGCTCTTCTTGAGGTTGCCAGTGTCCGTCTTCGGGTCCTTGTAGATGAAGTGGAACTTGCCATTCGTTACGCCTGCGCAAGCCTTTTCAGCCACTCCAAAGGTGTCCCGCGTGTTCACAATCAACTTTTCGTTGTCAAAGATTCCCGTGAAGCAGAACGCGCCAACTCCGAAGTAGACATTGTTCGCGGCATATCCATTCTCAACCATCCATTCCCAAATGCGCTTGACCGTGAACAAGGTGCATCCATCGCCAAGGATGATTCTGATGTGGGGGTCAAGGACGCGGTAGCCTTTCGCGTTCTCT
>Ga0247609_10002998_pt1 | contig 17368 bp, 21 predicted proteins | sample 172DNAGHGlowgp2_FD_193487 | JGI IMG/M metagenome (GOLD analysis project Ga0247609, IMG submission 193487) | Sheep rumen microbial communities from Palmerston North, Manawatu-Wanganui, New Zealand - 1728 DNA GHGlow gp2 | ecosystem: Host-associated > Mammals > Digestive system > Stomach > Rumen ...
GTCATAATTTTATTTTTTTATAAATTATGTTATATTTGTAATTACAAAGAAATATTTTTAAGGAGGTGTAGATATGAGGGCTTTAAAAAAAATATTATTTTTAAATATTATAATAGCACTCTTCATTCTTTCTTCGTGTGGCACAAAAACGACAGCAGGGGAAAAAGGTGCTGCTTATCAAGATATTGCACCTACCCCTGATTTGATTTTTTGTGCAAATGCAATGTATGATTCTAAAGAAGATATTCCAGATGCTTGCCTAATTTATTGCTGTTATAATGAAGCATATAAGGGGAACGTAGAGATAGCTTTTCTATTTGGGAAGCCTACTGAAATACACTATGAATTAGGTGGTGGTATAGAAAGGCTTATATCAGATGAAGAAGTACTAGATACTACTCACAATGTTTTTTCACTATATTTAGTAGATGACAATAATGGAAAAATAATATCTCTTGATGATAAAATGTACACCCGCCCGGCTACAGTAATAGATTATTGCTTAAATAAATATATTGTTTCATTTTGGTCATATGCAAAACAAAATAGATGTTCTATACCAATGGAGTACTTTAACAGCAAAACAGGTGAATTATATATTTCGGTTTTTCAAAGAAACAAAAAAACAGGTGATGAACTATCCTTAATAACAATAACAATTGAATACATCAAAGATGATGATGGAATCAAAATAATTGCGCCTGATGGTTCTTTTTCGGGAAAAGGACTAAAAGAAGGGAAAACAGTAGAAGAAATATTTAGAGAAGCATAAAAAAAGAGACTGAATTCGTAACTGGATTCGGTCTTTCTTATTTGTAAAACGCTTTACTATAAAACACTAGGATATGTGTATTAAGAAAAACGGCGTAATTCCGTTTTTTTTAATATTTTTTTAAAAATATGTATTGACATTTATTTTTATTTATAATAAAATGTATTTGCGCGTGTTATCTTTGTTACGTTTAGAAAACGAAAAATCTAGCGTAATAAAGCCAAAAGATAAATCTTAAACACGAGGACATGTGTAGGAAAGGAGAAAAACAATGCCAACAATTAATCAATTAGTTCGTAAAGGAAGAACAGATAAAGTTGTAAAATCTAAATCTCCACATCTAGGAGTTGGATACAATAGTCTTCAAAAGAAGCAAACAAACATTGATTCGCCTCAAAAGCGTGGTGTTTGTACACGTGTTACTACAATGACACCAAAGAAGCCAAACTCAGCATTACGTAAGTATGCCCGTGTACGTCTTTCAAATGGTCTAGAAGTTACAGCTTATATTCCAGGTGTAGGACACAGTTTACAAGAGCACAGCGTTGTACTAATCCGTGGTGGACGTGTTAAGGATCTACCAGGTGTTAGATACCATATCGTTCGTGGTACATTAGATGCAATGGGTGTTGCAAAGAGAAATCAAGCTCGTTCTAAATACGGTGCTAAAAAACCAAAGGTAAAGAAATAGGAAGGAGGAAAGTTTATGCCTCGTAAAGGACATATAGCAAAAAGAGAAGTATTACCAGATCCAATTTACGGTTCAACAGTTATTACTCGTTTAATCAATACAGTAATGCTTGACGGTAAAAAAGGAACTGCACAAAGTATTGTATATGGTGCACTTAACCGTGTTGCTGATTTAACAGGTAAAGATGCATTCGAAGTATTTAATTTAGCATTAGAAAACATTATGCCAACATTAGAAGTTCGTTCAAGAAGAATCGGAGGACAAAACTACCAAGTTCCTTGTGAAGTTCGTCCAGAAAGAAGATCTACTCTAGGACTTAGATGGCTAGTAACTTATGCTAGAAAACGTAGTGAAAAAACTATGGAAGAAAAACTTGCTAAGGAAATTGTTGATGCAACAAATTCTCAAGGACAAGCATTTAAGAAACGTGAAGATACACATAGAATGGCAGAAGCTAATAAGGCATTTGCTAACTATCGTTGGTAATTAAAAGGAGAAATAAGACATTATGCCGAGAGAAATACCACTAAATTTAACTAGAAATATCGGTATTATGGCTCATATTGATGCTGGTAAAACAACAACAACTGAACGTGTATTATATCATACAGGTAAAATCCATAAGATTGGTGAAACACATGATGGTGCTAGTCAAATGGACTGGATGGTACAAGAACAAGAAAGAGGTATCACTATCACTTCTGCAGCAACAACTGCTTATTGGAAGGGATATAGAGTAAACATTATTGATACCCCAGGACACGTAGACTTCACAGTAGAAGTACAAAGATCATTAAGAGTTCTTGATGGTGCTGTTACTGTACTTGATGGTCAAGCTGGTGTTGAACCTCAAACTGAAACAGTTTGGAGACAAGCAACTGAGTACATGGTACCTCGTATTGTATTTGTTAATAAAATGGATAAGACTGGTGCCGATTTTGAGTTCTCATGTCAAACTATCAAGAATAGACTTGATGCAAAATATGCAGCAATTCAATTACCAATTGGTAGTGAAGATTCATTCAGAGGAATTATTGACTTAGTCACAAAGAAAGCATACACATTTGATGGATCACAAGATGAGAATATGACTGAAATCGAAATCCCAGCTGATATGCAAGATTTAGTTGAAGAAAAAAGAACAACTTTAATTGAAACTGTAGCTGATTATGATGATGAGGTAATGGAAAAATACCTTGGAGGAGAAGATTTAACTATCGAAGAAATTAAGAGAGCTATTAGAAAAGCTACTCTATCAGTTGAATTCTTCCCAGTATTATGCGGTTCAGCATTCAAGAATAAAGGTGTTAAATTAATGTTAGATGCAGTTATTGATTACTTACCTGCACCAACTGATGTAGCTAATATTAAAGGACATACACCAGAAGGTGAAGAAATCGAAAGAATTTCAGGTGATGATCAACCATTTGCTGCTTTAGCATTCAAAGTTATGACTGACCCATTCGTTGGTAGAGTAACTTTCTTTAGAGTTTACTCTGGAAAAATGACTTCGGGAAGTTATGTAACAAACTCTACAAAGGGTAAGAGAGAAAGATTTGGTCGTTTACTACAAATGCATGCAAATCACAGACAAGAAATCGATGAGGTTTATGCTGGAGATATTGCTGCTGTAGTAGGTTTAAAAGATACAACAACAGGAGATACACTAGTAGCTGAAGGTGATGATATCATCTTAGAGTCAATGAAGTTCCCTGAACCAGTTATTTCTGTAGCTATTGAACCAAAGACTAAGAATGACCAAGAAAAGATGACAGTTGCTTTAATTAAGTTAGCTGAAGAAGACCCAACATTCAAGACTTATACTGATGTTGAAACAGGTCAAACTATCATCGCTGGTATGGGTGAATTACACTTAGACATCATCGTTGATAGATTAAAGAGAGAATTTAAAGTTGAAGCAAACGTTGGTGCTCCACAAGTTTCATATCGTGAAACTATTACAACTGCTGGAGATTGTGAAGGTAGATATATCAAACAATCAGGTGGTCGTGGACAATATGGTCATGTTTGGATCAAGTTTGAACCAAACCCTGGTAAAGGATTTGAATTCGTTGATGCTATCGTTGGTGGTGTAGTTCCAAGAGAATACATCCCAGTAGTTCAAAAAGGACTAGAAGATGCATTAAATGGAGGTATCGTTGCTGGATATCCAGTTATTGATATTAAAGCTACATTATTTGATGGATCTTACCATGAAGTAGACTCATCAGAAATGGCTTATAAGATTGCTGCATCTATGGCTTTAAAGGCTTCTAAAGATATATGTAAGCCAACAATCTTAGAACCAATCATGGAAGTTGATGTTGTCGTACCAAATGACTACATCGGTAACGTAATTGGTGATATTACAAGCCGTAGAGGTAGATTAGAAAACCAAGAAGGTAGAGGAAATGCTACAGCTGTTAAGGCTATGGTACCACTATCAGAAATGTTTGGTTATGCTACAGCGCTTCGTAGCAACACTCAAGGTAGAGGAACATTTATCATGCAATTCAATCATTATGATACTTGTCCAAAATCTATTGCTGAAGAAATTATTAAGAAGCGTTCATAAAAACAGTTATTGCATTTATTATTTTAATAATGTAAAATAATATTGTAGGCTAAAAAAAACATTTAAAAAATATATAAAAAAATTAGGAGGAAAATTTAAAATGGCAAAGCAAAAATACGAACGTACTAAACCACACGTTAATATTGGAACAATCGGTCACATTGACCATGGTAAAACTACTTTAACTGCAGCTATCACTACTTACTTAGCTAAGCAAGGTATGGCAGAAGCAAAGGATTATGCTTCTATCGATAGTGCACCAGAAGAAAAAGAAAGAGGTATTACAATCAATACTGCTCACGTAGAATATGAAACTGCAACTCGTCACTATGCACACGTTGACTGCCCAGGACATGCTGACTATGTTAAGAACATGATTACTGGTGCTGCTCAAATGGATGGTGGTATCTTAGTAGTTGCTGCTACAGATGGACCAATGCCTCAAACAAGAGAACACATCTTACTATCTAGACAAGTTGGAGTACCTAAATTAGTTGTATTCTTAAACAAGTGTGATATGGTTGATGATGAAGAATTAATCGAATTAGTTGAAATGGAAGTTCGTGACTTATTAAGCGAATATGATTACCCAGGAGATGAAATTCCAGTAATTAGAGGTTCAGCATTAAAGGCTCTTGAAGGAGATCCTGCTTGGACACCTAAAATTCAAGAATTAATGGATGCTGTAGATAGCTATATCCCAACTCCACAAAGAGATACAGATAAACCATTCTTAATGCCTATCGAAGACGTATTCACAATCACAGGACGTGGTACAGTTGTTACTGGTAGAGTTGAAAGAGGTACTGTAAAAGTTGGTGATGAAGTTGAAATCATCGGTATTAAGGAAACTCAAAAGACTGTTGTTACAGGTGTTGAAATGTTCCGTAAATTACTTGATAAGGCTGAAGCTGGTGACAACATTGGTGCATTACTAAGAGGTATCACTAGAGAAGCTGTACAAAGAGGTCAAGTATTAGCAAAACCAGGATCAGTTCATCCACATCATAAGTTCAATGCTCAAGTATACGTATTAAGCAAGGATGAAGGTGGACGTCATACTCCATTCTTCTCTAACTATCGTCCTCAATTCTATTTCCGTACTACTGACGTAACAGGTGTTATCATGTTACCAGAAGGCGTTGAAATGGTTATGCCAGGTGATAACGTAGAAATGATCGTTGAATTAATTCACCCAATTGCAATTGAACAAGGAACTAAGTTCTCTATCCGTGAAGGTGGTAGAACAGTAGGTGCTGGTTCAGTTACAACTATCATTGAATAATTTAAACTAATAAATTAGAGACTCTTATGAGTCTCTTTTTTTATAGGCTCAAATATTATAGTTATAAAAAAGGATGTTCATCTAAACTAATAAACTTGCAAAAAACTTAAAAGCATTATAAGATATACTTAGAAATATGTAATGCTTCTAAAAAGAAAAATAGAAAGGAGTTATTATGACAAATGTATTAACTTTTAAAGTAGAAGTAAAAGGATTAGAAGATAAAATATATAGAGTTATTGAAATAACTGATAGTAAGACAATGGCGGATTTAGTATATACGATTTTAGCAACATTTGATACTTTAGCTTATCATTTGTATAAGGTAGTATTTAATAAAAAAGTATATGATAGTTTTCTTGGAGAAAAAGAATTTAGACCTAAGGGAGCTAAAGACGCAAGGAAAACATATTTAAATACATTCGATTTTATAAAAAATGATAAAATGGAAATGAAATATGATTTTGGTTCAACAAATGAATTTGTTATTACATATATTTGTAAAAGGCCTCTAGAAAAAGGGAATGGAAGACATTATCCATATATTATAGAGGGAAAAGGAAGAGGAATAATTGATGATATTTCTAGTTTTGAATTAAAAGAAATAGTAGATGGTATTGATAAATTAGGATATTCAAAATATTATTATACACCTGGATATGAAAGGCCTATAAAATACGACTATAGATATTATGATATAAAGATAGATAATATTTTGTTAAAAGGATTAATTGAAGAAATTAAAGATGGATATGAAGAATAATTTGTTATATACTATTCATCTCATGAGTCTCTTTTTTTTATCTCAAAATATGATATAATATTCTTGATGGGGGTGTTTTATGAAAAAAACAATCGCGTTATTAGGCCTTTTATCTCTTCTTTCTATATCAGGATGTAAAAAGGCTGATGCAAGGAAAAAGAATAATTATTTAGAATCTGAAAGAATAGAATATGCATTAGATGAAGAAAATAATTGGTATATAGTTTTTAAATTTATTTCCTTCTTTGATGAAAATATGAATCTTACAAAAAGAGATATTTATAAAGTTAAGTATGGTACTAAAACTCTAGAATATTATGGATATGAAACATATACTTTTGATAAAAATAAGAATCTAGTTGAAATGATAGAATATCTTAATGATGATGTAAAAGATAGTAGACATGTATATAACTATGATAGTAATAATAGATTAACTGAATATACTTTCTATGATTATTTTGATGATGAAAAGAATGAATGGGTAGGAAACACTAAAGATACTTATAAATATAAGGGAAATAATGCATCTGAATGCATCTCATATTCATATGATGACCATACTGAAAAGTGGGACGAATGGTGGAAAACAACTTATAAATATGATAAGAAGAATAATGTTATAGAAAGAAAAGAAGATTTTTATGATAATGATAAAGCCAACTGGGCAAATAGAACAAAATTTGAATTAGAATATGATAATTCAAGCAATAATACATTAACTAAAGAATATGATTATGATGCTTCTGAATCAAAATGGAATCTTGTAGCAAAAACAGAAAAAGAATTTGATGAAAAAGGTAGTTGCATCAAAGAAACAGGCTATCAATCAAACAATGATGGAGAAGCTTGGGTAATAATTGAAGATGCTTGTGCTACATATAGTTATACATATGATTCATATGGTAATGTGATTGGTGAAGAAATAAATAATCGCTATGGAAAGAAAAAAATAGAACTTACTTTAGTAAGAATAAATAGAGACTAATGAGTCTCTTTTTTTATTATTTTAATTAAAATTATCATTTTATGTGATATAATAATTAATGTATGTTATAATAACTTGTAAAACAAAAAAGGAGGATAAAATAATGAAGTGGTATTTTATTCTATTAATAGTATTTGGCGCTATTTTTCTGTTTTACTTTATAATTTATTTAATTGGTTTTAAATACTTTAAATCAGTAAAAAAGAGAGACCCAGCTGCTAGACACTATCTTCAAATTATATTAACTTATCCAGGAGTAAAAATTCTAATTTATTATAGAATTGCTCATTTCTTCTGGAAAATACATTTTAAATTATTAGCTGAAATCATTATGTATATTGGAAGATTCATTACACATATTGAAATACATCCAGGTGCTAAGATTGGTAAAAGATTATTCATTGACCATGGCGCAGGAGTAGTAATTGGTGAAACATCAATTATTGGTGATGATGTATTAATCTATCACGGTGTAACACTTGGTGGTAGAAAATTTGATCATGTAAAAAGGCACCCAACTGTTGGGAATAACGTTATGATTGGTACAGGTGCTAGAATCTTAGGTAATGTTACTGTAGGTTCTAATGTTAATATTGCTGCTAATGCTACAATATTAAAAGATGTACCAGATGGTGAAACTGTTATTGGTATTTGGAAATAATGGAAAAGACAAATGTAATGCGTACTTTGGATCAAAAGAAAATAAAGTATACACCTCACTATTATGATAATACAATTACTAATGGTATGGAGGTTGCAAACATCTTAAATTTAGATCCAAATAAGGTATTTAAGACACTTGTAACTATAGGTGCATCAAAACGAAATTATGTCTTTGTTGTGCCAGTTAACAGTGAATTAGATTTAAAGAAAGCTGCTCAAATAGTTAATGAAAAATCAATTGAAATGATTAAGTCAAAAGAGTTATTAGATTTAACTGGATACATCCATGGAGGATGTTCTCCAATAGGTATGAAAAAGCCTTTTAGAACTGTTATGAATAAATCAGCATTAGATTATGAATTAGTTACATTTAGTGCTGGAAAAATAGGATATCAAGTAGAAATGAATCCACTTGATTTAAAGAAATTAATAAATATTAGTTATGAAGAAATAATATAATAATTATCACATTCATCTTTTAGAATGGAGGTATGAATATGTTTATAGATACACATTCTCATCTTTTTGATAATGCTTTTGATGATGATAGAGAATTAGTCATCAATGAATGCTTGCATCAAAATGTTAGAAAGTTAATAGTAGTTGGTTTTGATAAACGAACTAATAAATTAGCTTTAGAATTATCTAAGAAATATGAATTCATTTATCCAACTGTTGGACTTCATCCAACTAATCTAGAAGATTATAGTGATAATTTTTTTCTTTATTTAGAAGATTTAATTAAGAACAATAAAGAAATAGTAGGAATAGGTGAATGTGGTCTAGATTATTACTGGGACACATCAAAAAAAGAATTACAAAAAGAAGTATTTAAAAAACAAATAGAATTATCTATTAAATATGATCTACCACTAGTAATTCATTCTAGAGATGCTATAGGAGACACTTTAGAAATCCTAAAGAGTTTTAATATGCCTTTAAAGGGAGTTATGCATGGATATAGTGGAAGTCTAGAGATGGCTAAAGAATTCATTAAAATAGGCTTAAAAATAGGTATAGGTGGCGTTGTTACGTTTAAGAATGCAAAGAATGTAAAAGAAGTTGTTAAAGAATTAGATTTATCTAATTTTATTTTAGAAACAGATTGCCCATATCTTACACCAGTACCTTATAGAGGTAAGAGAAATGCTTCTTATTATATTCCTTTAATTGCAAATGAAGTAGCTAATATTAAAGGAATAAATGTAAGTGTTGTTGAAGAAGAAACAACTAATAATGCAATTAATATTTTCAAATTAGATAGATAATGAAAAAGCCTTAACAAAGGCTTTTTCTTATGCTATAATAAAATTAGAAGGAGGGTTAATATGAGATATCATCCTAAAAAGAATTGGATAAATGATCCTAATGGGCTTAACTTTTTTAAAGGCCAATTCCATATATATTATCAATATAATCCTCTAGGTAATGCTTGGGGGAATATTTGCTGGGGACATGCCACAACAAAAGATTTTATTAGTTATAAAGAAGAAGAAATAGCCTTAAAAAATGATAATGATTATGATAAAGATGGTTGTTATTCAGGTAATAGTATAATTATAAATGATACTTTATATGTTTATTACACATCAGTTAAAGATGGTAAGCAAACTCAAAGCATTGCCTATTCAAAAGATGGTTATAAGTTTATCAAATATGATAAGAATCCTATCATAGATACTTCCTTTGAAGCTAGAGATCCTTATGTCTTTATGTTTAATAAAGAATTATATATGTTAATAGGAACTGATAAGAAGGTTTTATTATATAAAGGTAAGAATCCATTTGAATTTGAATATATAAGTGATTTAGTAAACACAAATGAATTTATAGAATGTCCTAATTTAATTAATTTAGGTAATAAATATTTATTTAAATATTCATCAATGATTGATAGACGTGATCACTTTGAAATAGGATCTTTTGATGGAATTAAATTTAAAAAAGAAAAAGAAGTAGACCTAAAATTACCTCATAATTTTTATGCATCACAATTATTTAATTATGATAATAAAATTATCTTAATCGGTTGGATTTATAATGACAATTATAAGAGTGATAAAGATTATAATGGTGAGCTATCAGAACCTATGATTATAGAATATAATGATGAAAATGTATCATCAAAACCGTATATAAAATAAAAAAGAAATCTCGTAACAAAGAGATTTCTTTTATTTTTAATCATTAAATCTAACTACTTCAAAATCTATTAATTCAATATCATCTACAAACTTAGATTTTAATGAATTATCAGATAAGGCAGTTGATAAATATTTTTTATTATCATCAGCAAATACAGTTAATGCTCCATCCATATTAGATATTACACAACCTAAGAAGTTAGCACCAGCTGAGATACCAACACCGATGCCAAATGTTTTTGCTAATTTTTGTGCCATACATATTGCATCATTATCATCAACTCTAATAATATCATCTACTAATTCTTTAGGATATAATCCAGGAATTATTTCATCTGATAAGCCTTGAATCTTATGGCTTCCTAAACTCTTACCAAGTGTTAGGATAGATGATTGAAGAGGTTCTAATGCAAATACTTTTGAACCATACTTTTCTTTAAAATATTTTCCACATCCATGTAATGTACCTGATGTACCTACACCAGCAATAAAACAAGGATATTTATCTGTTTGAATTTCTATTTCAGGTGCTGTAGTTTCATAATGAGCTAATGCATTAATTTTATTTTCAAATTGATAAGGAAGAAAAGCTCCTTTTTCTTTATATGTTTCTGCTTTCTCAAATGCTGCTTCAAAGCTTTCTGTTAAATCAAGCTCTGCACCATACATTCTAAGTATTTTAAAACGTTCTTCGCTCATAAACTTAGGCATAACTGCAACCATCTTATTTCCTAAATATCTAGATACAGCAGCAAAAGAAATTCCCATGTTTCCGCTTGTTACTTCAACAATTGTGGAATTCTCGTTAATAAGCCCTTTTTCGTATGCATCTTTAAGAATGTAATAAGCTACTCTATCTTTAATAGAACCACTTAAATTGTACCATTCTGCTTTACAACAAGCAGTCTTAATACATCCATTATATTTGTATCTTATTCTAATTAATGGTGTTTTACCAATTAGTTTAATTAGACTATTAAATTTTTCTTCTAGCATAATAATACCTCCTAGGTGCATTGTTATTATATCACAAAAAATCTATATATAGTATATATAAAAATAATTATTGCATAATTAATTTATTATGGTATAATAAAAGAGCATGAGAAAAAATTCTCATCCTTGGCACATTAGTGCCCATTAGACCATAAGGAGGTAAAAAGAATGAAAAAGTACGAAGTAATGTATATCGTTCGTCCAAATCTTGAAGCAGAAGGAACAAAGGCAGTAATTGATTCAATTTCTAAATTATTTACTGACATGAAAGCTACTATTGCTGAAACAAAGGAAATTGGACTAAAGGATTTAGCTTACGAAATTGCTGGATTTAAAAAAGGTTATTATGTTTGGCAATTAGTAGAAGCTAGCAAAGAAGCTGTTGCTGAATTCAGCCGTATTGCACGTATCAATGAAGATATTATTCGTGATATCGTTGTAGTTTGCTAATGAGGTGATTTTATGAACAAAGTAATTTTAGTAGGTAGAATCACTAGAGATCCTGAATTAAGAACTTTATCTAGTGGTAGTTCAGTAGTTAATTTCACTATTGCTGTTGGAAGACCAGTTGGACAAAATTCTGAACAAGGTGGAAATAATGCAGATTTCATTAACTGTGTTATTTGGAACAAACAAGCTGAAAATTTAGCAAAGTATGTTAAGAGTGGTCAATTGATTGGTGTTGAAGGAAGAATTCAAACAAGAAATTATGAATCAAATGGTCAAACTAGATATGTAACAGAAGTTCTTTGTGATAGTGTTCAATTCTTGGAAACAAAGAATAGTGCTAAAAACCAACAAAATGATGAACCAGCTGAAGAAAAAGATGATTTCGCAGGTAAAATCAATAATGTTGGCGATGATGATTTGCCTTGGTAGACAAATTAAACTTTTATTCTAGAAGGAGGAAATGATTATGCAACAACATAAGAAAAGACGTAAGGTATGTTATTACTGCCAAAATAAATTAGATGCAGTTGACTTTAAAAATACAGAATTATTAAGAAAGTTTGTATCTGAAAGAGGTAAAATCTTACCTAGAAGAGCTACAGGTGCTTGTGCTAAGCATCAAAGAATGATTGCTATTGCAATTAAGAGAGCTCGTCATATGGCATTACTACCATTCGTAAAAGACTAATTAATAATAGGATCCCAAAAGGGGTCCTTTTTTGTTATAAAAAAACTATTGATTATAATTTTTAATTCAATTATCATAAAGTTGAAGGTGATAAATTATGAAGAAAATCCTTAATAATTATAGTAGTAAAAACGATAAAAACATCTTACAAGTTATCGCATATAAAGATGGTAAAAAAGAACTAGAAGCTTATAAGAATGGCTTTACTAGAGAAGATACTATGAATGTTATGAGTGTAACTAAATCAGTTACAGCAATTCTTTTAGGTATTGCGAAAGATTTGGGCTATATTAATAGTATTGATGATAAAATAATGGATTATTATAAAGATATTTATACACCTAAAAAAGGAGAAAAAACTATATATGATGTAACTATAAGACATATACTTACTATGACTGCGCCATTTAAGGGTAAAAGTGAGCCATGGACAAAAGTGTTTACATCAGATGATTGGACATTAAAGGTATTAGACTTTTTGGGCGGAAAAAGTGGTATAACTAATGAATTTAGATATTATACACTTGGAGTACAAATATTATTTGGAATTATAGGAATGAAAAGTAAAATGAATGTCTTAGATTTTGCGAATAAATATTTATTTAGTCCACTAGGTATAGAAAAAAGAGTTAGTGCAAACTGTAAATGTAAAGAAGATCAAATGAAATATACTTTGAGTAGAACAAATCATGGTAAAGTTTGGTTTTTAGATCCAAAAGATAATCCTACTGCCGGATGGGGTTTAGCATTATCTGCCTATGAAATGGCTCAAATAGGTTTAATGGTACTAAATAAGGGAGTATACAATAATAAAAGAATAGTAAGTGAAAAATGGATAAATGAAATGACTACTATACAAGTAGCACAAGATCCAAAAAAAGGAGAATATGCATATGGTTATTTATGGTGGATGCCAAAAAGAACTAATGATATAGTTGCTGCTATAGGAGATGGTGGCAATGTTATTTATATAGATAAAAACAAAAATATAGTTGTTGCTATTACAGGTTACTTTAAACCACTCATCTTTGATAGAATAACATTTATTGAAGAAAATATTGTTAAGGCATTGGAAGAATAAGAAACCTTTTTAGAATTTGTCAAACAGATTCAAAAGGGTCTTTTTTTGTTTTGTCGGCAATGTAATAATAACTATCGGCAAATTATAATAGAATTAGATGACTAAATAATCGCTTTATATTTTGCCGATAATATGATATAATTAATGTGGTGATGTAGTATGAAATATAAAAATACAAAAGAAATATCATTAATATGGAATATATCCGAAAGAAGCGTAAGGAATTATTGTAATAAAGGAAAAGTTCCTGGTGCAATTTTAGATGGTAAAACATGGAAGATTCCAGAAAATGCAGAAAAACCAAAAAGACAAATAAGACATTCCATTAAAGATAAAACTTTATTAGAAATGTTAAAAGATGAAAAAGAAACCAAAAGATCTGGTGGAATATATCACGAACTTCAAATAGAAATGACATATAATTCTAATCATATTGAGGGCTCTAAGCTTACACATGATGAAACAAGGTATATTTTTGAAACAAAAACAATTAATTCAAAAGAAACACAAAAAGTAGATGATATAATTGAGACAATTAACCATTTTAAATGTATTGATTTAGTTATCGATTTAGCAAATTACAAATTAAGTGAATCAATGATAAAACAACTTCACTTTATGCTCAAAAATAATACTACAGATTCAATGGATCCAACTTTTAAAGTAGGAGATTATAAATTAAAAGAAAATGTTGTTGGCGGTATGGCAACTTGCCTTCCAAAAGAAGTTAAAATCAAAATGAAACAATTATTGGATAATTATAATTCAAAGAAAGGCATAACTATTAATGATATAATAGAATTTCATCATGATTTTGAAGCTATTCATCCATTTCAAGACGGAAACGGAAGAGTTGGTAGATTGATTATGTTAAAAGAATGTTTAAAGTATAATTTTATCCCTATTTTAATAACTGATGAAATAAAGATGTTTTATTATAGAGGATTAAAGAATTGGCCTAGTGAGCATGGCTGGCTAATCGATACTTGCCTTTCTGGACAAGATAAAATGAAAAAACTACTCGATTTGTTCAATGTTAAGGGTGATAATTATGGAAATAAATAATGCAAATACAAATGACATAAATATTTTAGTTAATCTTAGAATAGAATACTTATTAAGCGATTATAAAGTTATAGAAGATGATAAGCTAAATATTATCAGACATAATCTTCCTACATATTTTATTGAACATTTAAATAAAGATTTATTTGCATATATATGTAGAAAAAATGATGAAATAATTGGATGTATCTTCTTATATGTAAGTTATAAACCAAGTAATCCTTCATTTATTAATGGAAGAACTGGTACTGTTATGAATGCATATGTAAAAGAAGGTTATAGAAAACAAGGAATAGGAAAAAAACTAGTTGAATCAATCATCAATAAAGGAAAAGAACTAGATCTTGATTATATCGATTTACAAGCAACAGAAGATGGCTATAATCTTTATAAGAAAACAGGTTTTGTTGAGACTAGTAGTAAATATCGCTATATGAAATATACATTTAAGAAATAGATCCAAAATATTAAATGAAAAAAATGTTGTAAAGGTCAATTTTTAATGATACAATATGTTTGTAGTGTGTTTTAAATACAATTGTAAACATAATAAAAGGGAGAATATAAAAATGAAGAAATTATTGTTATTAACATTATCTTTATCTTGTTTCTTATTCGCAGGATGCGGAAGCACTAGTAAGAACGTTGGAAGCAAGATTTCAAACGAAGAAGCACAAAAGAAAATTGATGCTGCAGAGCAAAAATTATTAGAAAAGCAATACAAGAGTGTATTCAATTCTACATTTAATGAAAAAACAAAAGCTGAATTTGAATATGAAAAGAAAATAAGCTTCAATTTTGATATGTATTATGAGACTTCTTGGACTATTGAAAATGATGGGGAGAATTGTCTAGTTAATGCTATTGTTGATAAATCGTATGGAAAGTCTACTGGAAAAGGAACTGATTGGTTCGAAGACTCAACTAAGAATGGTTCATTTAGAATGCTTTATAATGCAACATCTGCACAAGCAGCTTGTGATAGATTGAACGAAGTTTATTATAGAGCTAATTATGATGAATATACATATAAAGAAAATGGCACTAGCGTTAGTATTAGAAATAGTAAGAAGATCCCAGAAGGAATAAGCAAATCAACAAACCCTAGTTTTGATTATTCTCATATCAATTTAAATGCATACCATAGACTAATTGTTGATTTAATAGCTGATGGTTTTGAGGAAGAAGGCTTTGTATCATATGAAAATGGTAATACTTTAACTATTAAAGTAGTAGATAATTATAAATATGGTGAACTAAATTCAGACACAAGAATGCATGTGTTAAAAGAATCAAATATGTTATTTTCACAATTTCTTTATACAACAGGAAAGAATCGTATGCTTCCTATGTTCTATCCAAATAATTTTGAGTTTGCTATAACAATCAAATTTAATAAGGATGGATCATATTCAAGTTTTAATTCAAATTATTCATTTGATTCGACATATAATAATTATTATTGCATGTTTATAAATTCAGCTTCAAATGCTTCATCTCCACGTGATGCGAAAGGACCATATGCTGAATCTAAATTCAAATATACTCAAACAGAAACATTTACTTATCCAACATCAAAAATAACTGCTCCTTCATGGACTAAAGATGCTGAATAAATAATAAAAAGGCCCTATTGGACCTTTTTTTGTTTATAATAAATTGTTTTATTAATGTATCTTTCGTAAGCTTCAATTCTTTCTTCATTTATTAAATCTTCACGTTCTTTATATAGCTTATTCATTTGTTCACCATACTCTAAAACAACTTTTCTTATTTTCTTGTTTAATACTATAACTATAACTATTTCTACGATTAGAGGTATAAATGAAACTATTCTAAGAACTAATATATTTTTATTAATTCCTATTACTAGTAAAGCAATAAACAATAGAGTTAATAGAATTATAGATAATAATCTAATAGTTCTAGGTATCTTAGTTATTTTATCTCTTTTTGTAGATATATCATATATTTTATTATTGAAATCTTCTTGATCATCATTTATAGGTAGATCACCTAATCTATAAATTGTTGAACTACCATTTGTACAAGCATATAGAACAAAAGATTTATCTCTAACTCTTACATCAATCGCATATATAGAAACTAAAGTTACTGATAAGTTTTCTATATCAACTATACCATCATATTCTTCCTTTTTAACCTTATTTACAGGATAAGTTATATTTTCCCTATACACGGTCTCTAAAATGTTATTTTTAAGCGAATTTAGGGCTACATCATCTATTTTAAAAGAATTAAGTTCCCTATTTTCTAAAGGAACTAAAGAAGAATCATCTAATTCTTGATTATTAATAAAATCAATATAATTTGGATCAATAAAAGTAGAACTAGCTTTTCCGTTAATAGCGCCTAAGTCTCTTACCCAATCAGTTTCTGTTTTATAACTTGTTGAATATGAATTACGTCTAGTACCATCAGAATATCTTGTGGTTTTCTTTGTTGTATAAGCAACTTGCTTATCATATCCTAGAAGTCTTGAATATTCAATATTTGCTATTCCTATTGCTTTTATAATAGGAATATCTATTTTATTAACATTACTAAATATTGCTTCATCAAAGATATATGGAGGGCATAAATATTCATCTCTTAGATATTTTAATGCACAATCAAAGAATTCTTCTTCTGTGTATGAATCACTATATCTATATCCACTTTGAAAATGTAATTCTTCCATTAATATTCCTTCTTTCTAATAGAAGTCTCAAACATCTTAATTTTAGCACCATTCTTATAAAATAACAAACTAATAATTAATAAGTTGTAGAAATAATATTTAAAGATGATAAAATATATAATATATAAATACATAAGGGGGAATTCTTATGAAAATAAATGAACTTAAAGGGGCTAATATGGATATTGATTTAGTAAGTGAAAACTTAGATTGGAATCAAGATATGTGTCCATGGAATAAAGAAGAAAATACAAAAGAACATAAATGTGCTATAAAAAATATATCTATATGTAAATATTTTTGTGGAATAAAACATTTAGATACAGTTATATGTAGTTATCCAAATCAATTAAGTAAAGAAGAAATAGATAAAATAAGAAAGGGGTAATAATATGATTAATGATTCATTTAGTGCATCAAAACCATTATTCACACCAAAAGATTCTTTTGATAGTGCAGGAATAAAACCAATAGAAAAAATATGTGATAAATGTATTGTTACATAT
>Ga0247609_10003000_pt1 | contig 17364 bp, 15 predicted proteins | sample 172DNAGHGlowgp2_FD_193487 | JGI IMG/M metagenome (GOLD analysis project Ga0247609, IMG submission 193487) | Sheep rumen microbial communities from Palmerston North, Manawatu-Wanganui, New Zealand - 1728 DNA GHGlow gp2 | ecosystem: Host-associated > Mammals > Digestive system > Stomach > Rumen ...
CAACCACAAACAGGACTATAGGCAAAGCAAGCCGTGATAATCTCATCCTTTGAACTGAAACCAGAGAAGAATGGAATACCGGCAATCGCCAGACAGCTAATCAGGAAGGTGATATGCGTGATAGGCATATACTTACGAAGACCTCCCATCAATGCCATCTCATTACTATGGACAGCGTGGATGATACAACCGGCACCTAGGAACAGACAAGCCTTGAACATTGCATGGGTAAACAGATGGAACATACCTGCCATGAAACCTAACTGCGCATGGTTGTCGAGAACAGCCTCATGACCAGGCAGACTCACACCAAGTGCTACCATCATGAACGCAATCTGTGATATTGTTGAGAAGGCAAGTACACGCTTGATATCACTCTGTGCACAGGCTACTGCTGCGGCATAGAAGGCGGTGAACACACCAACCCAAACCACAATACTCAACTGTGGTTGTGCGTATTCTACCCACAAGGGGAACATACGGGCAATCTGGAACACGCCAGCAACCACCATCGTAGCAGCGTGGATAAGTGCAGATACTGGTGTCGGACCTTCCATGGCATCGGGCAACCAGATGTGCAACGGGAACATCGCACTCTTACCGGCACCACCAATGAACATCAATACCAAGGCGGTAGGAATAAGCATCGCACCAGTAGCCATTGCCTTGGCAGTATTCCCTTCAATGAAAGGTGTCGTGCCTACGCCCATCTGTATCTCACCTGCGAATGAGAAACTGAACGAGTCAGTATAGTAACCGAAGAGCAAGATACCGATGAGGAAGAACATATCCGCAAAGCGCGTCACAATGAATGCTTTCTTAGAAGCAGCGATGGCAGGCTTCAACGGATAGTAGAATCCAATCAACAGATAGGACGATACACCCACCAACTCCCAGAAGGTGTACATCTGGAAGATATTCGTGGCAAGTACCAGTCCAAGCATTGACATGGTGAAAAGACTTAGGAAAGCATAGTAACGCTGGAAGCCCTTCTCGCCATGCATATAGCCGAACGAATAGATATGTACCATGAACGATACCGTTGAGATGACAATGAGCATCATCACTGAGATAGGATCCAACAGGATACCCATATCAAAATGCAGATTACCTAACGGCAGCCATGTGAAATTATAAGGAACGAGTGTGGGGAACGTGCCATTTGCAAGGCGGTCAGCCGTGAAATAGCTGAAGGCCGTCATGTACGACAGTACCGTTACCAGTCCCAGGGATGTAGTACCGATAAGACCCGCTGTCTTATGCGACATCTTCATGCCTGCCAACGCAAGAATCACGAAGGACAGCGCAGGCAGCAGAAGAATCAGAAATGAATAACTATATATCTCCATAACCATTTACCATTTCATGTTCTTAATACTGTCAACGCTATCACTGCGGAAGTTGCGATAGACATTGATGATAATAGCAATCGCTACTGCCGACTCTGCAGCTGCTACTCCTATAACGAAGAGCGTCATAAACATACCCTCCATGCCATCGGGATAAAGCAAACGGTTGACAGCAGCAAAGTTGATATCCACAGCGTTGAGAATCAACTCTACAGAGATGAGCATAGCAATCAGGTTGCGACGAGTCACAAAGCCATAGACACCGATAAAGAACAACAGCGCACTAAGTGCGAAATAACATTCAACGGGAATCATGCCTTATCCTCCTTTCTTGCTATAGCTAAACCACCGATAATACATGCCAGCAGGAAGAGAGAGATAAACTCAAAGGGCAGCACGTACTGATACTTACCAGCACCTACCAGTGCCATACCGATCTCTTTCATCGACACTTCCGTATTTGTCGGAGCTATTGTGAGATAACCTGTCTTGAACAGTATCAGGCTCACTACTACAAGTCCTGCTAAGGCAGCAAGACCACCAGTAATCATCTTACTTGCTTTCACACGCTCTTCTAATCCCTGAAGGGAACGCTTGCTTACCAACTGGATGGCAAAAACATAAATCATCGTCACGCCACCAGCATAGACGGCTATCTGAGCAGCACCCAAATAGGTGTAGTCAAGTAGAAAGTAGATGCCTGCTACTCCCAAGAGTACAAACAACATATATGTAGCGGCACGCATAATCCTTGTCGTCGTCACACACAGCAAGGCTGATATGACAATGACTGCCGCTATAATCGTAAACATAACAATATTACCCATAGCTGTTTACTTCGTTTTAGTATTAAACTTACCTATTTCCTGCGGAGCACCGCCGTCAATCAGGTTAGGCAGCGAACCACCCTTGTATATCTCCTTGTCAAGATGCAACACTAAGGCGCCACGATCGAATACAGCATTCTCGAAATCATTTGTAAACTCAATGGCATCGAAGTTGCAGGCATTCGTACAGAGCTGACAGAACATACAGTCGCCTAAGTCATACTGATAGTCGTCAAGCACCTTCTTTTTCTTACCAGTCTCTGGATCTTCCTCCATGTGGGAAGTAATCTTAATGGTTCCATTAGGACAGGTCTTCTCACACAGCGTACATGCCGTACACTTATAACTGCCATCCTCGTTGCGCTTAAACACCAGACGACCACGATGGCGCTTTGCCACGTGAAGGGTCGTCTTACGGTTCTCAGGATACTGCTCTGTCGACTTGTTGGTAAAGAAGTCCTTGAAATATTCCTTCCAAGTAATCTTCATACCTGTAGCCAACGTCTTCAAGCCGTGTCCAATCTCTCCGAAATATGTTTTGTTATCTTCCATTGCTATACCTTATTTAATATATAGGCCGAGAGCCACTACAACAGTCATAATAACGAGATTGATGAGTCCCAGTGGCATCAGATACTTCCACTCTAACTTCAAAATCTGGTCGATACGCAGACGAGGGAACGTCCACTTAATCCACATCAGAATCCAAACCAGGAAGAATGCCTTACCCATAAACCATACAATACCCGGGATGTAGTCCATCACCTCATCGAAAGCTTCAACACCGATATTCACAGGAGCCCATCCTCCGAGGAATACCGTTGCAGCGATACCTGCGATGATAAACAGGTTCAAGAACTCGGCAAGATAGAAGAAACCGAAGCCCATACCGGAATATTCTGTATGATGACCTGCCGTCAACTCACTCTCTGCCTCTGCCATATCGAACGGACCACGGTTAGCCTCAGCATTACCTGCTACAAGGAATATCAGGAAAGCAATGATGGCAGGAACATGACCTTGGAAGATAAGCCATTTCCAAGGACCCGTCTGAGCCTCAACAATACCACTCATCTGCATGGTACCCGTTAAGACAACGGCTGTTATCAGACATAAGCATAATGACATCTCATAAGAGATCATCTGAACTGCGCCGCGCATCGCTGAAACCACAGAGTATTTGTTGTTAGAACCCCAACCAGCGAGGAAGATTCCTACTACACCAAGCGATGAAATAGCAGTGAGTAGGAATACACCTACGTTGAAGTCGAGTACCGTCGCACCATTGTTCCAGGGAAGGAACGAGAATGCTCCTACAGAACCGATGATAACCAGCAGTGGAGCTACCAGATACAGGAACTTATCTGCTTTGTCAACGAAGAAGATCTCTTTGATGAGCATCTTCAATACATCAGCAAACACCTGCAACAATCCCCAGTAACCTACTCGCATCGGACCTAAGCGGCACTGGAAGTAGGCACAGACCTTACGCTCCATAAATATCAGTGCTATGGCTATTAGCGCATATCCGACAAGGATACCTGCACCCACCAATACACATTCTACCAATATCGACCAGAAATCTCCCAGACCTAACGTGTCTCTCAGGAGAGCGTCGAACCATTGTGTTACAATACCAAAATCAAACATAATCCTTCGCTTTTATCTGTCAATATCAGGAATTACAAAGTCAATAGCAGCACCAGTAGCCACGAGGTCGGCAATCTTCTGACCACGCAGCATCGGATCAAGCGCTCCTGTCAAAGAAAGTCCCATCGGACGCATCTTCAAACGGTACGGACTCTTGTCACCACGAGAATCAAGGTATACACCAAACTCACCGCTGGCACCCTCCACAGAGAAGTACCACTGTCCCTCCGGTACCTTGATGATCGGTTTCTGCTTCACATAGAACTCACCTTCAGGGATATTGTCAATGAGTTGTTCGATAATATGCAGACTCTGGTACATCTCTTGGATATGACAAGTATAACGATCCATCGTATCACAACCTGTCATCGTGATTTGCTCCCACTCTACTTTATCATACATATCATACGGATGATTTTTACGTACATCGTTCTCCCAACCGGAAGCACGACCGGCAGGCCCTGTCACTGCATAAGACACACAATCTTCGAGACTCATTGGTCCCACCTTTTCGAAACGTTTGTGAGTGATGATGTTGTCACCAAACACATCGACATACTCCTGAATGATAGGCTTCATATACTTCACCAGATCCTTCACGTTCTTCACGAAATTAGGATCGATGTCATCCTGAAGTCCACCTATTCTGTAATAGTTCTGAATGAGTCGTCCACCTGTCGTCTCCTCCATACAGTTGAGTACATGCTCACGGTCACGCATAGAATATAGGAAAGCTGTCAGGGCACCCATATCCTGAGCGCAACAGCCGACATACAACAAGTGGGAATCGATACGCTGCAACTCATCCATGATAGTACGGATATACTTAATACGGTCAGTCAATTCCACTCCTAATCCTTCCTCAATGACGCCAACCAGCGCATGGCGGTGCATCATCGCAGAGAGATAGTTTAGACGATCCGTCAATGCTAATGTCTGCGGATAAGTCAAAGACTCACACATTTTCTCGATACCACGATGGATATAACCAAGATGCGGATAAACGCGTTTAACGGTTTCACCATCAAGAACGGTCTGCAAGCGCAATACACCGTGAGTAGACGGATGCTGAGGACCAATGTTTATCACATACTCATCGCTGGTAAAGAGTTTGTTCCGCTTCGATTGTAGATTACCATATTTATCTATATAGTATTCCAGACCATAGTCAGGTTCCTCGTCATCCTCCAAAGTATAAGAGTCGTCAAACTTCCAGTCCTTGCGGAAAGGATAGCCTTTGAAATCACTACGCAGGAAGAGCCTGCGCATATCAGGATGACCGAGGAATACAATACCGAAGAAGTCATAGACCTCACGTTCCAACAAATCGGCTACACGCCATATCTTGCTTACAGTAGGGATATACGGAACCATTTGTCCGTCCGTCTCACCTGTACCATTGATAGCAATACCATCGCCACAAATCTGTGTCTTTGCTATCATCTTCACGGAGCAACGCTCGTTGGTATTGGTGTTCTCCAATATGTAGATACAACCCAATCCCTCTTCACCGAAATCTTCACCTACGATGGTAACCAGATAGTCAAACCCTTTCTTTTCCTTCAAGTTCTGCATCTCAGCAGCAAACTTGTCAAAATCAAATGATAAGAACTCTAACTTCATACGGCGGCCTCCTCTGATTTAGTCTGAATACTCTGGGTATTCTGGATCTCTTCAACAAACTCCTTAGGTACATCCGTTACCACAATCGGTTCTCTACGACGATCGCCTAACTTGTTACGGAACGTGAGCTCCTCGTTCGAAACACCCAGTTCCTTCTCTGCAGTAGTCTGCTTATGATTAGCACCACCGAAGAATTTCTCTATCTTCACCTTACGCTGCAACTGCATCATACCATACATGATTGCCTCAGGGCGTGGAGGACAGCCAGGAATAAACACATCTACAGGAACAATTTCCTCAATACCTTTCACGACATGATAACTCGACTTGAAAGGACCTCCGCTAATGGCACAGCCACCAACTGCAATTACATACTTAGGTTCTGCCATCTCATCATACAGACGTTTCAGGGCAGGAGCCATCTTGTGAGTAATCGTACCAGCACACATAATCAGATCTGCCTGACGAGGAGAATTGCGCGTTACCTCAAAACCAAAACGGGCAAAGTCATAGCGTGAGCATCCACATGCCATAAACTCAATACCACAACATGAAGTAGCAAAGGTCAATGACCACAGGGAATTGGCACGTCCCCAGTTGATAAGTTTGTCCAAAGAGCCTGTCACGACATTGACACCACCCTCATGTAACTCCTCAACCAGTTTCTCCAACGAGTCATTATCGTTCCACTCCTCATAAGGAATGCTTTTGATTTTCGGCTTTATTTCCATTCAAGATCTCCTTTCCGCCAGGCATATGCCAAGCCTAAAACTAGAACTACCAAGAAAAAGCCGATGCTCAGTAATGCCATCACACCGAATTCTTTCACGACTACAGCCCAAGGATACAGGAACACTGTTTCTACATCAAACATGAGAAACAGGATAGCGAACAGATAGAAGCCAATGCCAACAGGAATCCAAGACGTACCATGAGTAGGAATACCACATTCATAAGGTTCGCCTTTTACCTTGTTATAGGAGCGTGGTCCTATCAGTTTCGCAACAACATATGCCCCTGCAACCAATGTAATAGCCGTCAACAAGACGGTAATTAACAAAGTAAAGTTCATAAAAAGTGTTTTTATTGAATTCAATTTCTCTGCAAAGGTACAAAATTATTTGCAAAGAAAAGACATAAATATTGAAAAACTTTATCACAAAAGAAAAGCCGCTACCTTTTAAGGCAACGGCTTTAATTTTATTTATTCTTAGGAAATGCTTCTTCGGACAATTCCTTAAAGAAGTCGTATTCCAAAATAACGCTGATACGCATCAACAAACGTACGTCCAGACTTTTGCGCTTGAAAATGTTATAAACATTTGTACGCTCACAGGGAATTTGTGTTGCTAACCACGCGGCAGACTTACCCTGCTTTCTGAGAATCTCCTCAATGTGCTTGCCTATATTCATTGTCTTTTATAGTGTTGGTTATATTGTTCCTTTATGTATCGGCAGCAAAGGTACGTAATAAATTCCAATATATCAGCACATTATTGTAGAAAATATTTTCGCAAGCATCAATTATTCAGAGCGTTCTATTATTTCCAGACACATTCTGCTGTTATGGTAGGGACATTTCCAGAAACCGGCCTTGTCATCAATAGTATTCAAGGTACCATCGGGATGACGACTCCAGAACCATTCGCCATGATCCCAGTCTATCAGTTGTGTCTTGATATATTCCCAGCAACGTACTGCCTTCTCCAAGGCTTCCTTGTCACCGAAATACTGATAGAGATTAAACCATCCTACGACATTCTCCGCCTGTACCCACCAATGCAAGTCATCATCCACATGCCCTGTCGTGAGATTTGCCTCATGAATCATAGAACCATCAGGACGAAGTCCTTTCTCAGAAGCCTTTGCCACCATACGGACTATCGGTTCCACCTTGGCAAGCACTTCCTTGTCACCTAACACCAATGCCGCCTCATGCATCAGCCATGAGCATTCAATATCATGTCCATAGCTTTCCAGATGTCCTGCTCCACGTGTCCAATCCATTTCAAAGAACAGATCTAAGTGATGCGTTTCAGGGTTAAGAATTCTGTCTGTGAAAATATCAATTAGATTACGGAGAGAGGCCTCCACCTCATTGACAGTCTCAGGCGACACACTGACACCCACAGGAAGTACCGATCCGAGCACTGGCACATAGTCACATGTTTCTGCTGCATGTAATTCTCGCAGGCATCTCAACAGGTTCGTATAAGGCTCTATGATATGCAAATGCGTATTCTGTGATTTAGGAAAGTTCGCGTCAAGGTCACTCAAACGCATATCGGTAATCTCATCCCACTCACGGGTGCAAGCCTCAATATAGCCATTATATTGCCTATCCAATGCATGTTCCTCAATGCACTCATAGAGTTGAAGAGCATAATCCAACGCCTCTCTGTCGCCTGTTGCTCGTACATATTCAGTTAATCCATAGAGAGCAAAGCCAATAGCATAGAATTGTTTCTTGGTATCCAGTGGATTTCCCAAGAAATCCACACTCCAATATACACCGCCATACTCTTTATCAATGAAATGATTGATGAGATAATCATAGGCTCTCCTAGAAGCGTCTAGATATTCCGGATTTCCTAAGACTCTATAGGCAGCAGAAAAAGTCCAGAGAATCCTTGCATTCAATATCGCTCCCTTCTCAGCTTCCGGGTGAAGCATCCCTTTGCCGTCTATACGACCATAGAAGCCCCCATGCTCTCGGTCAACCATCCTATCCAGCCAAAAACGCAGGATATTCTGCTCTAGAACATCCTGCATTTCTTTTATCATTGTTTGCACCATATTAGTCCTCTGTAGCACGTATTTTCTTCAGTTCTGCAGTAATTTCATGGATACGCTCCGTGGTCAACGGATAGAACCAGACAACACACATAGAGCAGAGTGCCACACAAGCAGGAATGAAACTCATCAGCCAGCGCAGACAGTCAAGGGCTGCAGCAGGCTGAGCGACTCCTTGTGACAACTGAGCAGCATCTGTGATATAACCGAAACCGTCCAACAACCACAGCACGGCTGCACCACCAATGGCACCACCGAACTTCTGTGCCATGGAACTGGACGAGAAGATCAAACCTGTAGAGGCTGTCTTATATTTCAACTCCGCATAGTCACTGACGTCAGCATACATACTCCATACCAATGGTGACATAACACCAGTAAGCACAGATATCAGAATTTGGAATACCAACATCATCCAATAGCCTGAAGGAGTACAGGGAATAAAATAGAAAGCAATACTCAATACCACCAACGAGGCATTGACCAAAATGAAGGTTGTCTTCTTTCCTAATTTACTGGAGATTGGCACACACGAAGCGACGCCTACCATGTTTGAAACCTCACCGACTCCTAAGAACAAACCTGCATAGAAAGCAAACATCAGACCAAAGAATACAAGGTTGACATTACTGCCGATAATATCCTGGAAGAAATAAGCAACCGTTGCACCACGAACGGTGTTGAACAAGTTGAAACATAAGGCTGCACCAATCAACAACCACCAAGGTTTATTAGAGAGCAATGCCTTAAAGTCGCTGCCAACACTGACCGTAGAAACAGTCTTCAGATGCTCCTTCGTCATAAGGAAACAAAGGATGAACATCACGAAACAGGCTGCTGCTATCAGCACCATTGCCCAGAACCAGCCCTCCGGAGTGTTATAGCCTCCCATAGCGTTGGCAAGCGGTTCCCAGAGGAACAAAGAGATGAACGAACCGCCATAAGCGAAGAACATACGGAAAGAAGAGAACACGGTCTTTTCATTCGTATCATCCGTCATCACACCCAACATGGCTCCGTATGGCACATTGATACCCGTATAGACTGACATCATCAGGATGTAAGTCACATATGCCCATATCAGTTTACCGCCATAGTTAAGGTCAGGAGTAGTAAACAGCAGGATACCGCAGATGGAGAAGAACGGAGCAACCCATAACAGATATGGACGATACTTTCCCCATCTGGTGTTAGTACGGTCAGCAATGACACCCATCATCGGGTCGCTGACTGCATCCCAGATACGAGTTACCAACACCAATACACCGGCGTCAATCAATGACAAGCCGAAAATGTTACTGTAGAAAAACGGCAGATAGTAAGAGAATATCTTCCAAAACATACTGGATGACATATCTCCAAAGCCGTAACCAATTTTTTCTTTTAAGTTAGCCATATTGCTTATTTTTAATGATTAATTTCTTTATGGTCTCCACAGAGGCTGCAGTATACAAACCGTCCTCCGGGGTGTTCGTGCAATAGTCGATTAACCTGTCGACAGTAGAGGTTGCCACATGCATCCGCGTATCTGCAGAAGCATAGTAGATAAACACCTTACCATCCTCGTCGGCAATCCATCCATTAGCAAAAGCGACATTCATCACATCACCAATATACTCATCCCCTGTTGGAACGAGGAAGAATCCGCCTGGCTGGGCAATAACCTTCGTCGGATCCTCCAGAGAAGTCATATACATATATAATACATAACGCAGTCCATCTGCAGTGGCACGTACGCCATGAGCCAGATGCAGCCAGCCTTTCTTAGTCTTGATAGGATGCGGGCCTTCACCATTTTTCACCTCAGTAATGGTATGATAGTGGCGCGCATTGATGATTTTCTCCTCCTTCACTTCCGCATGGGTGATGTCATCCACCAGTGCCCAGCCAATACCACCACCACTTCCTGTATCGATGAAACCATCCTGAGGACGAGTATAAAAAGCATACTTGCCATTAACGAACTCAGGATGCAGCACCACATTGCGCTGTTGTGACTTCGTTTTTAAGTCTGGTAGACGCTCCCATGTCTTTAAATCTTTTGTACGAGCAATACCAGCTGTAGCTGTAGCTGCACTGAGGTTTCCTGGTTGCGAATCATCATGACGCTCCGCACAGAACACGCCATATATCCAGCCATCCTCATGAGCAGTGATACGCATATCATAGATGTTTGTGGCAGGAATCACATCGTCGGGCATCGTAATAGGTTCCTCCCAAAAACGGAAGTTATCCACTCCATTGGGACTCTCTGCCACTGCGAAGAAAGACTTACGGTCTGCGCCTTCCACACGAACCACCAACAGATACTTCCCTTTCCATTTGAGAGCTCCTGAATTCAACGTGGCATTCATCATGATACGCTGCATCAAGTAGGGATTATCCTGCTCACAGAAGTCATAACGCCATTCCAAAGGCGTATGCTCAGCGGTCAGAATGGGGTTTTTCCATTTCTCATAAATACCGTTACCCCACTCTTGGGGCTCGTTCTTACGCGTCAGCAGTTCCTCATGGTGGGCTCGTAACGCTTTAACTCTTTCTTGATATTCGTTCGTCATATCTTGTAATTGGTTTTAGTATTATCTATTTACGATATCTTTCAGGAACAAGACAGTCTCTTTCTGATACATCTGTTTGAAATATTCAGCGTCAGGTTTTGATGGAGAAGGACCGAACCACTCCTCCTTATAGTTACGCCATACCAGGAAGTAACTGATGGGATACTTATCCAATACAGGTGTTAACGTTGATATCCACCACGTCGGATCTGTCAGGTTCTTCAGTCCACATTCCGTCAAGGCGGCAATCTTTCCATGTTCGTCGGCAAACTTCGTCAGCATGGCGAGATTCTGATCCAACTGGGACACAAAGTCTTCCTTTGTTCCCCACTGATAGCCATCAATGCCCACCAGCGAGATACGATCGTCACCAGGATAACGCTCCAGATATTTCTCATTGGTCAAATCGGCTGCCATTCCAGGAGAATAAGCCCACAACAGGTTGTCGAAGCCATCGGCATTCAACTTATCCTGCAACATATTCCACAATGCCTTGTACTCATCAGCCGTACATAACTTCTCGCCCCACCAAAACCAACTGCCTGTATTCTCATGCCAGGGACGGAAGATAATTGGAATCTTTGTGCCATCCTGAGTCTTTAACGTTGCGAGGAAGTCAGATAAACGCTGCATCCAGACTTGGAACTTCTCATATTGCGTACCACCCTTGAGGATATTCTTCACTACAGTAGAGTCTGTGATGTCCCATGCAGTTCCTTCAGGAAACTTCTGTCCTGCGTTACCTCCACCCTCTATCGTAGTAATAGGATTGCGAGGATGCCAACTGATGGTGATGATACCACCACGCTCATAGTGCTTGATGATTTCCTCACTCATTTTAGTGAAAGGTACGCTGTCGAGGTTCTTGACGTCCCCCATCTCAATACCACCAAGTTCGAAGCCCATCACAGCAGGCCAGTCGCCACAGACATTCTTCACATCACTGGAGTCTTGCTGATACTCCCAAGTCAGTCCATAGAACGGGTCATCCTGATGACCAAACATATATCCTTTCTGACGAAGACTGTCCAAACGCTCCATCAACTGCTGTGCAATGGTCTTTTCGTCCTTTGTTTGCTTGGTTGTTGTACAGGCAACTGCTATCGTTGCCAACATCATGAACACTATTTTCTTCATCACTACACCTTATTTTATATTCATCTGTTTTAGCATCCACTCTTCCCATTCGTCCCATTGTTCTTGGAACCAGAAATGCCAAGTAGCCTGATAAGGCTTGATGGTCTTTGGACTTTTCACTGTATTATAGGTTGCCCACGCTGTGGTGGGAGGTACTACATCATCGTTATAGCCAAAGGAAAACCATCCCTTCTGCTGATTCGTAATCAGACGTGCGAAGTTTACACCATCATAGTAACGTGAGACCTCTATCTGCTTCTCCTGTCCCTTACCTTTGTTCCAATAGAAATAATGGGGCCATCCACAGGCAATGCCTTGCAGTGATGCCGTATGGTCGCAGAGGGCGGCATGCACAGGTGCATAATAAGTGATGCGCTTGTCGAGAGCGGCTGTCGCAAGTGTCAGGAAACCTCCCTGACTTGAACCAGAGACGCCCATCTCTTTTTTATTCCAAGGCGTGTATTCCTCAATATAGTCGAGGGCACGGATACATCCTAATATCACGCGCTTATAATAGTTTTTGTCGCGATCATCTGTATAAAACTCCCAATACCAATTCAAGGCACCATGGAAGATATCGTCATAGACCTTCTGATCCATTGTTACAGGAATACCATGAATACCTATCTCTAAAGTGATAGCACCCTGTGAAGCTGTATATACATCACCACTATAAGGACGCACACCTGCACCTGGCACGCGCAACAATGCAGGATACTCTCCTTCTTTGACTGGTACGCTGAGGATGCCATAGGTACGATAGTCGGGTTGTATATTCTGGAACGAAACCTCATAGACATTAACATCCTTAGTACAACGTTTAGGCAACAGACGTTTCGTAGGATTCAGGTCTGTCTTGCGTGCCTCAGCAATAGCATTCTTCCAAAATGACTCAAAGTCGTCAGGCATCACTGTAGTGGGCCTTATCTGCTCTGGAGAGAAGGCTGCGCCACAGGCTCCCTTGTATTCCTTGCCATCAATAATTGCCTTGACATCGACGCGATAGAATCCAGGTTTCGTCATCTTTCCCTTCAGCGTCATGGTTCCGTCTTTCAGCACGACACTTTGCTTTTTGACATCCTGATACATCTCTGGGCCAGCCTCGTAGTCGATTACAACATTGTCAATGAGTGTGGCAGAACGTGTTACACTGATATTAAAGGTTGCCGTCTCGCCTACCTTATACGTCCAGTCTTGATGGTCAGGAACAACATTCACTTGTATCTCACTGCCACGAATCTGCGCTTGCAAGGGCAATACACAGGACAATGTCAGCAACAGAATGATGATTCCTATACGTCTTGTCATGTCGAATGTCTTAGTCAGTAATCAATATTCGCGTGCAAAGATATAACTTTTTTTTGAAATATCATCATTTCAGACTTTTCATTCTATCTACTTCCCCACGAATGACTGCAAGTGTTGTGGAATCTGTAACAAAAACTGAGTTCAATCCTTGTGCTTCCTGAGCTGGATCGTTGGTATAATCGTCGCCAACCTGCCATTGTTCGTGCTTAGGTTTGGCATAGCCTCCCCATCCCCAGAAGTTACAACCAGCGAACTTGCCTCCCTGCTCCGCATTGTCTGCCACCAAAGAGAACACATATTTATAATAGCCGTCGCGTCCTTTTGTCGGAGTGCCTATATCAAATTTAAAGCCATCACGCGGATAACCGAACTCTTCCATCACAAGGGGCTTGTTGATTTTCTCGCAGACAGCCAAATGCTCATTTATATATGCCTTCGTATTCTCACAGGCACGTGGCAGATGCTCTATAAGGGAGTCTGGCTTTGCCCATCCCCAGTTATAGGGCCACAGATGAACATTACAATAATCAATGTTCTCATCGGCACAGATGCGCGCCCAACTATCGATATCATTCTCACAACCCCATGAACCTTCACTACCAACAGAGATTAAATGGTTTTTGTCAAGGGAGCGGATAAGAGCAGATGCCTCAGCGAGCCATTTCTCAAAGGCTGGCAATGCTTCCTTGGAGAAAGCACGCGGCTCATTGCCTATCTGCCACGACATGATAGCGGGGTCTTCTGTATATTTCTTCCCTGTATAACGATTGGTACGGCTGATGATGAAACGCACATAGTCATAGAACAACTGATGCGCCTTATCATTGGTGGCATATTTCGACATCGCCTCCATAAAGGCAGGATAACCTACATCGTCTGGACGAGGCTGCTTACCTGCACCAGCCTGTTCAAGATAGAAGCCATAGCCCCCACTCCATTCCCAAGAGTTATTCAAATAGAGTACAGCAACCATATCACGCTTACCCATCTCCATCAACAGATAGTCCAAACCAGCTAGAATCGTATCATTATACACGCCTGGGGCTATCTGCAAGGTAGGTTCGACTTTTGTCTTCACGCCACGCTCTCCATCGGAGCCGACAAGGATACGCAGGTTGTCAATGCCCATACGTTTCATCTCATCCAATTCACGTCCTAGTCTTGCCCGATCGCCTCCTTGTCCTTCCGAACCAAGGATAGCACCATACCAGAAGTTAGTGCCTACATAATAATATGGTACGCTCGCGCGTACAAAATGACCGTTTTCTACACGGATAAAGTCCGTTGTATCCTGTTTGTTTGATTGGCAGGCAAAGATGCAGGCTGCCATTGTCAATAGAAATAATATCTTATTCATACGCTCATTATTTATATTTTACATAAAAGATTGATGGTATTTTACCAATCCGTCAATCGGAGTTTTCAACAACTGCCCCAGTTGAAATCCTTCTTCTTTAACAGCGACTGCCAACTCATCCTGATAATACCAAGCAATGCTGCCGACAGCATGGACAGGCAGTTCTGCACGCTGATACTGCACCACATTATGACGGAAGAATGATCGGAAATTATCAATCACCAACTGTCGTAACGGTTCAAAATCAAGATGCTGACGAATGAAAGACGAGGTGGAGGCCAAGAAACGATTGGCAAGAGGTTCCCTATATACCTTATTAATAATAAGAGGCATCGTCAGTCCTGTCTCTTGTAAGTAAAGTGTCTGAAGTGCAAAAAACGCAGGATTTTTAAAGATGGCATTCATGAACAACTTTCCTAACACAGCACCACTGCCTTCATCTCCCAGGATATAGCCAAGCGGAGATGTGTTCTGTACGATTTTTTCGCCATCATACAAACAAGAATTCGCACCAGTTCCAAGAATACAGGCAATACCTTCTTCCCTACCACAAAGAGCTCTGGCTGCTCCTAAGAGGTCGTTTTCGAGAAAGATCGTCTCTGAAGGAAATACTTTCTTGAATAAAGCATTCATACGAGGTTTCTGTTCTTCACGAAGTCCACTGCCATAAAAATGGAGCGTTGAAAATTGGAAGTTGAATGATATAAGATTAGGCAACAACTCATCCTGAAGGATGGTTGTAATGGTTGCATCATCCTGATGGAATGGATTGATACCTTGTGTCTTATATTTTCCCAACACCTTTTCTTGCTCGACCAAGACCCAATCAGTCTTAGTACTTCCACTGTCTGCTATGAGTTTCATCGTCCTTTTGCTCTATTTTTTTTGCAAATATAGAAAAAAATTCCTAATTATTTCGTATCTTTGCCGAAAATTTGACAGAAACGACAATGAAGAAGTTACTCCTCATCATAGTATTATTGACAGGTACACTTTGTGCACACGCCGTGCTCAAGGAAAAAGACCTGTCTCAAACCTTAAAGATTCTTCGCTCCGAGCTAACCACCTTCCATCGGGAACTCACCCAGATGCTGGAGATGAACAAGAAACAAAGCGAGACGGTCAGAAATGAACTGATGTCCACCATGCAGAAAGCGAACCAGAATTCGCTGATGCTCTATTCACAGGAACAGGAGTATGTCTTCGACCTGACCTATGCTTGTCATGAGGCAACCGAGTTATACCATGAATTCCAACGCCAGAAAGTGCCGTTCAAGGCTTTCCTCACGAAAGCGGATGCAGATATTGCACGATATGATTCTCTTGTCAATGTTTTGAAAGCCATGCCTGTCCGCACGTTGGACGAACGCGCAAGGATTGACCGCAACGTATGTCTGACACTCGCCTCCAACATCCGGAACGCATTGGAAGAGAACCGTTCTACCATGCAGGATTATATCAACTACTATAAAATATCGGAGGAACGGTTGGCTTACCTGAACGACTATGCGCACAAACGCTATAACGATATTCAGACTAGCATCTTCAAAAATGGTGGCGACAACTACTTCGACATCCTCAAGGACTGGAAGCGCCAGTGGCAGATGATGAACAGAAGGGTGGCGAAGAAGTACAAACCCAACGCCTACTCACAATGGGACAGCCGATGGATGTTCGGATTACTCATCACGATTTTCCTTTATGCTATCATCGCCTCTATCATAAACCTCATTGCCATCCGCTATATCGTGCCTAAGCGATTCAGGACAGAAGAGTTCATGAAGAAGCGCGCCTGCATCACTATGGCGACGACAACAGTGACCTTTGCCATCATTCTCGGCATCGCTCTTGCCCTTGCCAAACAGAACTTCATCATTATGGCAAGTAACCTGCTAGTCGGGTTTGCATGGCTGATGGGCGTCATCCTTATCTCCCTGCTATTGCGTGTCAAAGGTGACCAGATAAAAAGCGCCTTCCGCATCTACACGCCACTGATGGCAGTCAGTTTCCTCGTCATTGTTTTCCGTATCATTCTGATACCCAACGAACTAGTTGATATCCTATTCCCTCCTATTCTGCTCATCTGTGCTATCTGGCAATGGAGCGTCATTAGACGGCACAACCAGAACGTTCCACGATCGGATATGATATACAGCTATATCTCTCTCGTGGTGTTCATCGCCTCCGTCATCTGCTCTTGGGCAGGCTATACTTTGATGGCAGTACAGGCACTGATATGGTGGACCATGCAACTCACCTGTATCCTGACCATCACTTGTGCCCTTCAATACATGAAGATATACGGATTCAGGCACAGGTTGGCTGAGAAACCAATTACCCAGACATGGGCATATGACCTGTTTTATCAAGTCCTGCTGCCCATAGCTGCCGTGGCTTCCGTGATGATCAGTATCTATTGGGCTGCCGATGTGTTCAACCTTAGTGACCTCTGCTGGAAGATCTTCAATACCAAGTTTGTCAATCTGTCTAACCTGAAAATAAGCATCGTATCCCTAGCCATAGTTATCAGTCTATGGTTCTTCTTCTCGTATGTCAGCAAAACAATTCTGAAACTATTGCGGATGCATTATCAAATTAGTGATCCGACAACGGCTGCCAGTAAAGAAGTGATGGGCAAGAATGTTATTCAGGTTATCATCTGGGGTGCTTGGTTCCTCATCGCGATGGGTATTCTCGGCATTTCCCTAGAATGGTTATTGGTTGTAACTGGAGGTTTGTCGACAGGTATCGGTTTTGCCTCG
>Ga0247609_10003001_pt1 | contig 17357 bp, 10 predicted proteins | sample 172DNAGHGlowgp2_FD_193487 | JGI IMG/M metagenome (GOLD analysis project Ga0247609, IMG submission 193487) | Sheep rumen microbial communities from Palmerston North, Manawatu-Wanganui, New Zealand - 1728 DNA GHGlow gp2 | ecosystem: Host-associated > Mammals > Digestive system > Stomach > Rumen ...
GCTTTGGGACAGCTGCAAGTTCCTGTTCCAGGCCCCCACTGAGTATGACGAAAAGTCACTCAAGAAATGGTGGAAGGATGATGCGCCCCGCACCACTGCAGAGCTCTGTGATTTCCTTGAGTCCCAGCCTGACTGGAACGGCGAAACGCTTGAGCCCAAGGTAATGGAGTGGATAGCGTCGAAAGGGTACGCCACCGGTAAGGTGATGAACGCCCTGCGCGTTACACTGGTTGGAGCAGCCATGGGTCCGCAGATATTCCTTATTACGGACTTCCTGGGACGTGAAGAGACTTTGAACCGTGCCCGTAAGGCCATTGCAGAACTTGCCTGAACCCAGAGAGTATAAGGATATGATCATTTACTCCATCCTGATTTATCTCTATGCAGGTTGCATCTATCTGGCAGCCTTGTTCAACCGCAAGGCCCGTCTGCTCATCAGAGGGCATAAAAGGATACTTGACACCATAAGGGAGCAGGTTGATCCCAGTTTCAGTTACCTGTGGTTCCATGCATCGTCGCTGGGTGAGTTTGAGCAGGGGCGTCCGCTTATAGAACGCATTCACAACAAGCACCCCGAGTGCCGTATTCTGCTTACGTTCTTTTCGCCCTCAGGATATGAGGTAAGAAAAGACTACAAAGGTGCCGATATAGTATGCTACATACCGTTTGACACCCCACTTAACGTAAAGAGATTCCTGGATTCAATAAAGATAGAGAAAGCCTTCTTCATCAAATATGAGTTCTGGCCCAATTTCCTCAGGGGGTTACACAAACGCGGAATAGAGATATTCAGCGTATCATCCATATTCCGTGACAACCAGCTGTTTTTCAAGTGGTACGGAAAGGGATATGCCAAGGCCCTGACATATTTCAAGCATCTTTTTGTACAGGACCGTCACTCCAAGGACCTGCTCAAGAGTATAGGTATAACCGATGTCTCCATAGTAGGCGATACACGCGCCGACCGCGTGCTTGAGGTAGCTGCCGCATCCAAGCAGTTCCCCGTAATAGAGAAGTTTGTGAACGGTGACCCCACATTCATTGCCGGCAGTTCCTGGCCGGCCGATGAGGAGCTTTTCATACCCTATTTCATGACCAAGCCTGACTGGAAGCTGATAATTGCCCCGCATGAGATACATGAGGAGCATCTGGCACAGATAGAAACACTCCTTAAGGGCCGTGACTACATTCGCCTTTCGGAGGCCACGCTTGACAACATCAAAGGGTATGACACCCTGATAATAGACTGTTTCGGAATGCTGTCATCCATCTACCGCTACGGGCATATAGCATATATAGGCGGCGGATTCGGAGTAGGAATCCATAACGTGCTTGAAGCCGCCGTGTTCGATATCCCCGTACTCTTCGGCCCCAACAACCAGCGTTTCCGCGAGGCTCAGGACCTGAAACGTGTCAAGGGCGGTTTTGAGATAACCGATGCCTACAGCCTGAGAATCCTGATAGACAAGTTCATCAGCGATCCCGGATTCCTTAAGAAAGCCGGCCGCAACGCAGGCGACTACGTACGCAGCAGCAGCGGCACATCGGACCGCATCCTGGGCGAGATTGGCTTGGACTGATAAGTTCCCATCCAACGACTTTTGGGGCCAAAGGCCAAAAAAGACAGAAAAAACCGAGCGCCGAAGGCGCGAGAAACCCGCCGGAAGGTTATTCCTCTTTGTACCAGCTGGCATACATGTGATAATCCCGGGCAATCCGCTGATTCATCTCCTCAGCCTGCGCCGGATCCACATCCTTTATATACTTGGCCGGAACCCCTGCCCAAAGCGTATGAGGCGGAATCACAGTCTTACCTGTCACCACAGATCCGGCAGCCACAATTGCGCCCTCGCCCACTACGGCGTGGTCCAGCACTACCGATCCCATTCCTATCAGGGCGTTGTCACGGATCTCGGCTCCATGGATGGTTACGTTATGGCCTACCGATACGTTATCGCCTATTACGGTGGTGGAGCGCTGATAAAGGGTGTGTATCACTGATCCGTCCTGTATGTTGGTTCCGTTACCTATGCGGATGGAGTTGACATCGCCGCGCAGCACGGTCCCGAACCAGATGCTGCAGCCCTCACCTATAACAACGTCACCAATGATGGCGGCGTTATCGGCCAGAAAACAATCCTCTCCTATCTGAGGTGTGAATCCTCTTACTGATTTTATGATAGCCATATACTGTCCTTTAATGTTTTACGGGGTCAAAAATAGTGCAACTTTTCTGAATTTATATACCAATCAAACAAGTAATTGATTACTTTTGTGGTCCAAGACTGAAATAACGGACTTAATATACTTAAAACAACTATGAAGTTTTTGACAAATGAGAAACTGGTCATCTCTGGCGCAGCCGGTATGATCGGATCAAACATGGCTCAGACAGCCATCATGATGGGACTTTCATCAAACATCTGCCTGTATGATGTTTATCTGCCCGGTCTGGAGGGTGTGGTTGAGGAACTCCGCCACTGCTCATTCCCCGGTGTCAACATCACCTTCACCGACAAGGTTGAGGAGGCTTTCAAGGATGCCAAGTACATGGTTTCATCAGGTGGTGCACCCCGTAAGGCAGGAATGACCCGTGAGGATCTGCTGGTTGGCAACGCCAAGATAGCCGAGCAGCTGGGTAAGGACATCAAGACCTACTGCCCCGACCTTAAGCACTGCGTTATCATCTTTAACCCGGCCGACATCACCGGTCTGGTAACTCTGGTTTACTCTGGTCTGAAACCTTCACAGATCACCACTCTTGCAGCTCTTGATTCAACACGTCTGCAGAGCGCACTGGCCAAACACTTCGGTATTGCTCAGGATAAGGTTACAACCGCACGCACATACGGCGGTCACGGAGAGCAGATGGCAGTGTTCGCATCAACCGCAAAGATTGACGGCAAACCTTTGACCGATATCATCGGCACTCCCGCCCTTACCAATGAGCAGTGGGCCCAGATGAAACAGGATGTTATCAAGGGCGGTGCCAAGATCATTGAGCTGCGCGGACGTTCATCATTCCAGAGCCCCTCATTCGTATCAATCGAGATGATAGGTGCTGCCATGGGCGGTGAGAAGTTTGAGTGGCCCGCAGGCTGCTACGTGAACAACTCAAAGTTCCAGAACGTGATGATGGCTATGCCTTCAACCATCGACGCTACCGGTGTTCACTACACAGACGTAAAGGGTACCGCTACCGAGATGGCTGACATCGAGGCCAGCTACAAGCACCTGCAGGCTATGCGCGATGAGGTTATATCACTTGGCGTACTGCCCGCAGTAAGCGAGTGGAAGAAATACAACCCCAACCTCTGATAAGGGACTCTGTAACAGATTAAGGCGCACGGATTTTTTCCGTGCGTCTTTTTTTTGTTTAAAAAAGCTGTCTTAAAAATCGGAAATAAGGCGCTCTTTAATTAGATTTGTAGTTATTATCGGATATCTTATACGCTGATGTCTATGAGAAAAGCCATAATAACTGCGTTTGCTGTCCTCTATGCTTCACTGCTTGGAGCGGTGAACGGTTTCTCCATATCCCAAAGCACCATAGGTAACGGATTGGAGAGCCAGTCACTCAATGTATTGGCCAAGGATCGCCAGGGGCGTCTGTGGGTGGGATCCGATGTAGGTATATCAGTGATATCAAACGGTATAGTGACCAATATCCGGGATATCGCATCCGAAGGCGGACTGGTAATGCTGGGCAACGTTAAGAACATTGTCTGCACCGAGACTGTACTGCTGGCATGTGAGGACCGTATCCTGCACTATGACCACAAGAAAGGATATGCCACTACGCTAAGATACAATGACAGGATACTGCACACCGATGATTTTCTGTTAGAAGGCGATATCGTAACATTCTATGATGCCGATATGCACTCCCTGTTTACATATGACATGAACAGCAGCGAGTGCAATCTGGCTGCCGGGCTAAGCACACGTGAGGATTATAACTTTGTCAGGATACTGCGCTCGGAGTCTGATTCGACCATTATCTATCTGGCCGATGATATACTGGGACTTTACCGTTATGACCGCAGCAACGGCTCACTTGAGCACATATCCGGCACTGACCGTCCCATTATTGCAAGTGCCACTGCCATAGATAAAAGCAACGTGATATGGCTATCCATTCCCGGAGACGGTCTTAAAGGCTATTACATCAACAGCCGGTACGAGCAGGTGGCTGAATATAATACACGAAACTGCAATCTGCTGTCGGATGACATTTCCCTGATAAAACCTCTCTCTGACGGCAATCTGCTTACGATTCATTCAGACGAAGGGATATGCCTGATTAAGCGTAACGGTATAGGACGCAACGCGACAGTCACTACCATAAATAATCTCAGGAACGTGACATCCGCCCTGGTCAACCCGGATTTTCGGGAGACTCTGTACGCCACTTCGGGATTCGGACTGATATCAACAAGGAGATCATTCATCGGACAGATACGCCACCTGCATGAGAACGGGGAAGGCATAATCAACTATGACAACTACATATCCGCATTCGAAGAGCCTGAGGGTACGCTGATTCTGGGAACCATGGATAACGGACTATGCAGGATAGACCCCCAGACACAACAGAGAACAGTGTTAAAAGGCACCCAAGAGCTTAAGGTCATATCTATGTGCCAGTTTGACAATGACAACATCCTGATGGCCGATCCGGACAAAGGCCTGATGCTGTTCAACCGCAAACAGGGCAGGACATCCTCCGGGAAACAGTTTCCGCCTCTACCGGGACCATCGTATGTAGATATGAAGAATCTTCTCCTGACCGTTTCTGATGAAGGGGATATCTTTATATTCAATGCCAATTCGCACCATTACGTGTACCGTAAAGGAACCGGCAGACTGGAGGAAATCTCCGTAATATCCGAAGGCATGGAACCTGTCAAACAGGTTGAAAATGTCTGCTCCACCCGATATGCGGTTTACGTAACATACAGAGGCGCCATCATAGAGATTAATACCAACACACTTGAAAGCAAGCTCATATACAAGAACAAGGATAAGGTAATACACAATATTACGTCATTGGACGCAAACTCTCAGGGAGAACTGTTCTTTACCGAACCCGAGGGGCTTCACCGTTATGACCCGCGGTCCAACTTTGATGAGATGCTGGTTGAGACATGGGGGAGCGGACGGTTCATGAATGTTGCAGTAGATTCAAATGACCGCATATGGTTTACCACTACCGATGAGTACATACAGATGTATGATCAAAGCAGGAAAGAACTGCTTTCATACTCTCTTGAGGACGGTGTGCCAAGATCACGTTTCCTTAATTATTTTACATTGAGCACCCGGTCCGGATATGTCATGTTCCCCAATGCGGACGGAATGGTGAGTCTTAATACCAACGGGCCGCTTATGGCAGACACCCCACCCTTCAGGATTAACTGTATATCCGCTTATACGGACAAGAGGGAGATAGCGGCGGAGGATATCAGCAAATCTCTGGAACGTCCGTTTACTCTACCATCCAAGTTCAGGGAACTTCATATGGAATTCTCTGTCAACAGTTTCAATCCCACATACCCGCACCTGTTCATCTACAATATATACAGAGGCAATCTCCTGATAAAGTCCATTAATACCACCAATACCCTTATCACCCTACCCAAATTGGAAAACGGCACTTACAGGGTTGAGATAAGACAGGCCTACCGAAAAGGACTCAGTGAACCGGAGACAATCGTCATGTTCAAGATACCGAAACATTTTATGAGCACTGTACCTGGAGTGCTGGTAGCCTTGTTGTTAATGCTGTTGTTCGGTTACACGATAGCCAAATTGACCAGTACAATGGAGAAAAACCGTATGGAGAAAGCAATGGCGGCACAAGATATCAAGAATCGTGAGGATAAGATTGCTTTCCTCTCCAACATAGCCCATGAACTGCGCACACCCCTTTCACTCATCTACAATCCGGTAAAGGACTTCCTTCAGGAAAAATCCGTAGACGGCATAGACTATGAGCGTATGGAGCGTATTTTCAACCAGGTAAACAAGATGACCGTTATGGTCAATATGATTCTTGACAGCAGCCGTGCCGATGTAAACAAGGCAGATATACTGATAGAGGAGGTCAACCTGAACGAATGGATGAATTTCCTGCTGGAGGATTACCGTATTGACTGCTACGGAAAAGGATTCAGTCTGAAATTCATAATGGACAACACCATTGGTAATGTATCAATAGACAAAAGGATCATTGAGACAGGTCTGTCCAATATGGTGAACAATGCCATCAAGTACAGTACAAGTGGCACAACCATAACGGTAATAACATCACGCGTCGGCAACATGATACGTGTTACGGTCAAGGATCAGGGACGCGGTTTTAACTGTGACCCCGAAGACCTGTTCAAGCGGTACTATAGGGATAATGTCGATACAAACATTCCGGGGTATGGTCTGGGACTTCCGTATGCAAGACTCCAGTTGAGTCTGATTGGCGGAAAGATGTCAGCCATGAACAATGAAGACGGAGTAGGATCGTCATTCTATATGGAATTCCCGGCAGAGGCAGGAAGGAACAGCAAACCTGTGCAGACTGATACTGCCGAAGATACACAGGAGGGTATGGCACAGGATTTTGATACCCAAAACATGACAATAATGTTTGTATGTGCCGATGACACTGAGACCAATTCGTTCATAAAAGAATTTGACAGCATGTTCCAGGGCATCATTACAGCATCTGACGGAGCCGATGCCCTGAATAAACTGAAACGCAAAAAGACTGATTTGGTAATCAGTGACACAGATATGCCAAAGATGGATGGTTTTGAGCTATGCCGTAACATAAAAGGCACGCTGGAGATAAGCCATATCCCCATTATACTGCTTACATCCAGGACTGACCAAAGAAACAAGAACCAGGGATACAAGATGGGAGCCGATGCTTTCATACCCAAGCCCTATGATTTCAAGCAGTTATATGCTCTTATCAGAGGCCAGCTTGGTGGACGGTTTGAAATAAAACGCCAGTACAATTTCGGGTTCTTCAGCAAAATGGATATCGACCAGACGTTCAGCGTTACTGACGAGGAATTCATAAGTTCACTGAACTCACTCATAGACCAGTTCATTTCCGATCCTTCACTTAATGAAGACTACATCCTAAAGCAGACCGGCATTTCCAAGTCGGTTATGAAAAGAAAGATGGAAGGGCTTTTGGATACAGACCTGGCCGGTTACCTGACAAGAATCCGTATCAGTATTGTCAGGGAAAAACTTGCGAATACGGACGAAGAGTTTGAATCCATCGCCAGGGAGACGGGATTCGCAAGCGTTGAGACCTTAAACAAGACTTTCAAACGCGAAACCGGTAAGACCATCTATTCTGTACGTGAGCAATAAAAGTTATTTTACTACATTAGTCGAACATACCTAAGAAATGGGACATATGAACAAAAGGATCCTGACATTACTGTTATCAGTCATTTCATGTCTTAATATCTGTGCCCACTATACATTGGAGACACAGATTGATACCGAAAAAGGTCTCAGTTGCAATGCTGTCAAAGCTTTTGCCAGAGATATGTACGGAAGACTTTGGGTAGGAACCATAAACGGAGCCAACCTTATATCAAACGGAACTATACGCCAATATCAGTATTTCACTGTAGGCGGCAATGATATCGTTACCGGAGATGTACAGGCCATCGCATGCTCACGCCGTGCCCTGATTGCCACCAACAACCACATAATTGACTTTGACCCCGACAATGACTCCACACATCTGGTCACATTTGAGGGAAAAACCATCAGGACCGAATACATCATGATGAGAGGAGACTCTGCATTCTTTTTCAACGCACCTCTTAGTGCAATTATGATGTATGACCTTAACAGTTACTCAACAAGCGTTGTCGCACAGTTCCCTACAGAACGCCAGTTTCATTTTTCCAAGATACTGCAGATTTCAAATGACCCAAACCAGTTGTTGCTTGTAGAAGATGACCGTGGCTTTTATCATCTGGACATAAGCACAGGTATGCTTACCCGAATGGAACAGCTTGGAGAAAACATAACAACCAGGGCAACATTCATTGACTCAAAGGATATCCTATGGGTTGCTTACAGGGACAAGGGTATAACCGGTTTCTATGTGAAATCCGGTTTTGACATGATATCCCGTTTTGACAAATCAAACTCTGAATTACCGGACAATAACATTCTCTGTCTTGCCGAGATGCCAGACGGGAATCTGTTTATCTGTACCACGGGCAATGGAGCCTTAGTCCTTAACCGAAAGACAGGAAAAGCCGAAGAGGAGCTGTTCGGTCAGTTGTCACATCTGCACGTAATGTGTTCATTCGTAAACAACACGGAAAATGAGGTCCTATTGGGAACTCTCCATCGTGGAATTATCTCCATGAAACGTTCTTTCTTCCGAAATCTTGGCAACAACCGTATAGAAAACGGCGACAAGGTATCCTGCATACCTATTTCAGGTTATCAGGAAGATGACGGTACCATTTGGTTCGGTTTCGGAGGATTCGGACTGAGCCGGTTTGATGAAAAGACCGAGACTCATACATTTTACAAGTCTACCGAGGAGATGAGAATCTCCGGGGTATGCAGTTTTGACAAGGAAAACCTTCTCATTACCGACCGGACACGGGGACTGTTTCTTTTCAACAAGAGGAGAGGAACAATTACTCCTGCAAACTTTCTGGCAGATGCAGGAATCATCATTTCTTCATCAAGACTGACCAATCTCAAGACCATCACTACGCCCGACGGAGATATCATGCTGTTTAATTGTAACGGACGTCATCTCATATACCGTCAGGCCATAAAAGAGGTCAGGGAGATAATGCTGCAGATGAACGGTGAAGAGAACCGCGGGCTTGTAGAAGATGTGCAGGCACAGCCGTCACATGCCACAGTGGTCTGCAACGGTTGTATTTATGAGATAGATTACCGAACCCTGCTGGCTCGTCTGATATTCCAGAATCCTGAAGACGGACACAGCGCTGTTTCAAAAGTGGTAGAGGATTCACGCGGTATCATCTGGGCAAGTTCGCCTGATGAGCTTATCAGTTATGATCCCCGAACCAACAAGCTGTCAAGAATTATGGAAAAGAAGGATTACGGAGTATTCCTGTCCATGAATATAGACCATAACGACCATCTTTGGATTACCACAAACAAGTCATTCATGATAATGTATGACACTAACAACAAGGAATTTGAAGAACCTTTCACCTATTACGGAAGAGACTGCGGAACAATGCTCAATTTCCTGCCCGGATTCTCTATGGTATCAAATGACGGACTTGTATATTTTCCCAATACATCCGGTCTTTTGGTAATAGACCCAAACGATATCAACATACGCTACAACAGTACCCCCCAGCCTCTCTACCTTACAAAGATTGCACTTGACGGCAATATCTACAGCAACACAGGAGGCCATAACAAGACTTTAAGCATACCTAACAGGTTCTCGCTGCTGACCGTAAACGTGGCTGTTGACCAGTTTGACCCTTCAAGGCCGGTTTCACTCAAATACACACTGCTCAAGAAAGGACGTCCGTTCCCCGTATCAGAAACCGTAACATCAGATACCGAATTTTCGATTCCAAAGTCCACTCACGGTAATTTTTCCCTTACCGTAAGCCAGCGGACCATTCAGGGATGGGGCGAGCCTCAGGAGATTCTCTCCTACAACGTAGCCCGGCCATTCATTATGACCATACCTGCCTATCTCCTGATCATTGCCATAATCATATCAATCAGTGTGACTATATCAAAGATAGGCATCAGCCTGAAGCAGATTGACATGGACCGTGCCATGAATGCACAGGAGAACAAGCATAAGGATGACAAGATTTCACTGATGTCCAATCTTGCACATGAATTGCGCACCCCGCTTTCGCTCATCTATAATCCGGTAAAGGATATGCTTGAGGAAAAGTCTGTAAAAGGTGCAGATTACGACCGTCTGGAGCGCATCTTCAATCAGGTTGAGAAGATGACGGATATGGTCAATACCATTCTGGACAAAGGTACTAATGACGTAAGCAAGACTGACATAAACATTGAGTGCATTAACCTTAATGAATGGTTGGGTAATAAGATTGAAGAGTTCAAGACAGACTGTTATGCCAAGGGGCTTAAAACCAGTTTTGAACCTATGACCGACATGGGTAACGTTAATATGGATGTCAGGATGATGGAGGTTGCAGTAAACAATATCATGAACAATGCCATCAAATACAGCGACACTGGTACTATAACCATATCAACCGGACATGACAGGAACAAGATATGGATACGTTTCCATGATGAAGGAAGGGGATTCAAATGCCGACCCGAGGAACTGTTCAAACGCTATTACAGAGAGAATGAGAATATACCCGGCTACGGACTTGGACTGTCACATGCCAAACTTATGGTTGAAGCAATGGGCGGCTCCATAACAGCCCAAAAGAATGACGGTCCAGGATCGACATTCACCATAGAAATACCGGATGACCTTACTGATAGTATTCAGAACATCAAGCCTCAGCCTGTACAACAGATGAATGATGTAGCCAACCTGGATGTTATAGATGAACCGTCACAGACAGATGAGGTAAATTTCAACACCAAGAGTATGACCCTGCTGATAGTTGACGATCAGGATGATATACTCCAGTTCATCAAGGACGAGTACTCGCCCCTGTTCAAGACCATTTATACAGCACATGACGGTAAGGAAGCCCTCGATCTGATTCGTCAACGCATGCCTAATGTGGTAGTAAGTGATATTATGATGCCACGCATGAACGGTTTCGAGCTCTGCAAAACCATCAAGACAGACCTTGAGTTAAGCAGTATTCCTGTCATTCTGCTTACATCCCGAAGCGACCCGAAAAACCAGGATATGGGATATAAGATGGGTGCAGACTCATTCCTGCCCAAACCTTTTGACTCCAAGCTACTCTACAAGATTATCAGGAGTCAGCTTAAGAACAGGTTTGAGATTAAACGTCAGTATGCCACATCATTCTTTACTGCAATTTCCGAAGATCAGACATTCAGTGCTGCCGACGAGCAGTTTGTACTCAAGCTTAACCGGTTTATCCGCGAGAACCTGAGCAACACCATGCTTGGAGTGGACATGGTGGTGGACCATATGAACGTATCCCGCACCACCCTGTTCAACAAGATGAATAACCTGGTTGGCGCCTCGACAAACAAGTACATACGACGTATCAGGATAGATGTGGCAAAAGAGATGCTCTCCAAAACCAACAAGTCGGTAGGTACTATTGCCGAAGAGACAGGATTCTCCGAAAGCCAGTACTTCAGTACTGTATTCAAGCAGGAGACAGGAATGACTCCGTCACAGTTTAAGGATTCACTGCGCAAGAACTGATATCAGCAGGGCTTGCACAGTGAACCAGGAGTCTGCTTTATCAGACCCTGCATCTCTAGACTGAACAGTATGGACGAAAGCCGTGGAAAAGGTATATTAAGCTCTGTAATCAAAGTGCTTATAAGTACTCCCTGCGCCTTAAGTCTGATGCGGTTGTAAACCCGTTCCTCTTCTCCGGTAAGTTGCGGAAACAGTTCTTTCTGGAGAGCTTTACCGGAGTTTCCTTTTATTCTCCAGTTCATGGCATCGACAAAATCCGATGCGGATGTAATAAGACTTGCTCTATTGTCCCGGATCAGTTCATTGCACCCTACCGAATAGGGATCCCCTACACTACCTGGAAATGCAAAGCATTCACGGTTATAACTTCCTGCTATCTCGGCAGTGACCAAGGACCCGCTCTTGGCTGCCGACTCCACGACTATTACAGCATCGGCCAATCCTGCTATTATACGGTTGCGGCGCACGAAATTGGAGCCTAAAGGTTTTGTCCTGGACATGTATTCAGTAACGAGACCTCCTTGAGTCAGCATCTGCTTGGCTATGTTACGATGAGCGTTAGGATATAACATATCCAGCCCGTGAGCCAAGACTCCGAGCGTTGGGATACCACATTCAAGTGATGACTTATGAGATTCTACGTCTATTCCATAGGCCAATCCGCTTACAACAGTTACATCAGGACACAACTCTTGCAATTCTTTAATAAAGGTATGGCACATCCGTCGGCCATACTCTGTCGCTTTTCTAGTACCTACAACTGCCACCGTTCTGGAGGCATTGTAATTGACGTTACCCAAAGAAAACAGAACAAGTGGAGAATCGCTTAAATCCAGCATTCTGGCCGGATACTCGGGATCAACCGGGGTGACGCATCTTATACCGTGTCTTTCAATGAATTCCAGTTCTTCACGGATAAAAGAATCATACCCAAAGCCGTCCAACGCCTCTATAAGGCGGGAATCGACTCCGGGTATGATTTCTTTAAGATGATCGCGACTTCTGAATATCTCCAGCGCGCTTCCGAACTGTCCGTATAGGAATTTGGCTCCTGTCGGACCCAGTCCGTTTATTCTGTTTAGTATGAGCAACGCCGTCAGTTCATCTTCCGGCATATGTTCACGCTAATTAATTGCTATCAGAGAGCCTTTACAGCATCCTGGAACTTAGCGAACTCAAGATCCTTCTGAGCTTTAGCCTTAAGTGAAGAATCAAGACTTACAGCCTTCTTAAGGTTCTGAGCTACGGCAGCTGCATCGTTGGTACGTGCGGCAGCAACAGCAGCCAGATATGCGGTATAGCCATCAGCGTTCTTAACAGCAGCAAGAACTCTCTTGGCACCTGCATAATCCTTAGTCATGATCATGGCAAGAGCCTCACCGTTGGTATTGCTGCCCCTAAGAGCTGTGAGAGCACGCTCGTACTGACCCTGTGCGATGTACATGTTACCAAGAGCCTCATTGTTCTGTGAGCTCTGGCCACCCTTAGCAAAATATGTAGCTGCATCGGCAGGCTTGTTCTGTGCAAGGCAGAGCAGACCCATATTGGTGTTAACCTCAGGAGCTGAAGCGTTCAGAGCAAGAGCCTTCTTGAAGTTGGTCTCGGCAGTTGCCAGATCAAGATCCTTGAAAGCAATCTCACCAAGGTTGTTGAATGCGCGATAGTCATTGGGATAGTTCTTTGAAGCTGTGGTGTAGATAGCCTTCTTCTGAGCCTTGTCCTCGGTCAGGGTAGCGGCATAGAGCAGCTCCTCAACACTCAGAACAGAAGCGTCGGTTCTGAAGGCCTCCATGATCTCCTCGTCTGAACGGCCGATGATCTGATAGTTCAGAGTCAGGCGGGCACGACGCAACTGCGGGAGAATGTCGGCGGCAAGATCCTTGTAAACAGCTGAGAGGTTCTTGATTTCAGCCTCACGCTTCTCGGGATCATTGTACATTGAAAGGACGCGGAGGATAAGGTCCTTATCCTGCAGGTTTGACTGCTGAACGAGCTCCTTGAAACCGTCCCAGTCCTGAGCGGTGTACTTTGACTCGATGGCAGCGTCTGCCTTAGCCTTCTTAACCTCATTCTTAACAAACTGGGCAGCGTTCTTTTCACGCTGAGCAGCCAGCTTGTCATTCAGCTTGACACCACCATCAGGTGAAGCGTATGCAGATACCTCAACATTGTCGATAGCATAGTTCTTGGTATCGGCGGCAAAGTTCTTGAGAGACTCCTTCAAAGCCTTGACAGCATCGCCGTTGGTCTCTGAAGAACGTACGTTAGCCTGCTGGATTACGAACATGATGTTGGCATCCTGAGCCTGCTTGATGATACGCTGGAAAGCATCCTTTGAACCTGCGGTGTTGGCACCCTTTGCAGTCTCGGCATACAGCTCAGCTGTTGAAATGACACCGTCAGCAATCTTAACGGGCTCTACCTCTACGGCCTTACCCTTCTTGGTTGCCTCAAAGGTCACCCAAAGCTCTGACTTGGCCATTTCAGGCTGGTACTTGAAATTGCCGTTGTAGGTGAATTTACCACCTTCCTTCCACTCGATAACCTGGTTGTTACCGGTAACCTTCTCACCCTGAAGGGTTACAGGCTCACCCTTAACAGAACCACCTTCCCAACGAAGTTCGGGAGTAGCAGTGCAGACAACCTTCTTTATGAAAGTCTTTGAAGGGAATGTTCCGGTTACAGTGTAGTTTACCTGACCACCCTGAACCTCAAGAGGATTAGGATTAACTACAAAATACTCATCCTTTACCTGGAAGTTCTTGCAGCTGGCAAACATCATGATACCTGCGCAGAACAGCACGAAACGAAATGATTTTGACATAGTTTTTGTTATTAATTGTTGGTTAAACATTTTTGCCTATTCAGTGCATACGTGCGCAAAACTACAAAAAAGAATGTGAGCTACAACGTTTATAACCCATATTTTTTATTATACAATGTATTTTTTAAATAAAAGTGAACGGAAAAACTATATATTGCGCGGATGATGGCTTATGATTTCCTCTCTCAAACGGCTACGGTCTATATGGGTATAGATTTCTGTTGTAGAGATTTTTTCATGACCAAGCATACATTGGATAGCACGGAGATTGGCCCCGCCTTCCAGAAGATGGGTGGCAAATGAGTGACGGAAGGTGTGGGGACTGACTGTTTTGGTTATTCCGGCCTTTGATGTCAGTTCTTTTACAATGTCAAAAATCATTACCCTAGTCAATGGACGTCCGCGACGCCTGCTTACAAACACAAAAGCTGTTGCTTCAGGTTTTATGTCTATATGGCACCTATCCTTAAACCAGTTCTGTATCTCATGGATAGCCCTTTCGGAAATAGGGACAAGTCGCTGTTTGCTGCCCTTGCCGGTCACCCTGATGAAGCCTTCTTCCAGAAACAGGTCCTCCATTTTAAGAGTGCACAGTTCCGATACACGCAGTCCGCAACTGTACATAACCTCTATCATTGCCCTGTTGCGGTGACCCTCGGGCGAAGACAGGTCTATCTGGCCAATAATACTGTCAATTTCTCCGACAGTCAGGACATCGGGCAGATGTCTGCCTGTCTTGGGGGCCTCCAGCAACTCGCTGGGGTCATCCTGACGGTAACCGTCCAGTAACAGGAAACGGAACAGGGATTTGGCTCCCGATATGATCCTGGCCTGTGAACGCGGAGCTATTCCGATATCACCCATGGCCGCAGCAAAGCCATGAAGGTCATCCAGAGAGACTTCGGTCAGGTCTGTTCCACAGTCATCCATATATCCCAAGAGTTTGAGAGCGTCATCCATGTAGGCCTCCAGGGTATTGGGCGAAAGGGATTTTTCCAAAAGCAGATACTGACGGTAGCGTTTCAGCATCGCTCCGTGTTTATCTTTTGACTTATGGTCGTCAACACTGTTCATATTGTCAGAAAAACCGATTAACTTTGCGCTCAGTACTGCGGTACATCACAAAGATACACAAAATATGTCTACTTCCGGACAGGGAATAGGATATACCGGCGAAGACAGGATAGAAGAGTACATCTCAGCCCACATCCAGCCGGAAAGCAGTCTGCTCAAACGCATCTACAGAGAGACAAACCTGAAGATGCTCAACCCGCGTATGGCCTCAGGGCATATCCAGGGAAGACTGATCAGTATGTTTGTATCCATGATCAGGCCGCAAATGGTACTCGAGGTTGGTACTTTCACTGGCTATGCAACCTTATGCATTGCCGAGTCTCTCCCCGAAGGCGGAAGGGTACACACAATTGAAATTGACGATGAATTGGAGGATTTCATCAGAAAAGGATTTGATGATTCTCCTTTTTCGGACCGTATAATTCTCCACATTGGGGATGCACTTGAGACAGTTCCCGGACTGGGACTTATGTTTGACATGATCTTTCTGGATGCAGAAAAGAGGGAATATCCCGATTATTATAACGTTCTGATGGATTATCTCAAACCGGGAGGCTATATGCTGGCCGACAACACTCTCTGGGACGGACATGTGGTAGACTCCAATTACGATTCAGATCCGCAGACAGTAGCGGTGAAACGTTTCAATGACATGGCCGCAGCCGATGGACGCGTGGAGGTGGCAATGATTCCTGTACGGGACGGACTGACAATAATCCGAAAGACTAATTGAGCATAATTGAGAATTGAGATATGGACAGTACAAGACAACAGAAAATAGCCAGGCTGATTCAGAAAGAACTAAGTGAACTGTTCCTCTATCAGACCAAACTTACCCATGGACTTATGATTACGGTAAGTGAGGTGAAGATAAGCAGTGACCTGAGCATAGCCAGTGTTTATCTGAGCGTCTTTCCGTCAGAAAAGGGCGAGGAGACCGTTAAGAACATAAATGCCAATGTAAAGGATATCAGATATGATTTTGGCCAGAGGGTAAGGCATCAGCTCCGCATCATACCGGAACTGCGTTTCTTCCTGGACAAGACCATTGATTACATGGCCCATATAGACGAATTGCTCAAAAAGTGAAACTGCCTCTATTCATAGCCCACCGTTATCTCTTTGCCAAAAAGAGCCACAACGTGATAAACGTGATCTCGGCCATCTCGGTGGCTGGAATCATGCTGGCGTCTTTTGCCCTGATCTGCACTCTTTCCGTTTTCAACGGTTTTCATGAACTGGTGGAGTCCCTGTTCAGGGATTTTGATCCGGAAATAAAAGTGGTTCCGGCTGATAAGAAGTTCTTCAGCATGAATGATGAACGTATCCTTAAGGCATCTTCGCTCGATTTTGTTGAAGTATCGGCATTCACTCTTGAGGAACAGGCCCTGATCAGTTACAAGAGCAAGCAACACATTGCCGTAATCAAGGGAGTTGAGGAGAGTTTCCATGACCTTGCCGGAATTGAAAACCTTCTTAAAGGCAACGGAATATTCATGCTCAAGGATGAGGTGTGTAATTACGGCATACCCGGTATAGGGCTTATCAACAGGATGAACTGCGGCATGAAACCGTCAGATCCTTTCCTGATTTCTGTTCCCAAGAAAGACGGCCGGGTCAATCTGACCAATCCCGCAGCATCATTCAATCAGGCCAGGATATATTCACCCGGCGTAGCTTTCCTTGTTGAGCAGGAAAAGTACGATGACAATTACGTGCTTATATCCCTGGATCTGGCGCAACAGCTGACTAACCGCGAAAATGAGGCATCGGCTCTGGAAATAAAGACCACCCGCGGCACTTCACTCAGAAAGGCCATGCGGCAACTGGAGGATCTGCTGGGCCCCGGTTTTGAAGTACAGGACCGTATCAGACAGCAGCAGGATGTGTTCAAGGTCTTTAAACTTGAAAAATTCATTTCTTACCTGTTCCTGTCTTTCATACTGCTCATAGCATGTTTCAACATTATTGGCTCACTCATAATGCTTATGGTTGAGAAACAGCAGGATGCCAAGCTGCTGGGATCAATGGGCGCAAGCCGCAGGACTATTGAAAAGCTCTTTA
>Ga0247609_10003002_pt1 | contig 17357 bp, 3 predicted proteins | sample 172DNAGHGlowgp2_FD_193487 | JGI IMG/M metagenome (GOLD analysis project Ga0247609, IMG submission 193487) | Sheep rumen microbial communities from Palmerston North, Manawatu-Wanganui, New Zealand - 1728 DNA GHGlow gp2 | ecosystem: Host-associated > Mammals > Digestive system > Stomach > Rumen ...
TACATTAGTATCAAACTTTGCAGATATTGCTGGTAATACTTCAGGATTCATTGTAGAAAATGGTGCAGTTCTCCATTTAGGCAATTCACAATACGCTGAAGAAGATGTTACAACTTTGAACGGTGGATTTTTAGGAATAGATGGAAACGGCGGTCATGAAATAAATGGTTCACTTATTGAGATTCAAAATGGTGGTGAACTTGAGGCTAACGCTGGTGTTACAATTGGTAACAATGAAACAACAAATGGATTAGTTGGTGCAGGTGTTAACGTTTTAAGTGGTGGACAGTTTACTTTAAATGGTGCAAGCATTAAATTCAATAGAACATCAACTAATGGTGCGGGTGTTTATGTTGCAGGTAATTTGACTATGACTCATGGTCATGTTGATGCAAATGAAGCACAAAATGGTGCAGGTATTTATGTTGCTAACGGTGGTACAGTATCGATTTCAAACGGATGCATTAGTGAAAATGAAGCGTCTAATGACGGCGCTGGTATTTATATGGCTAGTGGTGCTAATGCTACATTTGACAATGGTGATATAAGGGACAATGAAGCTTCTAACGATGGCGGTGGCTTATATGTTGGTACAGATGCAACTTTCACAATGAGTGCTGGAAACTTTAACAATAACCGTACTATTAATGGGGATGGTGCTGCTATTTATCTAGATGGTGATGCATATATTAGTGGAGGTTCATTTAATGGCAACAACATTTCATCATATAATTCAAATCCAAAAGGTAGAGGAATTCTAGTAAATGCTGGAAGTGAATTACATATTTCAAATAATATTTATCTAGATGCGGCTAACCCAGTTTATCTAACAAGCGGAGAGCTAATATACGTAGATGATGCTTTAGCATTGTCACATGCAGTTCCAATGAATTCAGAATTAACTGCACCTCAAACTAGAATAGCTAAAATCAATACTGATGATGCAACAAGAGCTAGAGAAATTGAAACTGCTACTTTGTATAACAAATCAATTTACGAAGTTAAATACAACAAGGATATTATTGGTGAAAAAGTTAGCGATGGATATTATATAATTTATGATGCTGTAACTGTAAATTATAATGGAAACAATGCTAAATCAGGCGATGGAATTCTTCCAGTAGACGAAACGTTTTATAGTGGTGGAGATAATATCAATATTTTGCCACAAGTTAGTGGAGATCCTATAACACGTGATGGATATGTATTTATTGGATGGAGTCCAGTACAAGTTAATCCAGTCACAACAGCTGCAGACGAATTAAAAGTTGATATATATTATCCAACTGATTTAATACCAGGCGTTATATACAATAGACAATATACAATTTATGAAGTTACAGCGTTCTATGCTGTATGGGCAGTTGATGCTAACCATAATGACCAACCTGACTATAGAGAAAATGTTTTAGACATTACTATTGCTCCATCAGAAAATGGAAGCATGACTAGTAGTTTAAATCAAGCACAAGGTGGTATGTTTGTACTTCTAACAGCAATTCCTTTTGATGGTTATGAAGTTGATACTATTGAAGTTAAATACACCTTAAATGGAGTTGAGGGAACATATTCTTTAGATAATAATAAAGTAATTAAATTAGACGAAAAATTATTCTACTTCTACATGCCACTTGCAAATGCTACAATTTATACTACTTTTAAAGTTCAAACTATAAACGAAGTAAAGATCACATGGAATGATGGTACTGAAGAAGAATGGGGAACATTACAATCTGCAATAAATGAAATCGAAAATAATACTTCAAAACAAGGAAAGAAAATTTCTTTATTAAAGTATGTTTACTCAAAAATAGAAACCGATATTCCAGAAGGTCTAAACATCGAACTTGATTTAAATGGACATACATTAGATATGAACTACCTTCCATTTGTAATATATGAAGGTGCAACATTAAAAATATCTGATAGTATGACAGGTGGTAAATTATCATTTAATAGCACTGGTGGTAGTAATAATATTGCTAATAACTTAGTTAATAATGGAACATTGAATATTACCGGCGGAACAATTTCAATGGAAGCAGGTGCTGATAGTACTCAAAACTTAATTCAAAACAATGGAACTTTAACAGTATCGGGTGGTTCTATTAAACATAATGATGAAAATGGTATAGCAATTTATAATGATGGAACAGCTACTCTTACAGGTGGTAATATTAATGGTGGAAAATATGGCGTTTATCAAGCTAATACTACTGATAATTCTTTAGATATTAGTGGATTTGGACCTATTAATACATATGGTATAAACCAAGACAATTATATTTCGTCAGTATATGTTGCTAAAAACACATTTATAAATGTATCTGGTGTTATAAATAATTGCTCAGGAGATAATAGCGTATCTGCTGAAAACAAGATTCCTTTATATATTGATGAAACTATAGATGTGAATGAACCAATTATTAAATCAGATAAAGTAGATACGATGGTTAAACACTTTAGGACACACTTTAACCTTGCAAATTGTCCTAAGAAGATGATAGCTGTTACTCCTTCGAATGAAGCTGTGTTAATAGCTAAACCATATGGAACAGTTGTAACTAGTGGAGATAGACCATCATATCCATATAGATCAACAATGACTGTTACAGCACAATTACTTGATGTAGATCGTAATCCATATGTTGGTGCAACAGGAACAGTATATTTCTTCTTATTCAAAGGTACTAGCGATTGGCACCAAGTATGGCGTAATGAAGAAGTTAGATGGGGCGACATCACAGTTATGTCTGGCGACAAGAAAATTGTAGTTGGACAATATGGACCACAAGACGCAGATGGAGTAGCAAGAGTTGATAGTACAACTGGAATTGCAACTTGTGAAATATCTAGTGAAGATTTTGATGTAGGTTTATATTATATATTTGCAATTTATTTTGGAGATGGAACATATGATACATTCTCACTTGATGGACTTAGCACAAGTGGATACGAAAGCCCATTGTATGCTAAAACTAAGTATATTGATGTAGATCATGACAATTTAGAAGTCCCTCAAGGAAAAGTTGTAATTTCTAAGAAGAGAATGGATGATCCAAGTATTTCAGTTACTCCAATTAGTCCTAGAACATATAATGGACAAGATCAAAGTGGCGACATCGAAATAGAAGTTTATGATGGAGAGATGCTTTTAGTTGAAGGCGTTGATTATGAAATTAACAAGCCGGTTATTAAAGATGTTGGTACTTACAATATAATAATTACTGGTAAAGGAAAATATGATGAAAACACTAATACAAGTGTTTCAGTAGAAGTTCAAAAATATAATGGTCAAATCCATATTCAAAAGTTCAATGGAGAAACTTATATCGATGGATTAGGATTAAGATATAATGCTGGTTCTATTCCAAATATTGATTTTAGTAGTGCACAAGCTAATGCTAGAGTAATAGATAGTTTCAATAATCCTGCATTAGTATATGGCACAGATTATGAAATTAAGTATTATAAGATGGATACTACAACTGAGCAGTATGTTGAAATTCCTTCATTGGAATCTACAGCTGGTGTATACAAAGTTGTAGCAACCTGTTTAGCAACAAGTACTGACTATGAAGAAGGTTTAACTGCAGAAGCTGCATTTGTTATTTCAAGTGATGGCTCTCAATTTGAAGCAACTGTTGAAAATCAAAATTCTCTTGTTTTCAATGGAAGAGAAAGGACAATTTCAGAATTAGGTGAAATAGAAGTAACAGGTAAAGTATCTGAAACATCTCCTGAAGTTACATTGGTAAGAGATGTTGATTATACAGTAATGTTTGGCACATCAAATGTTAAAAATGCTGGAACATATCCTTTGATTATTCAAGGCAAAGGAGAGTATGCAGAGCTAGTAAATTTAGCAGTTGATATAACAATAAATAAAAAAGTTGTAACAAAAGATAATACTACAATTACATTTAGTGATGATGATTTAGTATATGAATACAATGGCAAAGCTATTATTCCTTCAATTCAAAACATTGAGATAGATGGAGTTGATACAAGCAGTGCAACAGGTACACCACTTGTTACTGGTACAGATTATATTACATCAGTTTCTGGTGATAATGTTAGAGTTAGTGCTAATGATCCAGTGTTTGACTTTACAACATTAAATGGAAACTATGCAACAGCAACACTAGTTTATCCGTTCCATATTAGTCCTAGAAGTTTAGCTAATAATGATGTTACGGTTTCTGTTTATCAATCAGGATTTACTGGTAATGAAATAGTTCCTACAGTTACTATCTTAGATAGAGTAGGAGGAGTATCTAAGAAGCTAACAGAAGATGATTACACAGTTACTTATAAAGTAAGTGATGTAGAAAATAATACAGCAACTTTATCTAATGGCTATCCATTAAGTAAGGGTACATATGATGCTATAATTACAGGTAAAGGAAATTATACTAACTCTAGAGTTGAAACATTTGAAGTAGGTAACTATAGAGGAAGAATTATTGCAACATTAGATCCAAGTGTATTCACATATACTGGTAATGATTCAGCAATACATGGCTCAATTGTTAGTGCACTTGCTGTAACACGTGGAGATGATGCTACTGCAGTATTAGAGTATGGTACCGACTATACTTTGGGATATGGCTCACCTGAAAATACTGTTGCACCTAGTGAAGTTGGTGAATACTTACTATATGTAGTAGGAACCGGAAACTATAACGGAGTTCACGCTACAACTACTTATAAAATATCACCACTTACTGGTACTATTAATATAGAGTTAAGTGAAAATTCTTTAACATATAATAGTAAAATTCAACGTCCTGAACTAAATAAATCAACTTCATATATGTTAGTAGAAGGAAGCAAAGTATATTTAAATAGCCTAGAAGAAGGAAGAGACTACGCAGTAATCGTTGATGAAAACTCTAAAGATGTTGGTGGATACATTCTACAAGTAAATGGTATTGGTAGATATGCAGGTAACTACAATTTTGCAAGTTATCAAATTATACCAAGACCAATTAATGATCCAGATATTACTATTAAATCAGCAACATCAACAGACAGAGAGTATAATGGTCAAGCGCAAACTCTTGTATTTAGTCCTAGCGGAGATGCTTGGTTAGAATATAAATATGATGAAAATGAAAATCCAATAATTTTACAAGAAAATAGAGACTTCACTGTAGTACATAGTAATAACATAAATGGCGGTATTGCCGTTGCAGTTATTGCTGGTATTGGAGACTTTGGCGGATTAACAACATATACTTTTGTAATTGAAAGCAAACCTATTAATAGTGGAGATAGTGTAGCAGATGGATTTACTTTAACAGGAGTAGAAGACAAAGATTATACTGGTTCTGCATGTATGCAAGATTTAGTTCTTACAGATACAGTATTAAATAAAGTTCTAGTTGAAGGTACAGATTACACTGTTACTTATCAAAATAATTATGAAGTTGGTACAGCAAGCTATAAGATAGAAGCAAAAGGAAATTATAAAGGTACAATTAGAGGAACATTTGAAATCAATCCAACGAATATTTCGGGTGCTAATGTTGTTGTAGTTAATGATAATGCTGTATATAACACAATATCTCAACGCCCTGAAGTTAGTGTAAGCATTGTTAGAAATGGAACAACAGTTCAATTACATGAAGGTGTAGATTTCGAAATTGTTCTTGGCGAAAACCAATTTATTAATGTAGGAACTTATGACTTTACAATAAAAGGTAAAGCTGGTTCAAACTACACAGGAACTAAAGAAGTTCAATTCACAATTGTTCCATATACAGGTGCTTTAAATGTAAGCTTAAAACATGATCGTTATAACAATGGAATAACTAAAGAAGAAATCGAAAATGATTTGGTTATTACATATGGAAATGACACATTAAGTGGAGATAAATTTGATATCACATATACACCAGATGGAAACCTAACAACAGGAAATTATGTAATTAAAGTTGACGCAAAGAATTCTTTACCTAATTACTTTGAATCAGCAAGCTCAAGAGCTAATGGTACCACTTTCTTTACAATTGAAGGTTTAGAAGATATTACACTTTCATTAAGAGAATCATCACGTGTATATACTGCAGGAACTATTGTTATTCCAGAAAGCGATATGATAATAAATAGTGGAGAATCTGTTGCTGAATTAAGAGCAGATCCTGCTAATCGCGATTTAACATATGTAGTTTCTTGGGATAGAACAGTTAAAAATGTAGGAACATATACACTTACAGTTAGAATATTAAAAGGCAATAACGAATTACAAAGTGCATCTACTACTTTTGAAGTTTTAGCAAAAGATATTAATGCAGTAGATGTAATTGCAGATGAAATAGAAGATCAATTCTACACAGGTGCTTCACTAAAACCTGATTTCAGACTTGAATATAACGAAGAAGTCCTTTCAACAAATGATTATACAGCCGTTTATTCAAACAATAAAAATGTTGGCGAAGCTACTATAACACTAGTTGGTAAAGGAAACTATGTTGGAACTAGAGAACTTCCATTTGAGATTATTAGAGAATCTCAAGGAGATATAATAATCACTCTTACTGAATCTGGAGAAGAAGTAACAAATACTACATATACATATAATGGTCTTGCCAAAACTCCAAATGTATCTGTTGATTATGTAGTAGAGGTAGGAGAGAGAGTTACACTTGTAGAAGGAAGAGACTATAGAGTTGCTTTTGAAAACAATGTAAATAGTGGTACTGCTAAAGCTATAGTTACACTTTGTGGTAACTATGAGGGAAGCGAAGACAAAGAATTTAAGATCAACAAATATAACTTATCTAGCGCAAATGTTGTATTAGAAAATAGCACTGTATACAATGGAAGAGTTCAAAAGCCACAAATAGAAGTTAGACGTGACAACACTTTACTTGAACTAGATAAAGATTATGAAGTTTCATATGATGGCTCATTTATTGATGCAAATACATATAGTGTAATTCTAATACGTGCTTTAAGCGGAGATAATTGCAACTATAATGGTGAGCAACAAATCACATATACAATTAATCCATATGGTAATAATAGTGGTGAAAAACTATTATTAGACTTTGTAGATGATAAAGCATCATTTAAAGATGGAACCATAGCAGATACAAATGCATTTAAAGATTTATTAATTGTTAAAGACTTAAATGGCAATACATTGCCAAATTCAAATTACACAGTAGAATATACAAAAGCTGGAAATATTGTAACATTCCCACAAGGAGTTGGAGTATATACAGTTAAAGTAACTGGTACTGGTGTAAACTATGCTGGCAATTATGACATTGCAACAAGAGATTTTGTTATTTATTTACGTACTGCCAATGTATCAGATACAACTGCAACATATAAGAATGCGAACTTCAATATTTCAGAAATAATAAATTCTATAGTGATTACTTCTGAAGAAGACGACACAGTTGTTTTAAATAAGAATAATTTTGATATTTCATTTGGTAGTACGGTTCCAAGAAGTATTGGAACATATACAGTTATTGTAATCGGAAAAGAAGGTACCGATTATGAAGGAATACTTGGCACAGGTTCATTTACTGTTACACCTGCTCAAATAGTATTTAGTAGTGTTATAGATAGAGAATACTGTGGACATTCTCATGAACCAGAAATGACAATAGCTGGTGTTGGAGGAGAAGATTTACTTTATAAGAAAGATTACATTATTAAGTATTCTGGAGATTCATATGCTACAACAGATGTACCTCCAACAGATGTAGGAAACTATAAAGTTACAGTTGAAGGATTAGGAAATTACCAAGGTAAAGTAACATTACCATATGAAATTACTCCAGTTGATTTAGCTGATGATAGAGTTGCGGTAGAACTAGTTAATAATGATCAAGTTTACAATACAACTAAACAAGAACCTTCTATAAATGTTACTTATATCTCAGGCCATGGAGCTAAGAGACTTGTTCTTGGAGAAGACTTTGAACTTGTATCTGGCGATAACAGTTATGTGGATGCTGATACATATAATGTAACAATTAGAGCAGTAACTGGTTCAAACTATGTTGGTAACAAATCATTTGAATATACAATTAAACCTTATGTTGGATTATTAAATGTAAGCTTATCTGGAGATGCAGAGTATACAAATGGTGTATCTAAAGAAGAAGTTTTAGCAGATTTAATAGTTACATATGGAAATGATGTACTAAGTCGTTCGAATTATGATGTAGAATTCTCATCAGAAACTCTTACTCCGGGCACACATACAATAAATGTTACAGCTAAAGTAGATAATGCAAATTATAGTGATGGAACTAATAAGGCATATGGTAATGTTCAATTTACAGTAGATCCAGCATCAGATATTACTGTTACATTGTCAGGAGATTCTTGTGTATATACAGCACAAACTATTGTATTAAGTGATGAAGAGATTTTTATTGATGGTGTATCAGTTCATGCTTTAAGAGAATCAAACAATGGTTTAACATATGAAATAACAGGAATAAATGGAATTAAAGATGTTGGCGTATATCCTATTACTGTAAGGGTACTTAAAGGAAGCAACGAATTACAAAAAGCAACAGCCAACTTTACAGTAACTAAGAAAAATATTGCTGATGATGATATTTATACAAGACCAGTTGCAGACCAATATTATACTGGTTTAAAGATACAACCAGAATTCTTATTGTCACAAAATGGTATTGTATTAGATCAAGATGATTTTGAAGCAGTATATGCAGACAACACAAATGTTGGTGAAGCAACAATTACTGTTGTGGGTAAAGGAAATTACGAAGGAACAAAAGAGATTAAATTCAATATTGTTGAAACAAGCGGCAATGTTATTATTACTCTTACTCAAGACGGAAACCCAGTAACAGATAGTACATATACTTATGATGGAACTGCTAAAACTCCTGATGTATCAGTAGCATTTGCTGTTGGAAATCAAAGCATTCCACTTGAAGAGGGAATAGATTATAAATTAACATATGAAGATAATATTGAAAGTACTTCTCAAACAGTTTGTGCTAAAGCAGTAGTTACTCTTTGCGGAAACTACAGTGGAAGAAAAGTTAAAGAATTTAGAATTGGAAGATATAATTTAGCAAATGCAACTGTTTCATTAAGTGATAAAACTGTTTATAACGGAAGTGTTCAAAAACCTGCAATTGAAGTTAAACGTGATTATGTGATCCTTGAACAAGGTACAGATTACACATTGACTTATAATGGTACATTCGTTGATGCTGGAACTTATGAAATAGTTATAAATGCACCTGAAAATAACAATTATACAGGTGAAAAAGTTGTAGAATATACAATTGATAAATATGGTAAAAATGAAAATGAGATTTTACTATTAGGATTTGCTGATGATAAGACAGTGTTTAACGAGACAATTACTAAACAAGTATTTGAATCTAAACTTTCAGTTAAAGATATAAATGGAAACACTTTATCTGATGGAAATTATACTGTTACTTATTCAGCTGATGGCACAACATTCACAAGCAACTTCCCAACAGAGGTTGGATCTTATGCCGTTAGAGTAACAGGTACTGGAACAAACTATGCAGGTCAACATGATGTATCAACAAGGTATTTCGTAATTAGTGTAAATGCACTAGATGTAAGTAATTCTGAAGCAATATATAAGAATGCGGCTTACACAATAGATGAAATAATAGATCAAATTGAAATTTCATCTGTAGGTGGTGTAATAGACAATGACAACTTTGATATTAGATTTGGTAGAAGTACACCAAAGAATGTAGGAGCATATACTGTAATTGTTACAGGAAAAGATAATACGGAGTATGCAGGAGTCTACTCGGCGGGAGAATTTGATATTAAACCAGCTTCTATTGTGGTTGGAAATATTGAAGATGTTGACTACTCAGGAATATCTATAGCACCAAGTATAGAAATAAATGGTGTTGGCGGAGAAGAAGTAGTAATAGATAAAGACTATACTATTACATATTCTGGTGAATCATATAATTCAAAAGTTGCACCTACAAAAGTTGGCAACTATGATGCAATTATTACAGGTAAAGGAAATTATACAGGAACAATAGTTAAACATTATAGTGTTAACCCAATTGCTTTAGACAATAATAATATTAATGTTGAGGTTTTGAATAATAACACAATATACAATACAGATATTCAAAATCCTATTGTATATGTAACTTATGAAACTGCTAATGGATTTATATTTTTAAAATCAGATGACTATGAATTAGTACATGATGACAATGTTTATAAGAATGCTGATACATATGATTTCACAATTAAAGCAAAGAATGATTCTAACTATACTGGAACTAAAGAAGCAACATATACTATTAAGCCTTATGTAGGTAGCCTAAATGTAACTGTTGATGAATCATATGTAAATGGTATTAGTAAAGAAGATATTATTGATGACTTAGTTGTTAAATATATTAATGAAGAATTAGATAAGACTAAGTTAGATATAGTATTCACACCATATACTTTAACAACAGGACATTATACACTTGAAGTTAAAGCAAAAGATTCACTAACAAATTATTATGAATCAGGAGATTCGAGAGCAAATGGATATGCATTATTTACAATAACAGGAGCAAGTAATATAGACATTTATCTTGAAGAGTCTACTAGCGTATACTCAGCTGATGAAGTTGTGATAACCAAAGATGACGTAATCATTAGTGGAGATGGCACGGTTTCTGCTGCTGAGCTTGCACACCCTGATTTAGACTACGAACTAGAAATAAGTGACACAATTAAAAATGTTGGAACATATACTATTACCTTAAAAGTATTAAGAGAAGGTAATGTATTACAAAAGGCAAGCACAACATTTACAGTAACTCCAAAAGATATTGGAGCAAATGATGTTGTAGCAAGCGAAATCGAAGATCAATTATATTCTGGAGCAGAACTAGAGCCAGCATTTACATTAACATATAGTGGAGAAGTACTTGTAAGTGGAGAAGACTACACATATGTATATAAGAACAACAAAGAGGAAGGCACAGCAAGCATAATAGTAGAAGGAAAAGGAAACTACAAGGGAACAAGAACACTAGAATTTAACATAGTAAATGATTTAGATAATGTAACAGTAAAAATCGAAGATGCAACATATAATGGAGGAGTACAAGAGCCAACAATAGTAGTAAAACGTGGAAATCTAGTATTAGAAGAAGGAACAGATTACACAGTAAATCATGGAACAAATGTATATAGAGATGCAGGAGAATATGAAATAACAATAGAGCCAGCAACTGGAGCAAGCTACCAAGGTACGAAAGAAGCAACATATACAATTAAGCCATATGTTGGAACATTAGAGGTAAGCTTATCTGGAGATCCATATACAAATGGAATAACAAAACAAGAAATACTAGATAACCTAACAGTAAAATATTCTGGTGAAGAGTTAGATGTAGCTAAATTAGAGATAACATTCACACCAGATGAAATTACAACAGGAAATTACACATTAGAGGTTAAAGCAACAGATGATTTAGCAAACTTCTTTGAATCAGGAGATTCAAGAGCAAATGGATATACAACATTTACAATAGCTGATGCAAGCGATATTACAATTTCACTTGATGAATCATCTCATGTATACACAGGTGATGAAGTAGTAATTGGAAAAGTAGATGTTAAAGTAGATGGAGATAAGAGAGTATCAGAACTTGAAGAAGAACATGATGAGTTGGATTATGAATTAGTAGCTAGCGGAACAATACTAAATGTTGGCAAATATACTATTACTTTGAAGATTTCAAAAGATGGTAATTTATTACAACAAGCTAGTTGCAATTATGAAGTAACTAAGAAGGATATATCTGATAATGATGTTTCTTTAAGCGGAGATATTGCAAACCAAACATATACAGGTGAAGAAATAGAACCAAGCTTTACACTTAAGTATAATGGTCATACTTTAACAAATGATGATTATTCAGCAATTTACAAGAATAATGTAAATGCGGGTACAGCTAGTATCGTTCTTCAAGGAATTGGTAATTTCAAAGGATCGAAGACAATTACATTTAACATTGTTGCTGAACAAGGAGAACCAACTATTAAATTATATGAAGGTAACACTGAAGTATCAGAAGATACTTATACATATGATGGAATAGCCAAGACGCCAACTGTTAAAGTATTTGTTGGCACTACAGAATTGAATGAAGGTATTGATTACAACGTAAGTTATGAAAACAATGTAAATAGTGGCACTGCAAAAGCTAAAGCAACACTAAAAGGTAATTATTCAGGAACAAAAGAAGCAGAATTTACTATTAATAAAGTAGATTTAGATGATGTAACAATTAAGTTGAGTGCAAATGTTACATACAATGGAAGTGTTCAAAAGCCATCTGTTGAAGTGACATATGGAAATATTCTTCTTACAAAAGATACAGACTATGAAGTAACTTTCGATGGTGGATTTAAGAATACTGGTTCATATGATGTTACAATAAGTGCAAAAGAAAATAGCAATTATGAAGGCTCTGTTACAAAACAATTTACTATAAATAAATATGGAACAGTAGCAAAAGAGACTTTACTATTAGAATTTGCAAATGGAAAAACATCATATAAAGAAAACATTACTAAAGCTGAATTTGAACAAAACTTGCTTGTAAAAGATCTAAATGGTAATACACTTTCTAGTGATGATTTTGTGATTTCATATGATGATGAATTTACAACAGTAGCTGGAACATATACAGTTATAGTTACTGGAACAGGTACAAATTATGCAGGAAGCAATGATAAAGCTTCTAGAACGTATGTAATTTGTATTGACTCATTAAATATTAATAATGTAGAGAAACCATTTAAGAATGCTGTATATACAATAAATGAATTATCAGGAGATATAATTGTTAAATCAGATGTTGGAACTGAACTTCCAAAAGATAGTTTTGATATATCTTTTGGTGAGTCTAATCCAAAAGAAACTGGTAAATATACAATTATTGTTTCTGGAAAATCTGGTAGTGAATATGAAGGAATAATTGGAACTTCTGAGTTTACAATTACTGCTTTAGATACATTCACAGTGGATAATATTGAAGATGTTGATTATACAGGCAATACTTCTAAACCTGTAATAACAGTAAAGGGAATTAACAATTCTGAACTTAAAGAAGGAACAGATTATACTGTTACATACACAGGAACTGATTTTGAAGGAAATGATTATTCTAGCACAACACCTCCTACAAAGGTTGGTGAATACACAGCTACAATAACAGGTATTGGTAGTTATAGTGGTGCAACTGCTACAAAATCATTTGACATTAATGCTGTTGAGAGCGGTGATGTTGATGCATCATTATCACCAGAAAGCTTTATATATAATGAAGCAAACCAAGTTCCAGTTGAAATTGTTAAATACAGTTCAACAAATAACACAATAATGTTAGTGTCTGGAACAGATTATGATGTTTCTTATAAGAAAGCTAGTGGAGATGATATAGCTAAGACAAATATTATAGAAGTTGGAGATTACAAAGCAATAATTACATTAAAAGGTAATTATTCTGGTACAATTAGTCTTGAATTCAGTATTCTAGAAAAAGATATCAACTCTTTAAGCATTTCTATAACTAATAACTCAAAAGAATATAACAATGAATCACAAGAAATTGAGCTAGTTGTTAAAGATTCAAAAGGAAATGAATTAGTTGAAGGTACAGACTATACACTTACTTACTATAAAGATGCTGCATTAACGACCCTAACAAATAGCGAAGATGGCGCAACTGCTGAAGGAAAAGCTCCATCAAATAGTGGTAAATACTATGTTAAAATTTCTGGATTAGGAGATTATAGTGAAGTTGAGTCTAACTCATCATTTACTATTTTGAGAAAGTCAATTGATGATTTAACAATTAATGATATTGATAATCAACTTTATGATGGAACAGCAAAAGAACCTAATGTAACAATTAAAGATGGAACAGTAAATGTTTCTTCTAATGATTACACATTATCATATAGTAACAATACTGAAATTGGTAACGATACAGCAAGTATCACAATTACTATGAAAGATAGTAGCAATTATAAAGGAAGTAAGACAGTTTACTTCTCAATAGTTGTAAATCCTGATGAAGAAACAACAATTGAATTAAAAGACAAAAATGGAGATGCCATTTCAGATAATACGTATACATATGATGCTACAGAAAAGAAACCAGTTGTCGTAGTAAAACGTGATGATAGAGTATTAGAAGAAGGTAAGGATTATACAGTTTCTTATCAAAATAACACTAATGCTGGAACAGCTACAGCTACTGCAACATTAAAAGGTGATTACACTGGAACTGTTTCAAAAACGTTTAAGATTAATCCATTAGATATTTCTACAGCAGAGGTAACAACAAAACCAGATGTATCATTATCTACAGGAAGCAATATAAGACCTGAGGTAACGGTTACAGTTGAAACAGAAGATGGAAAACTAGTAAAACTAAAAGCAAATGAATATGATGTGATTTACCCTGAGAGTTCTTCTCAAGTTGGTGTTTACAAAGTTGAAGTAAAAGCTAAATCAGATAATTTTGTTGGAACTGCTACAGGAAAATTTGAAGTAGTTAAACAAAAGAAATCATCAGGCGGTGGTTCTGGTGGAGGCGCAAGTGGTTCATCTGATAAGACAGAACCTACTGAACCAACTGAAGATAAAAAACCACTATCAGATACTTCATTGTTAAACAAGATCGATCATATTAGCTATATTACTGGTTATGATGATTCAACGTTTAAACCAGATAAGGTTATGACTAGAGCAGAAGTTGTTACAATATTTACTAGATTACTAAAAGTAAAACCTTTATTTGAAGAAAAAACAACATTTACTGATATTTCTGGTCATTGGGCAGAAGAAGATATCATTATTATGAGTTCTCTTGGAATCATTAAAGGATATGAAGATGGAACATTTAAACCTGAAAACAAAATTACAAGAGCAGAATTTGCAACAATAATTACTAGATTTGATGAAATGCAAAAAATTGATTTTAAGACAAGTTTTGTCGATGTAACAAAAGACCATTGGGCATATGATACTATAAACTATGCTAAAATGATGGGATGGATTTCAGGCTTTGAAGATGGAACCTTCCAACCTGATAGTTCAATAAAGAGAGCAGAAGCGATAACTATTATTAATAGAATGCTTGGTAGAATGGGAGATATCGATAAGATAAATAGTTATAGATCATATAACACATTTACAGATATTGATGGACACTGGGCATATTATGGAATAATAGAAGCAACTATATCTCATGAATATGAATTTGAAGGAAATGTTGAAATCTGGAAATAAAAAATAAAAAAGTAGGCTATTTTAGCCTACTTTTTTTATGTAAAAAATTAATCAATCTTTTCAATATCATCTAATATCCAATTAGACAATGTCAAGTTTATAGCTTCTCCACATGAATCACATGTACCGACAGTTATTACTGATGTAGGAGCGCCACAATTAGGACAGTTTGAAGTCTTCATAATACTCTTGTATTTTTCAAGATTATCATAATCAATATCTTTTTTTCTCTTAAAAGTTAGTAGAAAGTATTTTGGTAATAAGTCTTCAGAATTAGCATTTATTTTTTCTTTATCATCTTTTGGTGAATAGTATTCAATTAATCTGCAACTTATAATGACAACTAAATAATAGTAGTTTTTTAATTCAAAAAAATTATACAATTCAGAGAAGATAATACTAAGCGATTCGACTTTTAATGTTTCATTTTTTTGAAGACGATTATTAACTTCTTTTGCTTGTTTTTTGATTAATTTGTTAGATTCAAACGCTGATAATTCAGTCAAATTTTGTGCTGAATATGCATGCTTGATTTTTGTAAAGTAATTATTTGCCAGTGATAAAAATTGAGTTCTGTTAAAGTATTTATCAATTCTTATTATTTGTTTTGTATCAACATTTTTTTCTATTTTATCTTGAGTAATTATCTTTTGATTATCATCAAATAATGGATAAATTGTTGTTATTTCTTCCATTATTCTTCTTTTAAAAAACAGATAATCAATCAAACAAATAATATATGTTCCTAATATTACTGCTGCGGCAAATAAAATGGCTAAATCAGCTTCTGTTAAGGTGCTAATATCCATTGAGAGCCTCCTTAATATTTTTCAACATTATTTAATATCCATGTTTCTCCATTTTCTATAATTCTTGATTTACAAAACGGACAAATATTAGTATATTTACGCACTTTTCCACCACAATTTGGACATTCAAAAATATTGGTATTTTCATTAGTTTTAGAACCGACTTTACGTCCAAATTTTAATTGATATGTATCTCTAAATCTTTCTTCTTTACTTCCATAGAAAATAGTATGTGACACAACATCTTCTTTGTATTCACTTACTAAAGCGCCTATAACAACTTCAATGTATTCAATACCTTTTTCTATTGTCTGTGAATTAATACATGAATAATATATTTCATGGTCAGTAATACAGTGCTTTATTTGCATTGACTTATTATTAGCTATTTTACCCGATAGTTGATCATAATAACTAGGTGTTAAATATACTTGCATAGGTGTTAAATCTTGTTTTGAATAATTTGTAGCAAGATCTTTAAAAATATCTATTGTCCAATTGCAAAAATCAATTGGGTCAAAATTTGGATCATTATTTTGAATTTTTTGAATAATAATCCTTTCGAGTATTTCATTTCTTGTAAATGTATTCTTTTTTTCGCGAACGTCATTTATATCAAAAATTAAGAATTTTTTAATTGTTTTTAAACGATTCTTTTTAACTGCAAAAAAAGCGATGATTGCTCCACAAACAAGGATTATATATTGCATATAGTCTTTTAAGAAAGTCCCAATAAACTCTTTAATTAAATATAAATTCATATAATCTCTATACTAAATCCTTTCAAATAATAATCCATCGCAATTATTATATCATTATTTAAAATATAAATATAATTTTCAATAAAAAAATATATATGGTATAATTAAGAAGAGAAAAATGGGGATTACAAATGAAAATATTTCTGTGAGTAAGGGTGAGAATAAACTTTCGGATTTAGATTTAAGTTTCTTAAAGATGAAAAATAAACGTAAAACAGCCATACATAGATTTGTTAAAATCAAAAAGAGAAGGTTATTTATTGACCTTCGCTTTTTTATTGCTATTTTAGCGATTTTGTGGTAAAATCCACCCATAGTGGCGACCTGCGGTCGCCATATAATACGAAGGGAGGTAAGCTATGATTTATTGTGGAAATGATATTACAGGGGTCAAAAGAATTGAAGAAGCCATCAAAAATAATGGTGAAAAATTCCTAAAAAAAGTATACACAGATGAAGAAA
>Ga0247609_10003004_pt1 | contig 17356 bp, 17 predicted proteins | sample 172DNAGHGlowgp2_FD_193487 | JGI IMG/M metagenome (GOLD analysis project Ga0247609, IMG submission 193487) | Sheep rumen microbial communities from Palmerston North, Manawatu-Wanganui, New Zealand - 1728 DNA GHGlow gp2 | ecosystem: Host-associated > Mammals > Digestive system > Stomach > Rumen ...
TCAACTCAAAAAACACCTTATACCCCTTCAATTTAGATAATGCTACGACCAAACGACGAAGGAAGGCATTATAGGAATAGAAAATGACTTTATCGTACTTACTGAATTTTCTTAAAATGTAAACAATTAGTCGAAATGTATCCGCAATTTGAAATATTTTATTCTTCCACGAGCGATGCAATACTGTCGAGCCTCCCATATAACGGAATGCATAACCATCTATTTCACCCTTCGCTTGAAGATTACCTAAAGGTGCACTTGGATTCTCACAACGATTTGCACACAACACTTCACAAGACACACCCAACTCAACCATGCTTTTCGCATAACACTTTATTCGTTGGGTAGCTGCCAAACCATTGGGGAAGGTTTCGGTAGTGACAATGTAAATCATAATAACGAGCGATATGATGATGTGTTAGGTATATTATATAGATGCCTCCCTTTTTCTAGAGTATGCAACCAATACGATATAGAAATAAAAGAACAAATTTGGAATATAAGCCCCTGTTATTGGCTCAATAGTAAAACAACATATCGATAAGAATAACATCAACACAAGAACTTTTGTTACATTCTCTTTGTTTTTTATAACATGAAAAACGGGTTTTATTATCATTTGAAGGAACAAAAACAAACCTATTATTCCATATTCAACAAGGAAGCCAACAAAATCATTATGAGTTCCAATTTTATTAGTATAACCCAGAGAAAGCCCCCCTTGATATCCATTACCAAAAATAATAGAGAAAAAATTACCATTGAAAAAACTATCTATTTTTCTCTCCCAAATAATATAGCGTCCATTTGCGCCCTCAACATCTTCATTTTCAAGCCTGTACATTAAAAAATCAAAAAAAGAATTTCTATAAATATAGACCAAACTAATAATAATAGTAATTGTTAGTACTATTTTGCCATACAGATTTCCTTTTGTTGACATAATCGTAAGAACTAAAGCCATACCTGTAGCCAATAACGCCCCTCTAGATGCATTTAATACTAATGTAAATAAGGAAAGGACTATAGTTACAATGTAAACTATTTTTATATACAATGGTTTGGTGGCGTTTTCAACATCATCATTCCTATCTACCAAATCAAGTAGCGCAATAACACCCCCCATACCAATTACAACTCCAAAGTAATTTGGATCCATCCATGTAGTTTGCTCTAAACCTATACCATGATAATCCATGGCAAATTTATCTCTGTTAAAAATGAACAAAATAGATAATACTAATGATGCCAGCACAAAGCAGAAAGACCAAAGATTGATATCTTTTTTTGATTGGTTAGATGTAAAAAACAATAATAATATTGCTATTATGAAAGTATAAGATATCCTTTCTATAGCGAACCCAGTCACTAAATTAATCATAATAACATATAAGAATGTTATCCATAGATAGGATGGTACTTTAAAATAATTCTTTACTGGTTTTGCAACTATGATGCCCAACAGTAATATAATCACATAATATATAAGAGTATCTGGCATATAGCTATGAGCAAAGCCATTTTGTGATATCGATAAAAAGCATATTATCACAGGCGCTAAAAAACACTTTTCACTAATTAATGAAGGTATTACCACTGCCAACAAAAAACCGCTTCGTATGATTATGTTAGGGGCTTCTGTTGTATTCGTCCACGATAACATTACAAATAAAAGTACCAGATAATACAGAACCAGTATTTTATTATTAATTTTCATTCTTCAATACAAAAAATAAGTTGACAATCAATATTAACGCTTTGAATAACGAATGAAGCTAGAATTCATTTAATATTTGCCCACAATATCTAACCAAATTGGACAATATACAATTATTTAAGTAAAGATATAATTTCTTTGTTTAAACAGTCAATAATTGTTTTATTATTGATTCTCCTTACTGGCTGATATCCCAATCTTCCCTCCATAACTTCAATAATAAAAGTATGGAAATTATCCAATGGGGTAATATAACCATTCTTTCCATGCTCAACAAATTCGAAAGAAGAACCAAAGCTTGTCGTAATAATTGGAATATTAAATGTTTGCGCTTCTAAAAAAACAATCGGGCAAGCTTCCGAAGACGATGTTGTTGCCAAGAGATTACTTTGTGCAAAATACGGGTAAGGGTTTTTTTTCCCATTCAAAACAAAAACATAGTTTTCTAATTTATAATCTTTTATTCCTTTCATAATTGTATCGTACTCTTCCAAATCCACTACATTACCAATTATATACCATCTAAATGCTTTGTTTTTTTCCTTTAATCTATTCGCAATCTGAGGAATCATTGAAAACCGTTTTACTTTATCTATTCTTCCAACAGATAAAATAGTAAAACAAGAAGTATCAAATCGGCTATCTTCAATCAATTCTTTAGAAAGCCTTATTACACGTTCTTCATCATAGGGATTATAGATATTTATAACTTTCTCTTTTAAGGAAGGATATATATCCACAAAAGAACGTGCCGTATAGTTAGACACGCATACTATTTTATTGAAACTATCGTATATCGCTTCTTCATTTTTTTTATTTACCATTTTATAATAACGAGAATAGTCACAATGTATCCACGCCATCTTCTTTACATTCTTAAATCTAGATGCGAAAAGAGTCGCGGCTCCCTCTTGAAATCCTATTACCAAATCATAATGATGATTCCTACTTATACGACGAACTTCTCGCTTTTGTAAAAAATCACCAAAATTAATTCCGATTAATAAACAAATACGTGTTATTATCTTTATTATAAAAGCAAAGATTTTATCTACTCCTTTCAAATCAGAATAATAACAATAATACCAATACAACAATTTTCCACTTCTTAAAATCCTATCTCTAAAAGAATAGGAGCCAATCTGTTTGTTATATAGCGAAAAAACATCAATCTCATAATTGCCCTTGATAATATTATATATATTAGAAAGAGAGGAATTAGTTCCTCCAAATCTTAAATCAGGCGTAATAAAAAGAATCTTTTTTTTCATAAAGAAACCAGCTTCAAATCTTATCTATGGTCATCTAAATTCTCCTTTAAAAACCGAATGGCTTTTTGGCGTTCGTCATGCAATACTTTTTCCACTTCATCATAATCAATTTCAGTATTGATAATATTTAAACGGCTGCGCAAGTCATCGACTGACCGAATATATCTGTCATTGAGATTAAGTAATGTTAACAAGGACTGTAGTCTGGTGAATTTTTTTTCATTTGCACAAACCACAAGAAAACGTTTATGGAAAATAATACTAAAAGCAAGACCATGAAAAGAGTCTGTAACAATAAACTCTGAACTCTTAATTCTTCTTAGCCACGATGTTGGTCCACTAGTAAATATATTCTTTATCTTGGGCATCTCAAGAATAGATAAGCCTGTTTCCTTTGACACTGTTTTGCATATTTCAAAAGTATCTTTTGTATTTATCAGCAAAAACGGGTATATCACGGCTGTTGGATTGACATCATGCAACAATTCATCATAATGTTCATATACCAAAGTAGGATCCAAGACATGAACGGCATTTTGTCCGAATACTTCTTTACATAATCTCACTCCAGACTCTTCTCGCACAGACAACGCCTTAAAACGCATTAGCTGCGATTTGACTAATTCTGTTACTTTTTTGTCACTTTCCCATGTGGATTTTCCAAAACTAGACGAAAAGGACACCTTTACAGAATCATCTTCAAAATCCAGAAAATATGACATGTTGATGGGACTCGTAATATCTTCATTCCATACTTGGTCAGAACCCACAATAGTGAAATCTGCTTTAGGTATTTTGGGCTTATTAATTGAATACATACGTTTTGTCATCTCTCCAAAGTGTTTTTTTTGAAAAATAAAGAACAAAATTTCTGTAATGATCCAAGACCCCAATGATATCTTTCTATTTTTTAAATTAAACTTAGGGTGTACAAGGTTTATCAATGTCACTTCATGCCCTAATTCCTTTAATAGTTTAATTGTAGCATAAGTTTGCATCGTTCCACCATAGGAGCAGCCCCAGTGAATAGTAATTAAATTAATCTTCGCCATTTATTTAATAATTTCTATTTCAACTTTATCTGTCTTATAGACTTCTCTCATAAATTGTAGATATTCGTCAAACACAATATCCGCTTTTTCATCCCTCCAGATAAATGTTATCATCAATTTATCTGAAACATATGGGATAAGTCTTTTATGTCCTGATATATATAAAATAAATTCTTTATATAATTTACTTTTCTTTAATCTATCGCCAACAAACAACGTAAGTAGTTTTGAATAAATCCAGCAAGGCAACCTATATTTTAAAGGCATAGGGCCGTTGCAAAAAGCTCTATGAACAGTACACCCCAAATTCTGAACAGGACCTTCAAGCAACTTACTTCTTTCTTCTTCATTTGTTCTTGCAACACTCGTCATTATTTCCTTGTCTCCTCCTTCTTTTCTTAAACGAGTTCTCAGTATTACACCTTCTATTATATGTTTCTTTAAATCAGAAGTTCTGAATTCAAAGTGAAGTTCTTCGGAAGTGAATACTTGTAATCCTGAAGGAGTCACGATTTCTAAATCAATCAACAACGCAACAATGCTATTTTTATCGGTCATTACAGTACTGTTATTATAAATAGCAGCACCTACTGTACCTGGCAATTTTGTAAGATATTCGAATCCTTTGATGCCTTCTTCTATCATTTGTTTAGCCAAGTTACAGACTTGAACACCGCATTCACATTCTATATAATCATTTTTTACCTCAATTTTATTGCATCTTAAGGTTGAAACAACTACAGGTATATTAGTTGAGTTTAAAATATAAATATTTGAAGTGCATCCAATTAATAAAAACCGAATACAATTACTATACAAATATGATATTATTTGTTCTAACTCATCAACGCTTTGGGGGATGACAAAAACACTAGCAATTCCACCCCGATGAATCCAAGTTTTCTTTTTCAAGTCCACATTTAATTCAAACGGAATACCGACTTCGAATAGATATTTTTCTATTTTTTTTGTATTCATTTCTTTTTAATTATTTTTTGAACAAATGACAACACAAGTTCTTTTTCATAATTATTCAAAGCACAATAATATGAACAAAGCAATGTGCATCCAACACTGGTTACGCCAACTATTATCATTCTAATAATAGATTGTGAAATAATCAAATGAAGAGTCACAGGGATAATAGAAGATATTAATGTAACATAGATACATGGCCAAATTACAACTTTAAGATATTCCAAACAACTATATGGAAAGATTCTTTTTAAAAGATACAAACAAACAATTTGATTGATAATTACCATAATCAAGTCAACAATATATACAACAATCGGAGTGCCACCCATTTTCAACGCAATCCAAGAAAAAGGCAGAATTGAACAAACTACAATACTAGTTCCTATTTGATATATTTTCATTTTCCCAGTTGCATGTACTACTTGAGAAAGTGGAGTGTTCAACCCTGACAAAACCATAATTATTAAAGTTAATATAGTAAAAGAAATAGTTTGATCTGGAATTGTTTCTCCGAGCCATAGTTTTAGAATACTCTCTAATTCAAGGATAACAGGCATTGACACCATAAAAAGCATAATATAAGATAGTTTAGAAAGGCTATACATGAGATTTTTTACTCGCATGTTATTCCCCTGTGCGTATGACTGTACTGTTTGTGGCCGAAAAGAAACAACAATATTTGATTGAAATCCTCGAATAGCATTCTCTATCATTGAAGATACACCTCTTGCTGCATTCACTACGGGCCCGAAAAAGGAATTCAACAACATATTAACACCTTGTCCCTTCATCACGTACGCAAATGTACCAAATATGTTCCACCATGAAAAAGACAGCATTTCTTTAAACAAATCCTTCTGAAAAGAATATTCAAAACGAATAGACTTAAAACGTTTTTTACAATATACATAAAATAATAAAAAATTAAGCACCGCTATTCCAAGCCCATAACAACCATAAAAAAATAATTTATCTGTTTTAACATATGAAATACAAAGTGCAAAACCCAGTTTAAGTAACACATCAAGTATACTAACATAGGCAAAATAATCCATTTTTTCATGAGACATAATAGCTGCACTAAATGGTATTTGAATAATAACGATAACCAAAGAAAGAACCGAAAACTGGAAAACCCACCATGCAACCTCCCTTCTTTCTATTGGGATAACCATGTGATTATTAAAATACCATAAACCAAAAGTCTCTAACAAAAGCACTACGATTATTGCGATTAATCCTTGAATCTGCAAAGAAGTATTATAGACTTTTTTTAATGCCTCTTCGCCCTCTTTACCAAGTTTATAATTATAAAAACGCTGTACACCATTTGACATTGAAGCATTGAGAAATGCAAACATGGAGACGAAACCAGCCACTACATTATTTATTCCAAAGTCAACAACGCCGAGTGCATTAATAACAACTCTAGTAGTATATAATGATATTAATAAGACAATAACCATCCTCATATAGAGGAACAAAGTGTTTCTTGCTATTGTTCTATTTCTTTGAATATTATCAGGCATCGCTTTATAAACAGATAAAATGACTACATAATAAATGACTCTATTTCTTTTCTACTATAACGATCAATCTCATCATATAAAACTTTTTCATGTTCTATAATTTGATCTATAGACCAACGTGTTTTTATTGGTTTTGCAGGTATTCCACCAGCTATACAATAAGGAGGTAGACTTTTTACAACTACAGAACCAGCTGCAATAATTGAACCACGACCAATTGTAACCCCTTTTAATATAGTCACATTTGCCCCACACCATACATCTTCTTCAATAATCACATCTTGGTCACTTTCATGATTAATATCAAACTGTTTTTTATCTTTAGATGTAACAGTATCCAAAAAACGTCCAATAATGGGCAGATGATCACCTGTGATAATAGTTAGACCTGGACCTGATACAAAATGTGATTTTATAATAAGTTGAGCATTAGTAGTAAATATAGTAGATGAAGCTCCTATATTAACACTTTCTGATGCAATAATATTACCAGAGCCTTCTATCAGAAAGGGCCACTGAACAATGCGTTTTCCCCCGCCCAATTTTTTATTAATTTTTCTATTTTTATAATAGCGCAAACAGCTATAACACTTATCCATCAGAGCCCCAATAAAATAAGCCAAATCCGACTGAATATTCATAATAAAGAACCGTTGTTTCTCATAAAATTATCTATTAATACGAAATTGAAGATCATTACTATATGGTCTTAATAACCTTCCGGATTCTTCCATTGCCAATTCCAGCTATCACGCACCATTTCTTCGATGCCGTATTTAGCCTGCCATCCTAATTCTGATTTTGCTTTGGCGGGATTGCAATAGCAAGTGGCAATATCACCGGCACGACGTGGCTTGATGTTGTAAGGGATGTCCACATGGTTAACACGGATGAAGGCCTTCACCATTTCCAAAACACTATAACCATGACCTGTGCCAATATTGTAAATGAATGCCTGATTGCTTGAATGTTTGAATGTCGGGGTAAAACATTGCAAAGCGGCAACATGTGCATTTGCCAAGTCGCAAACATGAATGTAGTCACGAACGCCAGTTCCATCGGGTGTGTCATAATCGTTGCCAAACACACCCAGTTCTTTTCGCTTACCAACAGCCACTTGAGTAATGTACGGCATAAGATTATTCGGAATGCCATTAGGGTTCTCACCGATACGGCCACTTGGGTGTGCGCCAACAGGATTGAAATAACGCAACAAGACCACGTTCCACTCAGGGTCGGACTTCTGAATATCCATCAGCACTTGCTCCAGCATACTTTTTGTCCAGCCATATGGGTTGGTACACTGGCCTTTGGGGCAATTTTCGGTAATTGGAATTTCAGCTGGGTCACCATAGACAGTAGCACTGGAGCTGAATATAATGTTTTTGCAGCCATGCTTACGCATCACATCAACAAGGGTGAGTGTGCCTCCAATATTATTTTCATAATACTCCCAAGGTTTCTCAACACTCTCACCAACGGCCTTGAGTCCTGCAAAATGAATGCAAGCATCAAAGTGATATTCTGCAAAGACCATTTCCATACCTTTCCGGTCGCGAATGTCCACCTTGTAAAATGGGATTTCTTTTACACCTATGATTTCAGCAACTCTTTTCAGAGCCACAGGGTTACTGTTACTGAGGTTATCAACTACAACAGCGGTATGACCAGCCTTGTATAGTTCAACCAACGTATGGGAGCCAATAAAGCCTGCTCCGCCTGTTACTAGTATATTCATAGTAGTTTATTTTTGTTTCTCCCTTAATCAAAGGGCAGGCCCGCTGGGAATTGAACCATATTTGAGAGACCAGCGGACTCACCCACTCCCTGTTATTTTGGGGCTTTCAGGCTGTGCGGAAGACCCTCCTGCCCCTGAGCGGCTCCGGCTGCGCGTAAAGACCGGGTGGCCGCTGTATTTAAGCAAATATTTTTACATTATTCTGTGCAGACCAACGTTTCATCGCTGCATATAATTTGGTTTGTTTAAAATCATCGTATTTATATGCCGCATAAAGCACACTATCAATAAACTCATGATCAAGATGAAGGTTACGATGTTTGCATCGTCTTCTTATCAAAAACGAAAGCAGATACGAGACATCATGTCCATTTGATAATTGCCATGTATCATATTGATTTGCTTTCTCGATGTTTGTCTTCTCTAATATGTCTTTCACTTTAGGCGGCTTTTTACCGCAAGAACAGGTGAATCCATATACTTTACCAACAATTCTGTCCAGACCCAGATATTGACCTGTTTTCCCATCGAGAGCGTCTTCATAATTCGGCCGAGCTATTTCATGTTTCTTTTCATCTTCTTTGGAAAATTCCAAATCCATCCCGTTTTTGATCGATGCCAACTTGCAATAACCAATATCGTCGGTAATTTGCATCGTCTCATTCAACAAGTCATGACCATTAGCTAAATAATCCTCTATTTTGTTACCACGGTCGATGGCATTAACCAATTCTTTAAATGAACGATTGCTATGATACATCATCATTTCAACATCATGGTCATCAGTGATAAAAAGGTTAGTTTTATTGGGTATTGTTCCAAAAATAACATTAAAGTCACTGTCTGTCACAGCAATGAAATTCATGACACCCTGGTTAATGTGTTCTTCGACAATATTGTTAAGGTTCTTACATCCATGACAAACTTGTACCTTAACATTATTCGTGTCAATGAATTTGTTCCAAAAACGCTCATCACTTGTTCCCTCCACATACATATACAACAATCCTGTCATTCGTGCCGAGTTAACCCAAGCAACAGGTTCTCTAACATCAGCCATATCATTTCAATTTTTGAACCATTGACCAATGATTGCCTATTAAGTCAGGCGAATGAGTTGCCATCAGAACACTAAGGTTGTTTTGTTCGCATATACTCAGCAAATCACCAATAATCATCTGTTGCCACTTCAAATGCAGCGACAACTCAGGTTCATCAATCAAAATCAGGTCAGTTTCTCCACAATTGAACAGCAAATCATAAAACATTACAAACTCGTTTTGTTCACCAGAAGATAATCTCGATAATGGTATTTCTTTCTTGTCATGATACACAATAAACCCTTTGCTCGGATCTAACCTGCATTTTTTATACTGAAATCTGGCATTAATAATATCAAGGAACAACTTCAGACTTGGCATAATCGCCTTATATGGCTGTAGTTTCTTAACACGGTCTTCTGCATATAAAGACAAGGCTTTTATGATAGGTTGATTAATGTCATTACCTATTGCTTTCATAACGGAGTCTTGCTTATAATCAACCAAGCCTACTTGTTGCAATTCCGATTGTATATCAATTAAATCTTTTAGTTTTTCTTGGACTGCTTTTAAGGACTCTTCCTCGTTCGAGCTTAGCCTTTGTACCAAACGGATTGGGTATGTCTTATCTAACTCGTTTTCTACTTTATCTGCCTTTTTTCTGTATTCTCCAACAATGTTGACAATATCATTTGAGAATTTGTCAACCATCCTTCCTAATTCAGGGTACCTTCCGTTCACTTCTTGATGGTAAATCCTTTGAGTGTCTATCAATCTAACCCTGTTCTTCTGAACACGTTTTGTGTACCATTCCGGCAAATTCTTTGTAATATCTGACAACGACTGTACACCCAAGCGATCAATAAGTTCTCTCTCTGTGAATACAATTCCTCTGCGTTTGTCATACCACTCATTATCAGACATCTTTAGTATATAAGATGGAATTGCAATGATAGTGTCTTTTGATAACACCTCATGCTCCCCATTTAAATTGCTACTTATTATCAGAGACTTATCATCCTTTGGATAATCTGCTGATTCCTTGTTATATGTTTTTTTCGTAGCAATCTGCCATATTTCCTTTCCAAAAGAAATAGTTATTTTGGAGAATTCAACATCGAAAAGGTATGCAAGCCTATTACTGAATATGCTTTCAATAAGCCTCAAGGTAACTGTTTTACCTACTCCATTGTCTCCAATTATGATTGTCACGTTATCGGCAAGCGTAATCTTATGATTAAACTGTCCGAAAAGCCCTTCAATAAATATATACTTTATATCCATTATACTACTTTGTTTATCCGATGAAAAATCTATTGCCCTGCTTAGTTTTCAACCCCATGTAAATCTCGTCAAGAGAGTTGTCAGCTATTGGAGTTTCAAATCTATAACTATCTTTAACCAGCTGAAGAATTGTAGATGTCAGCACCGAGAACCTATCAATGCGGGCATTATAAAAGAATGACGTGTCTTCGACAGCTTTTGTGAACATCTTAAGTTCAGACTCATTCAAAACAGCCATTTCGGGGTTGTCAATCCAGCGTTTAGGCATCTTTGACGGCAACATGTTGGCCATTTCAATTTCTTCATAAATCCACGGCGATAGTGTCTTCTTGCTGTCGGGTTCGTATTTGATCGAATTGTCTGAATCAATAAAAATAACCAATTCACAGCTTTCCATCATCTTCATTAGAGCCATTGTGAGCATGCAATGCACGTTTGATGTAGTAACATTGCGCTTGCTATAGTAATACATGTACTTTCGAGCAACCTTGTCATAATAACGACTATATTCGTAATCGATTTTTTCTAACAACTTCTCTGAGTACTTCCAAAAAACAGAGTCAACAAAACATCGCAATCCAAGATTTTTATTCAACCAATAAGAGAAACATTTCACTAATTTCAAATCACGATGCGAATGCGAAATAAAGACATCAAAATGGCCAATATCCTGCGGGAACCACTCTTCTTGGAGTCTGGTACCATCAATTAACGTACGCTTTATTATCGCCTCGGTCAAATTTGACTTTAGTTTTTTTGTCATTTCATCGTAAAGCCCACAGTAGTTATCATTTGCAGTACCATCAGACAAGACCTTTTCGATTTCGGCAGAAGTTATCTTTACTGGCTTGAACATGATTCTGTTTTTCAATTAAACATTGACATGGATATCGTACTCACCGGCATTGGCACATATCGATTCAGCAATAGTGATATACAAATTAACATTACTAATAAAGTCAACCCATCTAACCATGTGGATATAGCTAAAGTAGCCGCTATAAACCGATTCACGATTAGGGCAATCCATCTGATTAGGGTTGTTCTTATTGAACATGTTTGACGAAAGAATCTTAAACAACTTTTCAGTATGCCAAGTTGTGCAATGACTCTCACAACATATTCTCGGTTCAAGCATATAAGTATAACTACCATTCGAATCTGGTAATACCACCGCTAAAACAGCGTTTCGATGACTGGTGCGGTCATTTCGCTTGGTTTCCCGCAGTGAATAAGAGATTTCCCAAGGTATCCACTGTTCCCTCTCACTTTTCCACACTTCTTTCATGTTTGGAGAAATCAAAACGATAGTGACCGAACTGTCATATATCTTATCTCGCAGTTTTGACCATATTGTTTCGTCGGCAAAATCCGATAGATCCTCACCATCCTTTTCCCCTTTGTTAATATGGTCTTCTTTGTCCAACTTCGACTGAAGAACATCAACATAATGGCGAGCTGTAGTTACTTCGTACCATGGTGTTGAATCGAGGTGCTGAACAGAAGAGTCCATGTATTTATACGACACGAAGATTTTCTTACCCATTATTCATTGATTTTAACCAACAGGCTGATAATTGTGCTTCGTATTTCGTCAAGGCTTTTTGTTTTATCTCCCAGGTCTTCGAAAACACTTTTATAATCATCATATATTGTTCCACCGGCTCTAATATCCACCATCTGCTCTTTATAAAGCTCCTCTGCCATTGAACCTGTCATACCTACAGGCACTAGAAAATTATCATGTTCCTTTGAGATTTCGTATTCATTCCTAACACCGGGTGAGTTTATTTGCGTTTTGGTTGCATCGTCATATTTATTTCCAATGAAAAACAATGAAACTCCAGTCATTGAAATCATTTCTTTGCGATAAATAGGCCAAAGCATGGCTCTATCTGCAATACCTTGTGGGAAAGGACGGATGATTAAATTGTTTTCAACGGGTTTGTGAAGCTTTTTTAGTTCTTGCAAAGCTCCAGCTATAACCTCATTACCCAGTCCAAGCCCATATCCATTGACTATTCTGAACCCATTCCGGATGAGGTCGGCACTCAAATCGGACACGAACTGATTGAATTTATTCTTATCAAAAGGTGTGTAGTCATGTGCTGCTCCTGAAATGAAAACCGTTTTGCGGAGGTATCTTTGTTTGATGGAGGTCAAGATTTCGGTAATCTCAGCATAATTATCAATCAGAACGGTTTGAATACCATAGTTCTTCATGTCCTCAACAAAGAGTTCCTGCTCTCGGGTTCGGTTTTTATATTCTTCGTCGCTGACACAATCAGCACGAGATTCTTTCTTTAACACGTAGTAATGTACTCTCTGGTTTTCATGATATAGGCTTCGGGCATACTTCAACACATATTTCAAATTTGGGTCGTCGAAACTCAGGCCTAAGAACAAGAACGTACGATTGGTAAGGTCGTAGCTGAAATTTGTAAGGAAGGCTTTATGAGTTTCAGGATAACGTTCAAACTGGTCACGTGTCAAAATGGTCTTGTCAGGGTTATCCACATCACCATGCATCTTATAAACCGTCACCTGACAATCTTTCTTTGATATTGTCAAACTTTCTGGCAATGTTTTTACATCATATACCTTGTCAGCCTCCTTCAATGCATTCTCAATCAACTTGTCGAAGTTGGTAGTCCAATACACATCAATAGGCAAAGATGCCAATATCTTGTGGTTTTCTGTTGGTGCAGTACTACTGGGAAACTTATTTAAAATGGCTGAACTAAGCTCATGAGTGCTCTTGGTTTCGTTGACATAGTATTGAGCCAAATCGACCAAGTTGGTATGTTTATCTATCTTAAAGTTCAATTCATCAGCCACATTTTTCAACAGACCTGCCCAGTTGACAAATCCAGCTGATGCCGACAGACCCGCCCCTGCAAATATCGCAGCACGGCCTTCGTCAAGTGCCTCACAATATTTCTTTATCATCACTTTCTTTTCCATAATCGCTTATTGCTTAGTAGTTATTATTCAACCAATCACGTAATGTAATGTATTTTCTTCTATTGCCATCTTTTATTGAAACATACAAGTACCGGCTGTTATCGATATCAAAGGACTCAATGTATGGATAGAGTTCCAGGTACTCGTTTCCGTCATAAACGGACTTATTGTCATCGAGCATCGGCAAATCACATCCTTTATGCGTTCAGCTGTTTTGGCACATGTTTCTTTAGGCATTCGTTTGTCCATGCTGTCGATATATGGAATCACATTGTAATTCTTTTCCAAATAATCCAGTAACCCTTTGAGGTCGTTCTCGTCACCCACACTTTTCAAGTCACTATGCTAATGTGAAATAAACACTGTAACCCCACTGGCTGAACGGATGGAACTGGCACTGAAACTCCTTGTTCTGCCAAATGATTCATTAAGAACATTCGAATCACTGATACGATAACTGTTGAAATAACCTCTTGTTACTTTCATTTCTGTTTTTCAATTTTTGTTATCTCTTCCTTTATCTGCTCGTGCAACTGGTTAATCACTTGCTGGGGGTTGATATTGAGTTGCTGCACCACATCAGCCGTCAGGTAGATGTTAAGGTTTTGAATGATATAGTAGGTGTTTCCTTTATCATCATGTTCTACTTCCAACGGTTCACCGGCAGGCGGATAGTAGCACAACATCTGGCGAGGACTCGGAACGAAAACATTTGACACGGCATCGATTTCATCGGCATCATTGCATCTTAGCCTTACTCTGGCGCAGTGCAAAACAAAGGATAGTGCGGGAGTGCCTGAGCCGCTGCAATAGGCTTCGGCAGCCAAAAGCTTGCCCACCAAGGGCAAAAGTTCTGGCAGGGCATAGGCAGGCAGATGCATTTCCTTGATTAGCTGGCTCGCAGTCGCCTCTAATGACGTTTTGATTGCAGAAAAGTCGTATGGCATAAGGGTGTGTTATTGGGTTCAAGGTTATTCTTCCTTGGTGTGGTTGACAACTTCCTTGGGGTTGATGTTCACCTGCTGTGCAGTGGGGATGTTGATGGTTTGGTGGTGGGCATCGCGTTGCAGGATGGTTGGCACGATGCCGTCAATGGTCTCACAAATCTCTTCGTCCAAATAGCCATGCTTGGTGGCTAGCGTATAGAGCATATTACTGAACTCGTCAGCAGCCGTCTTACTGAAGCGGGCTTTCACTATCTCAACCATCTCGGAAAAAGAGAATAGTAGAACACTGGGGTCATTATCACGTATCTTGTCTAACGACACTTGCTCTAATTTCTCTCTTAGTTTTTCGAGTTCATAGTTAAAACGGTGCTTCATTCGATTCTTTTCATACTCATGATGATCTTTCAATTTCTCAAACTCTTTCTTAAGCTCATCCAATTCCTCTTTGTAACTCAAATCCATTCCTTCTTCATACTGTGCAATATCATCTGCTGCCTGATGAAAATCACCATTGGCTATGGCTTCGCGTAACTTTGTGAAACTGACCCTTCGGTTTTTACTTCCAGAGGCTTGATAGGCAAGTTCAATCAAATCCAAGAGTGTATGCTGGTCTTCAACCTTTTCGTATATTTCAAGATAGCGTTCAATTGTTTTTTGCGAGAAATTGTTAGTCACCTCTTTCCATGCCTCACTGTCATCATCGGTGTATGACGAAGCAAGTTCACTCACCGGGCACGGCATAGGACGGAATTTGCGAGGAGGAAAGACACGGTCACCTGCCGTGAATTTGATAATCACATACGACAATTCCTCATCGTGCCATTCTCTGACAAGCGGCCAATAATGGTCAACAAAACATTTTTCATTAAACGTTCGCGCATCCTTGCAGCGCAAGAAGCCCCAAACAATTCCGAATACGAATTTGGCAGCATCGAAAGAACCTAACCAAACTTCCTCTTCTTTCAGGTATCGCTTTTCAATATTGACTCCAGGGTCACTGTCGTAGTTTACATGAACACATTGATAGTATGCCTCGTTGAAGATTTCAACCATTGGTGTATCAATTCCAGAATACAAACCAAATTCCACAACAATATTGTAGATGCAACGGTTGAATGGGCTGTTGCGCAGATAGTCTGCCATGTCGTCGTAGCCACAATACAGGAGTTTGCGATGTAATTCGGAAGCGGTCACGATGAAAAGGTTAAAGATTAAGGGTTAGGGGTTAATGATTTCTTTTCATTATCTCAGTCTTCTGACGTAGGTGAGTCGCCCGTGTGTCGTACATGAGTCGTACATGAGTCGCCCAAAGGGCATGTTCGGGCGAATGAGCGGCGAATCATCTCACTCGTATTTCGCTTTGATGAGTTGCGCAATGGCGGATTTGATCTCATCTGAGAGGTCGCCAGCCAACTCGCGACGCACGGAGTGCTCCCAGTTGTCCTCAAGAGCCTCAGCCATTGCCTTGGCATTGTAAGGGCCTTGGTAGATCTTCTGGCTGTCGAGATAATGCAGTATGGCGGCCACCAATTTGCGATTGTAGTTGGTGCCCTGCTGTTTGCCAGGGTCATAGATACATGCCTCCACCTCTTTGAGGTTGAGGATGTCGTCCCACAGGGGCATGAACTTGTCCTTCCACTCGGGCTTGACAAATTCGCGGATGCAGCTCACATAATTCATTATCTCTTTGCGGAGGGGCGTGGTGTCGATAAGATCCTGATCGAGCATGTCTTTCATCGTCATCTTGGTCTTCGTCTTCGCACCCTCACAGAGGTGCCGTAATAGTTGTAATTATTTACAGTTGTGGCATTTGGATTCACATTCTGCGGATTGTTGATTGTAATCTCCTGAAAAGTGTTGCCTGTGCCAGGATTTCCTTCAATTTTCATGTCCATATCCTTAAGGTTTAAAGGTTTTTTGCTTTCTATTTATTGACCGTAATATATTGGTTTTATTAGGTGGAAGATGAAAGAAAGTTATGGTCAACTTTCTTCCTTGGTTTCAGGGTTCCGGTGGTTGTAGTTTTGCATCGTCATTCAGTCAGAAACAAGTGACTATCAAGATGACAAGCGTTCTTTGACATACTGGAAAATCGGCTGAAACCAAGGTAACTCTTTTCTTTTCTAATCAACATTAAAAATTAAAAGTTTCACATCTAAAATTTAAAAACAATGGCAAAAATCAACCAAATCGGCCCTGGCCGTAAGACATCAGGCACCGTAGACGGTGTCACCTATGTAACAACCCGCAACGGCAACACCTACGTCCGTGTTACTCCCGTTCTGCCCGCGTATGTATTCAAGACCCCGGCAGCCTTGAAGCGTCAGAGCATCTTCAAGATGGTTCAGATGCACACCAAGTACCATCTGCGCACCATCAAGCAGACCATCACCCGCAAAGGCAACGGCACAGTCTCGAACCGCTACGTCTCGCTTAACTACAAAGCCTTCAGTGCTGCGCTCGACGCACTGGCTGACCGCATGGTGGCTGGCGAAGACGTGACCCTCACTGAGATTGAGGCAGCCATCGCCGCTTATGCTGCCGAGCATCCTGAAGCCATCACCATCGCTGCGAAGAGCGGTTATGGCGATGTGCACCTCACCGGTGCCTGGCCAGACACCATCACCCTGCGCGCCTCGGGTGGCGACAGCACCATCATCGTCATCGTGGCAGAGAACGGCTCGACCACTACGATCACCCCTGCCGAGGGTGGCAGCACCACGGTTGTGAGTGGTGGCAATGGTTCAAGCGGTTCAAGCGGTTCGGGATCTGGCTCTGGTTCGGGTTCCGAGACCCCGACTGTGGCAGCCCCTGTGATCAGCGGCACCACTCCGTT
>Ga0247609_10003006_pt1 | contig 17345 bp, 15 predicted proteins | sample 172DNAGHGlowgp2_FD_193487 | JGI IMG/M metagenome (GOLD analysis project Ga0247609, IMG submission 193487) | Sheep rumen microbial communities from Palmerston North, Manawatu-Wanganui, New Zealand - 1728 DNA GHGlow gp2 | ecosystem: Host-associated > Mammals > Digestive system > Stomach > Rumen ...
CCGACCATTTCCATACGGATTAAATTGTTCATCTCAACCGCATATTCTACAGGAAGTTCCTTGGAAACATTCTCGCAGAAACCGCTGACAATAAGTGCCTTGGCTTCCTCTTCCGATAAACCTCTGGTCATAAGATAAAAGACAGCCTCATCACTTATTCTTCCTATCTTTGCTTCATGACCGATGTCTGCATCCTTGGTACGAATATCCATTACAGGAATGGTGTCAGATTTTGAAATTGAATCAAGCATCAGCGATGCGCAGGATACCGAAGACTTGCTTCCTTTTGCCTGCGGTTTAACAATTACTTCACTTCTGAAAGTATTGATTCCGCCGCTCTTTGAAATTGATCTTGTATTCATATACGATGAGGTATTCGGTGCGTTGTGAATAACCTTTGCACCCGTATCGAGATCCTGACCGTTACCGGAGAAGGTAATTCCGGTAAATTCACTCGAGGAACCTTCGCCGTTTAAAATGCTTGTCGGATAAAGATATGATGTATGTGAACCAAACGATCCCGATATCCATTCAATCTTTCCGCCCTTTTCAACCAAGGCTCTCTTTGAATTAAGGTTGTACATATTCTTGGACCAGTTCTCTATGGTTGAATATCTGAGCGTTGCATTTTCTCCGACATAAAGCTCCACGCAGCCTGCATGAAGGCTTGCGGCATAATACTTCGGAGCCGAGCATCCTTCGATGAAGTGAAGGTATGAATTCTTCTCAATAATGATAAGTGTATGCTCGAACTGTCCTGCACTTTCAGCGTTTAATCTAAAGTATGACTGAAGCGGAACCTCCACTTTAACGCCCTCAGGAACATATACAAATGATCCGCCGGACCATACCGCTCCGTGAAGCGCTGCGAACTTATGATCTGTAGGAGGAATAAGCTTCATAAAATACTTCTGAATCATTCCTGCATATTTTTCATCCTTCATTGCTGTTTCAAGATCGGTGTATACAACTCCCTGTTTCTCAACTTCGGCACGAAGATTATGATATACAATCTCGGAATCGTACTGCGCGCCAACGCCTGATAATGATTCCCTTTCAGCCTGAGGTATCCCCAGCCTCTCAAATGTTTCTTTTACATCCTCAGGAACATCTTCCCACTTGTTTCTCATCTTAGCCTTCGGACGAATATAAGTGATTATACGGTCCATATCAAGGCCTTCTATGGATGGTCCCCAATTGGGCATTGAAGTTTTATGGAATATTTCCAGTGATTTTTGTCTGAACTGTCTCATCCATTCGGGGTCACCCTTTTCTTTTGATATCTCGTCTATTAAATCGGATTTTATACCGCGTCCGAGAACATCCTCTTCATCTACTTTAAAACGAAAGTCATATATGCTCTCGTCTATATCTTCAATATATGTTTTTTCTTTCATAGCTTTCCCGTCTCTTTAATCATTTTTACAATACTCTTCAAATCCGTTTTTGTTTATTTCGCTTATAAGGCATGACGAACCGCTCTTAACTATCTTGCCGTCTACAAGAATATGTGTCTTATCAACATTTAAGTTATCAAGAATCCTTGTGCTGTGTGTGATTATTAAAAGCGTACCGCCGTTCTTCTGATATTCTTCCACACCTTTGGAAACAGTTTTAACGGCATCGACATCAAGGCCTGAGTCAGTTTCATCTAAGATTGCGAACTTCGGATTGAGCATAAGCAGTTGGAAGATTTCCGCTTTCTTCTTTTCACCACCAGAGAAACCGACGTTTAAATCTCTGTCTATATATGATTTATCCATATTTAAAACATCACACACTTCTTTGCATTTTTTCATATAGTCCCAAAGCTTTATGTGATTCTCACCGCCCTGTTCCAAAGCACTTCTCGTAAAACTGCCCAAAGAAATTCCCGGTACGGGTACAGGATCCTGAAATGTTAAAAAGATACCTCTTTTAGCTCTTTTATCAGTATCTTCCTCTGTGATATCTTCACCTTCAAAGAACAATTCTCCTTCAGTGACTTCGTATTTCGGGTCATTCATAATTGCATGTCCGAGTGTGGATTTACCTGCTCCGTTCGGTCCCATCAACACATGTGTTTCGCCGGGATTAATATTAAGGTCTATTCCTTTAAGAATTTCCTTGTCGCCGACCGAAACATGTAAATTTTTTAATTCTAAAATAGCTGACATCAAAAAACTCCTTTCTTTAACACCTATCCGCCTATTGCACAAATAGGTTTTACCGTCAAAAAAAATAAAACATCAAGCTTTGTTTTATTCGACTTTTAAGCGAACAGTGTTTTCTTAAACTTTTATTAGAATACACTGTTCGCTTACGTATGTCAATATTTTTTATATTTTTATTTGGAAATCACTTCCCACATATGACCCATATTTTTAAAACCGCCCGCAGGCGCACAGCTTTTGCACTTCTGCCCATCCGCGCATCCTCCGCATGTTGAGCAGTCGTGACCCTGCGCCTCTTCATAACCAGTTCGGCGAATAACACCCATTCTCTCAAGGAATTCAATATCTCTTGTAACCTGATCCGTTGATACATTAAGTTCCTCTGCAAGCATTTCGAGGGTTCGTGATTTACCATCTTTTAACAGTTCTATTAATTGTTGCATATGCGCCTCTTTTAGAAGATCAACAATCCGATATAGTATGCAGCACCTGCAAGAATAAGGGCTCCGACTGTATAATACGTTCCGATGATTGCAGTCCATTTTGCAGAGTGCGTCTCCTGATATGTTGCAGCAAGAGCAACAATACAAGGCATATTGAATGTCATCGCAAATATAAGAGCAAGTCCTTCAGGTCTGCTGATATTCGTTAACATCAATTCATTAAAGTTGCTTGCTTTTTCAGCAGCCATAAGAGAGCCTAATGTAAGTGTCCCGGAGTTTGTATACAGCATACTGAGTACACCAAGAGCCCCTTCCTTTCCTAAAGATGAAGCAAGAAATGCGAGGAAGCTCTGCCAGCTCATACCTACCAATTTGGTTACAGGTTCTACGAAATGACCGAATTTGTATAAAAGGCTGTTGGCTATATTTCCGTCCTTCGTAAAAGATAAAAGCCAGAAAACAAAAGCAACAATAAGTACAACCTTGATTGATCTGAAAAATGTATCTTTGGTTCTGCCGAATACGTAACGAAGAAGAGCTCCCCATCTGGGTTTATGATAAGGAGGAAGTTCCATAATCATACCGTATCTTTCCTCGGGTTTAACCAGGAATCGACCGAAAATAAAGCCTGTTACGCACATATGAAGAATCATAACGATTAAAATGGCAAGAATTATTACAGGCGCCCATGCTCCGAAGAACAGTGTCGAAAGCAAAGGTATTACTGCCCATGCCGCGCCGCAGGGAATAGCCCACGAAAGTGCTATGGTTAATACTTTCTGTCCCCAGTTGTCAATAACTCTGGTTCCCGCAGCACCACCCATGGTACAACCGAAACTGATAAGGAAAGGCATTACGCTCTTACCCTGAAGTCCAAACTTGCTCATAGAGTTATCAAATACATATGATACTCTGGCCATAAGACCGATTTCTTCGAGCAAGCCGAATACAAGCGTTACACCGAATACAAATCCGAGCATCTGAACAACAAACGATATACATCTTATGAAAATATCGCAGAATAATGATGCAATTATTTTAGGACAACCTACTCCAATCAGGAGATTCGATAAGGGATCCGGAATCTTGCCTATTGCCTGTCCTAATCCCATTAACGGCAATGCAGGAATAAACGAAAGAAGAAGTCCGCCGAATATGATTAAAACAACAATTATCTTGCCCCATATTCTGTGGGTTATAAGTTTGTCAAACTTACCCAGCGAGGCTGTTTTTTTACTGGATGTGACAGCGCCGTCAAGCAGTTCGTCAATCCATGCGAATTTACATTCGCCTGTAACAACTACTCCGTTTTTAATTGCCACAACTATTTTGTCGAATTCTTTTACAAGTTCTGCGGAAAGAACTTCTTTTATTTTGGCAGTAACGGGCGCATCACCCTCAATAGCCTTCACTGCAAGCCAGGTCTTTGAATATCCGGGAATCACGCTTTCGGGTATTATTCCTTTTATTTCGTTGAAACCTTCTATCGTTGCATATTTCTCTTCCAGCTTCGTATAGTCCAATATGGTTTGTTTTGTAATCGATTCTTTTAGAGCCTTATAGAATCCGTCATAGGATTTCTTATCCGGTGCGGAGAAAGGAACCACGGGAATTCCCAGTTTCTCTTCAAGTGCCTTTGCATCAACAGCCTTGCCCTGAAGTGTTGCCACATCGCTCATATTAAGAAGCAGAAAACAGGGAACGTTAATTCCCGCATAATCCGCCAGCATATAAAGACTACGGTTAAGCTGGGAGCTGTCGGCTAAAATACATACAACATCAGCCTTACCCGATGCAATATAATCTCTTGTGATCATCTCTTCGTCCGAGTTTGCCGAAAGGCTGTAAGTACCGGGCAAATCGGCTACAATATATTTTTTATCTTCGTACTTGAATGTTCCCTCTTTTTTCTCAACTGTTTTGCCGGGCCAGTTACCCACATGCTGATGCATTCCCGTCAAAGCATTAAAAAGTGTTGACTTGCCGGAGTTCGGCTGGCCAAGCAGCGCTATTACAAATTCATTATCTGAAGTCATCAGGCTCTTACCTCCATTTCTATATTTGAACAGTCTTTTCTGTTGAGTGCAATCATTGTGTCTCTTGAATACACAAGAATAGGTCTGTTCTTTTCATTCTTAATCATGGATACCTTGCATCCGGGGGTAAGTCCTATTGAAGTGATTCGGCTTACAAATCTGGCATCACCGCTTACCGACACGATTGTGCCTTCGGCTCCGTTTTGCATGTCATTGAGTTTGCTCATTTCATCCTCCTAAAAAAATCTATATGGAATTAATTTTCATTGAAAGCATGGTAAATCCTGCGTCAGATACTATCTTTGCCGCTGTTTTTTCATCTATCTCGGTTTTTGACAAAAGCGACACTTCTTTCTTTTCAAGGTTGGCCTTTGCCCACATGTAATCGTTTGTATTAAACTTATTTTCAATTTTTCTGACGCATCCGCTGCAATGCATTCCGTCTACACTTAACAGGTATCTGAACGGATAATTCTTTTTATTTTTGTCTTTAACTCTCACTTTAGGAGGCAATGCATCTTTTTCACCGCAGCAGCTCGATCCGTATTTGATTCTTTTTAATACACCAAAGAATGCAAATCCTATAACTACTGCAAGTATTGCCGTAACAATTATTGTTCCGCCCATTTTCTTTCTCCTTGTGGTTAGTTTTTGCTAACTTATTTCACGTTTAATTGGCGGTTAAGTTAGTCCGCCTTAACCGCCAATCATTTTATAACACACTATTTTCAATAGTTCAATAAGAAATTTTAAAAAGAATCAACTTTCCCAAGTTTTTCAATAAAAACAGGTTATTCCAATACAAATGTCCCCGTACAAGCATTTTCAATCAGTTCGGTATCATGAGTTACTATAATTACTGTCTTTCCCTGTTCTTTCAGCTCTTTTAAAATATCCGATACCTGAAGCATATGGAAATAATCCAATCCGCTCGTCGGTTCATCGAACAGAATTATATCCCTGCCCGATGCAATTGCAGACGCTACAGCCACTCTCTGCTTCTGTCCTCCGGATAAAGACAAAGGATGACGATCGGCAAATTCTTTTAGATTCAGGGAATCAAGTATTTTTAATGCTTCGTCTTTATCTTCCTTATCCTGCGATATCAGAACCTCTTCCAGAACACTGTCTGTAAAAAGCTGATGATTGACATCCTGCATGACCATATATATGCTCTGACGTCTTTTTCTGTTATTCAGATTTTCACCGTCTTTATTAAGTTTCGCCCTGCATCTTCTCTCCATTCCGCAAAGGCATCTTAAAAACGTGGATTTACCCGCCCCGTTCTCTCCGACTATAGCTATAATCTCGCCCTTCGGAATTTTCATCTCGGGTATATCAAATACCGGCTTTTCTCCTCTGTAGGAAAACTTCATATTTTTTAACACATAATATTCCCTGCTTTTTACATCGTCATTTGATTCATTCTGTGTATTGCAATTATCATCGATTTGTTTGTTGATTATTACGGTTTCACTATTATCCTGCAGTTTCGTCGGGTCCTTCGCATCATCGGCTCTGAGTCCCAAATCATGTAATTCTTCTTTTGAAAGATTTCTTATTTCCTCGGCCGTAAACTCTTTTTTTATACTTCCTTTTTCCATCAAAAGAGCTCTGGTAATATAAGGGAAAAGATAAGATATCCTGTGTTCCGCAATAAGAATGGTCTTTCCTTCTTCCTTCCATGCTTCAATCATTTTTTGAAGTTCGCATATTCCTTTATAGTCAAGATTGGCCGAGGGCTCATCAAGTATTATTATTTCTATCGGTTCTACCGCAATACTCGCACAAGCAATCTTTTGCTTTTCACCACCTGAAAGTTTGAAAATGCTCCTGTCCATTAAAGCGGACATATCATGTTTATTGACCACACGATTGATGCTTTCTTCTATATTCTCGGGAGACATATTGAAATTCTCGCATCCGAATGCAAGCTCGCTTGTCGTATCAACATTAAAAAACTGGCTTCTCGGGTTTTGAAATACCGTACCGACCTTCTTTGATAACTGACGAAGTGTGCTCTTTGATACATCAATATCATTGACTGTTATTTGGCCCTTTAATTCACCTTCGTAAAAATGAGGAATCAGTCCGTTGACACATCTGACAAGCGTCGACTTGCCGCAGCCCGAAGGACCGCAGACTAGCACAACCTCGCCCTCAGCAACTTTTAAATTTATGTTTGAAAGACTCTCCTCGCCCTTTTTATAAGAAAAGCAAACATTATCAAAAACAATCATACAAAAAACCTTCCGATTCCCCACCATATAAAGCAGGCAAAGCAAAAAATAATTATGAACCAATCGAATAATCCGAATTTAATCTTCCAGATACAGCTTCTTTTTTTGCCCACATCCAGCCCTCTTGTCATTGCTGCCGCAGACAATTCTTCTCCTATCAGCGAACAGGAAGCAATAAGCGGTACCATACGGTATTCAATCGCCTCTCCCGCTTTTTTTGCTCCCATCTCAATTCCTCTCATTCTCATGGCATCCGTAATTGATTTGTATTCTTCCGCCACAGTTGGGAAAAATCTGAAAATAACGCTTATGGGTATCGTTAGTTTGTCCGTAACATGCATTTTGTTCATGGCAGTTAAGAATTCCGACACTTTGGTTGTCATTACAATATATCTTGCAAGAATGACTGTCGGTAAAATCTTCGTAAGTATAAAAAGCATTAAAGCAAAAACAGATTCAATCATTGTAAGATCGTGTTGAAGTGCTCTTTGCGCAAAGAAACTGCCGATGTATATCGCAATTGATATCAGTCCCGCTTTCCATTCTTTTTCAACAAACAAAAGAACAACCGGCAAAAATACAAGTATCCAATAAAAAACACTCATCCATTTTTCCCCTGCCGTTCCGATTACAAATATCGAACTTGTAAAAAGTAACAGCAATTTGGTTCGCGGATCAAGCAGGGAGTGTATGTCTCTGTTTAATTTGTATTCCATGATTATGCAATGCCCGCTTTTTCAAAATGTTTCTTAAGTACTTTGGTTCCGATAAAACCTCCGATGATTCCGCATGCGATATCGACTGCCAAAAGAACCGGGCACATCCAGGGAGGAAGCATGCGTGTAACCGCATCAATATAATCCTGTCCGAATTTCTGTCTTGTCGCAAAATATGCATCCGCATTAAAGAAAATACCAAAGTAATTTGCCCAACAGTAAATTCCCGATATGGCATACGCAAGAATTCCTCGCCATTTGCTCTGATAATTGCCTGATCTGTATATTAATTCAGCAATAATTCCCGATACCGTTCCTACCGCCAATGCATAAAAACTCATACCGGTTACCCACATAAGAATTCCCATGAGTACATTCAATATAAGTATCATTCCGAATTTTTTTACTTTAGTTAAAAAGAGCATGTACGGAATGCCTGTCAGAAGCGGTACAAATACCACAAGCAAAACCATCATAATCGGGATAACACCTGTCATTGCCACTGCGCAGCAAATAACTGCGCATATGGCTGTATATATACCTACATTTATCAAATCTTTTGCATTAAGTCTGTTACTTTTTTCCATCTGTAATATCCTCCGTTTATTTTATTTATACATTTTTTTATAATTTCAACTCTTCAATTACCGCTGTATATCCGGTTACATTCTCCAGTTTTGTGAAGCCGTCTGCTGCGCGGTCATACGCTTGTATATGCTGTCATATCCGCTCAACGATTCGGGTGAACCCTGTTCGGCTACCACACCGTCTTTTAAAACAACTATCTTATTTGCATTGGCTATGGTTCTCATTCTGTGTGCGATAATCATTACGGTTTTGTTTTTGATAAGTCTTGACAGTGCTTCCTGAATAGCCGTTTCGTTTTCGGCATCAAGAGAAGCAGTAGCTTCATCAAGAAGAATTATCGGTGCATCCTTAAGGAAAGCTCTCGCGATGGAAATTCTTTGTCGCTCACCGCCTGATAATTCGCTTCCGTTTTCGCCGATAAACGTATTGTATTTATCAGGAAGCAGATTAACGAATTCTTCGCAATTGGCAAGTCTTGCAGCTTCCATTACTTCTTCATCCGTGGCACCGCTCTTGCCGATTCTGATATTCTCCATAACCGAATTGTTAAAAAGAGTAACATCCTGAAATACAATCGAATATTTTGAAAGCAGAGTTTCCGGATCTATCTCGGATATGTCCGTACCGCCCAAAGTAATTGTTCCCGAATTAACATCCCAGAATCTGGCCGCAAGTCTTGATATTGTTGTCTTTCCTCCGCCGGAAGGTCCGATAAGCGCGGTAACTTCTCCTTGTTTGGCTGTAAAGCTTACATCTTTAAGAACATCCGTGTCATCGGAATATTTGAATCCCACATGGTCAAATACGATATCATATCCTTCTGTTTTAAGTTTGTCCGAACCGGTCTGAATCTCATGCGAGAGAACCTCATCAAGTCTTTCGCACTGAATGCCGGTAGCAATAATCGCAGCAAAGTTTTGAAGTGATATCTCCATGGGTGCATATAATCTTGATACAATCATAAGGAACATGAAAAATGTTAATAAATCTATATCCCCCTTGGCGAATAAGATGCCGCCCATTATGGCCGTTGTACCGATTCCAAGCTTAAGTACTATCGCTGCGGAATTGACGTATACAGCCATTTTAAGTTCCGTGAACAAAGCAAATTTTTCAACCTTTTTAATCTTGCCGTCAAGTTCTTCGAGGTAATTTGCTTCATAATTATTGGCTCTTATGTCTCGTATGGACTCAAGGCACTCCTGTATGCCGTCTGACATATCCAGTTTTACTGCCTGATTCTTTCTGACCGCTCTCTTTTCGGCACCCGAACATGTCAACACAATAATGAATGCAACGGGGATTACCCAGAAACTTGCAAGCACCATTCTCCAATCAAAGAATATGAACATGCTGATTCCGACCAGACTGACTGAAACAAGTGCTCCTATAAGTTCGGGGATCCAGTGACTCGATGCCGTCTCAATCATTGCGCAGTCACCCATGATATTGGTTGTAAGATCCGCTATGTTCTTTTTGCCGAAATATGAAAGAGGAAGTTTTCTTAACTTCTCGGCAATTGCTGTTCTTCTTACACCGCTTTCACGGTATGTTGTTAAAAATGTCGCATTGTACTGAATAAAATTCGTAACTGCTATAATTAACAAGATCAAAACGGAAGCTATCGCGTAGAAAGGAATTCTGTCTTTGCTTAATCCGTCATTTAATAAATCTTTGATTAATGTATAAAGCACGCCTGCAGGCAGCATTAATGCCATGTTTGTAATGGTAACGCAGATACATGCTTTAATCATGTCTTTGGCACCCTGTCTTGAAAGTGCGTATTTATGCTGTAATTTTTCTATCATCTTATGCACCTACCTTCCATTCAACAGACCTTGAATATTCTTCGAACATGCGCTTATACAATCCGTCTGCCTGCATAAGTTCATCATGTCTGCCCGCTTCCACACATTTGCCATCATCCATCACAAATATTCTGTCCGCATTCTTAACCGTGGATAATCTGTGTGCAATCATGATAAGAGTCTTATCTTTGGACATCTCATCAAAGGCAGCCTGAACCTTGGTTTCATTATCCGGATCGGCGAAAGCAGTCGCTTCATCCAGAATAAGGATCGGTGCGTCTTTAAGTATTGCTCTCGCGATAGTGATTCTTTGCTGTTCGCCTCCCGAAAGATAAGTTCCTTTTTCACCTATGACCGTTTGTATGCCATTAGGAAGTTTTTCAATTATATCCATGCATTGAGCCTTTTTCAGCGCTTCGATAACTTCGTCTTCACTCGCATCAGGCTTACCCATACGTACATTCTCAAGTATGGATTTTTTTATAAGTCGGCTGTCCTGAAATACGAACGATACCTGTTCCATAAGATAAGACGAAGGCAGGTCTTTTACATTAACTCCTCCTATGCTTATCTCTCCGTCCGTAACGTCAAAGAATCTTACCAGAAGTTCTGCCATGGTAGTTTTGCCGGAACCTGAGGGTCCCACAAGCGCAACATGTTCCCCCTGCTTAATGGAGAAAGAAACATTATCAAGTGCATTTCTGGTTGCATCTTTATAACGATAGGTAACATTCTTAACCTCAATACCGAAATTAAGAGGTCTCTCATTTGATTTACCCTCTTTAAGAGGTTCTATTTCCATTATCTTGTCAACTCGTTTAAGAGCATCAATCAGATTCATCTCTGCTTCGCCCGAATAAGCAATCTTGGTTAATGCAACTGTCACAAGAGGAGTAATAATAATGTAGTACATAACATTGAGGATGATTGCATTGTCCACTCCGTTTCTTGTGAATATAAATGATGCTATTACCAAAGCAGCAAATATTGCATTTATAAAAGTCATAAATCCCATCATGGGGAATCGTAACATCAGCGTGTATTCGGTCGTCCATTTTCCGAATCCGTCTATGCAGTTTTTGAATCTCTTGAACGAGTGCACGGTCTGTCCGAATGTTTTAACCACAGGCACGCCTCTGACATATTCGGTAGCCTCCGAACTCATTGTCTCAAGAGCATCCTGGTACTCTTTCATCTTTTTTTGCATATTGGGTCCCATCATAAACATCATGCATGCGAATCCCAAAACAGCAGGTACCATACATATAAGTCCAATCTTCCAATTAAATGCAAAAACAAGTATAAGAAGACCCACTGGAGTAACTGCTGCTACAGTCTTATCCGCCAGTGTATGTGCGATGTAGGTTTCCGTTGCGGCTGTGGAATCGTTGACAATTCTTCTTATTTTTCCCGTTCCGTCTTCATCAAATATTCCGAGAGGCAGAGTCATAATTCTTCTCATAAGTGAACTTCTCATATTAGCCTGAACTCTGAATGCTGATATATGTGTGCAAAGAAGAGCCGCAATATATACAAGCAGCGCACCGATTATCAATGCTACCGCAAGTATTGCATATGTGGTGATAAGCCCCGGATTATCCCCGTTAACGGCAACTCTTATTATCTTCCACATCAGATAATACGGAAGTAAGGTCATAACAGCGCTTACGGCAGCAAGAAATCTGCCAAGCGTTATCAAATGCTTATGTTCTCCCGCATATTGTCTGATCAATTTCATATGATCATATTTTTGTGTTTTTCCCAATTCTGTTTCCTCCTTAGATTTCCTATAGCAAATTATTTCAATGTATTTATGTTTTCATGTAAGCCTCCGGTTTTAATTAATTAGTATTTGTATTTAAATGCGTTAGTTATCGCTAACCCGAATTTGATAGCTAACGACATTAAAAAAGAGCCTTGCGGCTCTTTTATTTTATTCCCATGATTCTAAACCACCCAGGCATGAAAAATTCCTGTACGGTGTTTAAGTATCTGTCGATTTTCTCTTCGGAAACGCCATGTATGATAGGCTCAAAGCACGCAGTAAGATACGCGGACAGAAGCATATGCAGTTCATCTTCGTCCACGTCAATTACCTTATAGCCCTTCTTTTTCATATATTCTATGGCTTCAAGAAATTCTTTTTGATTATCTCTGGCGTAATCATGAATGAAATTCTCATATTTGGTTCCTGCGGAACAGGTCATAAGAAGTGTAAATTCATCCCTTTGGGGAATAATGATATCCCTTACAAGATCGATGAATGATTCGTTGAATAAGTCATTTTTCTTAGCATTGTCATCTAAAAGATCATATTTCTTTTCCGTGTGTAGGCGTGTCCAATTTTTGATATCTTCAACCAAAGGATCAACCAAAGCAGAAAACATGGCTTCTTTATCGGCATAATGTCTGTATAAACCCGCGGAGGTCATGCCTGCACGAGCGCCGATACTTCTGATGGAAGCAGCCTCATACCCTTTTTCAAGGAACTCCTCCATCATTGCTTTATTCACTCTTATATGACTTAATGACTTATCTCTTGGCATATTTAACACCTAAAATAAAAAAGTAATCTTTGATGGTTATCATTGTTCGCTATCAAAGATTACTATAATTTATATTTTTATTTTTGTCAATCCTCTTGTTTAAGGCTGATTGTCATATCAACTTTCTCAAGTTTTCTTTTTGCAAAGAAAAGCGAAATCAGATATGCCGCCAAAACTATAAAAAAGTAAAGAATAAGAGTCGTTGGTTTAACTACAACTTCAATCCAGATGCCATTGTTTTGTATAGACCCGTCCATCATAAGTTTAGTCATATACCACGTGATAGGAACAGAGATAATATAACATACCGGCAACAAAAAATGATTGACACGAAGAACGATTTCCCTTATCTCATAGTCTCTGTATCCTAACACTTTAAGCATAGATATGTTTCGATTGTTTTCATCTATAATCATATTGGAAAGAAGATTAACCATAAGAACGCATACGGTGATTCCTACTGCAAGAAGTATCGTATATACGACCTTTGTTACGGAAAGGATTTGTGCAAAAGACTCCTGATATGCTTCATAATCCGCAATCTTGTATATATCTTCTTCAGGCACATCAACGGGAACTTCACTTAGAATATTATTATATTCATCCGCTTCAACCCCTACCATTCGCGCTGCATTTTCCTTACTTGTCACAAGAAGTCTTAACCCATTGTTATCAATGATATCGCGAACAATAACGGTATTTCCCTCTCCCGTTATTCTGTTAACAAAAGTGAATGAATCTCCCGGTTTAATATCGTAGCAATGCGCAGCCGCGCTGGTCATATAATACTCGCCATAAATAAAATCATCACCTGATAATAAATTTCTTTTAAGTGTAGTATTATCTTCATCGATACCGATAAGATTGAATCCCTGTGAGCTGTCCTGCACTTCAAACATCACGTCTATAATTGTCTGCCCATTTTTTACTTCGCCTTTATGAAAAGATTTAAGCCCTGTTTCATATTTGGTGCTTCCCATCATATCCGGAAGTACTTTCTTTAATACATTGTTTTGTGAATCCTGACACATACCTCCGAGAAGAATTATCACGCACGATACAGTCATTCCTGCAATGAATACAATCGTTCTTATCGGATTACCCAAAAGAACGCGAATCATATAGAGTGTACGAAACCTAATCTTATCATTGTTTCTAAATATATGCCTTGCTTTCTTGGGCGAATTATCTTTTTTCATTAGTACAACAGCATCTTTTCTGAGAAGCAGCATCGTTATCGCCAAAGAAGACATTGTATTAAGCACTATCGGAATCGCAACAGCTATCAGAAAATACACCGCATTATATTCGACATCATACGAAAACGAATCTATGTCATTAAAGAAAAATGCCGAAAATGCCTTTGAAAAAGGTACGCTTCCAACAACTCCTATAATACCTCCCGCTAAAGTAGGCAAAACAGTATAACATACATAATGAAGCGAGAGTTCCCACTGCCTGTAACCAAGCGCCTTTAATGTGCCGATGTTTCGCGCTTCATTTGCAATGATTCGTGACATCATAAATGTTACTATAACTATCGTCATGAAAAACAGTATTATACTGTAGGATGCAAATTCTTCTCTAAGAAGCGGAACTTCATCCCTTATAAGAGTTATTCTCGAGTTAGCATCGGCATTAAAATATTCCGTTGGTCTGTATTCTTTGAATAATTCCTCTCTAAAAGCGTTTATCCTTGAATCGTCATTATAAATTACACTTACATATGTAGGTACCACCTCTGCATCGTTTCCAAAAGCATCAATATATGTCTCATAGTTTACGATTGCCGTCGTGAAATGATTGTAATCGGCAATATTTTCGGTGAAATCCTTAATCGTGTTGAGATAATCCGGACGAAGTGCATAGCCTGCAAGAATACACTCTGTATTCCCTATGGTCATAACATCTCCGATAGAAAGAGAATGAGCCTCAGCATACTTCTTGCAAATATATATTTCCTTGTATCCGGGGTGGGTAACCTTTACCTCACTGTGAATACCATCCGAATCCTCAAATACCCAAGTCAGATTGATATAGTTGTTATCCGCAAATACTCTTATCGTGTCTTCTTGGTCCGTAATATCCGTGGCATACTGTGCTTCCAATACCAGATTATATTCATCTTCATAAAGCTTAATATCCTCCTCGGATATTTTACGATTAGGCACAAACTCAGCTTCCTCAACATTCAGATTATTGAAAACAGCTTCCGAGCGATATCCAATCGTATCCGCTGTAGTAAGAGCACCAACCAGCATCATAACGGAAATGCCTATTAAGAATGCTGTCACAAGATGGAAAGAAAATTTCTTTTTGAACGATCTTAAAACCTTTTTGTTGAGAATCATAAGCCAATATCCTCCACGGATAATTTTGCCTTCGAAACATTTTCAATTATTCTTCCGTCTTTAATACGTATTAATCGGTCAGACATACCCGCAATTCGTTCATCATGCGTAATCATAATGATAGTAGTATGAAAACGATCATTTATTTTCTCCAACATTTTTAAGACATCTTTGGAAGAGGAAGAATCAAGTGCGCCCGTTAATTCATCACAAAGAACCAGCGACGGGTTCTTAATAAGCGCCCTTGCTATTGAACATCTTTGCTGCTGACCGCCCGAGAGTTCCGACGGAAAATGATTTTTGTGGGAATTAAGTCCAAGAATATCCAATAATTCATTTTCATCAAGAGGTTCTTTCGCAATATCTTTTACAACCCGAACATTCTCTATTACGTTCAATTCGGAAATCAGATTATATGCCTGAAATACCATTCCTACTTTACTTCTTCGATATTCCGTCATCTGTTTTCTGTTATAGGATGTTATTTCTTTGCCATCTACGACAATTGTTCCCGAATCTACATGATCGAGTCCTCCAATCATATTAAGGAGTGTACTTTTGCCCGATCCTGACGGTCCTAAAATAACGCACACATCGCCTTTCTCTATGTCAACGCTTACGTTATCAAGTGCCCTTACTTCAGATTCCCCTGATCCGTATATTTTGTTAATGTTTTTTATACTTATATGACTCATTTTTTTATCCTTTTCTTTTTTCAATCAAAATCATCTTAACCGACAGAAATACACTTCTGTTAGTTTCGGCTAATTTTTTAGTATATTATAAAAGGCAACTATTTTTTAGGAAAGAATCCAACCGTTTATTGCCATACTCATTCGCTTATCTATATCGATACGTGCTTCTTTGCATTCTTTTTTATACTCTCTTCCCGCTTTAAATAATCCGACGAACAGACTTCCGCCAACAGGCATCATCTGCTTAAGTAAGCTTTCAGGAAATACAAAGTGTGTAGCATGTTCATAAATCATACTTTCAACTTCACATTCATTAGGAATTCTCGATAATCTCTCTTCCATTCGCCTTATGTATTTCGCCGTATCCCAAAGAACATCATCCTCCGCACCTATAAGTAACAATTTTCCTTTGATACGTTCAACTTTTATAAACTCTTCTTCTCTTATCGGATGTGCTTTTTCGGAATCATCGAATACACCTCTGGATACAAGCATGTCTTTACTTGCCTTCGCATCCGCTTTCATCTTCTGATAATATTCAGGATGTCGATATGCAAAAGGTAAATAAGGCAATGGCTCTCCCTGCCAGGATGCTGTGGATTCTCCTTCGCCCGGCCACTCATTCATTCCGTCACGTTTTCCCTGATAAAAACCTTCCATGACAAAATCACTTGGCGTCATCGCAATGGTAAGCGTTATCTCGGGATAATAAGATGCCGCGATAAGAGCAAACATACCTGTTGTAGATGCACCTGCAATACCAAATTTTGTATTGCCTTTACTCTTTAGATATTCAATAGCATAACCGATTCTTTCAACAGGAAGGTTGTGATGACTGTAATCCTTATGCGCAGGTGAAAGTGTCATTACATTCACACCGAACTTCTTATGCAACCACCTTACTCCCGATTTGGCAACATGATCTTCGCAATCATCGCCAAGCATCGCAATAATCGCATTATGAGATTCCTTATTCGGACAAGGCCAGTAACAGCCGTAGAATCCTTTCTCTGTCTCTTTTATTTTTTTCATAACGATCACTTTCCTTTCTCAAAAATCAGATCAAGAATACCGTCAATGATAGTATCTATAGTCTTTTCATATACACTCTCATGAAGTTCTTCCTTTGCTTCAGCTGTAAGAACCAAAATCTTGGACATGTTAGCCAAAAGAAGAAAATCCACATCATGTCTTACTCCTTCCAGAAACCCTAAAAGATTTACCACAATTGAACTTTCTTTTTTTTCATCAGGATCAAAATCAGAAGTTTTATGAATAAGATTCGATTCGTCTTCAAGAGTCATATGTGCGTAAATACTCATGTCTTTATCAACCAGGTGACGAAAATACACTCTTGCGTCTTCTCTTCCAAGTTTTCTCTTTCCCGAAAGAACATCCTCTCCTATAAGTTTTGGAAGCATCTTCTCTCGGTGATACTTAATAAGATCAGCCAGATATTCTTCTTTATTTTTCCAAAAATGATAGAATGTGCCTTTAGCTATACCTGCTGCCTCGGTAATCTTTGTAATCGTTGTATGTGTTACACCAAATTCTTTTATCAAAGGGAATCCCGCTTCAAGCATTACCAGCCTTAATTCATCCCTCTGTTCACTTGTAAATACTCTGTCCGGCATATACATTTCCTTTCTTGTGACCGTTTTTATATTTTGGTCATATAGTATGTTAGCACCCACTAACCGTTTTGTCAACAATCAAAAAAAGATGTCAAGAAATTAATTTCTTGACATCTCATTAGGATTCCTGTTTGA
>Ga0247609_10003007_pt1 | contig 17342 bp, 18 predicted proteins | sample 172DNAGHGlowgp2_FD_193487 | JGI IMG/M metagenome (GOLD analysis project Ga0247609, IMG submission 193487) | Sheep rumen microbial communities from Palmerston North, Manawatu-Wanganui, New Zealand - 1728 DNA GHGlow gp2 | ecosystem: Host-associated > Mammals > Digestive system > Stomach > Rumen ...
AGGAAGTGGCCGAAGCGCTGATCGTCAGCCGCCAGGCCGTCCACACCCACCTGAAGCAGTCTGTGGAGAAAATAAGAAAGTATTTCAATTCAAACTCAAAAGCAATATGATGACCGAAGAAAAGCGTATAGAGTGGCTTCTGGAATTACAGGAACACCCCGAGCAACTGACTGACGAGCAGTTGCAGCAGATACTCGCCGATGACGAGATGCGTCAACTCGTGCAGCAACTTGGATTTGCCAAGCGTGCCTTCAAGCACGACGCGCTTAAAAACGACACCCCAGATGTGGAGGGCGAATGGGAGAAGTTTGCAGCCAGCCATTCAGAAGAGTTGGAAATCCTCGACGAAGGAGAATATAAGCCCCGTCTTCGCGCTTACCTCGCACCTCGCAAGATTGCTGCATCTTTTATCGGTGTACTTTTAGCTTCGGGCATTGCCTTTGCCGCCATCCAAGTTGTGCACAACATAAGCACGCCCAAACCGCAACAGCCCACAACAGAGCAAACGACCGACATCAATCCGGTCGCTCCCCTGCCAGCAGATACGGTTCAGACCGACACAATTCCCGTTGAGCCATACATTTTCAACAATGTGCCGCTTGACTCCATGCTCACAACCATTGCAGTAGCCCACAATATGCAGGTGGAGTTTGAGAATGAATCGGCTCGTGAGCTCCGTTTCCATTTCGTTTGGAAGCGTGAAGACAGCCTCTCGCGTGTAGTAGAAAAGTTGAACACCTTCGAGGCCGTGAACATCGTCGAGGAGGACAAAACGCTGGTAGTAAGATGAGACACGCATTATATACTTTTGTGCTCATGGCCTGCATCCTCTGCATGCCCCTTGATACGTTTGCCCAGCGCATTAGCCATACCTATAATAATGTGTCGCTCAGCGAGGCCCTGCTCCAGTTGAACAACGAGCAGAAGGAATACGTCGTCAACTTTCTCTACAACGAACTGGAGGACTTTCGCATCACGGTCTCCATCAAGAATAAGAAGCTGCCCGATGCCATCCAGCAGATGATAGGCTTCTATCCAGTTCGCATGACCGTGAAGCCCGATGACCACGAAATCTACGTGGAGTGTACCCACAAGACCGACCGCCACCTGATGGGAACCGTCATTGATGAGCAAGGACAGCCTGTGGCATACGCCAACATTGCCATCCTCAATCCTGCCGACTCCACGCTGCTTAGCGGTGGTGTCAGCAACGAAAGCGGTTACTTTGCTATTCCCTACGAACAGCCCACCGTGATCGCCCGTATCTCCTACGTCGGTTACAAGACCGTCTACAGACTCTGCGACAAGGCCGAGGTGGGGACAATTCGGATGCAGCCAGATAACTATACATTAAAAGGAGTTACCGTTAAAGGTCATAGGCTGCTATATACTTCAACAGACAGGGGCCTGCAGGTCTCGATTCAAGGCACTCCTTTGGAGCAATTCGGTTCTGCCAACGAAATGCTCACCCATCTGCCCTTGATGATGAGCAACGGCGAGATAGCAGGTCATGGAAAGCCCGAAATCTACATCAACAACAAGAAAGTGAGAGGAGAGGACGAATTAGAGCGTCTGCGAGCAGATGAGGTCAAGTCGGTAGAGATTATCACACAGCCAGGAACTGAATATGACGCCGCTGTCTCGTCGGTAATCCGCATCAAGACTGTCCGTCGCACAGGCGAAGGCTGGAGCGGCAACTTCTCTGGTGCTTACCGACAAGGGCACGAACATTATGAGAGTGCCAATGCTGCCCTGAACTATCGCCTACGGAACGGTATGGACTTCTTCGTTCGAGGTTACCTGACAGACAACAACACACAGACGGTAAAAACAACAGACGAACAATTGCAGGCATCGTCCATTTGGAACCATCGAAAAGAAGAGGAATACAAGTATCACATGAAATACTATTTTGCCGACCTCGGATGGAACTGGGAAATCAACGACCACCATTCCATTGGCTTTACCTATACGGCCAACAACTATATCGGCGACCGAAAGTATATCTGCGCCAATGACATGCAAACCATGCAGGACGGTATGATGGTGGACGAAGGGCATAGTACGGCAACGACGCTGACTAAGCCTAAGTTAAAGCATAGTATCAATGCCTATTATATCGGAGAAATCGGGAAGTGGAATGTGGATTTCAGTGCAGACTATTACAATGCCCATTCCCAAAACGAGATGAGCGGAGGCACAGAGGGCGAGACACCCGTTAGCAGCAGTACGGCCACGAAGAACCAACTGATTGCCGAGAAACTGGTCATCACAGCCCCTGTTCCCATTGGCAAGCTAACCTTTGGAGAGGAGGCATCCACCGTTGACCGCACCAGCGACTTCACCCAAAGCGGCTTCTCTGCCGACAACCACATCCGACAGCAAACTGCTATCTGGAGCGTTTTTGCCAATTACTCGCTGAAAGTGGGGAGCCTCTCCGTCAATGCAGGGCTGCGCTGGCAGAATGAGCACAACCGTTACGAACTTGACGGTGTGCGCAACGACGAGATGAGTCCTAACTACCACGTGTTGATACCCCGGTTGTCCATCAGTTATCAGCACTCACCTTGGACCCATTCGCTCTCCTACCAGTGTACACGAAACAACCCGCCATATTCCATCCTGTCATCGGCAGTCACCTATACCAGTAAGTATGAATACAATAGTGGCAACCCTTTCCTTCAGCCCCAAACCAACCATCGTGTTGCGTGGAAATCGCAGTGGAAGTGGATATACGCCGAAGCCATTTACGGGTATCAGGAAAATGTATATCACTCTATACGTTCTACCTACGACGATGTCGACCATCCTGGTGTGATTCTAACCGACTTCCGCACCGTTCCAAAGACACAGTACTACATGATAGTCCTCAACGCCACACCCAAAATCGGCATCTGGCAGATGAACTATTCAGTAGAGTTCGCTGTGCAAGACCATGATTACGGGGAGTTGGGCATCGCCCACAACTGGCACGGACTGATGACTGACTTCACGTTCGACAACACTTTTACCCTGCCTCACGCATGGATGCTGAATGTAACGGGAAGCATCACGCCCTATCAGAAGTCAGCCTATTGGATAAACAAGACAACTGGAAGTCTCGACCTCCGCCTTAGCAAACAATTCCTGCGGGACAAAAGCCTCAATGTAGCCCTCGTCGCCAGTGACATCTTGCGCACTAAATACGATGAAGGAACGGCATATGGCGGTATAGGGTACAGAAATATCTTTCGTCTTTATCGCGATGCCCGTCGAATCGGGTTCAATGTATCTTGGCGGTTCAATGCCACGAAGAGCAGATATAAGGGTAGCCACGCCGGACAAAGCGAGCGCAACCGACTATAATCACTCTCGTTTCGATAGGCAGCCGTCGGCCTCCGTGCCGACGCTGCCCCCATTTAAGTCAAACGTATGCAGGGGGAGTTGTCATTTGGGGATGCTCCCCCTGCTTGTATCTCCTCAACAAGGAATTATCTTCCTCACCTCGAAACCCCTTGCCGGATCTTCTGTATTCGTCCATCGTATCTGCCATCGGCAATGTCGTGGACTTCATGGTCGGCACGTCTGAGTTCATTGGCATTGAACCTGCCCAAAGTGCCTGCCAGCCATACAAACCAGTCCGCCACCTGCTTCAAGGTGGCACTGGCAAGGTCGGAAAACATCTTCAGGTATTGCTTGATGGCGTATGACTCGTTGTCCCAGAAAATATCGCCGTGTTTGCCGCCACGACCTCCGAAACCAGAATAGGCGTAGTCCTGAATGGCTTTGATGCAAAACTGCAAGCCCTCGTCAATGCGGTAGATATAGGCAGACATGGCAAAGAACATCGGGTCTTGCCAGTTGCCACGCTCCTTGATAGTGTAGAAGTCCCGCAGCTTCTCGTCGGCTTTCGCTGACAGTCCCGCAACTTCCTGTTTCTTGGCATCAATGGCATCATCAAGTGCCTGGGAGCAGTTTGTCTTGTTCCTGATGTCAAGGTCGAGGCGATTGCTGCGCTCAACCTTCGTGCGGTTGGCACTTGTCAGATAGTCGTGTTCCTTCCACAAATCTGCCACTTCCGTTTTCGCCGCCTCGACCTCAGCATCCGCTTCTTCCTTCTCGGCGATGGCTTTCTTTGCCTCTTCCTGTAGCTGCTTCTTCTTGTTCTCCTGCTTCTGGATGATGAAGTCGTTCCGTTCCAGATGGTCAATTCCTGTCTCAGACTTCTTCTGCCCTCGCTGCATGTCCAATGTCTCAGCTACCAAATCTTGGATGGCAGACATGTCCTCGGCATTTAGCTTGAAGGACTTGCCCGTATTATGGTCCATCCAGTCCCAGATGATATGAGCATGGTAGTTCGGTTCCCACGATGCAGGGTCTTCGGTGTTCTCATAATGCCCTTCGTCCTTATGGATGTGTATCTGTAAGGCTCTGATGCCCCACCTCTCATGCACTCTTTCGACATAGCGCAAAAGGTCTTCCATCGTCGTGTCGGGCTTGATGTTCACCACACCTTCACGGATAGGGCTGCACCCCTGACGGACACGCTGCTTGCCTTTCTTGTCCGTAAACTTCACGTCTTTCTCCTGCATCGCCCTGCCAGTCTTCTGCTTCACCATGACACGGATGTCTTCATAGTGCTGCTGAAGACTGACACCCACCATGTCAGGTGCGACATACACTTCATTCTGATGAGCCAGGTCTTTGCGGATGTAAAGCATGGCAGGATTGAGGGATGCGATGTAGTCTGCGTCCCTCCTGTTGTGCCGCTCACTCTGGGCGATGTTGCAGGGCTTGATGTGCTCGGATGCTTTTGCTGTTGTTGCCATAATTCTGTTTCAGCGGTTTTCTGTATAATTGGTTATCAGGGTATCGGGGCGGAGCCTTGATTGGAGGGTGCAGGGAGAGAGTCACTTCCTGCTCAGGGGTCTTGGGGGCAGATGCCACTGAGCGGAGTTTGCAAAGAGAGGGACACTCTTTGCTCCGGGTTCTCAGGGGTGAAACTCATGAGCGAGGTTTCGGGGCAGCGTCCTGAACGGGTCAAGGGCAGCGCCTTGTGGGTTCTTAGGGCAAAGCCATGAGTCCCTCGGAAGAGCCCACAACTACGAAAGCGGAGCGTGTAGTTATAGTGGGCTATAACAAGGCAAGCCTTTTTCTCCCCGCGCAACGTTCCGAACTGCCACGCTGTGCTCATGTCTCTATTCCTTTCCCTTCTGTCGATACCTCTGAGAGCAAGCTCTCATCTTGATGGCGAAAAGGTTGCTGGGGTACACTGTCGGCTGTAGGTTGTTTGTCCTCTTCACGCATATTATCAGACTGGAGATTGCTGCTTGTTGGATAATGGCGCTTGTCAGCAACACTTTCGCTTGATGACTGACAGACAGGACTCACGCGCTTGCGTGTATTATCATTAGATGGTAGGGAAAGAGAAGGAGTAAGGCTATGCTCCTTCTTGACTTCTGCCAGAGATTCGGACGACATGACCTTAGTCACGTTGCCTGTATCGGCAGAAGATGTCCCACCTGAATCTGTTGGTGTCGGCTTACAGACTTCAACTGTTTCAGCACCGCTTTTAGGTGGGACATGTTTAGTCGGTCTTGTTGGCTTCTCTATGGGCTTGACCATAGGGTTGCTGACAAAGTAAGGATTCTTGATTGTCCGCTGATCCGTGAACCAGACGGACAGACACAACAACGTGTGGATGGTCGTGCGGTTTGACGGTTCAGAACGGAGAATGCCCATCTGATTAAACTCCCTGATGATTCGGGTGGCGGTCTTTCGGTTGCAACCCCACATCAGGGAAAGCTCGACCTTGGAGGCCATGAACTGTCCTGGCTGTAGGACAGCTGAGAAATGGGTCTTAGTCATGGTTGTCTGTTCCATGAGGGTTAGGCGGATGAAGGTCTTGAAACACTTCATACGGTTGATGTCCTGGCATTCATCCGACAGGTAATCATACTGTGCTTCATTCAGAAGCGTACTGTATCTGATATTGGCGTATCGCATAATGACAAGTGGTTTTAATGAGGAAGTGGGACTGTCATGTCCCACCTCCGAAAGTAAGAATCATTGTTGCTGGACGGCAGCTGGCTTGTGCCGTTTCTTCTCACGCATTTGCTCCAGATGGGCATCGAACTCTGCCTGTTCCTGCTCGGAGAGTGTATAAGGCTTGTCGTATGCCCCTCCGCTCTGGATCCACTCAATGAGTTCCTTCTTGAAGAAGTAGAGCTTGTTGCCACGCTTGCGGTATGGTATGCGTCGCTCAGAGGTGAGGGAATACATCGTGGAGCGTTTCTTGCCAATGAACTGACAGGCTTCGTCCATCGTCATCATCTGGTCATCGTTGGTATTCTCGGATGCTTCTGCGGCATCCTTCTTCTCGTCAAGGCGGCTAATCACATAGTCCACCTTGGTCAGGAGTTCGCCGACTGCCTTGGGCAGCTGGTCGAACGAGAGATTACTTTCATTTTGTTCCATGTGAGTTTTTAAAATTTTGTTTAAACGTCAAGAATATCAATGAGCAAGTGTTTCTTTGTTCAGTACTTCTCCAGAAGTGGCAGTTTCCTTGGCATCATCCTTCAAAGAAATGCGCTCGGATGCGTCACGTTTCAGTTCGTTGACAACCTCTGCATACACCTGTGTTGTGGCAAGGTTGCTGTGGGTAAGCAGCTTGCTCACGGTGTAGATGTCCGTGCCTCCTGCCAGTTGCAAGGTGGCGAATGTATGACGAAAGCAGTGAAAAGTGATGTGCTTGGTGATGCCAGCAGCCTTTATCCAGTCTTTGAGGTGAGCGGCAACTAGGTTTGGTGTCAGTTTCTTGAATACCTGACCCTCGCCACGCTCGCCGCACAGGGCAAGTGCTTCTTCACTGATGGGCAGGATGGCATCGGTCTTTGTCTTCTTGGTGGTGATGTCGAGCACCCAGCCGCCATCGCCCGACTTCTTGATGTTCTCCCACTGGAGCAGGATGCAGTCAGACAGGCGCAGTCCAGTCAGGCAAGAGAACAGTCCGGCACGACGCAGCACGTCACTCTTGCACTCAGCCTTGGACAGCACAACAAGTTCCTCTTTGTTCAAGTACTGTCGTTTGTTGCCGTGTCCCTTTGCCTTGACAAGTTTCTTGGCTATGTTCTCCTTGATATGTCCGTCATCGTATGCCATGCGAAGGGCGGCTTTCAGCTTTACGAGGTGGTTATTGGCGGTGGTGGGCATCATCGGCTTGCCGTTATGATAGCACTCTGCCGACAAAAGATAATCAACAAACTTCTGGCAATACGCTACATCGAGGTCGCAGAAGCGGCACTCGCCACCCGAATATTTGACGAAGTGCTTGTAGGCAGCCTCCCAGTTTGCCTTGTTGGTTGTCTTATTCATACACTGCTTGAAGTAGTCAAGAAAACTCTCCTGGCCTTTGGAGCGGTCGAGGAAACCGAACTCCTCGTTGATGATGGACTCCGTGCGGCGGCACTTGATAAGCTCTGCCTTCTGCATGATACTTCGGTTGTACTCCTGCTGAAACTTCTCATTAGGAGTGGTATAGATGTATAAGCCCAGATACTCACGTCGTGACAGACGGCCAGTTTTCGGGTTGCGGATAGGTGGGTAGAAATCGAGATAAAGAGATGTCTGCCCGTTCTTGATGGGTCGCTTCCGCACTGTGACCTTGGTACATAAGTTCGTCATGTCTGCTATTTTTATATTGTATTATATTCGTCTATTTTTGGTTGTCCTGCGCTACCCTTCATGGGCGGTCTGGACTTCAAGCGATTGCAAAGGTACGCCCTTTGTTTGGGTCGAGCCTAAAATGTTGGCTCTCAATGCGTCAGATTTAACCAGACTTTGCATTTGAGTATGAAATTGCAGCGATAATCATACTATAAACGGGGTTGACAGTAGTGCTACATTCATTATTGCCATTGGTTTCAAGACACTTCCAAAGGAGAGGTACACATTTTCCCGATTGGCTCTGCAAAGTTACAGGCTGCAAGGCTACAATAGAGGTACAACGGACTATAATCAGCCGTTTTGTATTTCTGATTACAGGTTTGGTTCTAACCGTTGCTGCAAATAGTACCAACATTAGTAATATCATGACCTTTTTGCCTTAGTGCTGGCACTTGTTTTCTCAGCTTTTTTGCGGGCTGCTTCCCAGTCTGCTTTCAGATAGAGGTTAGCCCTGCCGCCTTTGGCTTTCTTAATGCGGACACCATGCGTCTCTGCAAAACGGCGTACCTGTGTCTTACCCAGACCATACTTCTGCATGATGTCGAAACAGGTGTAGTATGCTTCCTGCTGTGCCTTGCCTTGTTCCTCATCGTACTTGGCAATAGCCTTCTCGACATCCTTTTTCCTGAAGGCAGTCGTTCCCCAGGCATGGACGGATGGAAGTTGGAAGCGGTTGCGTATCTCATACAGGCGACCGTACTTGATGTTGAACTTGCTCATTACCTCTGCCAACGTATAATGGGAGTCGTGGGTAACACCTTCAGGGGCTATGTCGCTGGCTGGTGTTATGCGACACTTAATTTTCTTGTTCACGTTGCCCGTTTCCGGTTTGGCGTTGGCATTCTTCTTATTCCTTTCCCTTTTATCATTATTAAAAGGAAGGGAAGAAGAAGGTGGCACGACACTACAACCTTGCCTTTCTGCAAAGTCTGTGAGTTCCTGTAGGCTGATGCGTGTCATCCGCTTGCCGAGGTTGACGGCTTTCAGTCTGCCGGAGGCAATAAGCAATCGCACCATCTTTGAACTGACAGAGATGGCGACGGAGGCATCCTTCACGGACAGAAGGATGTTGGGAATTTGTGAAGTTTGTTTCTTGCCCATATCGAGTAATTTTATCAAATTTTGCACAAATTCGGGGGATGGTCCTTGACGGAAACCAATTAAGCGGATTTAAGGGGAAATAAGGTGATTTAAGGGAATACCCTACGAACCCTCTGCTCATCCACCCGAGGTACAATGGCGGTACAAAATTACTCTAATCGGGGCAAATCTGCAATAGGCAAAGAATAAGGTTAGTTAAGCGGAGTTAATTGTAAGACAGCGTTTTACACGATTTGATTTAAGGTTTGTTTCGGTCTGTTTTGACCCAATTTAGTTGGTGAAGAAGGATTTGCCACTTCCAGAAGGACCGAGGATGAAGAAGTTGCTATTGTCGGTAATCTTGTTCTTGCCTTCCTTGCCACTGATGTCGATGGCTACGGGCACTCCCTGGCGGTCTGTATAATATACTTTGAGAGGAGTGTCCTCATGGTGCTGAACATGCTCCTTGTACATCAGACAAGTGGCGGCATCGCTCAGCGTCAGGAACCGGTCATAGTCGGGGTTCATGCCATAGCAGTTGCCCGGGAACGAGTTCACGAACAGCTCCAGCTGGTTGTAGGCTCTCTTGCTGATATGCATACCCATGCGACCAAAGGAGTTCTCCAGATGGTTGGTGCATTTCTGAATATCCTCGTCAATAGGCAAAGACACCACGATGTTGAAGTGGGCATAGACGAGCTGCTTGTTCTCTCTGGCAATCACATCCTGCACCTTCTTGATGTCCTCTACAGCAATCAGGTTGCTGGGGTTGGGCATGCTGGCGTGGCGGTTCTTCTTTTTATCGAGCAAGGAGAGCTCCCGCTTCTGGTTCGGCATGAATATCATCTGATTGTAGATGACGGTCTCGGCCAAGGGAATGTTGTCCACAAAAGACACAAGGTCAACCGGCATTGAGGTATTGTTGACCTCAATGTTGGTGTAGGGACGGATGATTCCAGGGAGGTTCATGCAGTCAACATCGACAAGGCTATAGACCTTGCAGCGCTTGTCACCCATGCAGATACATTCGTCGTCAACCATGAAGTTGGTCATCGAGACAATCCTGTCGGTGAAGTTCATGGAGAAATAGCGGTCGACATAGACTCTGGCAGTTGCCCCGTCAAGATAAGTGGAGTCAAAGCCGCTGTCCTTCAGCTGGTCTTTCACCTTGCGAATCTTCACAAGGAAATCGCGCCATTTCTTGCTGTCAAAAGAGAAAAGGCTGCTCTTCTTGTTTTCCTGCGTGATGATGAGATAGGATTGAACGTCAGTATAGCTGCGGCCTGTGAAATAGCGGAAGTAGCTTTCGCTCAGAAACTCATGGTGGTCGTTGGTCTCATCCTGAAATTGCCTTTTGATAAAGACATCCTGCTTGTGGATGGCATAGCCTTCTCCAAGGGTTTGGGCAAGGGCGGTCAGCAGATTGGTGAACTCATAATAGTTGTCAATGTTGGCAGAGTATTTCTGGACGGGGTTCTCCATTCTCAGGATGGCAGAGTATTCGCCTGTCTTGGTATAGAGCACGCCAATGCCATCCACGTCCTCCACAGAGAAGTAGATGTCCTGAAATATCTTCTTGCGCTTACCACCTGTTCCGAAAGCCTGGACAGAGATGAACATACCCAAGAGGACTGCTGCAAAAGCTATGAGTACGTACCAAATCATTGCTATTCGTCTGTTTCTTCCTCCGGGTCAGTGTACTCGTCAAGAATGTCCTCGTCGTCGGAGATAAGGTCATAGTACTCAAGCCAGTTGTCCACATAGGCATCAATGTCGAAACATCCGCCCATCGGGTGGTAGGGTAGCTCAGGTTCCTTGCCATCTTCGTATTCACCACTCACGAATGAGCAGATGTCTGCAAGTATGACTTCGCTCAGCCTTTCAAGAAGAAGTTCCTGTCCCTTCTGACTGAAATCGTCGAAGCTTCTATGCTCGTCATCATCAATGAAAAAGAAAGAGACGAAGATGGTCTCATTGTTCTTCCCATCCATGAAGTCAAGTAACACCATATCATTCTTGATGCTGATTTCCACCTTGAAGTAGTCGGGCAACTTGACGAAAACAGCGCCGTGAGGTTGTCTTTGGAATATTGTAAATTGTCTCATTTAAAGTTCGTTGGTTTCAAATAAAGATAGGCTCATCCTGTCGAGAGGGTGAGCCTACCGATTACACATGATTCAAATTGTGACACACTTGCTCATTTGTTCTAATTTGAATTTTAGGGTTCACATCTTCGTTGAGTAGGCATAGATGAACACCCCACGGTCTTCCTTCTTGGTGTGCAGTCCTTTCCTCTGCTTGAAGAAGATGAGAGCCGCGCCTGCCAAGAGGGAAACAGCAAGGACCATCAAAGCAGCCAGAAAACCCAGGATGCAGTACACAACGATGAAGCCGAGGATGGCTCCTCCAACGGCGATTGCCGCCCAGGTGATGTAGCGTCCCTGTATTCCCATGAACTCAAGCGGTTTCTGCAGGCCCTTGAACATGGGATAGCTGACGTACTGGCTGTATTTAGTCTCTTCTGTCATGTTGTTTCACCTATTTATTATACTATAGCCTTGCTGTTAGAGGCCGAAGAACAGAGGAAGAGCCTGTGCTGCTGCAACCAGGAAGATGCAAGCACCGACGACCATCATGATCTTCTTCTTGACGTCCTGCTCCTCATTGTTCATGGCGATGTAAACGCTTATTGCGCCGACAACAGCCACGACACCAGCAATAGCGTAACACAGCTTGACTACGTAGGGGATGTACTTGGCAATCTCCTCCGTTACGGTGGAGAGGGCGTTGGTTCCCGCAGTGTAGTCACCCGCTGAGCTCTGGGCAAATGCAGCTGCCGTTCCGACAAGAAGCATGAAGGCTGCCATCTTGATGCGATTGGCTTTGAAGATGTTCTTTGCGAACATTCTGATTTTCTTCATTTCGTTTCCTGAAGTTTGATTGTTTTACTGATACACTTTTCACCATTTTTCACATGATTTGTTTCTCTTCTGGCCAGTCGAGAGAGTTATTTGTTATCCTGTTCCTATATGATACTGTAACCAAAGAAAGCCGGGAACAATATGTAGGCTCCAATCATGAACAGGCATGCTCCGATGAGCATCCTGATGGACTTTGTTATGTCGCCTTCACCCGTCTGTATCTTTATGTAGATTTGCAACGCTCCAATAATGGCAACCAGTCCTGCTATGGCGTAGGACAGATAGACCACATAGAGCATCATGGTGACGGTATAGTCATGTGAGTCTGACAGTGCATCAGCTCCCCAGCTGTAATCGACTCCGCCACATTTGGATGAAGCCGACATGGGCAGAGTAAGCAGGATGCATGTCAGGACGACGCCAAGCAAAAGGTTGTTTTTACAGATGGTCACGGACAATCTCCTTTTTGATGTTTCTTGAATTCTTGCGCTTCTCGTTAATGCTGGCATAGAAATCATCGGCGTACATTGAGTACTGCGCCTCTGGCTCTATGTCTTCCATGCCGTTTTCGTTTTCCTCGTTGAGCTCTTCACTCGTCATCTTCTCCTTTTCCTCTGGAGCGGGGGCTGGATCAACGGGAGGTTCCTCCTCTTCGGGTGAATGGACCATGGTGCCGGAAGGAGTGACAACCCGAATTCCGTCTTCGGTAACGACATCCGTATAGGTCATCCTGCCACCATCGAGGTCGGGAGCTTCATTGATGACCTTTGGTACTTCAACCCCTTCATCCGTCATTCCTTCGACATCGATGTGTTCTACCTCGTTCTTCTTGTCATCAGCAGGCTTGGCTGTGAGGTCAAGGGTAATCATTACTGCAAAGTAGATGAAGTACCCGAAGGTGAGTCCGAAAGCGAATATTGTGAATGGTGCCATATTATATTTGAATTATACTTTGATTCATACTGGTAATTCGAGGAACATTTGCCCTGCATTTCAAATTCCGACTGCAAAATTATATCGATTTTTGTAAATAAAGGAATAATTATGCTTTCTGAAGGGCAATATTAAATTTGTTTATCTTAATAGTATGAGAAATAATTAAATATCATACTTTCATTCTTTCTCGGACACAAAAAAAGAGAAGTTCCTCGTCGTTGAGAAACTTCCCTCCAAAGTAAGTAAAAGTAAATGAACTTAAGAAAAAGCCCTTATTTCGTTGCTGCAAGAAAATCATTAAGGTCATTATATCCCCTGTATCTGTGTGACTCGTCAACAGCCTTATTGGGATATGCCCTCACAATACTCCTGGTCGCCGTTTTTCCTGCGTCGTCGTTATCAAGAAAGCAATGGACTGAATCGTATTCTTTAAGGAAGGGAATCAGTTGCTTCACCTCGCCCACGCCATTCAGGACATAGTAGTCACAAGGCTGTCCAATACAGATACCACTATCAGGCATCCATACTTCGATAGTCGCATAGGACAGCATGTCAAAGAATCCCTCAAAGACACAGCATTGTTTCTGATGTGCTCCCATGGGATAGATGGCTGAGATACTCTTTTTCCCGATGCATCGCTTGTTGAGCTTGTTGCGTGCCTCCATGCCATTGGCTATGTTCATGAAGGCTATGGCATAGTAACGCTTTCCACGAAGTGAATAGTGGACCTCCTTGCAGTACTTTTGCGCTATGCAGTAGTCGATATGACGCTCGATGACATAGTCATGAAGGACAGGGTGGGAGAGTGGTATGACCTTTTCCACAACAGTTTCCTGGTTCAGCCGTTCTTCCCGCTCGGCCCTCTTCACCTCAATCCATCGCTGCAACTCTTCCTCCTCCCTGAACCTGGCGTTGTAATCCTCACTGAAAGCCAGGTTCCTTTCCCTTATCTGCCGCTCAAGATATGACAGGACCTGATGCTCCGTCCACGACGGGTTAAGCTGCTCGACAAGGTTGATGATATTGCCTCCATTCCTGTTGGAACTGCCAAAGTCATACCAGAGGTTCTTGTCGGTGTTGACAGAGAACGAGGGTGTCCTTTCCTGTCGGAACGGGGAGAGAAAGAAGAAGTTGCGACCTTTCCGGATTCCCTCGCCATATCCATTGGCTCGCATCCACTGGAGAATGCTGACCGACTTGATTTCGTCTATAGTCATATTCTATATTATTATACGCTTGCGCCTATGTGTGCGTGCATGAGCGTACGCGCGTATGTGTATATATATACCTTTTAAACTTAAACTTAAACCTAATTTTCCAAAGTCGGACTCGGATTGATGAAACGCTCTGGTTTATAGGCATATACGTCACCATCCCTGACGATGATGCCCTTGCTGGTAAGAAGTTTAAGTAAATTCTTGATACCGTTCATCCCTCGTTTGTAGCCAGCCGCTTCGTATGACTGGGAAACAAGCTCCACCAATTCGCTATACTTTGATGGCGCGTGCTCCTCAAAAAGCCTGCACAAAATATCTTTGTGAACTTCATTGTCAAGGCTGACAAGCGATTTTTCTCTTGGCTTGACAACCGTAACAGACATGCTCGAATCGAGAACAGGCAGCCTGTCGTCATCGATATGAAAGGCAAACGTCGTAAACTCCTTGTCCCGCATGTGCATTGGTTTCACCTCACTGATGTTATTGTTCTGTAAGTTCTTGCTGATGATCAGGACCGTCTCAGCCTTGTTCTCCAGTTCCGTACCTATGTGTCCGCGAGGGTTGTTGTCATTCTTGTTCAAATGCAGTACGGTATGGATATGGAGGTCATATACACTTGTCCATGCCATCAGTACGGTCATGACATCCGTGGCTTCCTTGCCGTTGTTGATGTCATACATCAGGTCTCTTATTCCATCGATGATGACAAGACCGACGCCCTCGTACTTTCGCAAGGCATAGTCTATGACTGCAATGCGTAGCTTTGGAGTGTATTCCCGCAGTCCCCAAAACATGAGACGTGGATCATCTTTCTGGAGGGACAGTCCAGAGAGCTTGTATATGCGCTCCAAAACGGTATGGCAATGATACTTGCTTTGCTCAGTATCAAAATACAGGATGTTACGTTTCCCCTCAGGAAGGCAGGCACGATAATTCAGTACTGTTGTATTCGTGACAGCAGCTGCCACCATGGCAGAGATATTAAATGTCTTCTTGCTCTTTGCCTTGCCAGTCGATGCGCTGAAATTGCCGAATGTGGCAATGGTACAGTCACCAACAAACAATATCCTTGGAGGGACGGTTATCTCATCACATGCCCTGATTGCACCTTTGGAAAGGTAGGACTCCAGTTCCTCGTCACTGAAGCTGTCCTTGTTGAGCATAGATACCTCCAGCGACTGTTGTTCCAACTGGTTCTGTTGGAAGGTCTGTCCTTTCTGTTGGGTTTTCTGTTCCATCTTGTTTTTTCTTCTTTGTTTTACGCTTGATATCCTTGATGGAGATGATGCACCTGTCAAGTAGTTCTACCAGACAAGAATCTGGAAGATTTGTGCCATCAATGCTGTTTTTCTTAGGAATCTTTTTTTTCATTGCTGCTTGATTGTTTAGTTCGGGATTTGGTTGTTTTACGAGTCTTACGTGTAATATGTTCTCCATTATTCTTGATCCACATGGTAAGCTCTTTCTTTTCAAAGAAGATACTCTTTCCCCGTGGTTTGAAATGTGGAATCTCGCCATTGCAGGTAAGCTTATAGAGCATGCTCTGGGAAAAGCCAAGAAATTGGCACGCATCTTTCATGTTCAGAATATCCTTGGTAGAGTAGAGCGATTCCTCTATAGATTTGAAACGCTGTTCGATGATGTCCGGCTCAATCGATTTCAATTCGTCGATTTTCATTTCCAATAGTTCAATACGCTTCTCTAATAGTTCAATGTCTTTTTTTGCCATACATATTTGCATTTTGTGTTAAAACTAAGGGGGATGACCCCTGTATCTTTTTCTATTCATCTGTAAAGGTAGAGGGAGAAAATGACTTATATCCTAGTGCCTACTATATACGATCAGATGTTTCGTAGTTATATCGTTCCTTTCATTTCTTTTGCTTGGATTTGTTGGTTTTTTAGTGGTTTTTCATGTTGAAAAAGAAAATCACAAAATATTTATCGATTTTGGGACACAAAACACATATTTTATGAGTACTGTGAAGATAGACTTCACAGATTCAATTTACCTTTGCTGCGGTTTTTGACCATATATACAAATTAGAGTCTGATTCAGCTAAAGAAAAAAATTGAGATAAGATATTCTTATTCATGTGAATAATCAATTATTATTAACATTTTTATTAACACAAAAAGAAAATGAAACGGTTAAAGAACAATTCCGTGCTCTCTCTTTTTGTGTCCATGCTGTATAAGCTGTACCAAGAAAACAGAGAAAGAGTTGCCTGGGGACGAGCTCTGGCAACTGTGTCGTACCGCCTTCGAGCAGTACAGGTCCGAAATCATCAATGGCGAGAAAACATACACTCGCTATGTAAATGATTTTTTCTACTACCATCTTCCTGTGACGGGTCTAAGTGAGTCTGACATGAAAACCCATGTCATGCATGTATGCGAACTCAGGGAGCTACTTGAAGAGCGTCGTGACCTTGTGGATGCTTTCTTCTCAAGGGAAAATCTTGAGGAGAATGACTGTCAGCAGATGCTCAGTCTTTTCAATTCTGGAAAGTGTATTGATCCAAAGCCTGACTATCTTGCACATTTCTCAAAGGAACAGATAGCACGCATAACAGAGTTTGCCACAACTACAAGTTTGTTCAGATCAGATGTGACTGAAGAAGTCATTAGGAATCTGTTTGAGTGCAAGCTTCAAAGACCTCTCCAGGCAAATAGCAACCGAAATGTTGCCTTGTTCTTCGGTGCTCTCCGCGAACATGGATTTTTACCATTCCAATGGCAAATGATTCTGGAGAAGAACAAGCTTCTGTCTTCCTCGACAAACAACGAGCCGCTTCGTGCAAGTCAGCTCCGCTGTAGTCTGTCTCAAGCAAAAAACACAAAGCTTGGTAAGAAAAATCAATCCAACCAAAAGGATGAAGAAGTCGGTTTTGAATCCACATGCAAGAGTTTTGTCATAAGACTGAAGGAAAGTGTGTAAAATACAGGCAATATCATCGACTGCAAATAAGAGAACGATATAACAACTATATACAGAGTCATATATAGTCGTTATTTGTACGATTGTAGTTTATGGGGGCTACCTTTGCGGCAGATTTAGTTCAAGCATGGAGGTAGCCCCTCCTTAATGGTGTAATCAAATCATAAGGTATATGGACAACAATTCGTTATTCCTATTTACAGATAAAACTGTCACGTTCGAACAGTTTGTTGATATGTTGGCAACAAAAGTTGCATTAAGGATTCATCAGATAGAGAAAGGCCAACTTGAAATAAGCCAAGCACAGGCTTACAAGTTATTTGGAAGAGCTGATGTAGAAAGGTGGATTAAAAGTGGAAAGTTACAGCCAGTTAGAATATCACCTGGCAAAAAGCGTTTTAGTCTTGTCGACTTACAGAATTTAGCAAGCATTCAGCAAAATTATCTTTTGTGACACATAACCACATACGAAGAAACTCAGATATTGCGCATGGCTATATCTGAGTTTTTTCTGTTTCAGTAAAGAGGAAAATTATTTAATCA
>Ga0247609_10003008_pt1 | contig 17342 bp, 15 predicted proteins | sample 172DNAGHGlowgp2_FD_193487 | JGI IMG/M metagenome (GOLD analysis project Ga0247609, IMG submission 193487) | Sheep rumen microbial communities from Palmerston North, Manawatu-Wanganui, New Zealand - 1728 DNA GHGlow gp2 | ecosystem: Host-associated > Mammals > Digestive system > Stomach > Rumen ...
CTCAGCTTCGCCACATCCCGAATGGAGTATCTCTTGCTGAGCAAATCTATTAGCTGCCCATACATACATCGGTTGTCCGCTAAAATGTGTACCTATGTTCATAATTACTTGAATTAATAGTAACAAGAATATAGTACTTCCGTTTTTTAGACAGGTACCGTCCTGTTGTTAGTTAATGTCAAGCAGCCGACCGTAGGTAGAGCTTGCTTGGTATCTGTCGGTCGATTCCCTGGTGATGACGGTGGTAGTTGTAGTCATCGATGAATCGAAGGATTCCTTGATAAAGCGCCGCGCCGTTTTCCTCCGGCTGGATGTAAATATAGTCATATTTTATCGTTCTCCAAAATCGTTCAATCCAGATGTTGTCCTTCGCCCGGCCGCGGCCGTCCATACTGATCCTCATTTCAGGATGCTCAGCGCACGCGTCTTTCCACATTTGACAGGTAAATTGGACGCCCTGATCCGAGTTTATGATTTCCGGTGCTCCGTACTTCGCAATGGCGTTTTTGAGCACCTCTATGCAGTTTGACGCATCCAGTGTATTATGCAGACTCCAGCCCACGATAAAACGACTGTAAACGTCTATGATGGCCGTCAGGTACATGAACCCTTTCGCCATCGGGATATACGTAATGTCAATACTCCAAACCTGATTCCTATGGTCTATCTTCAGCCCTCGGAGCAAATACGGCATGATGTACACGGCCGGTCCAGGAACACTCAAGTGCTTCTTCGGATAGATGGCTTGGATGCCCATCAGCCGCATCAGGCGGCGGACACGGCGTTGGCCAACCTTATGGCCCTCATCCAAGAGGAAATCAGTCATCTGTATGACACCTTTCTCCGGATGTTCTATGTGCTCCTCGTCCATCTTGCGCATCATCTCAAGGTTCTCCGCACTCTCGCCTTTGGGCGTGTAATAGACCGCGGAGCGACTTATGTCAAGGATCTTACACTGTTTGCTGATGCTCAGCTTCTCCGCCGGGGATATCAGTCCTCTGCGGGTATCTCTATCCCCAATTTTCTGGATACCCGCTTTGCAAAATCCAGCTGCATCTCCAAATCTCCAATCTTGCGCAGGTACCGGTCCTTCTGGATAAGGTGGTATAAGCCGTCGTCTTTCTTTTCATACTTGAGCTTCTTAATCCAGCAACCGGACCGTGTTAAGTAATACCAGCCCCCGAGGAGATACGGGGCGTAGCGGGCTTCCCAGCTGGGGTCGTAGCCTTTGGTGAAGATAATCATCTGCTCTTCTGAAAGCGGGATATCGGGAACGTCTTCCTTCTCCCAAAGGGGATTGTTTTCGATTTCTTTCAGCAACGAGTGGTGAAGCCGGGCCATGGCCCAGGTGTCTTTGTCATTACGGTCGAAGTATATGGCGTCGTCAGGCATCTCAAACTACAGTAGCGTTATAATTTGACGATATGTCGTTTATGATAGTCCAGAATGTACTTCCGAAGTCTATCACCCTCTATAATCTTGATGTCCGCTGCCAAACCTATAACGAAGCGACCGATGCCTTCCAAGCTATGGATTATGGTCTCAAGAAACCATTTGTTATCCCTCCGCTTGAGGTCCTTTTCCGCCAAGGGGTATTCCTCCAGCAACAGACTCTTGGCCCGAGTGTTAAGCTGTAAGACTATCTTGTCGTTGAGTTTACCCGTCATCCGGAATACATCCGGCTTGGGCACCTTGTGCTTTGACTGGAACTCCCATGGCGTATCTGTTTCCTCTACAGAATGGATGCGCGTGACCTTAAACATCCGGGGCTCTGAGTTCTCTACATCGTAGGCCCAGATGTCAATCATGTTGGCTGTGAATTCAATCGGCTCTACCAGACGGTCTTTGGCCTCGTTACTATGCGCGGATTCGTACTGCTTCAGGACCACCTGCTTCTTGTGCTTGATGGCATCGACAAGGGCCTCCACATTGTCAGCATTAGCAGCATTGCCAATATAGTTTGCGATGCTGGTGCTATCATAGACACAGGCCAACTTCCGCTGCAGGTCTCTCTTCAGTACATTGTTGTTGTCGATTCCCTCAATGAGCCTGGCGGTGATATATGCCTCCTCCTCTGTGAAGTAGATCAGCTTATTGAAGTCCGACAACCCCCTGGCCACCTTCCCCATCGCATACACGTTGCCGTAGAGTTTGTTTACTACAAACCCCGCCTCCCGGATGGTGTCGATGTAGCGGTACACCGTCCTGGGCGTGATGCCGAGTTCCTTTGCCAGAGAGTCGATGGTGCGGCTCACGTTCCCGGTGAGGAGCTTCATCAGGCGGAGGAGTTTGGAGATTTTGGGGGTGTCCATAGGCTATGCGGTTAGAAATACAGAAGTGAGTTGCTAATCAAGAGACTCAGGAGTGTCATCATCTCCGAGTTCTGCCTCCAGATCAACTTTTTGAGCTGTAGCATATTTCGGAAGCATATCAAGGAATACGCGAAGGAAAGCCGTATCCTTAAAGAAGTAGTTGGGGTTATCCTCCATCTTCTCCGCGATGAAATCAAGTCCCCAATTGATGTACTCCTCCATCGTCGTCATAAGGATATCGACAGCCTTACGATTGGATATTTCGCCTTTATCCAAGGCGATAAAATCAACATCACTTCTAGCAACTAGAGCTGCAAAAATGTATTTCCGGATGTTCGAGTAGGAAACACGCCCAGGCTTAGAGTCCAAATTTCCCCAAAACTTGATAGGCTGTCCAAGAACCTTTCGCTTGGATGTGTCTCCTACCAGAGGTTTACGTTGTTTCTTATAAAGGCCGATGAAAAAAGCAATAATAAGAATCTCATAACCAGCACCAAATATCTTACCGCGAGCCTCTTGGAACACAGTGGTACCTCTACCATAGTCGCAGAAAGTCTTTATAATAGAATCCTCATATTTCGTTTCCCATTCGGGGTTGCGATTTGCCCAAAGGTCGTATAACTTTTCCATATTACTTCACTTTAACTACGGTTGTTCTAATTGTGGAAAGATCGTTCTTATCAAATCCATCTGCTTTCTGGATACGATAAACAGAACAAGTCAGCTTATTGATATCATTCATCCGAAGGGTGTTCTTATCAAGGAAGTCCTTCGTAACAATTATGCACTGCTTGTTGATAGTGTCAATGATGTTGTAGAAATCATCTTCCTTTGCATCACCAAATGAGGATGTTGCAGCATCAAAGATTAGAGGATAATCTTCTTCGCGTTTAAGCGTTGTGAGATCCGAGATAGCAAACAAAACGGACATGTACATTGTGGTCTGTTGCGAACCAGAGGGCTTCTTGATTTCAGAGCCATTTGAACTGTACAACTTGATAACAGCCGAGTCATCTGCAGTGCGAATCAACTTAACGATGCCATGAAAATCATTAGCATTCAGCCTTCTTAAGTAATCGTTTGCCCTATCTTCTAAGGACTCCAGGAACATCGTAAGATTCTTATCCTTGGCACCCACGAAAGCCTTACAAATGTAATCAAAGGCTTCATGGACCTTTTTGTAGACCCGAACTTGTCCCTTACCTGGAGCAAGAGCGTCAATCTGCTCTTTATAATAATCGCGCTGCCCCTTAAGGTCTTTAATCCTCTGTTCAAGCTCAATTGCTCTTTTCTCAGCTTTTCCTTTTTGATCAAAATATCCCTTAAGATCCTGGAAGGATTTATCAAGCATTTCTTCTGAAACGCCTTCAGCCTGAATAAGTATACGGGCCTTCTCATCTTCCATCTCCTGAAGGTCTTTTTCTACTTCATCAAGCTTCCGTTTGAACATATTAACGAGATCGATGCACCCGCCAATCTCCGTTGCCTTTCCAGTGATTTCAGACTCATTGAAACCACCGAGGCTTAGACTTAAGCTATGTATCTCTTCAACATAATTACTCTCAAAGAGTTCTTTCTGCTCCTCGTCTTTGGGTTTATTAGCCTCCGCTTCGGCCAGGGCATGCCGGCGGTGCTCCTCAAGCTTTTCGCACATAAAGCGATAAGCCTCGGAACCTTCAGGTGCCTCTCGGCCACAGACTTTGCAGATATGGTCGTGAATCATCTCCTCCATTTCTGCTTCTCCAGGGAGGTACCAAGGCATTCTGGAAGCACCGTTAACCAACTGCGTGATTTCTTCGTATGCTTCTTTTTTTCCTTCATTCTTGGCTAACTCCTTAATAAACTGTTCGTTCTGAGCGCGTTTTGTTTTGCTGAAGGTGGAACTCTTTGTCTGAAACTCTTTGAATACTTCCGGAAAGACACAGAGTACCCAAAGCTTGTCTAAGAGGTTCACGTTAAAATTGTTGGCTGCAATAGAGCCCCTGTACTTTGCTGCTTCGGCCTTCTTAGCTTCTATGCGCTTCTTGACTTCAGAGTATTTCTCACTAGTATCTTTGTGTTTCTCAAGGTCCTCAATCTTGCCGCTAAACAGGGTTGCTGATGCTTCAGCTTCCTTCAACTCGCGTTCAGCCTGAGATAAAAAGCGCCTTACTTCAACTAGCTTGGAATCAAGGACCTCGACTTGTTTAGAAATCTTCTCATCAGATTTTGATTCCTTAACAAAGGCGGAGTTAGATTTGCGCTCAAATTCTTCTGTGTATGCGACATATTTGTCAAACTCCTTGAGATCGGAGAATTTGGCCACTAATTGCTTAAGAGCAGTCGGATCATTAAAAACGTTGAGATCAGACTCACCCTTAAACATGCTAAATTTCTGCAGGAAAGCGTCAAAGCACCGGAGAACAAGAATCTTTCCATCGACAGGTGTTCTTCCTGAATCTTTTTCTTCATATCCACGGAACTCTTGTTTCACAGCACGATAGCGGTCATTTCCATAACGCTCAACTATAAAGGACTTTTCGATAGTCTTAATTCCATTGTGGTCAAACGTCATCGAGACTACGACACTATCCATTTCACCAACCTCAAGTTGGCTTTTTCTCATTTCTGAGAAATTCTCAATGTTAGGTGTATCAACAGTGGTGTTGAATAGCCATTGAAGAGCCTCAAAGAAAGTAGTCTTACCATCTCCATTGTCGCCGATGATAAGAGTCAATCCACTTGAGAAATCAAATGAGTTCTCTCCGTAATAACTCCGGAAATTACGGATATTTATATTCTTGATAATCATATGTTCGACTTTAAATATTCGCTAACTTCTCGGTAGATTTCTGTTTCAGTACCACCTGTTCTTCCTCTGTCAATAATTTTAGCAACAGCATTCACGATGCAGTTGTCGGAGGAAAGGGCCTGCACTAACGAAGTACATTCATCCGGGGTGTACTCGCCAAAGGCCATTAGTTTTTCGTCCATTAGGACAGCCTGGAGCATCTTGTCTCCTATTGATTTGGCAGCCATAGTGTATTAAAATATTGAAAGTTTATAATAATCAAGTACTTCCTCCAAAGCCTGGACTGTGTAATCCAAATTTCGCGAAAGCATGGCAAAATTCTTTACGCGGCTCAGCTCTGATCTAACCATATTTTTTTCCATTCTGTAACTGTCGCTGTCGGGATTAACCTCAGGCATCACAATCAGATCATGAATGGTAGCATACTCTTTATCTTTATGTGTCCTCAAGATGCGCCCACGTCGCTGAATAAACTGGCGCGGATTCCCGGTACTGGCACAGAAAATGGCGAGTTCACTTCTTGGCACATCGACACCCTCATCCAAACACTTCATAGAAGTGAGAACTTGTAGTTCTCCGCTAGCAAAATCTTTAAGTGTCTGCTCTCTGTCAGAAGATTGAGATGTGAACTGCTTAACGGTGATTCGTTCACCGGCTTCACGGATGGCTTGGGTATATTCGTCAATCAGATGCTCAGAATCAGGGTCATCTTTAATGACGTCGTGAGCATCGTAAGTATCTGCTGCATATGTATCGGGGAAGTTCCCCTCTGGCACATAGACAAGTGTATATCTTAAATCACCCTTCTCGGCAATTCTCTCTTGAAGGATGTCCTTGAAAACTCCCATCTTTTTCGATGCTTTATGAATAATCCTTTTTCGCTTAATCAGAAGCATCGTGAGAATGTCGTTGTCTTTGTCAAAGGTCTCCTTACTGAAATTATACATCTTCGCCAGGCGATTTGAAATCTTGGCGTATTCTTCCATTTCCGCATCAGTGAGACGAACAACATGAGGATAATAATAATATTCACAGAGAAATCCATTATGAATAGCTTCCTCCATTGAATACTCGTAGGTATAACCTTCCTCTGCACCAAAGAACTTTCTAATGCTACGGTTTCCCGTATCATCAAATTGGCGCTCTGGTGTCGCACTTAATCCAATTCTTCGGAGGTAGGGAATGCCAATTAGTTTGTGTTGAATATTAGGAGCCCCCATGTTATGAGCTTCGTCCGCGATGAGGAGAAGCTGCTTCTTGGAAAACTCGTTTAGTTCCTGGTGAACATCTGTCTTTCCGTACGAAGCATAGGTCCCAATAATGATATAAGACAAACCATTCTTAGATGAAAGAGCCTCCGTGGCCTTCAGGCGGTCAATATCATTCTTCCACGATTTATTACGCGAACAAACTTTGATGATGTTGTCAAACCCAAACTTCTTACACTCTATTTCCCACTGATCGACGAGTGTAACAGTGGGAACTAGAATTAGGGCCTTATAATACCCCGAGTGCTTGTATATCTCGTATAAGCAATTCAGAGATGTGATCGTCTTACCAGTTCCTGTAGCCATCGCAAAGAGCCCTTTTTGCCCATTTGCTTTCCAGTTCTGAAATGCAAGTTTCTGATACTCGCGAGGGCCACTTGGATAGGGGAAATGCGGGCCGTCATTTTTGACCTCTACAACAGGAGTTACTCTATATTTTGAAATGGCTCTTTGGACTTTATCTTTAGCTTTCTCAAGGGCTAATTTTACCGAAACGGGCAACTCTTTGTCCCTATTCTGGTTATCAATAAGTTTTGCCTCATCGTCTAGTAATTCAACTAGCTCTTTATCTTTAAACGAGCCAGTAATACGCGTCCTAACAGAAGAAGGATCTAGATATCGAACAGCAGGATCATTCCCACCAAATGTTTTAGCGAACTCGTGTTCGATATCCTTAATCTTTGCTATTTCTATATCCCCATCCCAACTACATGAGGCTGTAAGGCTCTCTTTGTTCTCAATTAATGCCGTCCTGGAGAAGTTAACTGAACCATCGAAGGCTACTTTTGATAGACCATCGCTGAAAACTCCACACTTTGTATGGGCAATGCCTTCGCCAGATAGCGGTGCAATGATTCTGATTTCAATTTTGTCATTACGAATGAGCCAAGATAGACATTCAAAAAAATGGCGGTCACGTTCTGACAGAGTGTCACGGAGTGCTTCAAGATCGTCAAGGTCAAATACCCCTTCTAGGAGAGAATCATCCTCTCCTCTTTTAATAGCCTCCTTATCAGCATCAGTGAGGATGTCATTTATTATGAGCCTCATTCTGCCACCATTATGAAGGAATGTAGCGAAGCCATCAGCAAGAACCGAAATCGCTGATGAAGAAAAGAATCCCAACATCAGGTCAAATCTAGACGCATTACAGAGACACTCCGAGAAAAACCCGACAGGCTCCCAAGGGGTCTGAGTCTTATAGCGCCGGCTTTGCGGCCAAATTATGTCACCTTTTAGCATCTATATAAAGCAGTTTGCGCAAAAAGCATCATTATCGTCATCCAGGTTGTCAATGAGCCTGCAGCTGGCACCAGCACGTTGAGCTTCCTGCCTCTTTATAGCATCAAGCTTAATCTGACGGACACGCTCCGGCTTGCAGAGTTCCGCCAGGCTCTCGTTCTGGTTCCAGGTGTAACCGTCTTTCTCGAACTCCATAGCCTTGGCGTAAAGGTCAGGATGCTGTTCATAGAGCCAAACCCATTCAATCTTCTGTTGGAAGAAGCAGAAATAGCAGCCAGAACGGCTACGGTTGTATGTCCCTTTCTTGCCGTCAACCTCAAACACAATAGGGTTATAATAGGCTGGAACACCGACACCGCTATCCTCAAGAATCTGGAAGATGTCGGCCTTGACCAGTACATCATCGTTATCCACCAAGGGGAATTCATCAAGCTGACCTACTGGATAGTCAGTAGTCTTCAGAAAAGCAAAAACAACCCTGTTGAACACCTTTACATCCAAATCCAGCAAGGCATTAAGCTTCTTGGAATAGAAGAAGGTCTTGGAGAGTGGCGTGTCCACGATTTTGAGGGCCTCCTGAAGAATATCTTCAGGGCAAATCGACTCGTAATAGTCGTGAATCTGGGCAATGTTATCGTTGCTTAGAACCTTGTTGATGACATCGAGGCTCCAGATGTTCTTACGGAACGGGAAGATGGCCTGAATGTTGGGCTTAGTGGAAATGTAACCTTCACGGTCTTCATCACCACGGATGCCCACATAGGATATAGCCGGTTCATCGCCGACAAATTTTTCCATCTCTGCCAACTTCATTTTCTGGGTACACCATCGGGCTTGGGGTGAAGGAAGAAAATTGCCACTGGCCTTGAGGAAATGGTGGAAAGGGGTCGGTTCAGGACTGCCTTCAGCGGCTCTCAATATCTTGATACCACCGAGGTACGAATCAAGACGGGCTATGAGTAATTCCGTTTCAGCCAGTTCGCATCCTGTGTCAGAATTGTAGTACTCGACTTTGAGATCCGGGTACTTATTCTTCATGTAAATGGCGAGGGCTGCGCTATCCTTACCGCCAGATATGCCAAGTATGTGTCTTACCATAGAATCAATTCTTAATCTTATCTGCAAGCATCTCAAGAAGGATACAAACATCCAAGTTAGAGTCGCCAGAGAGGAGTTTCTCCAGTTCAGCCTTCTTCTTCTGCACTTCGGCCTGTTTAGGTTTCGGCAAACGATATGTTTTCTGCTGCTCGTTAATGCCGTTTGTGTTCAACAATCCAAAACTGTAAAGAGTATCTTCTGAATCAGCCTCAGCCACTTCTGATATACCGATGTAACGGTCAAGTTCGTAGAATAGGAAGATGATGTTGTCCAGAAGGGCTTCCTCTTCCTTGTCCTTTAACTTGTATAATTGCTTGTCGAGGACAACACTGGAAATCCTTTCTATAAATTCTTTATTGTTCTCGGCAGGTGCCAATACTCTGTCAAGGAACGACCGTGCTTTCTGGGTAAGCAGATGCTTCTTGACATTGGCATATCTTGTGGTTAACACTGCTTTATAAGATTCATAGTCACCAGGGAGACCAAGTTTCTCAATGAGACGATCTTCTATTCTCTTTATGAGTTCCGGATAACAGGCATTCAGCTCACGAACAGCAGCACGAATCTTATCCAGATAGTCCTGGATGAAGTCATCGTCCAGTGCGTCTCCGCGATAACCAAGAGATTCCGGGAGCTGTTCAAAGAACACCTTTTCGGGATCTACTGCATTTGCAAGCACATCGCGGAACTTGGCAACATTTGGGTTACTAAACTTATATGTATGCTGAGCGTACTCGTTGAGGTTCTTGAAGAAGTATAAGAACGGTTTGAATGTGTTGGCAAAAGAGTCTTTGCTCAGCGCAATCTCATCATCTTTCTTTAAGAACTGCCGGTACTTTCTGAAGAACTCCAGTTTTACACCGCTAACGCTGAAAGCCTTAATGGTGTATTCTCCCGGGTGTTTCCAGAGCAGGTCGATGACTTCGCGGTTAATGTTCATGACATAGGTGCCACTGGCATTATACATAGCGAAATCCTGCTGCTTGATATACAGATAAATGGGCATCCAGAAATCGATGAAACCCTGCTTCATTTTGAAAGGACGAGACATCAATATCTTGATGAGCTCACTTACCTTGCGGGGACGATCCATTGTCTTTGCCACAAACTCTTCACAAGCGTTCCAGAAGTCCATGACCTTTTCATCGGTAGGAGCGCCGAACACATAAGCACCATCTTCGTCCCGGCGATGAATGCCGGTGTTCTTGAGGAGGGTTATATATATCGTTTTTTCCGGCGGGAACTCGTTCTCTTCAAATCCAAGGTCTGGTTGGTCAGGATAATTAAGTATCCTATCCAACAAATTAGACTTAGCCAGGGAAATGGCGGAGCTAAGTTTCTGCTTATTGAACAGTTCATTCTGAATCGCCGGTGTTCCATAGTAGACCTCTGCGCAAACAGATGACAGCAGCTTGTTGAAGTCCTTCTTGGAATGAATCTGGCACTCCTTTCCTTTGAAAATCCAGGTAACATTTCCGCTACCATCAAAAAGATAGTCATTTAGTGCAGAGTTGAGGCAATTCTTCTCGAACTCCTGAATGCTTGAAATCTCTCGTTTTGCCACCTGGTCATCAACTGCGACCTTCTCAGCAATGTACTGGAGTTTCTTTATTTCGTGGAGGTGCTTGACAATATCGGCGACGTTATTGAACACCGCAAAGAGTAGAGCCTCCTCGCTGGATGCCGATATAGCCTTGACCTGTTCCAAGCACCCATCCTCAAGAGGGAAGATAAGTTCGCAGAAGCCATCAATATCCCCATCTGGAACCTTGGCCTCCGGCTCATTCAACACAATAAAGGAGAAATATCGAGGCGTTCCTTTGTCATAAAAAGCAGCAGAAGCAGATGCGATGCGAGGTTTAATATAATCTCTAAGTTCATCCACGGTAGCTGACGGTGTGGGAACCATTGTGGCTGCACGTAGAAGTTCTGCCTCGATATTGATGTCAGTACCCTCAAAAAGGATGTACTGGGACTTGTATGTGGCGTACCGGATTACCTTGACTCTTTCCAGTTCCCGGATGACTTCATCGGCGTTCCCTATTCCAAGAGCACACTTACAGTACTTCTCAAGAGCCTCACGATTGAGGGAAGTTTCGGAAGATCCAAAGATACTGAGCATGCCTATAGACTTGACAACTTTCTGGGCATCAGAAATGAAATCGTCAGCCAAGATGCCACTTTCAATTCGCCCGAGGGCAACCTTGATGGCAGACCAGCCAGAGGATTCCAAATTTACCTGGGAAATTTCCGAGTAGAAGTTATATATGGCATAATCATATACATCAGCCAGATTATACGTCTGGTGAGGCTTCCCGACATAGTTGAGTATAGAATACTGCCCAGTGGTAGTAAGGAACGAAAAGAGGGACCGTTCGTTCTGCCCGTACTTTTGAATTGCCAACGTAAGGCAGGATGCAGCAAGAGGGTCAATAGGATTCAGCTTACGGGCTGTCTCTTCTGAGAAACTATCCGAAATGAAGCGGCACTGTTTTGCAAGGGAGTATACAGCGTTGAAGTCGGTCTCATCAGCCTTCTGCTCGGGTTTTAGACTCAATTGCTCTGAGGCAAGATAAAGAAGTTGTTCTACCGGTTCGCTGAAGACAATCTCTTTGAAACGGCCCTTAACCTTCTGCCATTCCTGGCGTTGAGACTCAGAGAGTTTCGATGAGTAGGAACTGAAATTCTGGTGAAGAGTCGTCAAGAGTATTGCCTTGCGACGATGGTCGTTCAGGATTTCACAAAACTGCTGGATGAAATATAACTCTTCCTCAGGATTGTTTTTTGCGGCATGTTCGAGAACCTTACCGAACTCGTCGATAACGATAATAACGGCTTTATTCTTGGCCTCTGCTCTCTTGCAGTACTGCTTTAAGGCGTCTAACGCATTATTCTTCTCCGTATTCAGTTTGTTGGCTAGAAGCCACTGTAGAGAGGCGTATTCTCCAACAATATTGAGCAAGTAGAAAGAATCAAGGCCAAAAAACACTGACCGATTGTTAACCAGAGAAGTATCTTTACCCCTTAATCCATTCTCAAGAGCCATGATGAAACTGGACTTACCAGTTCCATAGGTTCCAATTATCGAGAAAGAATGAACGCCGGCCGCTACACTGGAAACTATTTCACCAAGTACGCGGCGCACATTAGGTGTAACGATGTATTGGAAGTCATCTTGAACACCAATCTCTATGTTTACTGATGCGTTGTATTTCATGCCTCCGTGTAATAATGGTTAAGAACGGCGGCAGCATCAATATCGTGAATAAACTGTAGATTCTTCACTCCGCTGTTATCGGTGTAGGACAAGTCTTCCGGATGCTGGGCAACAACCTCGCGTAGTAATTCAATAAGGTTGGTGAGCGAAAGACCAAAAATTAGAGCGACTTCCTGCATCCCGTCCAGGGAAATAGTATTGTCTTTCCCCTTGTAGTCCAGGAGAGCATAAAGAAGGATGTCGGGATGAATATGACTGGGGTCAGTATCGTTGAACGCATACTTGTCAGCCCCCAGTGCATTTATTAGACCAAGATCCAGAAATATCGCGGAGAAATCTTCGTTGCTCCGCAGCTCCGAAGGTGTAACGTAGTTGTGCAGTAGAACTCCAATGTCTTTTTTTACGGTATTCTCGTTATATACGTTTTTCTGCTCAGGTACATTGCACTTTCTCTTAATAAATGCAAGCAGCTGGGAACGGTCAAACTCTTTCTTTTCCCGTTGGAAATCAAGGAAAGTAAGATGATAAATACTGGCTACCTTCTTTGTTATAAGATAATAATGGAGTAGCCAAAGAGTTCCATCATCCTCGAGAAAGGGGTCATACCCTTGTTCCGTATCAAAAATAGTGTGCGCAAAAGTAGTCGGAATATCATTGTCGCTGAGGCCAAATGCACGAGCCCAGAAGCGAATAGAGGCAACCATATTCTTACCGACACCAAGTGCTGCAACAGCATTGGGAGAGGTAAAGCTCACGCCCTCGTTCATGGAATCATATGCCTTCTTTAGCCACAGGGGTTTGCAAAAGAACGACTCATGACCCGAAAAAGAATATCTACCCATAAAACTGGATTCAATTCGTCTACGCGGGGAAACGATACAACTGTGCTGCTCGAAATCACCGAGAGGACTATAATCTAAAAGTTATGTTTTATTTGTTTTTTTCAGTTATTAGGCAAATTTAATCATTTTTTATTTAAGGCGATATATCTGAGTGTAAGAAAGTTCACTTTTCTGAGATAGTTGACACAATGCTGTCCAAAAATCAGTCATTGGTTCTGGTAATTCTACAATAAAGGCCCCACTATGCAGCAGGGCCTATAAAAACCAGTCGGTCTTAATCCTTGAAATCCTTCTCGTCTACCTCCAAAAACTGGAAGCCGCATTCGGAACATTGCTTTTGAGGATCCGTCCCTGTCAGGCAGCAGCCACCTAGAATTACCTCCCCATTTTCGGCCTTCTGCTGCAACTCCTCTCCAGGCATACCATACACAATGGGTAAGAGTTTGCCGCCGCAGTACGGACACTTATCACCCAGTTTCAGAGGTGTCACTGTGATATCCCGGCTATCCGGCCAGCCCTCATTCTCGTCTTGCATATCAAACAATTGGTCTTGCCAGAAGCCGACGATATATTCTGCCAGTTCGTTATTATCCGGAATCTCATTAGAAAACTGATTGGCTTCCGGGGAATCGTCTTCGTCATCCTCAGGGACACGCTCGCGCATCTCAATTACAAAGCAGTACAGAACAAAGCGTTCAGCAGCGGAGAGTTCTTCGAGTTGCTTAAGAACAAAGTCTGTTGCACGCTGTTCAACGGTACCCACATTGCCCAGTCCGCAATGAGCAACTCTGCGTACCAGATATTTAAGATAGTCCTGCCCCTCATCCACGAAAGAAGTCGGTACAGGATTCTTCCGGAAATAGTTGTTCAGGGCATCAAGAATGCGGCCGACAATTTCGTCAGCAGCCTGTTCGCAATGGGCAAACAATTCGTGATTAACTTCATCTAACATAGCACATCTGATTTAGAGCTGGTCCTGCCAGCAAAGGAGTAAGAATACAGGGAAACAAAGGATAGCCAGCAGCAATTTTGCCACTGGGCTTCGTCTGGGTCTGGTGCATGTTCTCGTAACCATAACTTCATTATTTTTCGCTTCCAAATATAACGAAAATTTGTCAATTACCGACAATTTTACGACGTTATTTTCTTGTACAAAGTTCCATTTTCTTTCTACGTATTACCAAATACATGAAAGGCTTTCAGCTATTTTCTCCCCGCTGACAAAGACTGTAATTTTGCACAAGAAAACCAGTAAAACAAACGCGCCATGAACATCTACAACGTAATCATCCTTGACGAAAGTGGCAGCATGTCCGCCATCTACGACCAGGCTCTTACCGGCATCAACGAAGTGCTCTCCGGAATCCGCAAGAATCACGAAGACTTCCCTGACCAGCAGCACTATGTCTCAATTGTCACCTTCGAAGGCAACGGCATCTCCGGCATAAAGACCCGCCGTGACCGGGTGCCCATCGAGAAGGTAGATGACTTTACCCGTAAAGACTACCGTCCCGGCGGCTGCACGCCTCTGTACGATGCTATGGGCAAGACTCTGAACACCCTGGAAGGCCAGATCCATGACGAAGACCGCGTGATGACCACCATCATCACGGACGGCTATGAGAATGCTTCCGAAGAATACTCAGGCAAGACGGTAAAAGCCCTCGTCTCCCGTCTCCGTGAGAAGGGATGGACCTTCGCCTACATCGGCGCCAACCAGGACGCCGTGGAAGTGGCCAAGGATCTGAATATCGACAACGCGCTGAACTTCGACGCCACGGCCGAAGGCGTATGCAAAATGTCCGTCCGCTTCCGGAAGGCCGGGCGAAAGTTCGCCGAGGCAAGTGCCTGCTTGGCCGAACCTCAAGCGATGTATGACTTGTTTAAAGAGGACTAGTAATCCCAGAGAACGAGGTCCCGGTCCAGCGGGACCTTTTTTACATCCCCCGCTGCTCCGTTGATGTAGTAGAAACGAGCAATCCTGTCGCTCACGGCATTACGGAAGGCAGTTTTGATACGGGAAGCATTCACGTTAAGAGCATTGCTGAAAGGGTCAACCAGAAGGTCAATGCTCTTTTCTATTTCCTCCTGATCGTCACGACCGGTGATGTTGCTATAGATATGGACCAATTCATCCCGGTGGTCGGCAATCTCTTTGAATCGAAGGCCCTCCGGATGACGGAGATACAGGAAGTACAGAGCCTTTGCAACATTGGGCATGCGGACTTCCGTGTTGTCGTAGGCCGACAGGTAAATCCTTCCACTGCGCAGGATGTGAAGCTGGCTCAACTGTACGGTATAACCCAGCAGGATTTCCAGTTCGTCGATGCTGACATCATACTTCTCCTGCAGACGGCGGATTTCATCAAGGATCTGCTCCGTGCGCGGATCCAAGCGTTCTTCTTCCGGAATGGCACCTGTCGGTTCGGGAATACTGGCCTTCTCCATTCTGCGAGATCTGCCGAAGATGCTCCGGGACTTTTTGCGGACCACTTCCATCTCCGGTTCCGCAGCCAAAGGAGCCGGAGCTGAAGCTGCCTCATCGGCAATCATGTCCATATCATAGAAGACCGGGACCTCACCGATATAACACTCCCCGCTTGCCTCTTCAAGGTACGATTCCTCAAAAGGCATTCCCGGGAAGAGATAGGCCCGGATTGCCGGGGTCAATTCACTGAGCAGTCTATGGAGTTTGCGCTTATTCATATGTCATTTCCTTTTTCACCGGTACCAGCGAAATCGCAGAGGGCCACCAACTTGCGCTTTAGGGTTTTCCTGAGCGCATCGCTTTTATCTAGGGAGTCAATCACATCGTTCAGCATACCAGATTCTTCTTCTGTGAAATACACCACCCTGGAGAGGTCCCCGTGCTTGTTTTTCATGCTGACCAGCTGCCAGACATTACTGTGTGTATTCTTGACGGCAAATCCTGCATTTCGGAAGGTGTCGATGTAACGATACACGGTACGCCGCGAAATGCCCAGTTCCTTCATCAGGTCATCCACGCTGTAGCTTTCCTTGCTGGAAAGAAGCTGCAACAGGCGCAGCATGCGCTCAACTTTCGGTTGTTCCATTAATCCATGTCTTGTAACTTGCGAATTTACTGATTATTCCGGAAATTGTCAATTAGCGGCAAATCAAACCTCCTAATTGCGCATCGACAAGCCCATTCTACACCTCTCCTGCACGTAATCCCACAGCGCGTCTCCCTCCAGAATCTCCACCTGGTCCAGCAAGCCCATCACAAACCGCCCGATTCCCTCCAGGCGCATGACGTCCGCGTCGAATATCCAACGGCCATCCTCTTCCCTGATATGCGCCTCGGATAGCGGGTATTCCTCCAGCAGCAGGTTCCGGGCGCGGAGGGTCAGGGCCAGGCAGACGTGGATTGGCGCCTCCCCGCTCATCCGGAACACATCCAATTTTGGATATTTGTGCTCCTTCTCCCGGGTCCACATCTCCGGTAATAACTTCACCTCACCAATACGTGCAACCTTGAATATCTTATTATGGCCACTGTTTAGGTCCAGCGCCGCCACATTGACACTGTTGACGTCCATTTTGAAAGGCTCTACTAGGTAGTCTCTATACTCGCCGGAACAAGACGAGGCATAGTCGTGAAAGACGGCAACGCGCTTGCCGGTGATCGCCTTTTCCAGATTTGCCAATACGCGGTCCAATCCGCGGTGTATGGTCATTTTGTGCAGTTCGGCGGCGTTATAAATGGCGGTAATCTTCCGCAGTAAAACCTCCTTCTGCGGATTGTTCCCGTCCAGACACTGGATCAGACGGCCCAGAACGGCCGCCTCTTCATCGGTGAAACACACATATTGCCTGGGGTCTACGCCACCTTTCGGCGGCTCGACCAGTTGGAAGATGGTTCCTTCCCGCTTGACAATCGCGAAGCCGGCATCTCTCAAGCTCTCGATATATCTATAAACAGTACGGTCACTACATTCTAACAGTGCAGCTATTTCATCGACACTATGATAAGTCGTTCTTGCGAGAAGCTGCATCACCCGCAAGAGCCTTACAACCTTGGGCTGATCCATATACCTCGATAACAAACTATAATTCAAAATTAACACATTTTAGTCGCATCCAGTCGCATTTCGCGTTTGCTGGCCCTTTTTGGTTAGTGAAATCTACCTTTGTTTTGCAATACTGCTCAAAGCATGTTGCCAACAAACCATGCGAACCATTTCATTTTTCTCCGCCAAGGGCGGAACTGGAAAGACCACTTTCAACATGCTGCTTGCCTCCTGGCTCAAGTACGAGAAAGGACTACGAGCTGCCGTCCTGGACTTCGACAGTCCGGAATTCAACCTCTCCTACACGCGGAAGCGCGAACTCAAGTATCTCCAGAACAAAGGCCAGGCTCCGGATGAAAAGCAGCTCTATCCCATCCTTGAGATAGAGGATTACGAAAGCAAGAAATCCCTCCAGATAGTCCGGAATCTGATGATTGACGCAGCAGGAAGCCTGGACGTGCTGATACTCGATTTCGGCGGGTCGTTCAACGACGGAGATCCCGTGCTGGACCTGGTGCAGGCTGGGCTCGTCGACCTTATC
>Ga0247609_10003011_pt1 | contig 17326 bp, 16 predicted proteins | sample 172DNAGHGlowgp2_FD_193487 | JGI IMG/M metagenome (GOLD analysis project Ga0247609, IMG submission 193487) | Sheep rumen microbial communities from Palmerston North, Manawatu-Wanganui, New Zealand - 1728 DNA GHGlow gp2 | ecosystem: Host-associated > Mammals > Digestive system > Stomach > Rumen ...
CGTTACTCACCCTTTCGCCGGTCGCCGTCAGAGTATTGCTACTCCACGCTGCCCCTCGACTTGCATGTGTTAAGCCTGCCGCTAGCGTTCATCCTGAGCCAGGATCAAACTCTTCATTGTATATTCTTATAATGCTTAGCTTGTTTCCTGACAGCTTTGTTTCCTAAAGAAACTGACGCTCGTTTAAAAGTTGCTTGCTTGTACTTTCCTTTCAGTCTTTTCAAAGATCTCTCGTTAAAAATCCCGCTCGTGTTCCGAACGGGATTGCAAAGGTACAACCTTTTTTTGAACTGGCAAATTTTTTTTAAGTTTTTTTTGAAAATTTTTACTCACCTATATAAATATATAGGGATTGTCACACTTATTCACTATCTTTGAGAAATAAAACAGAAATGTCTATGAATTCCGCAACAGTTCTCTCCTTCTTCAAGGAAATTACGGCTATCCCCCGCGAATCCGGCCATGAAGGCCCCATCACAAAATATCTCCAGGACTTTGCCGCAGCACGCGGCCTAGAGTGCAAAACGGACAAAATCGGCAATGTACTAATTGTAAAACCTGCGTCCAAAGGCAAGGAAAACGTGCCCGCACTGGTGCTTCAGGCCCACCAGGACATGGTGTGCGAGAAAAACGCCGGTTTTGAGTTCGACTTCCTCAAGGACCCCATCCCCTATGAAATAGAGGACGGCTGGATGATTGCAAAGAACACCACCCTCGGGGCCGATGACGGCATTGGCATAGCCGCATGCCTGGCCCTTCTTGACGAAGACCACTCCATGGGGAAACTGGAATGCCTCTTCACAATATCCGAGGAAACCGGCATGGACGGCGCCTTTGCGCTTGAGCCGGGCTTTTTTGACGGGAAAACCCTCATCAACCTTGATTCCGAAGACGAAGGCCAGCTGTTTGTAGGCTGCGCCGGCGGCATGGACACCACGGCCACCTTCCAGTTCAAGAGAGAACCGCTCCGCAAAGGCTACAAAATCCTTAAAATCCGCGTCTCAGGGGCCCAGGGCGGCCATAGCGGAGACGACATCAACAAGGAAAGAGCCAACGCCCTCCGCCTCCTCGTGCGCTTCCTCTTCACGGAGCTCCAATACGACTTCCAGTTAATCGGCCTGGATGGCGGCAACAAGCCCAACGCAATTTGCCGTGAGGCCGAAGCCATCATCGCGGTTCCTGGAGACGAGGCCGACGAAATGATAGCGGACGCCGAGGCCTTCTCAAAGCTTCTTGAGGCCGAATTCGCCACCTCGGATCCCGGCGTAAGGGCCACCGCAGAGCCTGCTTCGGCCACGGAAAAGCCCATTGAGGAAGGAGATGCCGCCAATATCATCGCCACCCTCCTTGCATGCCCCCACGGCGTGGAGAAGATGTCCCCTGACATCCCCGGCCTTGTGGAGACATCCTCAAACCTTGCCGCAGCGCACATAGAGGGAGACACCCTCAAGGTAATTACCAGCCAGCGCAGTTCCGTGGTTTCGGAGCTCCACGCCATGGCCGAACGCGTAGAGGCCGCCTTCTTCCTGGGCTCCTTTGACGTAGAGCACCACGGCGAATACCCCGGCTGGAAGCCCAATCTCAAATCCAACATCCTGGAGGTTTCCCTGGAAAGCTACCGCAGGCTCTTCGGCCATGATCCTGAAGTGAAGGCCATCCACGCAGGGCTTGAGTGCGGCCTTTTCCTGGAGAAGTTCCCGGACCTTGACATGATTTCCTTCGGCCCCACCCTTCGCGGCGTGCATGCCCCCGGAGAGAAGCTGGAGCTTGCCTCCCTTGATAAGTTTGTTGCGCATCTTCAGGACGTAGTGGAAAATTTCAAATGACTCAGATAGCACCATCAATGCTGGCCGCAGACTTTCTCCATCTTGACTCGGAGGTGGAGAAAGTAAACGCCTACGCCGACATCTTCCATCTGGATATAATGGACGGGACTTTTGTGCCGAACATTTCCTTCGGCTTTCCCGTTGTGGAGGCAATTGCAAAAAAGGCCCGGAAACCCATGGACGTCCACCTCATGATAGTGAACCCGGAGAAATACGTGGAGCGCTTTGCAAAAGCGGGTGCCGCAATGATAAGTTTCCACTTTGAGGCCGCCCGGGAAAAAAGTGAGGAAGTCATCGGGCTGATTCATTCCCAGGGCGTCAAGGCCGGAATCGTGATTAACCCGGACTGCCCCGTCCAGGCAATCTTCCCCTACCTTTCCATGGTGGATTTTGTGCTCATAATGAGCGTCTTTGCGGGTTTCGGCGGCCAGAAATTCATCCCGGAGTCCCTTGAGCGCATAGCCGCCGTAAAGGCCGAACTCCGCCGCATAGGAAGGCCGGAGGTCCCCATTGAAGTGGACGGCGGAATAGGCCCCGCCAACGCCGCATCCATAGTGGAGGCCGGCGCATCCATCCTTGTTGCAGGAAGCGCAGTCTTCAAGGCCGAAGATCCTTCGGCCGCAATTGAAAAGATGAGGGGGTAGGTTATTCTACCGGTACAACCACCATGCTTTCAATGTCCTCCACCCACTGACGGAACTGTTTGTCCGTTTGGATAAGGTCCTGGACAGTGCTGCAGGCGTGCACCACGGTTGCGTGGTCCTTGCCGCCGAGCTCTGCGCCGATTGTGGATAGCGAGCAGTTGGGGATGAGGTTGCGGCACTCGTACATGGCAATCTGGCGGGCCTGGACAATCTGACGCTTGCGCGTGGGAGCCACCAACTGTTCACGGGTAATGTTGAAGTACTCGCAGACGGTCTTGAGGATAGTGTCCGGGGTAAGCCCCTGAGGCTCCTCCCCTACTATGTTTCCGGTAACGGTGCGGGCAAGGTCCAGGGAGATGTCGCTGTGACCAAGCGTGGCGTATGCAACCAGCGATGTAAGGGTTCCTTCAAGCTCGCGGAAATTGGTCTTGATGCGGGACGCCAGGTATGTGAGAACTTCTTCGTCCAGGGCAACGCCTTCACGCATGGAGCGGGAGCGCAGCATTTCCACGCGGGTGTTGTAGTCCGGGCGTGAAAGCTCTACGGAAAGGCCCCATTTGAAACGAGACAGGAGGCGCTCCTCAAAGTTCTGGAGGTCTGCGGGCGCGCGGTCACTGGTGAAGATGAGCTGCTTGCCGTTGCCGTGAAGGTGGTTGAACACGTTGAAGAAACTGTTCTGGGCACCGGGAGTTGCAAGGTCCTGGATATCGTCTACAATAAGGACGTCTATCCTTTGATAGAAGGCAATGAAATCCACAATGCGGTTGCCTTTGACGGCATCCATGTACTGGGTCTTGAATTCATTGCCGGTGACATACAGCACAACTTGGTCCGGGAAGTTCTTCTTGATGTCAATACCCACCGCCTGGGCGATGTGGGTTTTCCCAAGCCCGGGGCCTCCAAAGAGGAACAGCGGGTTGAAAGGAGTTTTTCCGGGAGCCTTGGCAATGCTTTCTCCGGCGCTCACGCCCATCTTGTTGCAGTCTCCTTCCACAAGGTTGGAGAAGCAGTAGGTGGGATTGAGGCGGGAGTTGATGGTGACGCGCTTGATTCCGGGGAACACAAACGGGCCGGGATTTCCCGCGGGCTGATATGTGGGCACCGAAACAGGATTGTTTGCGGGCACCGAGCCCTCTTCCTGGGGAAGGACCATGCCTTCACGGTTGCGCACGGGCCGAACAAGATAGAACAGCTGGGCGTCTGCGCCGATAGCGCGGCGGATGGTGAGACGGATAAGGTCCTTGTATGCACCTTCTATATATTCGCGGAAGAAATCAGAGGGAACCTCTACGGTAAGACGGGCCCCGTCCAGCGAAACCGGCCGGATGGGCTTGAACCATGTGGACACCTGCTGCGGATCAATGTTGTTTTCAATGATCTGCAGACAGTTATTCCATACGGCGATATGTCTTTCCTGATCTGTCATCCGGCGGTGTTTGTGTCAATTGTAATGCAAAGTTGGTTGAAAAAAAATTGATAAAAAACTCAATCGGCTATTGCATTTTAAAAAATTTGTGTATAAATTAATAATGCGAGACCGTAATACAACAATTTTTCTACTTCTTTGATTATTAACGCTTTACAAAAGCCGAAACACCCCATTTCAATTGGAAACGAAACTTCTAGTTTGGAATATTTATAAGAATCAGCGTACGCGCTTACAGGGCGTCAGAGACGCCTGTGACGTGGAAACGTTTCCACAACGTATCACTTTACCGGAGAGGTGGCTCCGTCTACTATTTTCACAATATATGAATCCGGAAATTTCTTTTGAACAGAAGAATATTTTTTCTTCACGGCCGAAAGCGACGGGGAAACCTCAATCACATACTTGAAGTACTTCCCGGCCTCAAGTTTGGTGGGCTTGTACCCGGCAAAGAAAGGATCCGACGCCGGCATGTTCTTGGACGACACCAGTATCTGGACGCCGTAGAGGACTTTTGCAGGCTCCGCGGCGGGAGATTTCTCCGCTCCGCCTTCGGCTTCGGTCGAAATGACAGAAGGGGCGTCATTGACGACCTTGGCGTCATTGCCGACTTGATCGGCAATCTTTTCTTCGGCCACAACAGCCTCTGCGGGAACCTCCTCACGGTCATACCTGGCCTTGTACACGCGGAAGGCCTTGTAGATGTTCTGGGCAATCTGGTCACGGCCGACTTCCGAGCGCATTACGGCAAGGTCCTGGGGGTTAGTCATGAAGCCAACCTCAATGAGGACGGCGGGCATAGCGGTGCGCCAAAGCACCCAGAAAGGGTCCTGGGACACTCCCCTGTTGGTTTTGATGGGGCCTCCCTCCATGGCCGAAGCAACATCCGTTGCAAACTGCAGGCTCTGGCCAAGGTGGGCGTTTTGCATGAGGGAGAAGATGATAGACGACGAAGGGTCATCCGGGTCGAAGCCCTGATATGTGGCCTCGTAGTTCTTCTCCAGCTTGATTACGGAGTTTTCCCTCTTTACAAGGTCCAGGTTCTTGGAATAGAGGTCATTGCCCTTCTTCTTGGACTGGCCCAGGCAGTGGATGGAATAACCGTTGGCGGCGGTGGAGCCGTCTACGGCGTTCACATGCACGGAGATGAAGAGGTCTGCGCCGGCCTTGTTGGCAAACACTGCGCGGTTTTCCAGCTCAACAAAGCGGTCGTCGGAGCGGGTCATCTTCACCTGAACATCCGGATATGAGGCCGAAATCTTCTGGGCAAGGCGTTTGGCTATGTCCAGGGCTATGTTTTTCTCATAAGTTTTATGGTCACGGCTCACGCATCCTGCGTCCTTTCCACCGTGGCCGGCATCAATGACAACGGTCCTGAGGCGCATTGCAGCGTCTTGTGCAGGTACGGGAATTGCAAGTAAAATGGCCGAAATTACGGCTATGATATGGCTTAAACGCGTCTGCATGCTCAAGGCGGTTTTGTAATTTCTGGAAATAATAGTAATTTTGTAAGTTTAATATTACTCACAAATATAGTGAAAAAACTGCCTTGATGAAAGGATTTTTGCGGAAATATCTGTTAGCCCTGGCGTTTATCGCGGCTTTTTCGGCCCCGGACGCCGGTGCGCGCGTATTCCGTCAGCTCCCGGATTCTTCCGCAGCCACAATCCCGGATTCCGTCATAATTGCCAGAAGGGACAGCATGTACAAGGCCAGAAGAGATTCCACGGTGCTGGCCGATTCCATTTCAAGGGCACGCACAGACTCCCTTGACATGCTCTCCAAGAGTTCCCTGGAAGTTCCGGCCTTTTCAACCGCCAAGGATTCTATCATCACGGATTTCTCCGGCGGCAAGCGCATGATATACTACTACGGCGGCGCCACGGTGCAGTACCAGAACATGAAACTCACCGCAGACTACATTGAGTACGACATGGACGCCAACACCGTGTTCGCCCGCGGCCAGAAAGACACCCTCACCGGAGAATGGAAGGGCCTCCCGGAAATGACGGAAGGCGCCCAGACATACAAAATGGACCAGCTCAACTATAACTTCAACACCCGCAAGGCCCGTATCACCAATATGGTCACCAAGGAGGCCGAAGGCATCCTGCAGGGCAAGAAGATAAAGATGATGCCGGACAAGTCCATCAACATGAGAAACGGCGTGTACACGGTCTGCGACCTCGAGCACCCGCACTATTACCTTAACCTTACAATGGCCAAGGTAATCACAAAGCCGTCCCAGAAAACCGTCTTCGGCCCGGCATGGCCCGTCATTGCCGATGTCCCCGCCTTCCCCATCATCCTTCCCTTCGGCTTTGTGCCGAAAAAACCGTCCAGGGCAACCGGTATGCTGATGCCCACCTTCGGAGAGGAGCAGGCCCGCGGCTTCTACATCAGGGACGCCGGCATGTACTTTGTGTTCGGGGACTACTTTGACCTTTCCGTAACCGGAGACTACTACACCCTTGGTTCCTGGGCCGTGGACATAAACTCCAGGTACAAGGTAAATTACAAGTTCAACGGCCAGGTGGCCCTCACCTACTCCAACGACCAAGCCGGTGAAAAGGGCAGCGCAGACTTCGTTCAGTCCCGTAACTTCGGCCTAAGGTGGTCCCATACGCAGGACTCAAAGGCCCACCCCGGAACCTCGTTCAGCGCTTCCGTGAACTTCTCCAGCCCGTCCAACAGCCGCTACAACGCCCGCAGCGTCACGGACGCCCAGCAAAACCAGATCAGTTCCTCCATCTCCTATTCCCACAACTGGAACGGCAAGATGAACCTTAGCGTGAACGCCCTGCACAACCAGAACTCCAGGGACTCCAGCTACTCGTTCACCCTCCCCAACATAACCTTCTCCGTCACGCGTTTCTACCCCTTCAAGCAAAAGACAAGGGTTGGAAAGGAGAAATTCTATGAGAAGATCTCCTTCGGCTACTCTACCTCCCTCCAGAACCGCATCAACTTCAAACTGAGGGACATGCAGGACTTTGTGCTGGACGAAACCGGCAACTACGTAACGGTGGTGGACGAACTCAACAACAAGACATACCGCCAGAAAGAGTTTGGAGACTCCCTTGCCATCAAGGCGCTTGGGAAGCTCACAAACGGCATGACCCATAATTTTCAGATAGGCCTTCCAAACTTCACCCTTCTCAAGTACATCAACGTCACGCCTAGCGTTTCCTACGGAATGAACTGGATGTTCTCTAAGGGAGAGCAGCACCTGGAGAATGAAGTGGATGCCGAAGGAAACCCCGTAATGGTAACGGACAAGGAGGGCAACCAGGTGATAGCCCAGAAAGTGGTGTCGGATCCCGGAAAGGCGTTCAACGGCTTCGGGGCCACGCACACCTATTCCGGCAGCATGTCCATGAGTACGCGTATCTACGGCATGTTCAACTTCGGCAAGCACAATAAAGTGCAGGCCATAAGGCATGTCATAACGCCTTCAATGTCCCTAAGCTTCTCCCCGGAAAAAGGTACGGCGTTCAACGGATGGCGCACCCTGAGCCCGTATTACGACAAACGAGGCTCCTTCCACGACGAAACCTGGTATAATATATACAGTATAACCGGGCACCACAACAACGCCTCCCCGCCCGGAAGGGGCAAGAGCGCCACAATGTCCCTGAGCATCGGCAACAACCTTGAGGCCAAGGTGAGGGACATCCGTGACACCACCGGTACGGGCTCCAAGAAGGTGAAACTCCTGGACCAGCTCAACATCAATACCAGCTACAACTTCCTGGCCGACTCCCTGAGGATGCAGAACATAGGCATTACGGCATCCACAAGGCTGTTCAACAAGGTGAGCCTGAGCGGAAACCTTAACTTCGACCCTTACGCCATAAATGAGCAGGGAAAGAAGATAAACAAGTTCAACATTGTGGCTACGGGCGTGCCTGCAAGGCTTACAAACGCTTCGCTGTCGGCCTCTTTCTCACTTAACGGAAAGGGAGCCACGGACGGAGATGACGGCACGCGTACGGGCGGAAAAAGCGGCGGTGGTGGTGGCGGTACCGGCGCCACGGCGTCGTATGAGAGGATATACTACCATCCTATTACGGGAGAGTATATCCCCGGAGGCTATGTGTACTATATGAACAGCAACGCCCCCTGGAGCGTCAACTTCAGCTACAGCTTCAACTACTCCAAGAGCTACAGCTACCAGAGTACCACCAAGGAACTGATTGAGAACAAGAGGTTTACCCAAACGCTTAATGTGAGCGGAAACATCAAGCTCACCCCGCGCCTGAGTATCCAGGCCACCTCCGGCTTCGATATCATGGCCATGAAGTTCACAACCACCCAGATCAGTGCTTCCTACGACCTCCACTGCTTCAACATAGCCCTGTCATGGGTGCCTATGGGCCAGTGGAAGAGCTACAGTTTCCGTATTGCCGCAAATGCTTCGGCCCTGGCCGACCTCCTCCGCTTCAAGAAGTCCGATTCCTACATGGACAATATGCTCCGGTAGCGTTTGATAATTCCATTATTATTGCTATCTTTGCATCGGCTTTCCGTTCGGGATGCCGTCTTTACTTGAAATACATTCTACATTTTTATGCCCCATAAACTAGCAGAATTAAACGCTATGAGTGAAGCAGAGCTCAGAGCGCTTGGAGAAAAACTAAACATTAAAGGTGCCGCCAAAATGGATCTTCCAACCCTTGGCTTTGCCATTCTGGACACCGAGGCCGTGATAGAGGCCCAGAAACCCACGGAGCCCAGGCCCGCCAAAAAACGCGGCCGTCCCAAGAAGGAGGCCCCTAAGGCCGAAGCCGCCCCCAAGGAGGCTCCCAAGCCGGCCGCCCCTGTCATTCCAGCCTCTTCTGTCATTCCGGCCTCTTCTGTCATTCCGAGCGAAGTCGAGGAATCTCCCAAGCCGGAGGAAAAACCGGCTCCCAAAAAGCGCGGACGCAAGCCCAAAGCCGCCGTTGCCGCGGAGGCCGCGGAAGCATCGGCCCCCGTTGAGGCCCCTAAGCCGGAAGAGCCGGAAAATGGAAAGAAGTTCATCCAAAACCTCTTTGAAGACCTAAAGGACGACGAAGCCAATCCCCCGCATCAGGTGCGTGAGGGTAAGAAAGGAAGGCCCCGCCAGGAAAAACAGCAGGAGAAACAGGCCGAAAAGCAGCCTGAGAAGCAACCTGAAAAGCAACCGGAGAAGCAGCCGGAAAAACCCAAGAGGGTTGAGTTTGAGGGTTCCGTAGAGGCTACGGGCGTGCTGGAGATTATGCCAGACGGCTACGGTTTCCTGCGTTCCTCTGATTACAATTATCTTAACAGCCCGGACGACATCTATGTCTCCCAGCAGCAGATAAAGCAGAATGCGCTCAAGAACGGAGACACAGTCACCGGTGAAATCCGCCCGCCCCGTGAGGGAGACAAGTACTTCCCTCTTGTTCGCATCAAGTTCATAAACGGCCGCACACCGGAATTCGTCCGCGACAGGGTTCCCTTCGACTTCCTCACTCCCCTTTTCCCCACTGAGAAATTCAATCTCCTGGGCCACGGCCATGAGAAAGACCAGAGCATAAGGGTTGTGGACATGTTTACGCCCATCGGCAAGGGTCAGCGCGGCCTTATTGTGGCGCAGCCAAAAACCGGTAAAACCATGCTCCTGAAGGCCATCGCCAATGCCATCGCCGACAACCATCCGGAGGTCTACGAGATTGTGCTCCTCATTGACGAGCGCCCGGAGGAAGTGACGGACATGCAGCGCAGCGTAAAGGCCGAAGTTGTGGCTTCAACTTTCGATGAGCCCGCAGAGAGGCACGTCAAAGTGGCCAACATGGTGCTTGACAAGGCCCGTCGCCTTGTGGAATGCGGCCACGACGTAGTCATTCTCCTGGACTCCATCACCCGCCTTGCACGCGCCTACAACACCGTGCAGCCGGCTTCCGGCAAGGTTCTCACCGGCGGTGTGGATGCCAACGCCCTCCAGAAGCCCAAACGCTTCTTCGGCGCTGCCCGTAATATTGAAGGAGGCGGCTCCCTTACCATCCTTGCAACCGCCCTCACGGAAACCGGTTCCAAGATGGACGACGTCATCTTTGAGGAATTCAAGGGCACCGGCAACATGGAGCTCCAACTGGACCGCAACCTGTCCAACAAGCGTATCTTCCCGGCCGTGAACCTGGTTCTTTCCTCTACTCGTAGGGACGACCTCCTCTATGATGCATATACCAACAACCGCATCTGGATCCTCAGGAAGCTTCTCTCGGACATGAATCCCGTAGAGGCCATGACCTGGATGCAGCAGCACATGGACGAGTTCAAGACCAACAAGGACCTCATAGACAACATGTCCAAGTTCAGTCGCTACGATTAACCTGTCATTCTGAACAGTCTTATTTGTCATTCTGAACGAAGTGAAGAATCTATTTCAGGACACAATAGTTGCTCCGGCCACCATTCCTGGTACCGGAGCAATTTCCATAATACGCGTAAGCGGCCCCGGAGCATTTGCCATAGCTGACGCAGTGGTTAAATTAAAATCAGGAAGCATTTCTGCAGCAAACGGTTACACAATTCACTTCGGTGTCATTTCGAGCGAAGTCCCTGTCATTTCGAGTGAAGTCCCTGTCATTTCGAGCGAAGTCGAGAAATCTCCTGCCATACTAGACACCGTCCTGGTTTCCGTATTCCGCGCACCGCACAGTTACACCGGAGAGGACTCCGTAGAGATATCCACCCATGCTTCGGCATATATTGTATCAGAGGCCATAAGGCTCCTGACAGAGGCCGGTGCCAGAATGGCCGAACCCGGAGAATTCACTAAGCGCGCTTTCCTTAACGGGAAAATGGATTTGGCTCAGGCAGAGGCCGTTGCAGATGTCATCTCATCTACAACTGAAGCTTCACACCGTGTGGCTATGAATCAGCTTAGGGGCGGCTTTTCCAAAGAGCTGGAAGGCCTCCGGGCCGAACTCCTGGAGATGGCTTCCCTACTGGAGCTGGAGCTTGACTTCTCCGAGGAAGACGTTGAGTTTGCCGACAGAGAAAAACTCGCGGGCCTCGTTAATGGGACGCTAAGGCATGTGGAAAAACTCGCCGCATCGTTCCGCCAGGGCAACATGATAAAAAACGGAATTCCGGTTGCAATAGTGGGCGCCGTCAACGCCGGAAAGAGCTCACTTCTCAACGCCCTCGTCGGCGAAGAAAGGGCAATAGTTTCGGCCATTAAAGGGACCACCCGCGACACTATTGAGGAGACTCTCCAGATAGGCGGACTCACCTTCCGTTTCATCGATACCGCCGGCATCCGGGAGTCGGAGGACCAGATTGAGAAGATAGGAATCGAGCGCACTTTCAAGAAAATTTCCGAGGCCGAAGTCATCCTCGGAGTCCTGGATTGCACCCTTCCGGCGGCCGAATTCGAGGAGGACCTGAGGCTCATTCTTGGCAAGACCGAAGGCACCGGAAAGAGCCTGTTCATCATACTCAACAAGGCCGACAAATTATCGCAAAACGATATTAACAATTTTGTTACACTTGCAAACAGAATTGTTAGTTCAATTGATAATAAACCTGTTATTATTCCTCTATCCGCAAAGACAGGTTCGGGGCTTGAAGAGCTGAAATCGGCCCTTTCGGCCTCACAAATAGAGCTCCTGACGGCAGAATCCGGGACCATTGTCACCAACCTCCGGCACTACGAAGCTCTCACCGCTTCGGCCGTTTCCCTGCGGCGCACGGCGGCTGCCCTTAGGAGCGGCATCCCCACAGACCTCGTGGCCGAAGACCTCCGCGCCGCCATCGCCTCCGTCAACCTGATCCTTGGCAAAGACCTCGGCCTCTCCCCCGAATCCGTCCTGCACAACATCTTCGCCCACCACTGCATCGGGAAGTAACCGAATAAAACGGGGAATATCCTGGAATAAATATTTTCCATTTACTTGCGATATTATACAAAAAATGTATAACTTTGCAAGTGAATAGAACAAATGCGTAAAACCATGAGCATCGCTGACTGGATAGAAGGACTGGCTCCGAGCGGCCGATACACGTTCTCCAAGGAGGATGTGCGGAAGGCTTTTCCTGCCATGTCCGCCCCTGCCGTCGACACGGCCCTGCACCGCTCCGTGGCCAAAGGCCGGGTATTCTCCCCCTGCCGAGGATTCTACGTAGTCGTGCCCGAGGAATACCGGCTTTGGAAAGCCGTGCCGCAGGAAGTGTACCTGGACCGGATGATGCAGTATCTCCAGCGGAAATACTACGTCTCGCTGCTCAGTGCCGCCGAACGCCACGGCGCAGCCCATCAGGCACCGATGGGGTTCCAGGTAATGGTGGAACCGCCGGTTCTGCGCGATAAAGAACGCGAAGGCTATGCCATCCGCTACGCCGAGCGCCGGGAAATCCCTATGACCTATGTCCAGCGCCTGGAGGTACCTGCCGGCTGGCTGAACATCTCCGGCCCGGAACTGACTGCAGTGGACCTGGTGGCCTATCAGGATCACATCGGCGGCCTCACGAGGGCAGCAACGGTGTTGGAAGAATTGTCACTGAAGCTTGATTTCACCAAGCTGGACGCCAGCTTCATAAAGGTCGCATCCGCCCCCGTATTCCAGCGCCTGGGTTACCTGCTGGACCGCGTGCTGGAAGAAGAATCCATTGCCGAAGGTCTGCTCGCTCTGATGAAATCCGGAGGCATGAAGATGAAAGCCGTGCCGCTCAAACTGGGTGCATCGTTCGATGACGCCGAAGTGGACAGGAAATGGAAAGTGGTGGTGAACCAAGACATTGAAATTGACGACTTATGATACAGAGAGCATTCATAACCCAATGGGGTACGGTTGTACCCTGGTCTTCACCTCGTCTGGTGGAGCAGGATCTGATAATCTGCAGGGCGCTGGTGTCAATATACAGTGACCCCTTCCTGAATGAACGCCTCGCCTTCCGTGGCGGCACGGCGCTGCACAAACTCTTTCTGAAGCCGCAGCCCCGCTACTCGGAAGACATAGACCTGGTTCAGGTAAACGCCGAACCCATCAAGGAAACGATAGACCATCTGCGCGAAGCCCTCTCCTGGCTGGGTGAACCCGTCGTCAAGCAGAAGAAACACAACAATACCCTCGTCTTCCGCGTACAGCCGACAGATGTGGGCGCCGGCGAGATCCACCTGAAAGTGGAAATCAACTGCAAGGAGCATTTCAGTGTCTTCCCGATGGTACGTGTACCCTTCTCCGTCGAGAACGATTGGTTCAGTGGCCAGTGCGACGTGCTCACATACGAGCTGGACGAACTGGTCGGGACGAAAGTCCGCGCACTCTATCAGCGCCTCAAAGGCCGTGACCTTTTCGACGTTTACACCGCACTCATCACCGGCAAACTGAATCTTGACCGCGTAATGACGGCCTACGACCGCTACCTCCGCTTCGTGGCCAGCCACGCCCCAACCTACAAGGAATTTGTGCTGAACATGGACGAGAAGATGCTGAATCCCGAATTCCTCGGCGACACCACCGGCCTCCTCCGCCCCGGACTCACCTTCGAACCGCAACCCGCCTGGGAGCAGGTCCGTGACAAGATTGTTGCCAGACTGTTGCCGGTCAAATAGATTTCACGAGGTCGTCAAGACTGCCGAATTGGCGCTGCGGCCGCAAGGAAGAACAAGCACGCAGGCTCTTCACCACCTGCTCGTAGTAAGGATTCCTCCAGCTGGATGCGACGTAGATATTGGGCATAGGGCGTAATTTGTTATTAGACGACAAACGAGGCCGACAAATCCGAATTTGAGTACACGCTCTCAGGATGATTACCTGATGGCTATATATCCGCTCTCATCAATCATATCCTCGCCTTTCTTGGTGAAAAGGAACTGATAGAGTTTATACGCCATGCTGTCGTGGCCTTCCGTCTTAAGACTGTCCAGTACACTCATTCGGTAGGTGGGTTTATGGTTTAAGCACAATCCATTCCCCTCCCTTCTTCGGACCTTTGTGGTCGATTTCTCCTTCTTCTGTCAGTTTGTTGACGGCTTTTTCAATTGCGCGTGTAGATATACCGATTGCTTCAGCAATTTCCCGGAGCGATACTTTTAGATTGGACTGCATCATCTCCTTAATCTTTACCGTAGTTTTTACCGAACTTTCTACCGAACTTTTTCCCGAACCGTGGGCAGATTGTTCGGTAGAAGAAGCCTTCTTTTTCCTGAGAATGGTGGTAAAGAAGCCCTCGGTTTTATATTCGGCCGGCGGGAATCCGTATATACGAAACAGAATTCAAAAGAAGACTGGGTGATAGGATATCCTTCGTCTTCCCTAAAGATATCGAATCCAGGATTCAACGAAGCGGGAACCCGGCATTGTACTCAAAGCAGGTGAATGAAGGGTTTGCAAATTTCAAATCAGATTCTGGAGAGCTTTCTAATCTGATCGTTCTCATTCACCATCTTCATAGCACTTATGAGCAAGAGGGTTATTGTTTCAAACGATGAATAGTTTTGCTATTATTTCCTGCCATGTTCGGAACAAAGCGCTGATTCTCAGAAAATTTTTTGCAAGAATCAAAAAAGTTGTATCTTTGCATCACTAGAACTCGCCGAGCCTCTTAACAATGCTTAAATTGGCGGGTCTTTTTTTTATTCTATATGGTACCTTATACTAAACCGGCCAAGTCTCCATCAGACTTGGTGCAGCAACTGAAACAAAGGGGCCTCGCCATCGCAGACGAAGCACGTGCGGAGCGTTACATTGACAACATCGGCTACTATCGGTTGAGCGCGTATATGTACCCTTTTCTTGCCGAACCGAAGACCGCCCACCAATATAAACCTGGAATCACGTTTGACCGTGTGCTCAGGCTCTATCGTTTCGACAAGAAATTGAGGGTCCTGCTCTTCAACGAGATTGAGAAGATTGAGGTCGCATTTCGTGCCGCCTTCCCAGAAATCGACCTGAACGCAATGGGATTCAACGCCAAGTGGGAGGCAGAGCCGCTCTGGTCATCACCAGCGAAGTGATCGCCAACGAAGTATCCAGAGAAAAACCGCCGCCCTCCCATTGGAAAGCTGCGGTCATTGCTTCAAGGTGCTTCTTGCCTAGCTTCTATCGGCCGAAGCGAACCTCGAAAGTATCGAGACTCTTCATACCGCCATACTTGGATACAGCGCAATTGACAGTCTCTCCCTTGTATTCGTACACCCACTGGAACCCGGTGAACTCGTCGAAATTCTTGATCGGTTCACCTTTGTGGATGCCTTGCTCTGCATTGGACTCCAGCTTGTAAATGACGCCACCGTCAGCCACCGCCTTGCAGCGTTCAAAGTACAACTTCTGCAGGTCCTTCTCCTCGATGCCCTTGGCACCCTTGAACTTCAGATTGGCATTTCCGGGGCTTGCGGACGCTTTGTCCAGGGTCATCCCATCACCAGGGGCCGGGTCAACGCCGCAACGTGCTTTAATCAGTTCTACGTAGTTCTGGTCATTGACATCGCCAAGAGTCTGCGCTTTTTCTGCTGCAGCAGTAGTAGTGGCGGAGGGTTTGGCCTGTTTCGCCTCACTTTTTTTCCCGTTATTCCCGCAGGAAACCAGCATCATGGCGCAGGCGATAAGCGCCAGGGTAATGAATGTCTTCTTCATGGTGAAAAAAATTTATAGAGTTATTATTTCGACACTTCCATCAATCCGTTCAGGCTCACGATAAGCCCTTCATAGCTTGGTTCTGCTGAGAAGGCGGTTACCTCGAAAGCCTTGCCTTCAATATAGACCGAACCGTTTTTCTTGGATAGGCCATATTTGTAATAGGGCAAGCCGTTCTCCTTGTCCACCCACTCGATAATCTTGGTGTACAGTTCTGTGCCAACAACATCCTCCGTTTTCTCTTGGGTAAGTACGTATGCTGGACGGCTGAAGATGGTTGTGTCCTTAACGGAAACCCCATTCCCGTTTTTCTTCAGCCTCTCCCCGAAGATTGTATTGCTCATCGAGCTGTGAAGATAATCGTAGATGGCCTCGTCGACACTGTCGAAGTCGGATTTCTCGCTCTTCCGGGAATACGTGCCTGCGGCGTCATTCACAAGATACGCCGTCCGCGTAGAATCCGTACATACAAAGAGGTTCGTGGTCTGACTGCCCTCCATCTTGAAGATGAGGACGTTTCCTTTACGGGCATATACACGGCTCATACTGGCTCCTGATACATACATTTTCTCAGTCAGGGAGAAATCTTGCTCATACCATTTCTTGGCGGGGACTTCGGGTTTTGCCTGCCTTTCTGGTGCTTTGGTCTGCTCTTCAACAGCCGTTGCAGCAACCTCTTCGCCTTCGGACTGGGATGTATTGCCGCTCTTGTTTCCTCTCCCGCCACAGGAGGTTAAGGCAGTCACGCCCATAACGAGGGCCGTGACGAGGATGATGTTTCTTGTTTTCATAAATGTGTGTTTAAGCCTATCGATTGTTGTTATTTCGGAGAGCGCCCATAGCCCTGGTCAAATCGATGGTTTTCATCGTATATCCTTCCGGCAGTTCGAACAGCTCCGGATAGAACAGTCCGATGCGGATACCACGGAGGAAATTCTTATTCCCGCCAACCTTTCGGATAAGAATGCCGGTTTCCAGGTCGACATATTCATATGTCTTGATTTCCCTAGTTACACCCTGCCTGTCCGTAGACGTCGTGATAAGCTCCCTGCGGTAGCACCACCTTCCGTCAGTGGCTTCAATCTCGCTGCCGACTACCCCCCTCTCGGACTTCTGGTCGAACATATCGTCTATCCCGCCCAGCAGTTCCTTGGCATTGCTGACTGAATACTTCTGGATAATCTTTTTTTCGGGATCTATCTTATAGAAGGCAAGGCTGTCCGGAATGGTCAGTGCCCTGGATACCTTCCCCTTCTCGTTATATGTGATTACGTATTTACGGCGGTTGCCGGCATTGTAGAAGACCTTTTTCCACGAACCGTCCAAGTCTTCTGCAACCGGGTCAAACTCATACGCACAATAAGAGACGCAGTCCGCAGGCAGGCTGGTCGGGGCAGGGGCGTCATCATTCTGTGGAAGACCGATGGGGATAGAATGGAGGGGCCTGCCGGTGACGGTATAGGGGTCGACCGGCTCATATTCCTGGGGCGTTTGTGCGTTTGCACTCGCGCACGTAAGCGCGATGGCAGTTAAGAGTAGTGCGATTCTTTTCATATAATAAAGACTATTGGTTTCAGCTATACACAAACAAATATGGGCCTTTCAAAGTATAAAACCACTCTACAAAAGTTTAGACTTGCAGGGTATTTGCCCGTTATTTGCCCGATATTTCGCTAAAACGCCTCGATTTTGCTAATTTTGCCGTATGAAAAGACTATCCATAATCCTCATACTTATGCTCCTTTCCTGCGCTATGGCAAAGGGGCAGTACGACGACCATCGGAACCATCAGCTGGACTCCCTGGAGTCTGTCGTCGCACCATGGACAGTAGATAGAGTTGC
>Ga0247609_10003013_pt1 | contig 17322 bp, 16 predicted proteins | sample 172DNAGHGlowgp2_FD_193487 | JGI IMG/M metagenome (GOLD analysis project Ga0247609, IMG submission 193487) | Sheep rumen microbial communities from Palmerston North, Manawatu-Wanganui, New Zealand - 1728 DNA GHGlow gp2 | ecosystem: Host-associated > Mammals > Digestive system > Stomach > Rumen ...
TGTCCTTGCAAGTTGTAGAAGATGCGTCTGCCACGCATAGCGTTATCGTTTATCATTTGTTCATTATCATTTAGCGAAGCGCTGCTGATTCCGGAGGTTCCGCTGGTCTTCACGTTCAATGCCGTTATACGGGCATGCTTATCGGTGGACGCCAATGTCAGGGTGACAGACTTCTTATTGCCCGTCCACTTGCCGCTTGTCAGCGCTACGTCGTCAGCTTTCAAATCGGTCTTCGGCGTTTGTGCGTCAAAAATAGGTTCTATCTCCGTCAAGGTTCCTTGCTGCACGCTTACGGTCAGCGTGTTGCCTGGATAGAGTCGAATCTGATCATCGTTACAATAACGATTTGAACCAGTACCTAAGCTATAGACGATGGTGATACCGTTGGCGCTACCGCTGAGGTCTTGCGTATTACTCGACGTGATAGCGCCACTGTAATGGGTATTGAACAGTGTATTGCAGAGCATCACATCGCCATCGGTTGGTTGTACTCCTCCACCACCGCCCTCTTCATAGATGGTATAGGTAGCACTAGCAAGGGCACTCTTGCTGTTGTCGAGTACAGCAATGGCTTTCACCGTTGCACTTTGTGTCAGCTTAAACGGAGCTTCATAGACAGAGCTTGCCGTGGATGGATAACTATTGTCAGTTGTATAATAGATGGTGGCACCTGCTGTTGCTGTGGTTATCGAGACTTCCACCTCAGCGTTATACTCACCTGCATCGGGACTGATGACGGGCATGGCGACAACTACGCCGCCTGCACCACCCTCGTAGTTGTCGTAGCTGAACGGTTGTCCCACCTTGTCGCCCCAGATGTAGTCTTCCAATCCCGGATAATCCACAAACGGATTGCGGTTGCCCTGAACGTACGCTCTTGCTATGGAGTCGTTACGGGCCATCTCCACCATATCAATGGGATCCATCTTCGACCAACGCATCATCATGTCTTGTGTCCATTGCTGCATAGGCTGATACTTGGTATTGCCGAAAGTGCCGCTCCAGCTAGCTGCCTCCGATTCATAACAGGTGGACATATAGAAATAGATACGGGCAATGTCGCCTTTCACCTCGTCGTTGGGTTCAAAGACTATGTCGGTGTATCCGGCTGTCTTACAGTAGCCTTTCTTCGAATAGGCATTGTTCGACTCGTAATACTGTTTGTTGCTTTTATCAACAATCACCTCACCGAAAGGAAGATTGCCTCGACGATTGTTGACATAGCCATCGGTAGGTACCACATGTACGATGTCGGCCTTTGGAGGTCCCCAACTTTGCGGCACGGTATGCTCGCGGTTATAGACATCGCCCTCCTTATTATAGTTACCGGCTTTGTCTCTGATATGCACAAATTTGGTAGTATTGGAATACCAGTCGCGCACGAAGCCGTCGGCACGGGTATCGGTCTTCTTGTACAATTCCAGCAAATCATCGTACGAAGGTGATTTGTCCTTTTTCGAAATGATTGCGGACAGTTTGGTCTTCAGTTGAGCACCGGTGAGTCCGTCGGCTTCCTGATAGTATGATTTCCAATCATCAGGTCCTTGTGCCCACGTGACAATAGTCGTCAGGAAAAACGCTATTGATAAAAAGTACTTGTTTTTCATGATAGTGATTTTGTTTTAAATTTTTATGTTTAATCCATCCTGTCGCGATAGTCTTCGTATGTAAATTCGCGAAGGATTTCCAAGATGCCATCTTCGTGAAGCATGGCGATAGCAGGATGGCTGACGCCATTGAAGGTATTGGTTTTCACGGTGGTATAATGGATCATATCTTCAAAAATGATATTCTCGCCCACCTGCAATTCATGGTCAAACTGCCACATTCCCATATAGTCGCCACTCAGACAACTGTTTCCTCCCAACCGATAGCAATTGTCAATTGTCAATTGTGTTTCGAGCTTGCTCGCTTGCAGAGCGAAAGCGGCGCAAGAATTGTCAATTAATTTACCCCCTCTCACTTCCGGCTGATAGGGCATTTCCAGACAGTCGGGCATGTGACAAGTAAAACTGACATTAAGGATGGCGGTTCGGATGCCTTTGTCTTCAACAATGTCGGCAACCTGCGCCACCAACGGTCCTGTCTGCCAGGCAAAGGCACTGCCTGGCTCCATAATTACGTGTAGGTGCGGATAACGTTTCTTAAAATCCTGCAACAGGTGAACCAACAGGTCAACGTCGTAGTCGGCACGCGTCATCAGATGTCCACCACCGAAGTTCATCCACTTCAACTGTGGGAACCAACGTGCAAATTTCTCTTCTATATGCTGCAGGGTGCGTTGGAAAACGTCTGCCCCACTCTCGCAGTGGCAATGACAATGAAAGCCCTCAACACCTTCAGGCAACACATCGGGCAGTTTGTCGGCACTGATGCCAAAACGTGTTCCTGGCGCACAGGGATTGTAGAGCATGGTTTCCACCTCCGAATACTCAGGATTGACACGCAAACCGAGACTGATGTCCGGCTGAACCGCCTTAACCCTGTCGGCATAGCGTTCATACTGGCTGAGGGAATTGAAGGTGAGATGACTGGAACAGCGTGCTATCGTATCTATCTCGTCATCGGTATATGCAGGAGAATAGGTATGCGCGCGCGAACCAAACTGCTCAAAGGCAAGACGGGCCTCGCTGAGTGAACTGGCTGTGGTAGAACTGATGTATTCGCGAAATATCGGGAAGGTCTTCCACAGCGCAAAGGCCTTGAAAGCAAGAATGATATCAACACCTGCACGCTGGGCTACTGAGCGTATCAACGAGAGATTGCCACGCAAACGCAATTCTTCCACAACGTACATCGGACGGTGGATTTGGCGCAGGATATCATTGGCTGTTGTCATTGCTTTCATGGTATCACATATACTAAATGCAAAGTTACGATAATATTTTCAAATATCGTTGCCCGTTTCGCATAATTTTTATACTTTTGCACGTGAAAACGGCAGAAGAAGCCTTCTGTCATACAAAAAACAGCAATAGACATGAAGCTCGTCGTCATGACCAAATCCACGTTTTTCGTGGAAGAAGACAAGATTTTGGCAGCTCTCTTCGAAGCCGGCATGGACAACCTGCACCTGTACAAACCCGACAGTGCACCCGTCTATATCGAAAGACTTCTGTCGCTGCTACCCAAAGGCCTGTACGCCAAAACTACCGTACACGAACATTTCTATCTTAAAAACGAATACGCACTCAACGGCATACATATCGACAACCCTGCTGCAGGAATGCCTGTAGGGTATAAAGGAAGGTGGGGCGTTACGTGCACTGACATCACCCAACTGAAACAGATGAAGAAGCAGGCAGACTATGTCTTCCTGAAAAACATCTTCGACTGCATAGAATTCCCCGAAGAGAAATCGTCTTTCTCGATGGGAGAACTAGAAGAGGCTTCGCGTCAGGGACTTATCGATAAACATGTCTTCGCCCTCGGTGGCATGACCATCGACAATGTACGCATAGCCAAAGAACTGGGTTTCGGCGGCATCGTCGTCTGCGGCGACCTCTGGAACCGCTTCGACATCCAGAACCAGGTGGACTACAAAGCCATCATCGCCCACTTCGAACGACTAAGGAAAGCGGTGAGTTGAGGAACAAATTAACAATTAACAATTCATAATTCATCATTTTTATGAGTGAGAAAGAGTCTTTCTTGGTATTTTCAGGAACAAAGACAAGGTATCTGGCAGAGAAAATCTGCCAAAGTCTGGGTTGTCCGCTAGGCAACTCTGTGGTAACACGCTTCTCCGACGGTGAGTTTGCCGTCAGTTACGAAGAATCTATTCGAGGACGAGATGTGTTTCTTGTACAGAGCACCTTCCCCAACTCAGACAATCTCATGGAACTGCTCTTGATGATCGACGCCGCCAAGCGTGCGTCAGCCCGCAACATCATCGCCGTCATCCCCTACTTCGGATGGGCACGGCAGGACCGTAAGGACAAACCGCGTGTCAGCATCGGAGCCAAACTCGTTGCCGACCTGCTCAGCGCAGCAGGCATCAACCGCGTCATCACGATGGACTTACATGCCGACCAGATACAGGGATTCTTCAACGTCCCCGTTGACCATCTCTATGCTTCTGGCGTCATCATGCCCTACCTGCAGTCGCTGCAGTTGGAAGATCTCTGCATAGCATCGCCCGACGTAGGCGGCTCCAAGCGTGCCAACACCTATGCCAAATACCTGGGGTGTCCGCTGGTTTTGTGTAACAAGACTCGCGCTCGTGCCAACGTCATCGAAAGCATGCAAATCATCGGTGATGTCAAGGGTAAGAATGTGGTCATCGTCGACGATATGGTGGATACAGCCGGCACCATTACCAAAGCTGCCGACATCATGAAAGCTGCAGGAGCAAAGAGTGTCAGAGCCTGTGCCAGCCACTGCGTCATGAGCGGACCTGCCAGCGACCGCGTACAAGAGTCTGCACTGGAAGAGATTGTCTTCACCAACTCTATCCCCTACACTGACCGTTGCGACAAAGTGAAGCAACTCTCCGTTGCCGACCTCTTTGCCGAAACCATCCGTCGCGTCGTTAAAAATGAAAGTATCAGCTCACAATACCTGATTTAAAAAGCAAGAAGACTGGTATTCAGGATAATTCTTGTTTTGAGAGTCTTGCGTATTGTGAAAGAAAAAGGCAACCTTATGGGTTGCCTTTTGGTTTATTTGATAATTCCTTGTTCAACGAAAATCTTCTTCAGCGCCTCCACCGAGCGGTCAACCTGCTCTTCGGTGTGCGTTGCCATCAGAGCATAGCGAACTAAAGTGTCTTGCGGAGCACATGCAGGTGGAATTACAGGATTGATGAAGACGCCTGCCTTGAATGCCAAAGCCGTCACAAGGAAGGTTTTGTCAATATCGCGTACATATAACGGAATGATAGGACTTTCCGTTTCGCCAATTTCAAATCCCTCTTCTGTAAAACGTTTCAATGCGTAACGTGTCACCTTCCACAAGGCTTCGATACGCTCCGGCTCTCTCTGAAGGATATGCAGTGCTTCCATAGCAGCAGCCGTAGCAGCTGGAGTATTGGACGCAGAGAAGATGTAAGTGCGACAGGTATGACGCAGGAAGTTGATGGTATCCCAGTCGGCAGCGATGAAGCCGCCAATAGAAGCAAGCGACTTGGAGAATGTACCCATGATGAGATCCACCTCGTCGGTCAGTCCAAAATGGTCGCAGACACCACGTCCATGGTCACCAAAGACACCGATACCATGAGCCTCGTCAACCATAATTGAACAATTGTACTTATGCTTCAATTCAACAATTTCCGGCAACTTAGCCAAGTCACCTTCCATGGAGAAGACACCGTCAACGACAATCAGCTTCACAGCCTCATAAGGCAGTTTCTGCAATACGCGCTCCAAGTCTTCCATGTCGTTATGCTTGTAGTGCAACTGACGAGCAAACGACAAACGGCGACCATCGACAATGCTGGCATGGTCGCGGTCGTCGCAGATGATATAGTCGTCCTTACCTACTACCATAGCAAGAACGCCTTGATTGACAGAGAATCCGGTAGAGAAGCACAAGCAGTCTTCCTTATGGACAAACTCTGATATTTCCTTTTCCAACTGTACGTGTATGTCGAGTGTTCCGTTCAGGAAACGGCTTCCCGCACAACCGGAACCATACTTATCGAGGGCTGCCTTGGCAGCATCAATGATACGCTGGTCGCCTGTCAGTCCGGTATATGCATTCGAACCGAACATCAGGACCTTATGTCCACCCATTTCGACTTCTGTACCCTGTTTGCCTTCAATAGCACGGAAATAAGGATAGACATCAGCCTCCATGAACTTCTGTGGTTCACGGTAATTCTTGTATCTTTCTTGTAACTGTCCCATTCTATAAATTAAGGTGTAGTAAACACTACTTTCTAAATTAGGCTGCAAAGATACAAAAAATACCTTACATGTCAACGTTTTTTAAAAGAAATCTTATCTAAACCGAAAATTTATTGAATTATTAGTCTCAATAATCATAGTTTTTTGTACTTTTGTACTGTATATGCCGTGGCAGAAATGAAGAGAATCGTATTCATCATGAACCCCATTTCGGGAACGGCAAGTAAAGCTGCCGTTCCGCAACTCATCGAGAACAGACTGGACCAAAGCCTGTTCGAATATGAGATACGGCTTACCGAACATGCCGGACATGCCACAACGATAGCACAACAAGCTGCCGAGGAAGGTGTTGACCTTGTTGTAGCTGTAGGAGGCGACGGAACGGTGAACGAGGTAGGAAGGGCATTGATAGAGACACAGACCGCAATGGCTATCCTTCCCTGCGGTTCAGGCAACGGGTTGGCACGCCATCTCATGCTTCCCATGGACTTGGGCAAAGCCATCAGCCTCATCAACCGCTTTGAAATTCATGACCTTGACTATGGCACCATCAACGGAATGCCGTTCTTCTGCACCTGCGGCATGGGGTTTGATGCGTTCATCAGCATGAAGTTTGCCGAAGCAGGCAAACGAGGCCTCATCACCTACGTAGAAAATGTGCTGAAAGAAGGATTGAAATACAAGCCTGAAACCTACGAGTTGGAAGACGAAACGGGCACCAAGCACTACAAAGCGTTTCTGATTTCCGCCGCCAATGCTTCACAATACGGCAACAATGCCTACATCGCACCGCAGGCTTCCATGAGTGATGGTTTGTTGGACGTGATTATCATGGAACCCTTCGATGTATTGGAAGCACCGCAAATCAGTCTCGACATGTTCAACAAGACGTTGGACAAGAATTCTAAAATCAAGACTTTCAAGGCTAAACGCATCCATGTTCATCGCAAGGAACCCGGATGGATTCACTACGACGGCGACCCCGTCATGACCGATGCCGATATCGACATCCTATTACACAGCAAAGGCATCAAGGTATTGGTCAATCCCGATGCCGACAAACGACTTCGCCAACCCAATGTTGTCCAGACAGCCTTTACGGAATTTTTTAACGATGTCAATATGGTACGCGAAAACATTTCACGTCAAGGAAGAAAAGTGCAGATACTCAACAAATTGCTGCTCAGGAAATTGAATCTATAACGTCCACTCTCTACTTTCCCTTGTTTTTAAAAAGTTTATTTTAGAGATAGAAGTCTTTTGTCAGTTCCTGATACCATGGTGAGCGCTCACCCGACTCTGTCATCACCACTTCCTGTTCTTCTATGATTTCAGGGCGTTCCTTTCTGAAAGCCAAAAGATAACGCTTTGCTGCTTTATGAGGAACAGTCTTTACGGCAACAGAACGAGAAAGGGACAATCCTTGAATGATGGCCTCGTCTATCAGCGACTGCCTCATGTTGAAGGGTATCACAACACTGAATTCTCCTGTTGCAGCTAACAGACGAACGGCAGATTTGATGAGGTCACGGAAGGAAAGGCTGTCTGTGTGTCGCGCCAGCGTGCGTTTTGCATCTGGTGCTTTCAGAGACTGCTGAAAAAAAGGCGGATTGCTGACGATAGAATCGAAGGTCCCCTGAGGGGGGGAAGGAGTAAATTTTTGGATGGCTGTTTCGTGGATATAAATTCTGTCAGCGAAGGGACTCGCTTTGACATTTTCCATCGCCTGTGCCGCAGCATCAGCATCAATCTCCACAGCATCTACAACAGCGTCGGGAAACCGCTGAGCCATCATCAACGCTATCAGTCCTGTACCCGTTCCGATATCCAGGATGCGTTTGCCTCCTTGTGCCCAAGAACCAAGCAAAACCCCATCTGTACCGACTTTGAGAGCGCAGGTGTCTTGACAGATGGAGAATTGCTTGAAATGGAATATATCTTTGGTGCCTTGCACGCTAAGATAATACAACTATTCTATCACTACGGTTGTCCAACCGTGCTTGTCTTCAATTTCTCCATACTGAATACCACGGAGCGTATCGAAGAGTTTCTTACTGACAGGTCCTGGCTGTGCGCCAAAATCATAACGCTTGCCAGTATCTAAGTCGTCAATATAACTGATGGGAGAAATGACGGCTGCCGTTCCGCAGGCACCAGCCTCCTCGAACGTTGCCAGTTCTTCCTCAGGAATAGGACGGCGTTCCACCTTCAGTCCAAGGTCTTCTGCAACCTGCATCAGACTCTTGTTGGTGATGGAAGGGAGAATACTTGTTGACTTCGGAGTGACATAGGTATTGTCCTTGATGCCGAAGAAGTTGGCTGCGCCACATTCGTCGATGTATTTCTTTTCCTTGGCGTCCAGATAGAACTCACATGCATAACCCTTCTCATGTGCCAACTGGTTGGCTTTCAGGGAGGCAGCATAGTTACCACCGACCTTATAGATGCCCGTTCCAAGTGGTGCACTACGGTCATACTCGCGGATGATGACATACGGATTGCTGGAGAACCCACCTTTGAAGTAAGGACCTACAGGTGTAACGAAGATAAGGAAGCAATATTCCGATGCGGGATGCACGCCCACCTGGGCACTCGTACCAATCAACAGCGGACGGATGTACAAGGTTGCCCCACTCTCGTATGTTGGAATCCACTCTTGGTTCAAACGCACCACCTTCTTAACCATCTCCTCGAACTTTTCCGTCGGCAGTTCCGGCATCAAGATACCACGACATGTACTTTGCAGACGGGCAGCATTCTCGTCCATACGGAAAACACGCACCTTGCCGTCTGGACAACGATACGCCTTCAGACCTTCGAACGCTTCCTGTCCATAATGCAAACAAGTAGCAGCCATGTGCAGTTTCAGATACTCATCGGAGCAGACTTCAATCTCGCCCCATTTGCCATCGCGATAGTAGCACCGCACGTTGTAGTCGGTCTTTATATAACCGAACGACAAACTTGACCAATCAATATTCTTCATGTTGCTTGTGAATTATTATTCCAATAATAACACCACCACAGACAATCTGTAGTAAATTGCGTGCAAAATTACAAAGATTATCACTCTTCTGCAACATTTTGCAACAAATTCTTTACTTCAGTTTCCGTTTTCGTCAGCTTGTCTTTACATAATTTCAACAATTGCTGAGCATTCTTCAACTGTTCCGTCAGTTCATCAATGTCAAACTCGTCGTTCTCCATCTTGCGGACAATGGCCTCCAACTGCACCACCGCCTCTTCGTACTTCATTTCTGCTTGCATGATCTTATTCTTTTATTTTACTACCGAGTGTATGGTACCCTTTTGCAATCTGGTTTCTATCTCATCGCCACCTTGCAGTTGGTTGGGATCACGGACAGCCTTTCCCTTGTGCAAAGTGATGCTGTAACCGCGTTTCAAAAGGAGTTGAGGGTCGTGTGCTTCCAACTGCACACGAAGATGCTCCAACAGGAAAACCTTCTTCTCCAACAAGTGCTCAGTTGCAGTCTTCAAACGGCTTCCTGCCATCAACAGTCGATACTGGCTATCTTTCAACATGCCTTCAGCAATCGTTCTCAACCGCCCTTCCGACAGCAAGAGCCCATGTCGGGCATCTTCCAGGCGCTGGCGAGGCAGGCGAGGAATAATGCCTGCAAGCCGTTCTATCTTCAACCGTTCGAAACGTATGCGATTACTCACCTTATTATATATAGTCGTTTCTGCTTCTTCCAACCGGTCGTTCACCTCCTTAAGATGTTCTATTAGGAAAGCTGCTGCTGCTGTCGGTGTCTTCACGCGTAGGTGGGATATCATGTCCAACACACACTCGTCACGTTCATGTCCGATACCTGTAATAACAGGCAAAGGGAAGTTGGCAACATTTTCTGCCAATGCTAGCGTGTCGAAACCGCTAAGGTCTGCCGTTGCTCCTCCTCCACGGATGATGACTACACAATCGAAGTCGTTAGCATGTTCATTGATACGGTTCAGGGCTGCAATCAGCGACTCTTCTATCTGTTCGCCCTGCATGACGGCAGCAAACAATTCTGTGCGGAAGACAAAACCATATTCGTTTTCGCGCAACTGATGACAGAAATCACCATAGCCGGCAGCCGTAGCACTGGAGATAACGGCAATACGCTGGGCAAACATCGGGAAAATGAGCTCTTTCTGCAAATCATATACACCTTCTTCTTGCAGTTGGCGGATGATTTCCTGACGCTTACGCATCATGTCGCCCATCGTAAACTCAGGGTTGATATCGGTGACTATCCACGAAAAGCCATAGGCTTCATGAAACTGCGGATATACCTGCAGTAACACCTTCAGTCCTGCATGGAGCTGTTGGCCTGTAACGCGCTCAAAATGAGGACGTAGCATCGCCCATGCCGAAGCCCAACATTTTGCAGAAGCACGAGCTATGGGTGTTGAGCGTTGGTATGATCGCTGAGCGCTTTCGTTTTTATCTTGCTCAAATTGCACCAACTCCATATAGCAGTGACCGCGGCTCTCCCTGACTTCAGAGAGTTCCGCTTCTACCCAATACTGTTGGTCCAGCGTCAGCTCGATGGTTTCCCTGACTAGTGCGTTGGCTTCATAGAGCGTCATCGTCTTCATAATGCTGCAAAGGTACGAAATAAATTGTGAATTATGAATTATGAATTGTGAATTGTTTTGTACCTTTGCACAGAATATGGACAATAAGCAAGCGACATTAGAATTAGGGACAAAACCTGTTGGGCGACTGTTGGCACAATATGCCATGCCGGCTATTGTGGCAATGACAGCTTCAAGCCTTTACAACATCATCGACCGTGCCATGATCGGACAGATGGTGGGACCGGAAGCGATTGCAGGTTTGGGCATCACCTTCCCTTTCATGAACCTCAGCGGAGCCTTTGGAGCGGCTGTGGGCGTGGGAGCCTCAACATGCATCTCTGTGAAACTGGGCCAGCGCGACTACAAGACCGCCGAATATCTTTTGGGCAACACGATTACGCTGAATCTCATCATCGGCTTCCTTTTCATGGCTGTCAGCCTTATCTTCCTGAATCCCATCCTGCGATTCTTCGGAGCCAGCGACACAACACTGCCGTATGCACGGGAGTTCATGACAGTTATTTTGCTGGGCAACATGATTACCCACATGTACTTTGGCATGAACGCTGTGTTGAGGGCAGCAGGAAAGCCACGCCATGCCATGTATGCAACATTGTTCACCGTAGGATGCAACATTCTGTTGGTTATCGCCTTCGTGTGGTGGTTCCGATGGGGCATTCGCGGAGCAGCACTTGCCACCATTACTTCGCAGTCGTTAGCACTCTGCTGGCAGATGTGGGTATTCTCTGACCAGAAAGAGCTGCTGCATCTGAAGAAAGGCATATACAAGTTGAAGGCTGACTTGGTGCGCAACATCATTGCGATAGGCATTTCACCATTCCTGATGAATGCCACGGCATGCGTCGTCGTGATATTTATGAACAACCAGTTCGTGCGTTATGGAGGCGACATGGCTGTTGGTGCCTACTCGATAGCCAACTCCGTCGTGATGGTGCTGTTTATGTTTGTCATGGGTATGAACCAAGGCATGCAACCCATTGTGGGCTACAATTACGGAGCCGAGAAGTACGACCGAATGTTCCGTTGTCTGTGGCTGACGATAGCAGTCTCGACAACTATTCTATTAGTGGGTTGGTGCCTGTCAATGCTGTTCCCAAGCCAGATAGCTCGCGTCTTCACTGCCGACCCGACACTGATCAGCATGGCAGCACGCGGTATCCGCCTGAACATGATTGTGTTCTTCGTCGTTGCATCTCAAGCCGTTATCACGAACTTCTTCCAATGTATCGGCAAAGTGAAAATCAGTATATTCCTCTCGCTGTCGCGACAGCTCTTTTTGCTCATCCCGTTAGCCTACATTCTCCCGTTGTTTCTCGGGCTCGACGGTGTTTGGTACTCGATGTGCATCAGTGACTTCTGTTCATTCTCGATGACGCTGCCACTGCTATTCTTGTATATGAAGAAAATCAAGAACAATGGAAAATAAGAATATCATCATCTGCATCGGTCGCCAACTAGGTTCCGGCGGTCACGATATCGGTCGCATGTTGGCTGCCGAGTTCGATGCAAAGTATTACGACCGCGAACTGCTGAACCTTGCTGCCAAAGAAAGCGGCTTCAGCAAGAAAGTGTTTGAGAGAAACGATGAGCAGAAAGGGTTCTTTAAAACCTTGTTCGGCATACAAACGACTCATATTGGAGGTGGTTTGTACAACTCAAACATATCGCAAGACAGCCTGTTCCAGTTCCAAAGCGACGCCATCCGCAAGGCTGCTGCCGAAGGAAACTGTGTCTTCGTAGGTCGTTGCGCTGACTACGTGTTGCGCGACATCCCCAATGTGGTGAAGATTTTCATCACGGCAACCATGTACGACCGCATCACCCGCATTTCTGCCAGCAAGCGCGCAACAAAAATCTTTCAGAAAAAAAACATCACACCCAAGGAAGCCAAGCACTGCATCCTTCAAGCCGAAGGCCACCGTGCCTCCTATTACAACTACTACACGGGCAAGAAATGGGGCGCTGCCGACAGCTATGACCTCTGCATCAGCTCCAGCGTCCTGGGGTTAGAGGGAACGGTGCAATTCATCGCTGACTTTATTCGTAAACGATACGGTATATGAAAAAGATAGGAATCATCAGCGACACCCATAGCTACTGGGACGAGAAATATCTGCACTACTTTGAGCCATGTGATGAGATATGGCATGCGGGCGACATCGGTTCAACGGAGGTTGCCGACCGGCTGGCGGCATTTCGCCCCCTGCGTGCCGTCTGCGGCAATTGCGACGGTGGTGACCTCAGACGCATGTTCCCTGAAGTGTTGCGATGGAAATGCGAGGATGTGGATGTGCTGATGACGCATATCGGCGGTTACCCCGGCAACTACGATGCCCGCATCCGTTCACGCATCTATGCCTCACCACCACAACTCTTCATTGCCGGCCATTCACACATTCTGAAAGTGAAGTACGACAAAACACTCGGTTTACTGCACATCAACCCCGGTGCTGCCGGCTTGCAAGGATGGCACAAAGAACGGACGTTAGTACGACTGACCATCGAAGGAAATCGTTTTTCCGATTGTGAGGTGATCACACTCAGTCCATGAGCTAACGCTATGTTTTCACGCATTTTTTTGGATAAGACCGAATTACTTATTACTTTTGCATCAAACAAAGGAACAAATTATTTATCAATAACAAGATTTATCGAACATGAAGACGATTGTCATTACTGGTGGTGCAGGCTTTATCGGAAGCCATGTGGTGCGCCTTTTCGTGAACAAATATCCAGAGTATCACATCATCAACCTCGACAAGTTGACGTATGCAGGCAACCTTGCCAACCTGAAAGATATCGAGAATAAGCCCAACTACGAGTTTGTAAAGATGGACATCTGCGACTTCGACGCCTTCTACCAGCTGATGCAGGAGAAAAAGGTGGACGGCATCATCCATCTGGCAGCAGAAAGTCACGTTGACCGCAGTATCAAAGACCCGTTCACTTTTGCCAAGACCAACGTCATGGGTACGCTGTCGCTGCTGCAGGCTGCCAAGCTCTATTGGGAAAGTCTGCCGGAACGCTACGAGGGCAAACGTTTCTACCACATCTCCACAGATGAGGTGTATGGCGCCCTGGAACTGACTCACCCCGAAGGTATTGAACCACCGTTCACCACAACGGCTTCTTCGTCAGAACACCACATGGCATACGGCGACAAGTTCTTCCTGGAGACGACGAAGTATAATCCGCATTCGCCCTACTCTGCCGCTAAGGCATCGAGCGACCACTTCGTACGTGCCTACCACGACACCTACGGCATGCCCGTCATCGTCACCAACTGCTCGAACAACTACGGACCTTATCAGTTCCCTGAGAAACTGATTCCGCTATTCATCAACAACATCCGTCACCGCAAGCCGCTGCCAGTCTATGGTAAGGGAGAGAACGTACGCGACTGGCTGTTTGTGGAAGACCACGCTCGTGCTATCGACCTCATCTTCCATAAGGGCATCATTGCCGAGACTTATAACATCGGTGGTTTCAACGAGTGGAAGAACATCGATATTATTAAGGTGGTCATCAAGACTGTTGACCGCTTGCTGGGACGCAAGGAGGGCGAAGACATGGACCTCATCACCTTCGTTACCGACCGCGCCGGTCACGACCTACGCTATGCCATCGACTCTTCCAAGCTGCAGAAAGAACTGGGTTGGGAACCAAGTCTTCAGTTCGAGGAAGGCATCGAGAAAACTGTACGCTGGTATTTGGACAACCAGGAGTGGCTCGACAATGTCACCTCTGGCGATTATCAGAAGTACTACGACAACATGTATGCTAATAGATAACCGTTGATGAAGAAAGCAAGAAGACAGAAGAAAGGTGGCAGGACGCTGAAGATTGCATCAATCATAGTGCTTGCCATCCTCCTTGTGGGTGCCTACCTGCTGTTTGCCCCTATGGCGCACGGCAGTAAACGCACCTACATCTTCATTGATGATGACGATACGGCAGACTCTGTCTATCAAAAGGTGAGTGAAAAGTCTTCGGGACATGCGGCATGGACATTCCGAAAGTTAGGCGCGATAAGTGGGTACGGCAGCAATATCCACACCGGACGCTACGAGATTGGCAACGGTGGTGCGCTGGCAACATTCCGTCGCATCCGTAACGGCTTGCAGGCACCTGTCAACTTGACCATCAACTCGGTGCGAACGGTTGACAGGTTGGCTGCCGACATCAGCAAAAAAATGATGTTCAGCAAGCAAGAGCTGTTGCAAATACTACAAAACAGGGACTCCTGTGCCAAATATGGTTACTCACCAGAAACCATTATCGCCATGTTCATCCCAAACACTTACGACCTGTATTGGAACATCTCTCCCAGCAAATTTATGGAGAGGATGCACAAGGAGAGCAAACGTTTCTGGACTTTCGAACGGCGCCAGAAGGCTGACGCTGCAAAACTTTCACCCAATCAGGTGATGACGCTCGCCAGCATTGTTGACGAGGAGACCGCTAACACGGAGGAAATGCCAAAGATTGCAGGTATGTATATCAATCGTCTTCGCATCGATATGCCCCTGCAAGCAGACCCTACCGTAAAATATGCCAACAAACAATTTGAGGCACGACGCATCTACAATAGCATGCTGAAGGTAGATAATCCTTACAATACTTACAAATACAAAGGACTGCCACCTGGACCTATTCGCGTACCATCTGTTGCAGCTATCGATGCCGTACTCAACCACACTCACCACGACTACATTTATATGTGTGCAAAGGAAGATTTCAGCGGCACCCACAACTTCGCACGAACCTACGAAGAGCACCAGCAGAATGCAGCACGCTATGCCAAGGCATTGAACGAAAGAGGAATCAAATAGCTATTAAAACGCAAATGCCCCTCGCTTCACAGCGACAGGCATTCAATCTCAATAGGTATTAGCTTTCTTTTAAGGTAAAAAGATTGTATTCAGGATAACGGGTGCAAAGGTAATAGATTTGTTTTATACCTCCAAATATTTTTTAACTTTTTATTTCCACCTCGCGGATTATCCTTGTTTTATTTTGTTCTTTCTTCGTTTATTTGTAACTTCGCACCCTAAAATGCACTATTCATAAATGATAATTTACAATTGACAATATGACAACCATTACCGAGAACACTGTTAATGAAGAGAAACGCTCACTGAGTTTCGTAGAACAACTGGTTGAAGAAGACCTTGCTGCCGGAAAGAACGGCGGTCGCATACAGACACGCTTCCCCCCAGAACCCAACGGATACCTGCATATTGGACATGCCAAAGCTATCTGTATGGACTTTGGTGTTGCAGAACACTATGGTGGTGTATGCAACTTGCGTTTCGACGACACAAACCCGTCAAAAGAAAACAACGAATATGTAGAAAATATCCTGAACGACATTGCTTGGCTCGGATTCAAGTGGGGCAATATCTACTATGCCAGCGACTACTTTGAGAAGCTGTGGGAGTTTGCCGTATGGCTCATCAACAAGGGACTTGCCTATGTCGATGAACAGACTTCGGAAGAGATTGCCAAGCAGAAGGGCACGCCGACAGAACCAGGAACGGCAAGTCCCTATCGCGATCGTCCTATAGAAGAAAACCTGCGATTGTTCGAACAAATGAACACACCTGAGGCTGTGGAAGGTTCGATGGTGCTTCGTGCCAAGCTGGACATGACAAACCCGAACATGCACTTTCGCGACCCCATCATATACCGCATCATACACACGCCGCATCACCGTACGGGAACAAGGTGGAACGCTTATCCGATGTACGACTTCGCACATGGCCAGAGTGACTACTTTGAAGGTGTCACCCACTCCATCTGTACCTTGGAGTTCGTCCCCCACCGTCCTCTCTACGACAAGTTTGTGGATTTCCTTCAGGAAAAAGACAACCAGACGGATTACCGTCCGCGCCAGATTGAGTTCAACCGACTGAACCTGACCTATACAATGATGTCGAAACGTAAACTCTTGGCTTTGGTTGAAGAAAAATACGTCAACGGATGGGACGACCCACGTATGCCGACCATCAGCGGAATGCGCCGCAGGGGGTATTCACCGCAGAGCATTCGAAACTTTATCGATAGCATCGGCTATACCAAGTTCGACGCTCTGAACGACGTAGCACTCTTGGAAGCTGCCGTTCGTGAAGACTTGAACAAGAAGGCATGTCGCGTCAGTGCGGTATTGAATCCTGTCAAACTGGTCATCACCAACTATCCCGAAGGCAAGTCGGAAGAGATGGAAGCCATTAACAATCCAGAAAACGAGGCTGACGGAACGCATACTATCACCTTCTCGCGCAACCTGTGGATAGAACGCGATGACTTCATGGAGGATGCACCGAAGAAATTCTTCCGCCTGTCGGTAGATAAAGAAGTGCGTCTGAAGAACGCCTATATTATAAAATGTACGGGATGTACGAAAGATGCCGATGGTAACATCGTAGAGATACAGGCCGAATATGACCCGACAAGCAAGAGCGGTATGGAAGGTGCCAACCGCAAAGTTAAGGGTACGCTGCATTGGGTAAGTGCCGACCACTGCCAAGAGGCAGAGGTGCGCATCTACGACCGCCTGTTCAACGTGGAGAACCCGTCAGCCGACGAGCGTGATTTCCGTGAACTGCTGAATCCGGAGAGCCTCAAAGTCTTGAAGCATTGCTATGTGGAGAACTATCTGAAAGAGAAACAGCCAGGCGACTACTTGCAGTTCCAGCGCATCGGTTACTTTATCCTCGACACTACATCCACTCCCGATCATCTTGTCTTCAACAAGACCGTGGGTCTGAAAGACACATGGGCTAAGATGGTAAAGGGGTGAGAGTTGAGAGACTAGAGTTGAGAGTCTAAAGTTGAGAGACTAGAGTTGAGAGACTAGAGTTGAGAG
>Ga0247609_10003014_pt1 | contig 17319 bp, 12 predicted proteins | sample 172DNAGHGlowgp2_FD_193487 | JGI IMG/M metagenome (GOLD analysis project Ga0247609, IMG submission 193487) | Sheep rumen microbial communities from Palmerston North, Manawatu-Wanganui, New Zealand - 1728 DNA GHGlow gp2 | ecosystem: Host-associated > Mammals > Digestive system > Stomach > Rumen ...
GATCAGCTCCTTGCGGCTCTTTACGGCAGCTTCCTCGCGCTGGCGTGAAGCCTTCAGCTCCTCACGCATAATGTCGAAGCTCTCGGTGAAAGCTCCGAAAATATTGCCTCTGTCCATTTCGAGCGGCGTATCGAGATCTCCGGCTGCGACCTTTGCCGCGAAGCTTTTCAGCTTTCCGAACGGTACTACGACACGCCTTCTCAGGATTACAAAAAATGCGACCGATACCGCTGTCATTATTGCTGCCATTCCGCCTATCATCGCCGCATTCCTGCGGTCTTCGGCACGCTTTCGCTCCGCATAGTCATTGTGTACTATCAGCTTCCCGACAACTCTGCCGCCGCTCTCTATGTCGCGTATTATATCGAAGCTGCCGGTCGCGGCAGAAACTGTAGCTGAGATCCCCTCTTTAGTGTAACAGAGCAGACGGCTGTCGCTGTCGATAACGGCATAATCGAAAGCCTCTCCGCTCGCGATGAGGAGCTCCGACTCCGCGGAGATATTCTTCCAGTCCTCGCTGATACTGATGAGGAGCCTGTTTATCTCAGTTGTGTACTGCGGCATCGTGTTCCCTTCGCCGGAAGCAGCGATGCGTGCGCATATCAGGACGCTCAGCAGCGTGAAGACCGCTATGTATATTATTAAGAAACGCCTTTTCAATTGTTGTCCTCCAGCATAAATCCAACGCCCCAGACAGTCTTTATCACCTCGGGCGAGCCTGCATCACGTTCTATCTTTTCACGAAGATGACGAATGTGTACATTCAGCGTCACGTCACTGACGCAGTCCGTCTCCCATACCTTCGCGAAGAATTCGTCCTTCGGGATGACGCGGTCCTTGTTTTTCAGCAGATAAACAAGAAGCTTGTACTCCATCGCCTTGAGAGGTATGCCTTTTCCGTCCCTGATTATCACTGCTTTTTTCATATCGAACTGCACCTCGCCGAGCTGCACGAGCGAGTCACCTGCCGTTTTTCCGGAGCTGCTCTGCTTGTCCTCATATCTCTTCAGAACAGCTTTCACCTTCGCGAGCAGGACTCCCAATGAATACGGCTTGCAGATGTAATCATCTCCGCCGATACTCAGAGCAAGGAGCATATCGTCCTCCGATGAACGCGCACTTATGAAAAAAATAGGCACGTCCATCGCAGAGCGTATGTCCCTGCAAAGGTCAAAGCCTGAATCAGTGCCGAGATTTATGTCGAGAAGCACCAGCGAGCAAGTATTCTCACGCAGGAAGCAGAGGGCGTCCTTCGCGTTGAGGACGTACTCAGTCGGGACTCCCGACATATTGAAGTATTTAGCCGTGTATTCCGCGAGCTCAGGCTCATCATCGATAACGAGTACGCTTGTGTGCATATCCGCACCTTCCTTTCCGATGTCATTTTGGATCTGTTTCATCACGCTCCGCTGCCAGAGTCAGACTGACATTATTCTTCGCCGGGCGTAAAGAACTCACTATTCTATAAAGCCGAAGTGACGTGCAAGCTTTTCAAATACCTCCTCGCGCGTATCTCTGCCGTCGTCCTCGCGGACGAGGGTGAAAAAACCGCTCCTGGCGTATTCCTCGTAGTGCTCCCTGCTGTTGATGAGCTCGAGTCCGCGGCGATAATTCGCCATTACCTCATCGCTGTTCTCACAGCTCCCGATCGTACTGAGTATGAACTGCTTTTCGGGGTCCGAACGGTCAAAAAAGCGCTCCACGCTCATACTCTTCGGCGACAGCATGACCGCAACGTGGTCATGATCGGATATTTCACGCAGAATGTCAAGAGGTATGTTCGTGTCTGCGATGACCCTCCCCTTCGCACCGAGCGCTATCAGCTCCGCTACCTCGAATCCGGCTGCTTCTCTGCCTGTGTTATACATCCAGCGCTCGTATTCCTCGGGGGCGCGTGTCACAAAGTCCCTGAAATCCGTAAGGGACTTTATATAACAAAGGTCCGGCTGCACCGACGGCTCTGCCACCTTATCCGTGACCTCCGTAAAATAATTCTCTCCGCAAAATATGAGTCCGCACCGCTCCGCAAGCAGCTTCACAGCTGTTGATTTTCCGGCATATGCCGTGCCTGTGATGAAGTAAACGTTCCGCAGATAATAGCGAAGTATATTGTTCTCTATTTTCATATCGTCCCTCCTGCCTTTTACCTGATTTTACCATTTTGCACTTATATTGTCAACCACAGCCGGCTTCTCTCAGTACACAAAAGAAAATGCTTGACAAGTCCTCTGAAATGGTGTATAATATTTATGTTGAATTGACAAAGCGTAGAAACATCCAACAGCTCCCTTACAAATTTAATATGCTTGTGTAGCACAGTTGGTAGTGCAGCTCATTCGTAATGAGCAGGTCTCGGACTGAAAATAAAGCGACAGCTGTGCAGCACCCTACAAATTCAAAAATTTAATATGCTAGTGTAGCACAGTTGGTAGTGCAGCGCATTCGTAATGCGCAGGTCGCCCGTTCGAGCCGGGTCACTAGCTCCAAAGAACCGCTTAGGATTACTCCTAAGCGGTTCTTTGTTTGGGATAGTAAATATTCCCAAAACTGCTCTTTCTATAATAGCAATATTAATTCGGCGATACTGTTGAAATTCAACTGCGATAATGGTATAATATCCATAATAATTATAAGCGGATTTTTGATTGCTTTAATCGGGAAATCTAGCTATAGGAGGGAAATATGAATAGAGATTCAACATATGAAATGTTTCCAAGATTGAAAGAAAAAGAGAAATATTTGATAGATATAATTAAAGACTATGATATTTACTCTGTAATAAAGGCAGCTTTTACTATCAATAGTTGGGGGAACAATAGGGGGGCTCAAGAAAGCTGTCTCTCAATTAATGCAGCTATTCTTCACTGTAATGATTATGGAACAAAGAAAATTGATACATATTTAGATTTTGTAGAATTTTTTAACAGGATATACGCACTTTTAAAAATTGATTATAACGATGATCCAGTTCTAAAAGATTTTGGAGAAGTAAAGTTGTTCTTTAATAACAAATTCTATCCTATTATTACAGGAACCGGTCATTCCTTTCCTGTTTTTTCGGCATTGCAATGCTTAGAGCCTGTCACAAGATTAAACAATACTTTTAAAGATACATTATCCGTTTTGTCATATGTTGAAAAAATGATAGATATGTTATTTAAAAATAATGGAAGTACTAAGGATGCTGAAGATTTATCTCCTGTATTTGAATGTCCATCAGAAGATTATTATAAAGATGTATGTAATTTTATTGATAAAAAGTTCTTTTTATCGCTGCCTAAAAGAATAATAACATTGTTTTCAAATGAAAATTCAATTGAAACTGCACATTTTTATAATTATAATAACACAATATTACCTTTATTTAATCCTTCAATCTTGATAGATTATTATACTGTAGAAATAAATAAGCTTTCGGCTGAAAATAAGGCTTCCATAGTTATAAATCAGTTTAAATTAAAAATCAAAAGATATCATCTTAACAAAGACATACCAAATTGTATTTTGTTTGAGAATTTTAAGCTTGCTTTCGACAAAAAAGCTGTAAATACTGCTGAAGCTTGTACTTTGGTTTATTATGACAGAGATGATCTAATGCTCTTTATTGACGTATCTCAAATTGACAATAGTAAGTATGATCTAATTAATGATATTATGTCTGCACATAGTGAGAGTAAACTAAGTATCATCAATTTTGAAGAAACGAGTGGCAATTATTGCAGAGCATATGGTTTTGATGCCTCTGTTAGATTAACTATTATTCCTTATTGCAATTATATTGGAGAAAAAGATAATTTCCCTGTATTACCTACTAATATTGATGCTAAAGTTATGGAACTTACATTTACGGCAATTGATTTGATTTTTGTATTGATGTTTTCCCCAAAAATTGAAGATATAGCCGATTATATTAGACTAAGAAATGATTACAAGCATAATATCATTTCTTTTGGTGGGAAATCAGATGATTATTCTGTTTTTTTATCAACAGGAGATGTGTCAAAAGGTGCGATTGAATACTATAGTCTCGCCATTGAATGCGATTCCGCAGCACAGTATATATATGAACAATACTTGTTTTATAATGATTTCTTTCCGTTCAATAAAGGAAATGTCTTTTTGGAACCAGAATGCTGGGCGTTTGAGAAAGAAGAGAAAGTGATAAGTTTTGCATCAAAAACAGATTTTTCTCATATGGGAACATTAATAAAAACAGGAAAAGATGTCTTGGTAGTTAATCAGTATAATATGAAGAAAATAATGCAGGAAATGGCTAATCAGCAGTTTAAAATACAATTTGATCTTTATCGTTCTATTGTTGAATATTATTTTATGGAATACAGTTCATTGTTCAGTTCTACTGGATTTATAAATAATAAAATTCTGATTTTAAATTGTTCGTCGTTAATTAACAAGACAGAAAATAATAAATACATTAGTATTATAGCTTTTTACGAACAAAATGGAGTATTTACAATGGATTATGCGCTTAACTGTGAAAAACTAATGCTTGACCTTAGTAGTAATAAAGATCGGTCAATTGAACTATCAGTTATACTTGAGCTACTGTTCCCATTAGCAGCGTATTATCCAACAGAATATAACCTTATTCATAAGAAGATTGTTCAAGATAAGTCAAATAATAAAAACTTCAATGCTGATGCAGTGCAAATTGATTACTACTATAATCCAAATAGTTTGGGTGTACCCTACTCAGAAAAAGCTAATCAGGTAGTAAGAAAAGAAATTGCTAAGATATGTCATAAAGCCGGTATTGTTCCGGGTGAGTATCAAAATAAAGAAGCAACGTCTGTCATTAGATCAATTCAGAAGGAAATAGTTGGATACTTAGAGACAATGCTTATTTCGTATAATAAGTATAAGACACACATTATTCTATTATTATTTTTGTCACATTCACAGTTCAGGCTTTACACTAATGACTATTGTTATCATTTGAATGATAACATAAATCAAGATATCAAAGAAAAAAATCATAACCAGATACAGGAAGAGTACGAAAAAATAAGAGAAGAAATATATCATTTAATGTATCTGATTGAAACTAATCTCAGCATTGAAAGCAGAAAAGATAATGTTATTTCAGATAGAGAGCTTTCAATGGCATATTCATTATCTGAGTGGTTAGTTGCATTTCAGAATAACTCTGATCTATGTTTTCATACTGACTCGCAAGCTACAGTTACTGTTTTAGATGACTACAGAATAGACGTACATCTGAGTGATCACTATCAAAATACATATAAAGAAGTCAGAAAAAGATATATGGAGAATAGTGTTTTATCGTTTGGAGATGAAAAAGAAAACCGCTCTTATATGTCAAGAGTGGTTTCTGGTTTCTATGATGATACAGGTGTCAAATTTGATGTACTTGAAGTCGTAATGCGTTATTTGTATGAAGCAGCTTTTCCAGAAGGCAACCAAAACTTTGAAGAGTTAAAAGCAAATGTTTTCTCAATTGAAAAATCAGAAGCTATACTTGATTGTAAAGCTTATATCGTAGATAGCATTATGATTGAAGATATAAAAAAGGCATTTGATTTTTTGATACTTGATTGTAGCAAAATAAAAATGCTTAAAGGGAAAACTAATGATATACTTCCTATTTGGGATAGAGAAAATCGCGATAATCGTTTTGACGTCAAGCCAATAATTCAATTAGAAAACAAGCTGATTTATTCACCAATATGTATATATGAGCTACATAGACGCTGGATAAGCGGCATTCACCAATTCTACATTCCATATGAATATGGGCTTACCAACACTTGTAAAGCTCTTACCGAATGGAAGGAATATTATGAAAAAATATTTTCTAATCAGATTAAAAACTATTTTATCGAAAAAAATTTTGATTTTGCAGATGCAGATATCGATATCAGAAGAAAAGATCGTGAAGGAAATCATCCTGGAATACATGAATTAGGCGATTATGATGTCATTGGCTTTGATTCACAAAACAAAAGAGTATTCATTATTGAATGTAAATTCCTGCAGCCAGTAGGTTCGATTTTTGAACATAGTAAGGAACAAGAACGATTTTTTCAAAAAGAAAAATTTGATGAGAAGTTTCAAAAGCGAATTGATTATTTTACGTCTGTTTATCGCTCATTTTTCAACAATCTTGGCTACAGTATCAATGAAAACGATGAATATGATATTCTTTCATATATGGTAGTTAATAAAGTATTTGCTTCATATTACAAAGAAATCAAATTTCCGATTATTACATTTGATGAATTAAAGAAAATCATTGAAGGAGATTAATTATAAGTACTTTATAAGTATATATTGAGAAATAGTAAGAAATATGCTACAATTATTATAAGTGATATGGAGGTGCGGTTTATGTGTGCATTATATTTTTGTAAATGCGGATCACGACAGTTTGAACGTGCAGACGATAAAATTATATGCAGTAAGTGTAAAGATCCGGTTGATTCAAAAGGAACTACAGGATTCTTTGATCCGTCAGATAGTAAGTCAAAGGAGTTCATTACAAAACTTGGCATTGATATTGGAGCTGAGGCGGCAACTTTAGGGGCTGGTGTATTGATAGGAATTGCTATGCCATGGACGCTTCCTTTTACTTTTACTGCATTAGGAATTATTCTCAAAAATGGTGGAGAAACGTTATCTAGCAGAATATCTGAAAAATTCTTTAATAGCGATTCATATGGTAAACATATATCGGATATTTTTGAAAAAGAACTAAAAAAAATAATAAAAAAAGCCAAGAATCCTTCCTTTGGATATGAATCATTTTACAATTATCACTTATATTGTTCAAGCCATTATTCTGAGGTTATCTCTTTTTTAATTGACAATAATTGCAATACTGATATCTTTTCAGAAGAAGCCATTAAAGCGATAGTATCAGAGAAATTTGGTTATCCAGGTCATGAAGATAAGCATATCTTGGACAGTATTCTTTCAGCTACTAATGAACTTCGGCATAGTTTTGAAGAAAATGTAATTAAAGATAAAGATATTCGTTTAAGGTGGACCATCGAAAAGAATAAAGCTGAACAAGATAAAAACTTTTCAAGAATTATTGAACTACTAACATCAAGTCCCACAGACAGTTATGTTGATGATGATACCTATGAGTATATCAAAAATTATAATCGTCCCTTGTTTCTTGATAAAAATTCTAATATTACACTTGGAAATATGTATCTTGAACCTCAGGTCGAAAATATGAATATTTCTGCAATTGAGGCTATTTCCGATTGGTGCTTGAAAGATGAAAAGCTCCTTTTTGTTTATGGAGCAGCTGGTGTAGGAAAGACAAGTCTTGTAACAAAAATTATAAGTGATATATATGGAATATCAGGTCAAGACAGCCTTTTGGCGTTTGATAAAACAGAGATTCATCCAGTAATACTAAGGGATAAAGTTTCTGATATTATGGAAAAAACAAAAACAGATAGCTACTCGGCACTATCAGTTATAAGATCTATTATTAGTATTCCTGATTGCGATCTTGATGGGCACCTGATAATTCTTGATGGCTTTGATGAATTATGTGTATTAGCAAACGGATTTGATGGCACAAAATTTATCAATAAGTTATTAAAAGACTTGAATTCAAGTGATATCAAAATTATAATCACATCAAGACCGATGAGTGAAATGACGTACTATATTTCAAAAGATGTGTCTATACTAAAAATCATTTGGACAGAGTCTCAAATAATTGAATGGTGCGATAAATTCAGTAAACTGACAAAATCCAATGAAGAAAAAGAATGGTGCGACAGTTTTAAGGCAAATTATTCTGCGATATTAAAAAGCAACCCTAATGATAGAAGATTAGAAATGTTCAGCGTACCTATAATTCTATATTTGGCTTGTAAGAGTAATACTCTGATTGAGAAAGATGACTCTATTGGGAAATTCTATGATAGAGTTTTCCGTGCAATTGCTGATCGTAAGCATTCAGAGCAGCATAAATCAAGCGGCGTATATGTGGGTGCGGAAACAGAGCGGATAAACAAGCTTATTAACTGGCAATTTACAAAGGAACTGGCATATCAGATGTTTCTTAACGATACTCTCACTCTGACCAATTGTGACAAATACGGAATAGATCGCATAGGATACGCTAAAACCAGAACAATTGCAGTATTGCGTGAAAGAAAAAAAGAAATCTCCGAGAATACAGAGATTGACACTGAGTTATATCTTGCGGTATCATATTTTGCCAAGGGACAATCAGAGGGTATAGAATTTGCTCATAAAACGGTATATGAGTATTTCACAGCCCTAAAGCTATATGAAGATTATTTTGCTTGCTTTAATTCTGAATATTTCAAGGAACATGATATGGACATCGCTGTTGAAGAAGTATGGAATAATATTATCGAAGCATTTAGATATGCCAAAGTATCGGAAGATATATTCAATTACCTAAATGAAATGATACGTCCTGTCTACACTGGTTCGGAGAATGAGTCAACAGGTTTTGATTATAAGAATTTTGAGAAATGCTATATTGAGGGAATGAGAAAAAGAATTCTATCTTGCATTTCTATTTCTAAGCCAATAGAAGAATATATGGTTTCAAACGATTATATAAACACACAAATTTGCACTTCATTTAGAAACTTGACGTGGTTTTTAACAGGACATGATTTTTATAATAAGGATAATTTAGATTATTGTAAAGCTTTCTCTGAATTAATATCTATATATTCTTCAGATATAAACTGCTGTAATTGGAATTTGAAGGGAATTGATTTACAAGAAACCAATCTAAAAGGAGCGAAGTTTCAATATGCAGATTTACAATATTCGGATTTAATACGCGCGAATCTTAGCAACGCTTCTTTATTAAAAGCCAACTTGAATGGTTCTATGTTAGTAGAAGCTGATTTATCAAAGACAGAACTTGATAATTCAAGTTTAGTTGGTGCTTCACTATCTGAGGCTGATTTGCGAGGATGTACTCTTGCAGTTGCCAATTTAACTAATGCACATCTTGATGAAGCTAATCTTGAAAATGCCAATATGCTTCGTTCCAACTTAATGAACGCTGATTTGCTTAATGCCAATCTACATAAAACAGAATTATACAGAGCTAATTTATGTGGTGCAAATCTATCAACTGCAAATATTAACGAGACGAATCTTGACAAAGCTAAGTACTGTTTAGCAGATAATTGTAAAACGATTTTTCCAGATGGATTTGATCCAAAGGCTCATCAAATGATAGAAGTAGATGTTGACGGAAATCCCATTTAAGAAGAATAATACAAACAGCTCCACGTATATACATGGAGCTGTTTGTTCGTTATATCAGGCGAAATAAAGAAATCCCTTAGTAAACGCATCAGGCAGCAAGAACTGCTTCTTGCCTTCCTTGAAGTGAACTATAACATACTTATTGGACTTATACTTCTTGACAATTGTGCCGACACCAAACATTTTATGCGAAACCTTAACTCCGACTTTGACTTTTGAAACGTCAAAGGATTCAACTTCAGGTTTTGCAGGAGCAGAAGGCTTCTTAGGCTTACTGTCAGGAGTAGGTATGCCGTACTGTGCAGTAACAAGCTCCTGTTTGGGTGGAGTTACAGTAACGGCAGCGGCAATAGTGTCTGCTGGAGACTCATTGCTTTCAGGAGCGTCCATAGTTGCCTGCTGATTATAGAATAGCTTCTCGTATTCCTCACGGCGGATAACAGTATCCCAACCACCGATCTCGTCGCTTTCGTGCTTATCGATGCCAGTATAAACAAGGCTTGCATCCTCATAACGCTTGAACTTGAATATTGCATCATTCATAAGACTTGCATTGAATACGCCTATGGAGCACAGCAGCTCAAAGTCCTTGACATCCAGACCTGTGACCTTATTGAAAAGCCCAGGCTCCAGCTGAGTAATAACATCTTTCAGCGAACGTTTACGATAATCGGTAAGGTATGAATGCGATAATACAAGTATTGACAATTATTAATATCTTTGCTATACTTCTAGTAGATTAAATTAAATACGATTGAGAGAATACATTAAAGACGATAGAGTTTTCTCTTTGTTATTTAGGAGGTTTGTTATGTCGAATAGTAAAACAAAAACGGAGTTGTTTCTCGAATTAGCCCGACCTGATGCCAATGGTATTTGTCGCTGGGTGTCAGTTACGGAATTTACAGGAGAATATAAAGAATTAAAGTTAGGCAATGGAGGCTCTTGGTGCAGAAAGGAATCAACACTTGCAAAGAAATACAAAATTGAATTTGATAAAACCATTACTTCGGGCAACAGCATCGATAGAATAAGATTAACCGGATTAAACAATGATGATTTCTCTCAGCATATAAATGCCGAGATTAAAAGAACAATCAAAGCGCAGCGCTGTGTGATTCTCGGAACTTCAAATCCGGAAGTTGATCACAAGAACGGTCTAAAGAACGAAGCGCGTGTTATGCGCAATGAAGATCAGAAACTTTCTGACTTTCAGCCTTTGAGCAAAGCAGCTAATGATGCAAAGAGGCAATTCTGCAAAGAATGTGTAAGAACCGGCAAACGTTATGACGCCAAAAAGCTTGGCTATCCTATGTCATATTATTACGGAAACGAAAATCTCACTGACAGTGAAGATGCCTGTATTGGGTGCTTCTGGTATGATCCTGTTGAATTCAGAAGACATTTGAAGAAAAAGGAGGAATAATCCTATGAATTATCACGTTTTTGTAGTCGATAATAATACGTTCAAATACCATCTTGAGTATATGTTTGCCGGAACAGGCGCCGGTGACAAAACGGTTCCTTTCCTTGTTGATTCTGATGCATATATTCATAGCACAACTGAACGTAATCTTGTTGGAATGATTGCAGATGTTTCAAGAATAAGAGAAAACGATAAAATCATTTTTTATCTTCAGGCTTACAATGGAAATCAGGGAATGTTTTTTGGCGTTTTTAAGGCAGCATCATCTGCTTATTTTGATGAAAACGATGAAAAGAACTACCTAAAAGGAAACATGTATAAGGCTTTGACATTCCGTATCAGAATAAAACCAGATCTTGTTTTCCCTATCGGCATATCTGAACACGAATACCTCGACAGCCTTAGTGGAGTTGATTATCCATATCAGATGTGCTGGAGTCTGATTTATCGAAAGCTCAAAGGCAACCGTGGCTGCACTATGATTACTGATTATGAATTTGAAAGTCTTGTTTCTAAATTAAAAAGCATCAATGGTGAGAATATCAAAAATAGTAAGGCAGTAAAACTGACTTTTGATGATAATACTTTAACTATTAAGGAGAATCAATCAAGTGTTGATTATTCTGGCAGAATAGATTCTATTGCTATAAAAGATAGGTTGTTATATAAAGCCAATAGGAATCAAGCTTTTGAGGTGCATTTACAAGCGTATATAATGCAGATGTTTGATAAAGAGCCCCTAAAGAGCTTGTTGTTGCCGTTACCCAATGAAGCTCATTGGGTTGGAAACGAGGTTTCCTGCGGTGTAGGTATGCAGCGTATTGATATAATGATTGTACAAGAAAAATATAATGAAGTGTACATAAAAGTTGTAGAATTGAAATCTTGTGAACCTTATATGGATATTCTGGATAGACAGCTTCCTTGGTATATCAAGTGGGTATCAGAATATGTTGTTCCAAATTACATTAATAAGGGTAAGAAAGTTATTGTTATACCTTGCGTGTTAGCTAAAGGAGCGCCAACTTCTGAAATAACAGATGCCTGTAAACGCTTTAATAAATCATTCAAGCAATCTGACAGCCTTATTATAAAACCAGCAGAGTATATTGGATTCAATATAGATACACAAAGTATAAAATTCAACAAAACTGTTTAAGGAGGTTTTATAGTGAACAATGAAACTATTGGAATATCGGCGGAGGTTGCAATAGCTGACGCTTTTAATGTGCCTGTTAATCCACAATACAGAAAAAGAGCAGACGCTAATCTTGTTAACATAATTAAACGAGAAGCAGGGACTATTTTTATGATAGAAGGTATCCCTGCTCCTTTAAAACATATTGCCGAAGGGCAAAATCCTGTCGATTTTATATTAAAGGATAATTCAACATTGTCACTAAAAACAAACAAGGGTAGATTGGGAAAAGTTGCTCCTCAAGTAATTGGTCAACCCACAAGTACCACATATTTTGAATTCTTTGAAGATAAGATAGAGTTCATTCTCCCAGATTCGTATGATGGAAAAAGGCGTCTTTTTAAAGAAATGTCTATCAATAATATAGATACAGTAATTGAGCACTATTGGGATAACCTGTTTGAATGCGACCATTTATTGTATTTCTATGAAGCTAATTCTTACAGCAGCAATCATCAAATAAGATATGTTTATCTGAGTAAGCCCAGCTTTCGCCCTGATTGGAAAAAAGAAAAGTTCAGGTTTACGCAAACGGTCGATTCTTGGAATGAAAGTTGTACGTTGAAATATATTGCAAAAAATGGTGATCCAATTAGTATCGGTGAATTTCAAGCTCATAGAAACAGAGATTGCTTGAAATTCAGATTTATTATGGAAGGCTTGATGTACCTGATTGATAGTGGTTCTATATAAGCATTAAAGGTGAAGTAATCGGATTACTTCACCTTTTTAAATACAAAAATATATTCGTGCTTAAAAATATAAAAATCGCTTGCAAGAGCGCGGTAACGCCAAATAGCTTTTTGATTTGATTTACCCTTGGTATCCTCAAAGTTTTTAACGAGTATCGCTTTCATTTTTAAGCCGCGCTGCAGGAACAGATTCATACAATGAAAGCCGAGCGGAACAATCTCGCTGTTGGCGTATTTATCGCCGATAACGACAGCACAGTATCTGCCTTTCTCAAGATACTGAGTTGTATTATCAATAATTTTTCCGAATTTTTCAAGGAAGGATTCGAGTGTATCGGAATTTGATATATCATTGGGATTATCTGAAAATTTGATAATATCCCAATATGGCGGATGAAAAATGACAAATTGGAATTTATTAATTCCTTCATTTTTCATTATTTCTGATAAATCAATATCTCTGCTGTCTCCGACGCATACAGTTCCACGACTTTCTTTGTTGCTTTCTGTTTTGATCCTATTATATGCTTCCTGTGCAACACTTTCCTGAAGCTCGATTCCAACAGCATTTCTGCCTAATCGCTGAGCTTCAATAAGCGAAGTTCCGCTTCCCATAAACGGATCGAGTATCCAGTCGCCTTTTTTAGTGTATCTTCGGAATAACTGGTTGGGGATCTGTGGAACAAAGTTCCCGTGATAAGCCCCTGAATGAGCACCTGAATTATCTCTTTTATCAATCAGCCACAGCGTATCAGTATAAATATCATCATACTGCTTCCACAGCGACATATCAATATCGTTATACTTTGCCATAATCAGACTCCGAATTTAATTAAGCAATGCAGATATTCGGTTGTTGTGCTGCATTTATGATTTCTGTTGTTTTCTTTATCAGCCCTGAATCTGTGATAATCTTCTTTCTTAAAAAGCTCATATTTGCCATATCTGCTCATTATTTCTTTGATCGTATCCAACGGCATTAATCCCTCATTGTTATAACTGAGGAAAATGTATTTAAAATCAGCATTCTTTATCAGATCATCGAACGTATCGGCAACTGTTCTCGCAGAACAATAAAGGCTTTTTTGAGCTTTATACTCTCTCAGTCCTGTTTTTCCATTCAATTTTGGATTATCATATCTTGCTATTGTTTCAAGCACATGATAATTTGTGCAATATTGCCTTTGATTATATGGGGGATCGAGATACAATACGTCACCGCATACTTCATTTTTTCTTACAAGAGAATTGATATCTTCATTGTAAACTTTACCTTTATGTATTCCGTGATTTTTAGGGAGCAAATTAAGCTCAAATTCCTGAGATGCTGATTTCTTGACATGTTTCAAGAAGGCGCCGTAAACAGAAGCTGTATTTGCATACTTGTCAATCGAATTAATAAGACTTGCAAGATACCAGTAATACTGGTTTTCGTTTATCCTGTTCGTTTTAAGCAATTCATCAATTTCGGTTCTGATCGCATCACATTTTCTGCCATTTTCGTCCGTGAAATAACAACGCTCACTTCCTGAACCAAGACAATAATTGTTATATACAAATCCGTCTATTCCGTCAAGTTCGTTCAGATAATCAGTTAAACCATCTGTCATATTATGAGGATTTTCAATAAAATGCTTGTTTAGTACATAGCTATAAGTCTGGATGTCATTACTGATCACTTTCCAACCTTGTTCACGATAAGTTGAGCCAACAATTCCTGTGCCTGCAAATAAATCAGCTAATATATGACCTTCACCGTCAGAAATGCCTGTTACTTCCTCTATGGTTTGTGTAAGGAAGTCCATAAGGGAAAGTTTTGATCCGATATAATTCATAAAATCACCTCATAGATACAATATGAGTATTATACCACAACTCCTGATTTTTTTCAAGTCTTTGAAAGAGGCGTATCAGTAATTCGTTGATTATGCACGATTGTGAGTCAACAGTTTTATCGACATATGTGACAGAATTTTTTTAATACAACGATTGATTTGATATAGAATTGATTGATGCATATCTAAATCCTAATAAGCTCCTGATACTCCTCCATCTCCAGCTCGCCGTCGGCAGCCTTCTGCCGCAACTCAATAGCGTAGTCGCCCCACTCTGCGAACTGTGATTTGCTCATTTTCTTTTTCATATAGCGAGCGTAGTGCTGCTTGTAGGCACGGTTGTAAATCTCCCATACAGGATCGTTCTTGATCTTCTCCTTGAAGTTGTGACGCATAGCATTGTCGCGGCAAGACTTTGGAGGATTACTGCTTATCAGGCGCTTGCAGTAGTGCGAGAACGTTGTATGCTTCATGATGAACCAGCGTCCGCAGTTGCGGCACTTGACGGGCATAAACTTTTCTTCGATACACTTGAACAATTCAAAATACAGAAAGGCTCCCAGCGATGTGAAACGATAAGTCTCACAGAGTATGGGACCTTTTTTCGTATCAATTATCGTGTGTCCCATGCACATACTGCCGCTTGAAATAACGCCTGTATACCGTAGGAATGTGTCAATAACTTTTTGAGTTGTCGGATAGCTATTGTGGTCGCAGAGCTCGTCTGCGAATGGCATAAAGATATTCTTGACACGGATTATGTCTTCAATAAAAGTTGCAAATTCATTTGTCATCTGCTCGATACAGGTCGTGAAGTCCGCAGCGTCTTTTCTGTTTTCGTAGTTGCTGAAAACTTTTTTGCTGTCGAATTCGTAATCCGATAACGCTCGCAGTTCGTTCAAATCTTCCGTGATGTACATTTCCTCATACGACACAGGAGTGCTCTCTGCGCTGACAAAGTGTTCGTTGTAATCATCTACTTCAAACTCCGAGTCCTCATAGAAAGGCTCGTCAAAGATGTCGTTGTAGTATGCGAACAGATTTCTCAGCAGTCCATGTCTGAAATGTTTTGTGTCATACGGCGGAAGTGTCTTCGCAATATCCATGATACTATCGTATATCATTTCTATTTCCTGTGCGCGTTCGCCTATGTTGGCAGGACAGTATAAGGAACTGATGTTCAGCTCAGACTTTGCACGTTCACATACGTCAAACAGTTCGCCTAAGTCATAAAAATTCATTGAAAAATAGCGCAGAAGTATCTCTCCAAGCGGATAAACTCTGCCATCGGAAAGATATATTTTTCTGTCATGGTAGTGTGCTTCTATCTCAAACATAATAACTCCTTTCAGAAATAGTGTTCTATTTCATCAGAGCGCATAACACTGCGGATTGCTTTGAAAATAGCTGTATAAATAGCTTGAAATCAAAAGTTTACAATTTGTTCACAAAAATAGATTATAGATTGAACTTGGTAGAGATAGTATACTATATCTATTGACTTTTGTCAAGAGAGCGTGTATACTGAATGCAGTTAAGACGTCCGGACACTCTTGACATCACAAGTAAAAACTCGAAACGCGAAAGGAAGATGTAGATGAAAGATTTGAACGTAATCAACTGCACAGCGTACTCAAACGGCGTTAATTCTCCGCTGGAGTATCTCAACATCACTACGCCTGCCGAGTTCAAGGTGGTGATGGACTTACTCTGTTACTACGACAGTGAAAAGAAAACCTCGACCATAAGCCGTCCTGCAATCGCAAGAGACACTGCAATGTCGGTGAGCAATGTTGAGCGCGCACTGAAAACTCTTGCGCAGAAGGACATCATTCGTATACACAACAACTATGCTGACAACGGTCGTCAGGTCGAGAACTCTTATGAGGTCGCATTTCTCAACTATGACATGGACGAGGACAAGCTGAAAAACGCAGAGCTTGCACTTCGGTTTAAAAGTTAATTGTCATAGGGGCTGTGTCATGGTGTCATACGCTTATATATTAAGTATACAATAGAATATATATTATATAGCAAAGAAGAAGGTTATATATTACTTGATAGTTATAATAAAACAAGCGCCTTCTTTTCTTTGCAATGATAACTGTGACAGTAACCGTGTAAAGAATGATTATCCGAAACACGCGCAGAAATCCCTAAATAAGCCGTATTCAAAATAGAAATAGTATAGTTACCCCACCGCTCCCGTTGAACGCGATCGTCGCGCAACGTGGAGCGAGTGTGGGGATATATCAGAGGAAGAAAAACGGACAGTGCAGTGGGACGGAAGTCGGTCCGCAAGACCGGCAAGCATAGCAAACGGCGTTCCGTTTGCCGCTGAAAACGGGAGAACCCGTGCCCCTTTTTGGTTTGCAGGAAAAAGGCTGGCGTCATTTGCGCCCGCCATTCCACATCGGACGGGCAGTGCCCGCCGATTTTTCGGAATTTGCTGTGACGTAAGCAGAGGCGTCTTTCCTTGGGAATTTCAAAAAAGCAGGCGTCTTTTTTGAGAAAAAAGCCAGATAAAGGCTATGATCAGGGAGGTATGGGAGGCGTCTGAGCAGCATAATTGCCGCTGTGAGAGGAGTGATAAAAAACCGAGCAGGCCTCGCAAGGGATGCTCAAAAAGTCTGGGCTGGTAACACGCAGGCTCAGCAAAGACGGTACGATCAGATTTTGTACCTGTGAATTTGAATTGAATAGTTTTAGAGGAGGCGGATGTATGAGCGTAAACCTTGAAAAGACTCATTGCAGTGAAGATCCCGAGGTACAGTCCGTATTGCATCACGACTGTACTGTTGACGGTGTCACCTATCGTGTTTGGTCTGCTTTCCTTGGCAGGAAAAGAGCTGAAGAGTCGCTCGGAGAATTAATGCTCCGACAGCTCGAAAGGGGGTATGA
>Ga0247609_10003016_pt1 | contig 17318 bp, 13 predicted proteins | sample 172DNAGHGlowgp2_FD_193487 | JGI IMG/M metagenome (GOLD analysis project Ga0247609, IMG submission 193487) | Sheep rumen microbial communities from Palmerston North, Manawatu-Wanganui, New Zealand - 1728 DNA GHGlow gp2 | ecosystem: Host-associated > Mammals > Digestive system > Stomach > Rumen ...
ATACGGAGCAACCGTAACACCTTCTCCTTCAATGGATACAGAAATCGGAAGAAAGATAAATGCGGAGCACCCCGGAACAACAGGTTCACTTGGCTGCGCTATTTCTGAGGCCGTAGAAGTTGCTACAAAGACGGAAGGTTACAGATATGTACTTGGAAGCGTTCTTAATCAGGTACTTCTTCACCAGACTGTAATAGGTCTTGAAGCAAAGGCTGCGCTTGATAAGTACGGTATTACTCCCGATATCATCATTGGCTGTGCGGGAGGCGGATCTAACCTCGGCGGACTTATTTCTCCTTTCATGGGTGAGAAACTTCGCGGCGAAAAAGATTATCAGATCATTGCTATTGAGCCTGCAAGCTGTCCAAGCCTTACAAGAGGTAAATTTGCATATGATTTCTGCGATACGGGAATGGTATGTCCTCTTGCGAAAATGTACACACTTGGAAGTAACTTTATTCCTTCGGCAAACCATGCGGGAGGACTTAGATATCACGGCATGAGCCCGATTCTTTCACAGCTCTATCACGATGGTTATATGGAAGCAAGATCCGTTGAGCAGACAGCTGTATTCGAGGCAGCAGAGCAGTTTGCAAGAGTTGAGGGAATCCTTCCCGCTCCCGAGAGTAGCCACGCTATCAAAGCCGCTATCGATGAAGCACTTAAGTGCAAGGAGACGGGCGAAGAGAAGACAATTCTGTTCGGCCTTACAGGAACAGGATATTTTGATATGGTTGCATATCAGAAATTCAATGATGGTGAGATGTCGGATTACATTCCTTCCGACGAAGAGCTTGAGAAGAGTTTTGCGACACTTCCCAAAGTAAATATTTAAAAAAGTAAATGCTTAAAATTGAGGCAAAAGTGATTTAGGATGATAAGTCACTTTTGCCTTTTTTGTTTATAATAAGAACTATGATTACTATAAGGAGGGGTCTTATGGCGGCGTATAATGACAAAAAATACAGAAATGTTTTTAGTGAGATTGGAAAAAGCGATGCTGAGATTGAAAAGAAGATCAAGGATGCGGTAGATACCTTTTTCTACGGATCGGAAGAAGAGAGAATCTTTCATCCTGTCGGTGATGATATGGGATATCTTGAGGATACGGGTAATCATGATGCAAGGACGGAAGGCATGTCCTATGGCATGATGATGTGCGTTCAGCTTGATATGAAGGAAGAATTCGACCGCATTTGGAAGTGGTCAAAGACCTATATGTGGATGAATGAAGGCGAGAACGAGGGCTATTTTGCATGGAGCTGTAACGTTGACGGTTCCAAAAATTCAAACGGTCCTGCGCCTGACGGAGAAGAGTTCTATGCGATGGCTCTTTTCTTTGCTTCTCACAGATGGGGCGACGGAGAAGGAATCTTTAATTATTCAGCAGAGGCAAAAGAGATTTTAAGAGCCTGTGTTCATAAGGGCGAGAACGGCAGAGCCGGTGCTCCTATGTGGAACAGGGACAATCATCTCGTTTTGTTTGTTCCGGGACACCCTTTCTCGGATCCTTCTTATCATCTGCCTCATTTTTATGAGCTTTTCGCAGAGTGGGCTTATGAAGAAGATAAGGAGTTCTGGGAGACGGCAGCAGCAGAGAGTAGAAAATATCTTGTGAAAGCATGTCATCCGGTAACGGGACTTAATCCCGAGTACGGAAATTTTGACGGCTCTCCTGTAAACAATCCAATGCCGTGGGACGGAAGCGTTCACGGAAGATTTTTCAGCGATGCATACAGAACAGCTGCAAACATCGGTCTTGACGCCGAGTGGTTTGGAAAAGACGAAGGTCAGATTTCCGTTCCGCTTAAGATGATGAAGTTCTTTGGAACGGATATTGAGGCAATCAGATGTGTGTATGAAGTTGACGGAACAAGCCTTGAGCTTCCTGTTCTTCATCCTGTAGGACTTCTTGCAACAATGGCCCAGAGCGCGCTTTCGGTTCCTTACAGCAAGGAAAGCGGAAGCGATTTCGAGATCGCATCAAAGTGGGTTGAATGGTTCTGGAACCAGCCACTCAGACAGGGAAAGAGAAGATACTATGATAACTGTCTGTATCTCTTTGCACTTCTTGCTCTTTCGGGAAATTACAGAATCTGGTAATTGAATCGGAATTAAAACTTTAAATAAATGAGTGCTGCAATCTTTAAGTAATTGTTTTTGCTTACCGATTGCGGCATTTTTTTATATCAAAGGAAATTGCTTCCAATATGGGATATTATTTGATTTGAAGCAACAGTTGGCTATCTGATTTGTGCTATTATATAAGGAGTGTTGTTAAGTCCGATGGAATGTGGCTTTGAGTTCATGTGTGTGCTGCTGATGCAGGTGTGCTGTGGGGTGAACATTATATATATGGAGGTAGTATGGAAAAAAAGAAGATTTTAGGCATTGCTTTGATGATAGTTTTTTGCGTATTGATGTGGGGAATATTCTTTATGCTTGGGATTAAAACAATCGGTGCTGTACTTGCTCCGATTTTCATTTGTCTGGTATGTTGGGGAGCAGGAATAGGTTATGAAAAGCTGCTTGAAAAAACAGGTGAAAGTAAGAAGGTTGTTGTAACAATGGCTTTGCTTGCTTTTCTGGGCATTCTTTCAGTATTGTTCCTTTCCGAAGGAAAAGATATAGCCGGAAAGATAGTCAGCTTCTTATTCCCAAGCGTGCTTGGTGGAATGATATTTGCCGGAGGATGTCTTGGAACCAAGTGCAAGAAGGACTTCAGTGAGAAGCTTGGCATGTTTAAAGGGATTGCAGCAGGCACCGGAGTGCTATTTCTCTTGCTTTATGTATTTGCGGTATTTAACCAGCATGTAATCGGGACACTTAATGATGTACTGCAGATGATAGTCTTTGGAGTAATCTTTTTTGCCGCAAGCTTTTGGGAGAAAACATCCGAATCCAAGAGCGATGATGAGGAAGGGAATGCAGAGAAAATAAAGGAGGATAAAATAAATGGTTAAACATGTGATTTTATGGACACTTAAGGGCTAAGCACAAATAATCAGTGCTTAGCCCTGTTTTTTCTATCAAAGTTCTATCAAAGATTTGCTTTGATCTTGGCGATGATCTCGTCGTATTCAGCGTCGCTGAGGAACTTCTCCTGAGGATTCATTGCGAATACGCCGCCCCATTCATATCCGTCCTTGTACTTGGGTACGAGGTGCATGTGAAGGTGGCAGAGAGTATCACTGTATGCTCCGTAGTTGACCTTGTCGGGATTAAATGCTGCATGAATAGCTTTTGCGGCACGATTAACATCTGCAAAAAATGCATTTCTCTCATCATCTGAGATGTCTACGATCTCATTTACATGATCCTTGTAAGCTACGATGCATCTTCCGAGATGGCTCTGCTCCTTGAAGAGAACCAGCTGGCTTACGCCGAGGTCACAGATTTTGATTCCGAATTTTGCAAGGTTGTCTCCGCCTGCGCAATAAGGACAGTTGTTGTCTTTCATACTTCTTATTCCTTTCAAAACGTTATATTGCGTAACGTCGGCATTTATGCGGATTTCGCTGGTGCCGACGATGACATTCCTATATTATAGAGCTTTTTTGATCGCTTGTAAAAGGTCTTTGTACTCTTCGAATGCAGGAAGATCGGGATAATCAGCCTTGATCTTGTCTGTGGAACGGAAGAGGAAGCCTGCTTTTGAAGCCTGGATCATTGCAAGATCGTTGTAGCTGTCGCCGCTTGCAATGGTTTCGTATCCGATTGACTGAAGAGCCTTAACGGTTGTGAGCTTTGAGTTTTCAATTCTCATCTTGAAACCTGTGATCTCGCCGTTTTCTGCAACTTCAAGAGAATTGCAGAAGATTGTGGGCCATCCGAGCTTCTCCATAAGAGGAGTTGCAAACTGTGTGAATGTATCACTGATGATGATCACCTGAGTAGTCTTTCTTAGTTCATCAAGGAACTCTTTTGCACCCGGAAGAGGATCAATCTTTGCGATTGTATCCTGAATCTCTTTAAGTCCGAGACCGTGTTCTTTGAGAATTCCGATTCTCCATTTCATAAGCTTATCGTAATCAGGCTCGTCTCTGGTTGTTCTCTTAAGTTCGGGGATTCCGCTTGCTTCGGCAAAAGCAATCCAGATTTCGGGAACGAGCACGCCTTCAAGGTCTAAACAAACAATATTCATTATTTTATGCTCCTATTTCGTATTTTTTTCTTTGACGATTTTAACACATTAAAGCAATGCAAACAATGTTTTATTTCTGCATCTTGAGATGAGCGGCAAAGGTTCTTTTTACTGGACAAAACTGATATAAGGATTAATATTAATTATAAGAGGTAAGAGATTATGGCAAATCTTGTAAATTATATTAAATGGCGCGGGGATCTTGGTTTTGAGCAGTCGCCCTTTAATGAGGTGGACAATCTTGCATTTTCGCTTCTTATTTACAATGACTTAAACGGGATTGTTCCCGATTCTGCAACGGGCGGTGAGATCACGGTCAAAAAAGCTGCCGACATATATTTCAGTACGCATCCAAAAGATGGACTTTCGAGAGTCGATTTTGACTGGGTGCTATTGTACATGGCAAAGAGTAAAAGGTTTGGGGAGCTTACTCTTTCCGACTATCTTGATGTAAACGATATGGACAAAGATATGCTTATAACGGCGATGACTATTCATTTTCCGGACGGAAGTCTCTTTGTTTCGTTTCGCGGAACAACAATGGATATCGATGACTGGAGGATGGATTTTAAGATAAGCTTTGAAGAGATCATGGCGCAAAAAGAAGCTGTGAACTATCTTAGGTATATTCTGTCCAAATATGCAGGTGACGTTTATGTGGGAGGTCATTCAAAAGGCGGGAATCTGGCAGTTTATTCCGCTATGAATCTTCCGAATATTGTTCAACAAAGGATTAAACATGTTTACAGTAATGACGGCCCGGGAATATGTCCGGAGCTTCTTGATGAGAGAAAATTTGCAAATGTAAAATGGAAACTTACACATATAGTTCCTACGTACAGCATTGTCGGTATGCTGTTTGAGCTGGATGTCCCGCACAAGATTGTTGCAAGTGACGGTGAGAGGATGCTTCAGCACTCAGGAATGACGTGGAAAGTTGACGGTGATCATTTTGTCACCAAAAAGCATCTGACAGAGGAAAGTTCTGCGCTTAACAGGGTTATCGATGACTGGATAGAAAATGCTACAATGGAGCAGCGAGAAGCGTTTACTAGGGATATTTTTGACGCTATGAAAGCGGGCGGCGCGGTATCTCTATATGATATATCAAAGGGCGGATTCCATGATTTTGGAACAATCTTGCTGTCTGCGGCTCAGTCGGAGAGTAAGACCAAGATCATTCTTGGAAAGTTCTTCGGATCGCTGTGGCGTGAATTTGAGAAAATAAGGGTTATGGAGGCACTTAAAACCCAGCAGGGACTTGTTGATGCTTTTCTTATCCTTCTCGGTATCGTGTTCCTTGCAATTCCGAAGGCTATCTATAATATGATAGGCGGAGCGGTTGCTCTTACGTGCGCATTGTTCAGCGCTTCCAGAATACTTAAGGCGGGAACGAGAGATGAGAAGGCATTTATAAAACGGGGCCGAATGCTCTTTCACATAATCGTAATGAGCTTCATGGTGTTTATCGTATCCAACGTGGAGCGCATCCCGAGATGGACCAATGCATTTATTTCAATCGTCTTTTTTACCATGGCGGCAGCCAGTGTTCAGTACGTAATTAAGCATAAAAAGACGATAAAGAGGTCGGGAAGCTTTTGGATGATACTTATCGCGGTTGTAAACCTGAACATTGGTATCATCTCACTTGCTACGCCGCAGAGACTGACTTCCGTGAAATCCCTCACGGTTGGAAGTTATCTGGTTTTGATCGGAATTGTAAGGTTGCTTATTCAGATATTGTCAAAAAGGCCATCTTCTAAGGATAACGGATATTCTTACGAAAGTGAAGATTGAGAGATTTATACTGACGCAAAAGTACCACCACCGGGAGTCTACCGCAGTGATGGTACTTTTATTATTGGTTTAAGGGAGGTTATTTAGCAGGTTTATTTATCTTTGTAAGATATATCGGAGAAAAAAGATTGCCCTTTAGAGGTTTATATTTATTTGATAGATTGTTTAGAAATGTAAAAAACAATATGATTTTACGCTTTTTCGTGTAAAATAGAAATCGTGGGTTTAAAGTAGGGATGTCTTAGTTATAAAAGACAATAAAAAACTTGGAGGAGAATTATGAAATGTAACAATTGTGGTAGAGAAATTAGTGATACCAGCAATTTCTGTGTATACTGCGGGACACAGGTAGCAAATCAGCGGTATGCACAGAACCCGGCAGCGATGGGAAATATGGCTGAGGCTAAGGCAAATGCAAGTGATAAAAAAGGGAAAATCGGTCTGATTGTTTTGGTCGTGATTATTTATACTTTATCATATATCGTATATGGTAATATTGTAAAAATGAATGATAAATGATAAATGAAAAACGCCGGCCGCATTACTGCGACCGGCGAAATCTTTTTATACCATATTACATCAAACGTTAAGTTCCGATCCTGTAAGGAGCTTATATGCTTCAAGATACTTGGCGATTGTCTTATCGATTACATCCTGAGGAAGATTGTAGTCACATTCAGGATTTGCCTTTAAGTAGTCACGAACGAACTGCTTATCAAATGAAGGCTGACCGTGTCCGGGCTCATAGCCTTCAACAGGCCAGAAACGTGAGCTGTCAGGTGTGAGCATCTCATCCGCAAGTACAACTTCACCGTTCTCATCAATACCAAACTCAAACTTTGTGTCAGCAATGATGATGCCGCGAGTGAGAGCGTAGTCTGCACACTTCTTGTAAAGTGCGATAGTGTAATCCTTGATCTTTGTTGCATACTCAAGACCTTTTCCGGGAAATGCCTTTTCAAGAACTTCTACGCTGCGGTCAAAATCGATGTTCTCATCGTGATCGCCAATCTCAGCCTTTGTGCTGGGAGTGTAGATGGGTTCAGGGAGCTTGTCGCACTCTTTAAGACCTTCGGGAAGCTTGATTCCGCAAACTGTACCGTTTTCTTTGTAGCTGTTCCAGCCACTTCCTGTGATATATCCGCGAACGATACACTCAACGGGAACCATGTTGAGCTTCTTGCAAAGCATGCTGTTTCCTTTAAATTCCTCGGTTCTGAAAAATTCAGGCATATCATTTGTATCAACGCTTACCATGTGGTTGTTTACGATGTCCTTGGTAAGATCAAACCAGAACTTTGACATCTGGGTCAACACAGCACCCTTCTTAGTAACTTTGTTCTTGAGAATAACGTCAAAAGCGGAGATTCTGTCTGTTGCAACCATGATAAGGTTCTCTCCGATATCGTAAATTTCTCTTACTTTTCCTTCTTTTACGGGATTAAATGTCTGCATGCTAATGCTCCTCCTTAATATATATGAATATCAGTCGTCTTCCTCTTCATCGGCAACTGTATTATAAACTGTACGCTTTCTGGCCATTTCGTCGCTTTCGAGATATTCGTCGTAAGTAGAACGCTTGTCGACAAGTGATCCGTCGGGGAGAATTTCCATTATTCTGTTTGCTGTTGTCTGAACAACCTGATGGTCACGGCAGGCAAAAAGCTCTACACCGGGGAATTTGATCATTCCGTCATTGAGAGCGGAGATTGATTCCATATCAAGGTGGTTGGTGGGTTCATCGAAGATAAGGCAGTTTGCTCCGCTTATCATCATCTTAGAGAGAAGACAACGTACTTTTTCTCCTCCTGAAAGAACCTTGACCTTCTTTACACCGTCTTCACCTGCAAAGAGCATACGTCCAAGGAATCCTCTTACGTAAGTTGCGTCCTTTACTTCCGAATAGCCTGTGAGCCATTCTGTGATGTTGTAATCATTATCAAATTCTTTTGTATTATCCTTGGGGAAGTAAGCCTGTGAAGTTGTTACGCCCCATTTGTATGTTCCCTCGTCGGGCTCAATCTCGCCTGTAAGGATCTGGAAAAGAGTAGTCTTTGCAAGCTCGTTTCCACCTACAAAAGCAATCTTGTCATCATGCTGAACGACGAAAGAAATGTTGTCGAGAATCTTCTCGCCGTTTATTGTCTTTGAAATTCCGGAAACGGTAAGCACTTCGTTACCGATCTCACGCTCGGGTCTAAAGTCGATATAAGGATACTTTCTGCTTGAAGGTTTGATAGTATCAAGCTCGATCTTCTCAAGAGCTTTCTTTCTGGAAGTAGCCTGCTTTGATTTACTTGCGTTAGCAGAGAAACGGGCGATGAACTCTTTAAGTTCCTTGATCTGTTCCTCTTTCTTCTTGTTTGCTTCCTTCATCTGACGGATCATGAGCTGTGATGATTCGTACCAGAAGTCGTAGTTACCGGCATAGAGCTGAATCTTGCCGTAGTCTATATCAGCAATATAAGTGCAGACCTTGTTCAGGAAGTAACGGTCGTGAGATACAACGATGACAGTGTTCTCAAAGTTAATAAGGAACTCCTCAAGCCATGCGATGGCATCAAGATCCAAGTGGTTGGTAGGCTCGTCGAGGAGCAGTATATCGGGGTTACCAAAAAGAGCTCTTGCAAGAAGAACCTTGACCTTCTGATTACCGTCAAGTTCTTTCATGAGCTTATAATGATTCTCAGTCTCAATACCAAGTCCGTTAAGAAGGCTCTCTGCGTCTGATTCAGCCTCCCATCCGTTCATTTCAGCAAACTCAGCCTCGAGTTCACTTGCGCGGATTCCGTCCTCGTCAGTGAAATCTTCTTTTGCATAAATTGCATCTTTTTCATTCTTGATCTCAAAAAGACGTGAATTTCCTGCGATAACAGTGTCGAGAACGACCTGCTCGTCATATTTAAAGTGATCCTGCTCGAGGAAAGACAAACGCTGACCGTCTGTGATAACGACATCGCCGTTTGTTGTCTCAATCTGACCTGAAAGAATTTTCAGAAAGGTAGATTTTCCGGCGCCGTTAGCACCGATGATTCCGTAGCAGTTTCCTTCGGTAAATTTGATATTTACGTCTTCGAACAGAGCTTTTTTACCAACTCTCAGTGTTACGTTATTAGCACTTATCATTAAAAATAGCCTCACTTATTAATATAGAAATAGTCATTGCAACATTTCGTATTATAGGAGAAACTCCCGTAAAATGCAATAAGGACAAAAAATGGGAAGCCCGCACATCAAAATATGAGAAGTGAAATACAGGCCTATGAATTATATTTTCAGTTATAAGCCGGATTAAGCAGAGAAGCTTGCACGATATTCACTTGGCGACATATTCTTTTGCTCCTTAAAAACCCTGTTAAACGAGGATATACTTTGAAAGCCTGACAGCATTGCAATTTCTGTCAGCGACATGCCGTCATTGGACATTAGTTCTGCGGCTTTCTCGACTCTGATAAGATTTAGCCACTTATTGTAATTAAGTCCGGTTATCTCCTTAAAAATTCGTGAAAAATAATCTTTGCTTATTCCGGCTCTTTTTGCCATTTCGGATTGCGTAAGATTGTCATCCGTGAGATTATTTTTTATATAGTCTGTGACTTTTACCATTTTGAAATACAGCTCGTCGGTGACGGGAGATGAGTAGCTGTCGGTAAGTTCGCCGCTAAGCTCCTGTTTATGGGCGTCGAGTATCAGCATAAATTCAAATAAGAGCATGGTACACAGGATTTCTTTATTATTGTTGTTTGAAATGAAAGTGTCACGCATTTTGCCGGCAATCTCACCAAGTTTTAAAGCGAGTTCCCTGTGTGTATTTATGCAGATTACGTGAAGATTGTGATAGTAGTGTATTATACGCTTAAAGTCGAACACGGCATCTGCTATCGTATTACTGAACTGCAGGATTACAGAGCGGGTCCTGTCGGCATCAACGATCTCATGCATTTCCATGGGCCATATAAGTACAATATCACCTTCGACAAGATTATATATTTTTTGACCGATCTTATAGACATTTTTTTCACCGGGACCGACAAGGATGATTTCGCCAAAAGAGTGCCAGTGTGACGGAAACGATCTGTCCTCCGATCCGGATGCAAGATTAAATGCGTGGGTAGCCTGAAAAGGAAAAGTCTCATACTGACTTGGATCCATATTCATACCTCCGTTATTAATATCTGAAATAATAAGACAATTTTATATGAAATTTATAAGGAAAGGAATGGAAAAAATGGACAATTTCACCTTTTATTCACCCACATACTTTGATCATCCCGAAGCTTGTTGAGGTCCTTTGCAGAGGCGATGAAGCATATTTTTAGGGCTTTTTTAGCAGGGGGCTGTCGCATTTAGGCAGTCCTCTGTTTTTGTATCACAGCGAAATGCTTTCTAAATGAGGAAAATTCTTTCCTACAAGATGGCGGTCTTTCTATATGATAGTTCTTCATATATAATATAATGTACAAAAAATGGGGATATGGAGATACACTATGAAACTAAACTATAAGAGAACGGTATTTATCGGCTTTGCCTTTCTTTCAATCTGCGCATTCTGGCAGTTTTATGATAATGAGATTCCCAAGATATTGAAATACAGCTTTGGACTTGGTGAAACCGCGACCGGCATTGTAATGGCACTTGATAATGTATTTGCACTTTTTCTTTTACCGCTTTTTGGAAATTTGTCGGATCACACAGACAGCAAGATAGGAAAAAGAATGCCGTATATTCTTGTGGGAACGGCATTGTCGGTAGTCCTTTTGTATGCGCTTATAGCTGTTGCGAGAAAGAGCGGAAACCTTCTCTTATTTATGTTTGGACTTCTGTTTATTTTATTTGCGATGGGAATATACAGATCACCGGCTGTTTCGCTTATGCCGGATCTTACTCCCGCGCCGCTTAGAAGTGCGGGAAACGCAATAATAAATCTCATGGGAACAGTCGGCGGTATTTTCGTCCTTGTTATGACCAAGGTTTTGTTAAAAGAAGCTGAGGATCCCGCGGGTACTGATTATATGCCTTTTGTCATAAGTATTATTATCTGCATGGTACTTAGCGTTGGAATACTGTTTTTTACCATAAATGAAAAGAATATAAGAAAAGAGATCGAAGCGGAGGGAGGGCTTAAGTCTCTCGGAGAGAAGTTTGAGGAAAAAACTTCGGAAGATGCGGAAGGTGCTGTGCGGGAAGAAACAAAGAGCAAGATGCCTTCTGAAGTTAAAATGAGCCTGATCTTTCTTCTTGTTTCGGTATTTTTCTGGTATACGGCTTATAATGCGGTGACTACTGCGTTTTCGCGCTTTGTCGGTGTTGTGTGGAATCTTCATAACAACGATTATGCCACATGCCTTCTTGTTGCAACAATCGCAGCCACTTTGAGTTATCTTCCGATAGCTTATGTGTCGGGAAAGATAGGCAGAAAAAAGACTATCCTTTGCGGAATTACTCTTATGGCGGCAAGCTTTGTCATTACAGGTATGTATCAGCATTTTTCCGGTTCGATCAATATCTTTTTTGCACTGGTCGGAATAGGCTGGGCTGCCATTAATGTAAATTCTTATCCGATGGTTGTTGAGATGTGCAAAGCGGGAGAGATAGGAAAGTACACGGGAACGTATTACACATTTTCCATGGCGGCACAGGTATTTACGCCTGTATTTTCCGGATATCTTCTTGAGCACATTTCTTACAAAACATTGTTTCCGTATGCGTTTATATTCTCTGCGCTGGCTTTTTTGACAATGCTAATGGTAAGGCACGGAGACACAAGACCTGATATGAAGGGTAATATACTGGAAAATTTTGATGTTGATGAATAAAGAGGTTTTATTAAGACAGCATGACATATCGAATTATTGCATTGGCTTTTCTGATTGTTTTTTACGGAATATATTTTACAAAGATGTTTTTGCAGGCAAGAAAAGGCATAGTTACCGATCAGATTGCCAAGGGTAAAAGCAGAGACAGAGCTTTTTATATTGAACTTACGATGAAGATCGCAACCATACTTGTACCTTTGACGGAGGTCTTGTCTGTTATAGCCGGTACGGCGCTTCTTCCTATTATGTATAGGGTTATCGGAATGTATTTTGCGTTTATCGGTGACATCGTGTTCTTTTTTGCGGTTTTTACAATGAGAGACAGTTGGAGGGCCGGAGTTGCGGCGGGTGATAAGGAAAAAAGAGAGCTTGTAACGGTGGGAATATATAATTATTCGAGAAATCCCGCATTTCTTGGTTTTGATCTAGTCTATATCGGAATACTTTTGATGTTCTTTAATCCGATTCTTCTTGTGATCACATTGTTTGCGATGATAATGCTGCATCTTCAGATTTTGGAAGAAGAGAAATTCCTTGAGGGATTTTTTGGAAAAGAATATGTGGAATATAAAGGCAAAACAAGCAGATACGCAGGGATGGGAAGTCTGTCTTTACTAAAGGCAATCCTGTATATCTACTTTGTGCTCGGTGTTTGGTCTATTTTGTATTTTTTTACCTGCCTTGCATACGGCGGTGGATTCATGCTTTCCTGGGTTTGGCTGTGGCTTCTTATTGCAGCATTTTCTTTTGTACGGGTTAAGATGCTTAAACGCAGGATAGACGGTAGGGAAAAGAGAAAGATTCCCGGGGCTGTCGTGGTGATATACAGGGCTTTGTTTGCGGCTTTTTTGATATTTTTTGTTATAACCGAAGTTAAGATAATCGGGGCGATGCGGACAAAACCAAAGGAAGATCTTGACTATATCATTGTGCTCGGAGCAGGACTTCATAGGACGGAACCGAGTAATCCGTACAGGGCAAGGATAGAAAGAGCCGCAGAGTATCTTGGTGAGAATGAGCGAACGATGGTTGTTGCATCCGGCGGGCAAGGAAAGTTTGAAGAGATAAGCGAAGCCGAGTGCGCAAGGAGAAAGCTTGTTGATGTATACGGCATTGATGAAAACAGGATAATTCTTGAAGAAAAATCAACGGATACAGAAGAAAATCTGCGATACAGTCTTGAATATATCAAGGATCCTACGGCTTCCGTGGGGATAGTTACAAATGGATTTCATGAACTCAGAGCTTTGTCGATCGCAAAAAGGGAAGGGTATGAGAATGTATCATCCGTTCCTGCAAGGACTCTTTTCCCGGTCGGAATTCACTATGTTGTAAGAGAATTTTTTGGAATGACTGAGTTTTATATGAAAAATTTATAGGCGGAGCATGCTGTTAGGATGATTAATCTGCATAGAGATTAAAAAATAAATAAAATTAATGTTGATTAATTCATTTAATTGTTGCGAATTAAACAATTAGGAAGTAAAATATGTAGCAGACGTGTTAAAAAATTATCAGTAGGAAGTGGATTAATGCTTTTTATTAAGGTTTTGTGCATATTAGCACCTATAATGGTCGTTCTTTATTTACTTATGATCATGCCGAGGGTAGTACATAAACCTGACAGATTACCTCATGTGGGTGTGCGTTATGCGCACCGCGGACTTCATGACAATACATCTATGGCACCTGAGAACACTATGGCGGCTTTTAAGAAAGCAGTGGATGCGGGATATGGAATTGAATGTGATGTCCAACTTACCAAGGATGGTATTCCTGTTATTTTTCACGATTTTACACTTGCAAGAGTGGCGAGATACGAGAAGGGAGAGGTTCCTTCCGATGCAGTGAGAAACAGCGACGGGACATTCGGAGTTAAGGGGAAGGTAGTCGACTATACATATGAAGAGCTTCAGAGATTTCATATTCTTGATTCTGTTGAGAAAATCCCCACATTTGAAGATTTTTTGGCGCTTGTAGATGGCAAGGTTCCGCTTATTGTGGAGCTTAAAATTGAATTTAAGGACTGTGGAGTCTGTCGGAAGGTGAATAAGCTTCTTGAATCATATAAGGGAGTTTATTGCATTGAATCTTTTAATCCGCTTGGACTTTTATGGTACAGGAAACATAGGCCTGATATTATGAGAGGACAGTTGTCCGATGAATTCCATAAGGAATCGCCTTCGGAATTTAACAGTTTTCTTTATTTCACGCTTACAAATCTGATGTTTAATTTTTTAACCAGACCGGATTTTATAGCATATAATCACAAATACGCAGGTAACCTGTCATTATGGCTGTGCAGGCACCTGTATAAGAATGTCACCGCTGCATGGACGATCAAGAATGAAGAGGAACTTGTAAGAGCTGAGCAGAATTTTGACATTTTCATATTTGACAGTTTTATCCCCGCAAGGGGTCCTAAAGTGTGATCTTTTTAATATGGCAATGAAGATCATACGAAAATATATTTTTCAGAGGTTTTATTTAGGGTAATTATCCGCGTTTTATTTCACGGTAGTGTATTCCGCGGTAGTTATAAAAAAGAAATACATGAAAGGTGCCGGTTTTATAGAGTGACCGGTAAGAAAGGTAAGACAAAAATGGCGAACAAGTGGGTTTATATGTTCAACGAAGGTAACATGACAATGCGTAACCTTCTCGGTGGTAAGGGTGCTAACCTTGCTGAGATGACAAGTATTGGTCTTCCTGTACCTCAGGGATTCACAATCACAACAGAAGCATGTACACAGTATTATGAGGATGGCCGTAAGATTAACGACGAGATCATGGCTCAGGCTATGGACGGAGTTAAGAAGATGGAAGAGATCAACGGAAAGAAATTCGGAGACCTTCAGAATCCTCTTCTTGTTTCAGTTCGTTCAGGAGCTCGTGCTTCTATGCCCGGTATGATGGATACAATCCTCAACCTCGGTCTTAACGATGAAGTAGTTGCAGCAATGATCAAGGGAAATCCCGATCCTGCATTCGAGCGTTTCGTATATGATTCATATCGTCGTTTCATCCAGATGTTCTCTGACGTAGTTATGGAGGTTGGTAAGAAGTATTTTGAGCAGCTTATCGACCAGATGAAAGAGAAGAAGGGTGTTAAATTTGACGTTGACCTTACAGCAGCTGACCTTAAGGAGCTTGCAGAGCAGTTCAAGGCTGAGTATAAGAAACAGCTTGGCAAGGACTTCCCTTCAGATCCTGTAGAGCAGCTTAAGCTTGCTATCGAGGCTGTATTCCGTTCATGGGATAACCCTCGTGCAAACGTATATCGTCGTGATAACGACATCCCTTACTCATGGGGAACAGCCGTTAACGTAATGCCCATGGTATTCGGTAACCTTAACAATGAGTCAGGTACAGGTGTTGCATTTACCCGTGACCCTGCTACCGGTGAAAATAAACTTATGGGTGAGTTCCTTATCAACGCACAGGGTGAGGACGTAGTTGCAGGTGTTCGTACACCTATGCCTATCGCTCAGATGGAGAAGGAGTTCCCTGAGGCATATGCTGAGTTCATCAAAGTATGCGATACTCTTGAGAACCACTACCATGACATGCAGGATATGGAGTTCACTGTTGAGAACAAGAAGCTCTATATGCTTCAGTGCCGTAACGGTAAGAGAACAGCTCCTGCTGCTCTTAAGATTGCTTGCGACCTCGTTGATGAGGGACACAAGACTCCCGAAGAGGCAGTTGCTATGATCGATCCTCGTAACCTTGATACACTTCTTCACCCTCAGTTCGATGCTGCTGCACTTAAGGCTGCAACACCTATCGGAAAGGGTCTTGGTGCATCACCCGGAGCTGCTTGCGGTAAGGTTGTATTCACAGCTGATGACGCAGTAGAATGGGCTGCAAGAGGCGAGAAGGTTGTTCTTGTTCGTCTTGAGACATCTCCTGAAGATATCACAGGTATGAAGGCTGCTCAGGGTATCCTTACAGTACGTGGTGGTATGACATCACACGCTGCCGTAGTTGCTCGTGGAATGGGTGAGTGCTGCGTATCAGGTTGTGGTGACATCAACATGGACGAAGAAAACAAGAAGTTCACACTTGGCGGAAAAGAGTTCCACGAGGGAGACTTCATTTCAATCGATGGTACAACAGGTAACATCTATGATGGGCAGATCGCAACAGTTGATGCTCAGATCGCCGGCGAGTTTGGACGTATCATGGCATGGGCTGATGAGTTCAGAAAGCTCAAGGTTCGTACAAACGCTGATACACCTGCTGATGCTAAGAAGGCTAGAGAGCTTGGTGCTGAGGGTATCGGTCTTTGCCGTACAGAGCATATGTTCTTCGAGGAAGACAGAATTGCTGCATTCCGTGAGATGATCTGCTCAGATACAGTAGAAGAGAGAGAAGCTGCTCTTGATAAGATTCTTCCTTATCAGCAGAATGACTTTAAGGCTCTTTATGAGGCTCTTGAAGGAAATCCTGTTACAATCAGATTCCTTGATCCCCCGCTTCACGAGTTCGTTCCTACAACAGAGGACGAGATCAAGAAGCTTGCTGATGCTAAGGGCAAGACTGTAGAAGAGATCAAAGCTATCATCAATTCTCTTCACGAGTTCAACCCTATGATGGGTCACAGAGGATGCCGTCTTGCAGTTACATATCCTGAAATTGCTAAGATGCAGACTAAGGCTGTTATCCGTGCTGCTCTTGAAGTTCAGAAGGCACACGCTGACTGGAATGTTAAGCCTGAGATCATGATTCCTCTTGTTTGCGAAGTTAAAGAGCTTAAGAACGTTAAGAAGGTAGTAGTTGAGACAGCTGACGCTGAGATCGCTGCTGCAGGCGCTAAGCTTGAGTACGAAGTTGGTACAATGATCGAAATCCCCAGAGCTGCTCTTACAGCTGATGAGATCGCTAAGGAAGCTGACTTCTTCTGCTTCGGTACAAACGACCTTACACAGATGACATTCGGATTCTCTCGTGATGATGCAGGTAAGTTCCTTGATGCTTACTATGATGCTAAGATCTTCGAGAACGATCCTTTCGCTAAGCTTGACCAGACAGGTGTTGGTAAGCTTATGGAAATGTCACTTAAGCTTGGTAAGCCCGTTAATCCTAATCTCCACGTTGGTATCTGTGGTGAGCACGGTGGTGATCCTTCATCAGTTGAGTTCTGCCATAAGATTGGACTTGACTATGTTTCATGTTCACCTTTCCGTGTACCTGTTGCAAGACTTGCAGCAGCACAGGCAGCTATCGCCGAGTCACGTCAGTAAGCGAGACCAGTTGTTTTTTGGGAACTTTTGAAATCTCGAAGGATTTTATGAGACAATCTTCAAAGATTTATCATAAGAAAAACGGGTTCAGATTTCCCGAAAAGCTTGTAATTAAGCTATTTCTAGTATAGGGTGTCTACTTTAGGCACCCTATATTTTTTTTACACAAGAATAAAATCAATTAAGCTGCCGGAGTACTTCATACATTTTTTGCTGACTACATTCGACAAAATTTCGGAGCATTTGTTCCGAAAATCGTAACACCAAAAATGGACCATTTTGATGTTTGTTCCGAAAATCGGAACTTTGAAGGAG
>Ga0247609_10003018_pt1 | contig 17309 bp, 16 predicted proteins | sample 172DNAGHGlowgp2_FD_193487 | JGI IMG/M metagenome (GOLD analysis project Ga0247609, IMG submission 193487) | Sheep rumen microbial communities from Palmerston North, Manawatu-Wanganui, New Zealand - 1728 DNA GHGlow gp2 | ecosystem: Host-associated > Mammals > Digestive system > Stomach > Rumen ...
GTCAGGAATATGCATCTTGCGGTATGTGCCTGCGATAGAGCCGTCTTTCTCGATGACCACAGCCGTATTGTGATACAAGCCAGGAGCACGCTTTTCAAAGAGTGAGGTCACGATGACCACACCAAACTGGCGCGCCAAGTCGCCAAAAAGACTGGTTGAAGGGCCAGGGATGGGTTCAGCCAAATCGAAAAGGTCGACATTCTCTGTCTGGCAGAAATAAAGCGAATTATGCAACTCTTGGAGCACAATGAGCTCTGCACCCCGCTTGGCTAAGTCGCTAACGCCTTCGGCCAGACGAAGCATGTTGTCACGTGTGTCAGCAGTATTATGCTGCTGCAGGAATCCTATTTTCAGTTCTTTCATATTCGTGGATATTGCATAGTGCAGCAATGGAGCGAACCATGCTGCTTGATAATACTTCTACAATCGATGCCCACGATGTCACGATCGGGGAAAGCCTCGCCTATCAAGCGCAGGGCCTCGGCATCGAGATCGGGCTGGGCGTAAGTGGGACAGAGTACGGCACCATTGATAATCAGGAAATTGGCATAGGTGGCGGGTAATCTTTCGCCATCGAAGATGATGGGGCGAGGCATGGGGAACTTCAGCAGACGGTAAGGTTTACCATCGAGTGTGCGGAAGGTCTTTAGCTGTTCTTCCATCAGTTTGAGTTCGGCATATTGCTCATCGTCAGGGTCGTCGCACCCCACATATAATATGGTATCGTCAGGACAGATGCGCACCAGTGTGTCGATATGACCATCGGTATCGTCGCCCGTCAGATTGCCGTGGTCGATCCAAAGGATACGCTCGGCATGGAGCTCTTTTTTAAGGCGCTGTTCTATCTGAGACTGGGAGAGCGGTTGGTTACGATGAGGGGCCATCAGACAGCCGGTAGTGGTGAAAACAGTACCCTTGCCATCGCTTTCGATAGAGCCGCCTTCGAGTACGAAGTCGAGACAGTCGACGTATTCGCCCTGAAGCTTACCCTCGTCGTAAAGGCGACGGTTGATGGCATTGTCGAGTTCGGCAGCAAACTTTTCGCCCCAGCCATTAAAGCAGAAATCGAGCAATCGGGTGTGGCCCTGATCGTCGATAAGCGTGATAAAGCCATGATCGCGCGCCCACGTATCGTTACTTGGCGGGCCAACAACCAAGAGGTTCTCACGGGCAGATATCTCGCGGGCGATTTCTTCGTATGTTTTTGTAATCTCACCGAGCATAGGAGCCCAGTCGGTTGCTGCGTGCGGCCAAGTGAGCTGCACGCCCCATTGCGGTTCCCATTCTGCTGGAAAACGCCAGGTTTCTGGCTTGGGTTTATTGTCGTAACTCATAATTTCGCTGCAAAGTTACAAAAAAAAGAGTAATTGCTGTTTGTGTGATGAGATTTTTTTGTAATTTTGCAGAAACAATAGCGATGATAGAGGTAAAAGACGCCACGATTGCTATCGGAGGAAAGGTTTTGGCCAAGGGCTTGAGCTTTATAGCCAACGATGGGAAACTGACCTGTATAACGGGTTCAGAGGGCTGTGGTAAGACCACACTGATTCGCACGCTGATGGGCTTTCTGCCAGTGAAAGAGGGCTTTGTAAGCGTAGATGGCGAACTGTTGACGGTGTATTCATCGCATGCCTTTCGTCAGATGATGGCATATATGCCTCAAGAGATGCGGCTCTTAGCTCACCAACTGAAAGCACCTGAGTGGCCTGAATGCGAAGCGTCAGAATATGGCGTTTGGAACGAGCAGATGCCGAAGGTAACGCCTGAGCAGCAGCCAGAACCACTATCGCCAGAGGCTATCTATACGCTGATGGAGAAAACACTGCAGGAACAAGTTGAAAAACAGATTATTATCGCCGATGAGCCTGCTGCCTACATGTCGTCAGAAATGACGCTGAAGGTACTACAATTACTGAGAAAACAAACTGAAATGGGCAAAACAGTGCTGATTGCCAGCAGGAACTCGCAATTAGTGGGTTATGCCGATCAAGTGATAGAACTGAAATGGATACAAAACTGATATTACATACCATACTGGCGCTGCTATTGCTGGTGATACCTGCTTGCGCGCTCTATTTGTTGGAACGGGAGAAACTCGTGAAGTTTGTAGCGGCTACTGGGCGTATGATCGTTCAACTGTTGATCGTGTGCCTGATGGTGTGGGCGCTGATAAAACTGAATAGTATCTGGCTATCGCTGGCGTGGTTTGTTTTGACGGCCTTAGGTTCAGGTTCGCTGGTACTGAAGCGTTGTGGACTTCGTATGACGATGTTGCCAACTGTGGCTGCGGGCTTATTTCTGGGAGTTGCAGTGGTAGGCTTTTGGTTACTGATATTGGTAATGCCCGTAGATGCTACAGATGCCCGCTGGTTTGTGCCTGTCATGGCTTTGCTGATGGGCCATTCATCAGCGATGCTGATTCGTGGACTCAATACCTATGTATCGGCTTTGAAAGCAGATGTGCAGCAATATGAGTTCCTGCGTGGCAATGGGGCTAGTCATCTGAATGCGTTACGACCTTTTGTGCGTAGGGCTTTACTATCGGTCATGTCGCCCACCATCGCCAACTTGATGGCACTGGGAATGGGGACAATGCCTCTGTTGCTCTGTGGCGTACTTCTAGGGGGTATGACACCCATCAATGCCTTTGCGCTGATGCTCTATATGACGATAGGTTGTGTGGCGGCATCGGTGTTGGTATTAGGACTGACGCTATGGTTGGTAACACCGAAAAACGTTAAAAACATTTAATAAGTAAGGCGGCCGAGGCGATGTCTCGGCTTTTTGTTGTAATTTTGCAGCGTGAAAATTAAAGAAGTGCTAAGCGCCCTTGAACGTTTCGCGCCTCTGCCCTTGCAGGAAAGCTGGGACAATGCTGGCTTGCAAGTAGGACTGACAGAGACGGAGGTTTCAGGGGCATTATTGTGTCTGGACGTCAATGAAAAGATGGTTGACGAGGCCATTCGGAAGGGCTGCAACCTGATTGTAAGCCACCATCCATTGTTGTTCAGAGGACTGAAAACCATCAGTGATCTGACGGATGTTCAGCGTACTGTGATGAAGGCCATTCAACAAGGTATCGCCGTGATTTCAATGCATACCAATATGGATAATGCCAAGGGTGGGGTAAACTTCCGTATCGCCCAGAAACTGGGACTGACGGATGTGCAGTTCTTCGCATCGAAGCTGGTGGACGGTCAGGAGGCTGGCAGTGGTGTGATAGGTTCGTTCGCAGAGGCGATGGCAGCCGATGATTTTGTGTTGGCTGTGAAGAAAGCCTTTGACGTGGAGTGTGCCATGTGTAACGAACTGTTGCGCAGACCTATTAAAAAAGTGGCTATTTGTGGTGGGGCAGGTGATTTCCTACTCGACGAGGCGTTGAAAGCAGGTGCAGATGCCTTTATCACGGGTGAGATGCATTACCATCAGTATTTTGGCTACGAACAGCGCATACAGATTTGCGTGATTGGTCACTATCAGAGCGAGCAATATACGGCCGAGGTGTTTGAGGAGATTATCAACAAGGCATGCCCGGACGTGAAGACTCATATCGCAGAAACGAATACAAATCCAATATTGTACATATAATATAATTGTAAATTAAATTATGGCAAAAAAAGATCCTACAGATTTATCAGTAGAAGAGAAGCTGAAGACCCTTTATCAGCTTCAGACTGCTTTGTCGGCCATCGACGAAAAGAGAGCATTGAGAGGTGAATTACCTCTAGAGGTTCAGGACCTGGAAGACGAGATTGAAGGTCTGACCACTCGTATGGAGAAAATCAAGACCGACATTGATGAGTTTCAGAAGGCTATCACCCAGAAGAAGGGTGAAATTGCTGATGCAGAGGCCAGCGTGGAGCGTTATAAGGCACAGCTCGACGAGGTTAAAAACAACCGTGAGTACGATACCCTGAGCAAGGAAATCGAATTCCAGACACTGGAGATTGAACTTTGCAATAAGAAGATTCGTGAAGCTAATACAAAGATTAACGACAAGAAGAACGAGTTGGCTTTGAATGAGGCGCTGATTAACGAGCGTCAGGGTGACCTTGATGTAAAGAAGGATGAACTTGAGGAAATCATGGCTGAGACACGTGCCGAAGAGGATAAACTGAAGGAAAAGGTGAAGGATCTGGAGTCGAAGATTGAGAGCCGTTTGCTTACTTCGTTTAAGCGTATTCGCAAGAACGCACGTAATGGCCTGGGTGTGGTTTACGTACAGCGTGATGCATGTGGCGGTTGCTTTAACAAGATTCCACCTCAGCGTCAGCTCGACATTAAGATGCACAAGAAGATTATCGTTTGCGAGTATTGCGGTCGTATCATGATTGACCCAGAACTGGCAGGTGTTAAGATCGATAAGGTATCTGGCACAGAAGAGAAGAAGAGCGGACGTAAGCGCGCTATTCGCAAGTCGGCTTCCTCAAAGAAGGTTACCGATGCTAACGATATGGAAGCATAAGAAATGTTATAAATTCTGATAGTCTGGAATATCCTCCAGGAAGTCGTATTTTTGGTTGATGTAATCCATTTTGCAGCAGTAGTGCTGGAGTCCATTGCTCACTATCAGATAATCCACTTTCAGCAGAAGATTGTAGGCCGAAATCTGGTCGAAAGTCTTCTGCTGAAGTTTTATAGTAGGGGCTTTATATTCGATGATCATCCGTGGCGCTGCCTCCTTATTATATAATATGGTATCGCAACGCAGTTTCTTATCGCCTATATGCAGTTCAATCTCGTTACCCATCAGTCCTTGGGGGTAGCCCTTATGCTCTATAAGGTAATGTACAAAATGCTGGCGAACCCATTCTTCAGGGGTTAAGACTACGTATTTTCGACGCAAAATGTCGAAAATATACTGTTTTTTATCCCTATCAGTCACTTTTATAGGGTATGGAGGTAGGTTTAATCGATACATTTTTGTAACTTTGCAGCAAAGTTACACATAATATTCGAAATAACATCATGGCAGAGGCTAAAAATATCACTTTTCATAGTATCATGCAGGATTTGCAGGATCGTAAATTTGTGCCCTTGTACTATCTGATGGGTGAAGAATCCTACTATATCGACAAGATTTCGAACTATATTGCAGAGCATGTGCTCCAGCCAGAGGAGCGTGATTTTAACCAAACGGTGCTGTTTGGATCTGACGTCACAGCTGCCCAGATTGCTGATGCTGCCCGTAGATATCCCATGATGTCGGAATATCAGGTGATTATCGTGAAAGAGGCCCAGAATATTAAGAATATGGAGGCTTTGGAGCGGTATTTCAAGTCGCCCATGAGTTCTACCATCCTTGTGATGTGCCACAAAAACGGTAAGATTGATGGTAGAAAAAAGGAACTTGTGAAGTCGATTACCAGTGCTGGTGTGCTTTTTGAAAGCAAGAAATTGTATGAGCGGGAGTTGCCTGGGTTTATTGAGAAGTATCTGAAAGCGCGCGAGGTAAGTATTGATGCCAAGTCGGTGCAGATGATAGCAGATAACATTGGCCCGGATTTAAGTCGATTAACGGGTGAACTTGATAAAGTGATACTCTCGTTGCCAGAGGAGAGTAGGAAGGTGACGCCACAGATCGTGGAAGATCAGATTGGCGTGAGCAAAGATTTTAATGGATTTGAGTTGAAAGATGCTATTGTGAACAGAAATGTTTATAAGGCCAATCAAATCATAAAATACTTTGACGAAAATCCGAAGGCTGGTAGTATATATTCATTTCTCCCAATGCTCTTTAATTACTTCCAAAGTTTGATGATTGCGTATTATGCGCCAAATAATAAAAGTCAGGAGGGGGTAGCAGAGTGGTTAGAATTGGGGTCTCCGTATGCCGCAAGGAGCTTCATGACGGGTATGCGAAACTTCTCTGGAATGAAAGTGATGCAGATTATTTCCAAGATACGTGAGATAGATGCTAAAAGTAAGGGTTTGGATAACCCAAATACCCCTCCAGGAGAGCTTATGAAAGAACTGATTTTTTACATTTTGCACTAAATAGCCTCTTTTTCGGAGCTAGAATATCTAAAAAATGCGCTTTTCTGGAGCGCTTTTTTTAGCCCTAAATACCTGTAAAATCAGGGAGTTAGCTCAATTTTTACCCCTTCAAAACTCGCGTATTTCCAGAAATTCTACCAATGATACAGAATACGCCAGAAATGGCAATTTTTCGATTTTTAGCATGCTTCATATTTAGCTTTCACAATAATTAGCATTTTTGTTTTTGAATTTAAAAACAGAAATTACTACTAAAGTTTAAGATTTAATATACTTAAAAGCGTTTATTTATGATTTAAAATTGTAAACACGAAGATTTAAATATTTGTTTCAAAAGCTAAATCAATAACTATGTTTTTGTATATTGATAAATATGCAAAGCGCACGTATCCGTGGTAATTTATTGAAAACCAGACGTTTACAATCTTTTTCCATAATTATATGCATATATATGACTAGTTTTACATCGTAAACTCTGTATATTGGCCATTATTCGTATAGTTTCTGCTAAATACCTCATTTATACCCAGTTATTTATGAAAAATCGCTTTAATAGCTCTTTGTAATGATTTGTTTCCTTAAATTTATATTTGTAATTCTAAATCTAAATTTCGTCTTCTGGTTACTTTTAATATACAAATATAAAACTGCAAACTAAAATTATTAAATCTTAAATTCTTTCTACATTTGTTGTTTATTTCATTTTTTTGTTTTACCTTTGTAAACAGAAACAAAAATGGGTCAAATAGACCCTATTTAGCACTTACGATAAAAATGAAAGATCGAATTAGGCAAATTATGGAGTCTCAGCACATGACTCAACAGGTGTTCGCCGACTACATCGGACAGTCGCCTGCTACCCTGAGTAGCATCTTTAATGGTCGTACCCGCCCCACCATTAACATCGTGGAAGCCATTAAAAAGAAAATACCTGACATCAGTACAGACTGGTTAATGTTTGGATCAGGAAGCATGTATTTAGATCAAAAGACCCCTGATGAGGGTGCCCCCACCTACCCCGATAGTGGAGTTGAACCATCAATTTTTAATCAAAATCCGATGCTTGATTTTGACCAAGTACCATCATCAGTGCCTCAAAATGTGGTTCAACAACCCCCAAAACAGAATAGTGTAAATGCTACACGATTGGAAATGAGTCAAAAAGAAGTAAAATTTATAGACAAACCACAACGGAAGATTACTGAAATCCGTATCTTTTATGATGATCAGACCTTTGATGTGTTTGAACCGAAGAAGAAATAAGTTTTGTGGTTTAAAATAAAAATAGTACCTTTGCAACCAAAAGTTATAAAGGTACTATTTTTATGAAGAAGTATTTGCTCGATCTCAGGGTCAAGTCGGTAGAACAGATTCATCAACGTTATGTACTTATCAAGTTGACGGATGACAAACCTCTGCCCGACATGGTGCCTGGTCAATTTGTAGAAATCAGGGTTGACGGCTCCCCCTCTACTTTCCTTCGCCGTCCGATTTCCATTAATTTTGTAGATAAGGACAACAACGAGCTTTGGCTCTTGGTGGCTGCGGTAGGTGAAGGAACAAAGAAACTTGCTCAATTGCAGGCTGGCGATCTGCTAAACTGCTTACTGCCTCTGGGTAATGGTTTCACTTTGCCACAGCATCAAAATGAGAAGATACTGTTAGTAGGTGGCGGTGTAGGTGTCGCTCCTTTGCTCTATATGGGTGCTGAACTTCAACGTATGGATTGTGAGCCTACATTCTTATTGGGCGCCAGAACCAAGGAAGACTTACTGATGCTTGATTTATTTAGAAAGTACGGGCGCGTGTGCGTAACGACAGAGGACGGTTCTGAAGGTGAGAAAGGCTTTGTAACCAACCATTCGCTGTTAGGGAAGCAGAAGTTTACGAGGATTGCCACTTGTGGTCCTACACCGATGATGAAAGCGGTAGCTGCCTTTGCAGCAAAAGCTGGGGTAGATTGCGAGGTATCGCTCGAAAACCTGATGGCATGTGGCTTAGGGGCTTGTCTCTGTTGTGTAGAGAAAACGACAGAGGGTAATCTGTGTGTTTGCAAAGATGGTCCAGTGTTTAATATTCGGAAGTTGTTATGGCAAGTTTAAATGTAAATATTAAGGATTTAGCGCTGAAGAATCCAGTGATGACAGCATCAGGCACCTTCGGCTATGGTTTGGAGTTTGCTGATTTGATGCCGCTAGATGGTATTGGCGGTATTATCGTGAAGGGTACTACACTGAAGCCTCGTGAGGGTAATGACTATCCCAGAATGGCCGAAACAGCCAGTGGTATGCTTAACTGTGTAGGTTTGCAAAACAAGGGCGTGGACTATTTCTGTGAGCACATTTATCCTCAGATAAAGGACATCGACACCAATATGATCGTGAATGTCAGTAGTTCGTCGCCAGAGGATTATGCAGAATGTGCCGCTCGTATCGATGCCCTCGACAAGATACCAGCCATAGAACTGAACATCTCATGTCCCAATGTAAAGGATGGTGGTATGGCTTTTGGTGTGACATGTGCTGGAGCCTCTGCTGTGGTGAAAGCTGTTCGCGAGCGCTATCACAAGACGTTGATCGTAAAGTTATCGCCCAATGTGACGGATATTACGGAGATAGCAAAGGCTGTAGAAGCAGAGGGCGCTGATAGCGTTTCACTGATTAATACGTTGATGGGTATGGCCATTGATATAGAGAAACGCAAACCTATGCTGAGTATTAAGACTGGCGGCTTGAGTGGACCAGCTGTAAAGCCCGTGGCCCTAAGAATGGTTTGGCAAGTGGCTAAGGCTGTGAAGATACCTGTCATTGGTTTAGGTGGTATTGCCTGTGCCAAGGATGCCATTGAATTCCTGATGGCTGGTGCTACGGCTATTGAAATTGGTACAGCTAATTTCCTGGATCCTGCGATTAGTATCAAGGTACGTGATGGTATCAATGATTGGTTAGAGGCACATGGATGTCGTTCTGTGCAGGAAATCATAGGTGTGATAGAATAAAAAACCATAAAAATTTGAGGGCTACCAATCGGTAGCCCTCAACCAACACAAAAACTAAACTAGACTTAACTAAAGCATATTTGGATTTTCCCAAACCCATAATGCTGATGCAAAGATACGATGATTTTTGGATATCTCCAAATTTACATCGTATTTTTTCATATTTGTGGTCACATTTGTTATCTTTTTGGCGTTCTGTCCTGTAGGTAATAATCTAAGATAGTCATTGCAGCCATCGCTTCGACCACAGGTACGGCCCTTGGCAGAACGCAAGGATCGTGGCGGCCTTTGGCTGTAAATCGGGTAGGGTTACCCTCTGTATCTACAGTGGCTTGTTCCGACAAGATCGTGGCTACAGGCTTGAAAGCAACACGGAAATAAATGTCTTGTCCGTTGGAGATGCCGCCCTGTATACCGCCACTATGATTGGTAGCAGTCGTGATCTGTCCGTTGGTAACGGTGAATACATCGTTTTGTTCTGAGCCTTTAGCTGTGACACCCTCGAAGCCTTCGCCATATTCAAAGCCCTTAACGGCGTTGATGCTAAGCATGGCAGACCCCAAAGCTGCATGCAACTTATCGAATTCTGGTTCGCCCAAACCCACGGGACAACCTTTTATCACGCAAGTAATGATACCACCGATAGTATCACCTTCGCTTTTAACCTCAGCTATCAGCGCTTCCATCTGAGCCGCTTTTTCAGGATCAGGACAACGCACGGCATTGGTCTCTGTCTGTGAGAGGTCGTACAACTTATAATCACGCTCCAAGGCAATGTTGCCCACTTGCGATGTGTAAGCCTGAACACTGATTCCCAGTTGTTTAAGCACTAACTTGGCCAGCGCGCCTCCTACACAACGGCTAATGGTAATACGTGCTGACGAACGGCCTCCACCACGATGATCTCTGATACCATATTTCAGAAAATAGGTGTAGTCGGCATGAGAAGGACGGAACAGGCAACGCATATTCTCGTAATCCTGAGAATGCTGGTTGGTGTTTCTGACGATAAAACCGATAGGACAGCCAGTAGACTTGCCCTCAAACACACCACTCAGCAGTTCTATTTGATCGGCCTCTTGGCGCGATGTGGTAATACTGCTTTGTCCTGGTCGACGACGGTTCAACTCCTGCTGGATAAAATCAATATCAATATCGATACCTGCAGGCATGCCATCGACAACGCCTCCAACAGCTTCACCATGGCTTTCGCCAAACGTGGTTAGCCTGAATATATGCCCAAACGTATTCACCCTTCTTTTACCTTTTTACTTTTTTACTTTTTAATGGCAATGGCCGCATCCACAGCCTTCTTCGTGCTCATGATGGCCTCCACAACTATCGCAATCGCAGCCTTCACTTTCGCCATGATGATGACCACAGCCACTGCAACCGCCTGTAAGATGCTTAATCAGGTGCTGAACTTCCTCGTCTGTAGCATCGCGATTCTCAACCACGGTACCCGTAAAGTTCAGTGTCTTACCAGCAAGAGGGTGGTTTGTATCGATGGTAACACCATCTTCCTCTATCTTCTTGACCTTCGCCATGAAGCGTTGGTCTTCATTGTCCATCAGTGTAATCACTGCTCCCTCGAAAATATTCTCGTGGTCAAAATGACCGTTAATCATAAATACCTCGCGACCGAGTTTGTGTACACCTTCTGGCTCGTATGGTCCAAATGCTTCTGCCGGCTCAAGGATGAAATCGAAAGATGAGCCCTTTTCCATCTGCATCAGTTTTTGCTCGAAAGCATCAAGCGCTACGCCAAAGCCTGTGATAAATTCAAAAGGACGTTCTGGACTTGTCTGTTCCTCCAGCTGCTTCTCTTCTCCGTCAATTGTATAGAGCTGGTAGACAACCGACATGAATTTGTTTTTTGCTTCCATATACCTTATTATATATATAATGTTTTTGTTCAGGCTGCAAAGTTACGCAATTTCCATGATATATGAGCATATTTACCCCGAAAAACTGAAAAAATACTTATGATGGCGTTTCATTGACATGTGTCAATAAAAGGGCTGTGTTCGCACACAATTCTACGTAAGCGTTTGCTAGGTTCAAAAAATCGCCGTACCTTTGCAGCGTCAAAAGACATAAAGGGTAACAAATTTAAGTTTAAAGTAGGGGCTCAGGATAACAATAAAAAAAGCCCCGAGTAAAGAAAGAAAGGGTAAAAAGATGAAAAAGATGATTTTGACAATGGTAGCAATGCTGAGTATGACAACCGCATTTGCAGAAGGTGAGAACACAACAATGGTAAGCAACTTGGAGGCTTATGAAATGAATATCAATATGAATAAGCTCTCCGATGCACTGAGTCTGGCAGACGACCAGAAGGAGGCTGTTGAGAACATTCACCACACATTCGCCTCTGAGCTGATGTTTGCTGCACAGTATGGTAAGAATGATCGTCAGGCATTGGTTAAGCGTGCCATCGACAACGATGTTAAATGGATGCGCTACGTGCTCAACGATAAGCAGATGCACACTTATCTCAGACTGCTTAACACCACACTGAACAATCGTGGTTTGAACAAGTAAGTAATAGTTGGTAATTTTAGTAGTTAGTTTTTGGGAGGGGCATTCCGTGAGGAATGCCTCTTTTTTTTGCTTTAAAATTTGTATTTCTCGAATATTTTTGCTTATTTTGCACTCAGAAACTAAAACCATATTGAATTATGAAACATTTAAAATTTATTCTTTTGTCCTTAGTGACAGTTGTTTTAGTGAGTTGTGGAACCTCTAACACGGTGCCTCTCACAGGCAGAAAGCAAAATCTGATGGTGAGTGACGGTGAAGTATTATCGCTTTCCACCCAGCAGTATCAGGATTTTATGAAAACAGCCAAACTCTCTACTGACGCTACTAAAACAGCGATGGTAAAACGAGTAGGTCAGAATCTGGCTAATGCTGTTACAAGCTATCTGACGAGTGCTGGCTTGAAGGATGATTTGCAGTATTATAATTGGACCTTCAACCTTGTACAGGATAACCAAGTAAATGCATGGTGTATGCCTGGCGGACTCATTTGTGTTTATGAGGGTATTCTTCCTGTTACTCAGGACGAAGCTTCTCTGGCTATTGTTTTGGGTCATGAGATTGCCCATGCAGTGGCACGTCATTCTGCTGAGCAGATGAGTACGCAAATCAAGCAGCAGTATGGTATGCAGATAGGTGCTGCTGTGCTTGGAGGCATTGGCGTAAGTAGTGGTACTTCATCTATCATCCAGGCCATAGCAGCTCAGGGTTTCAACTTTAAGAATCTCAGCTATTCACGTAATCATGAGAGCGAGGCCGACCACATGGGATTGATTTTTGCGGCGATGGCAGGCTATGATCCTCAAGTAGCTACCAGTTTCTGGCAGCGTATGGCAGCGCTTGGAGGCAACAATAAATCTGAATTCTTGAGCGATCACCCATCAGACGAGACGCGTATCAAGCAGATTCAAGGTTGGATGCCCGAGGCTTTGACGTATTATAAGCCAAAGACGACGACCACAAAGACGGCAGCAAAGACCACTACCGCCAAGAAGACTATCAAGATTTCAACGAAGAAAACAACCACAAAGAAAAAGTAAGTAATGATGAAAAGGTTCTCTATGACCCTCATGTTGGCGACAGCAAGTCTGCTCGCCATCCAGGCCCAAAATCAAGGAGGTATTTCGAAAGAAATGCTGTCTGAAATTCAGAAGGCTCAACAATCCACACCAGTGAATAAGGCGCTTGCTAATGCCATCTCTGGCATCAGCATCGACGAGTTGGCTAAGAATTATCAATCCGCAGCTCGTCCGATTGATAACAATTTCAGTATCGAAACACGTAAGCAGAGCATTACCAACCAGAAATCGTCTGGTCGTTGTTGGATGTTCAGTGGCCTGAACGTATTGCGCTCCAACTATATGCAGAAAGCCGATTCTGTCAGTATTGAGTTCTCTCAGGCCTATCTCTTTTTCTGGGATCAGCTTGAGAAGGCGAATCTGATGCTGCAAGGTGTGATTGATAATGCCAAGAAACCCATCGATGATCCCATTGTACGTTTCTTCTTCCAGCATCCGATCAGTGATGGCGGCACTTTCTGTGGTGTAGCCGACCTTGTGCCAAAGTATGGTATCGTCCCCTCTGATATTCAGCCTGAGACCTATACCAGCGACAATACCTCGAAAGCACGTAGTTTGATATCGTCAAAACTGCGTGAGTTTGGTTTGCAGCTGCGCGAGATGGTGGCAAAAAAACAGAGTCAGGGGGCTATCAACAAGGCTAAGACGCAGATGCTTGCCCAGATTTATCATATGCTGGAGCTGACCCTTGGCAAACCAGTAGAGAAGTTTACCTATACCTTTAAGGATAAAAACGGTAAACCCCTTGGTCAGCCTAAGGAGTATACACCGCTGAGTTTCTATGAGGAAGTGGTTGGTGGACCTCTGAAGGGTACGTTTATCATGGTGATGAACGATCCTCGCCACGACTATTATAAGACTTATGAAATAGAGTATGATCGTCATACCTATGATGGTTCCAACTGGTGTTATCTGAATCTGCCAATGGAGGAGATTGAGAAACTGGCAATCGCCTCGCTGAAAGATGGCCGTAAGATGTATAGTTCGTACGATGTGGGCAAGTTGCTCGATCGTAAGCGTGGTTTTGCGTCTCTGGAGAACTTTGACTACGGCTCTGTTTTTGACACAACTTTTGGTATGGATAAGGCACAGCGTATTGCTACCTTTGATAGTGGCTCTACACATGCGATGACCTTGACGGCAGTAGACCTCGATGCCAAGGGCAATCCTTTGAAGTGGAAGGTTGAGAACTCTTGGGGGGCGAACAGTGGTCAGCAAGGCTATCTGATTATGACTGCCGACTGGTTCCGTGAGTATATGTTCCGTTTGGTGGTCAATAAGAAGTATGTGCCAGAAAACATTCTGAAGGCCTCAGAAACCAAGCCCGTGATGCTGATGCCAGACGATCCCCTTTTCTTGCCAGATGAGTAATTAATAATGTAAAATTATATAAACAATGAAAATAGCAAAAACTATTATGACTATTGGTATCGCATCGGCAGTATTAGTGAACTTCTCTGCCTGTAAGGATGCCCAGCGTGAGAATCCCCTGTTGCAAGAGAGTCAGTTGCCTTTTGGTGCCCCTGATTTCAGTGCAATCCAGACTTCAGATTATCTGCCTGCTTTTGAGGAAGCTATCAGGCAGACACGTGAGAATATTGCAAAGATTGTGGAGAATCAGGATTCTGCCACATTCGAGAACACTATTTTGGCCTACGAGGAAAGTGACCGTTTACTCGACCGTGTCAGTCGCATCTTCTTCGCATTGGTGGATGCCGATAAGACACCCGAAATCGCTGAGATTGAGAAGACCGTTACACCCATGTTGACTGAGTTGAATAATGAGGTCTCATTTAATAAGCAGCTCTTTGAGCGTATCAAACAGGTATACGATAAAGAATATGCCAATCTGCAGGGCGAGGACAAGAAACTCTTAGAAGAGCTTTACAAGACCTTCGTACTAAAAGGTGCCTTGTTGTCGGATGAGAAGATGGAGCGTATGAAGGCCATCAATCTTCGTATTTCCGATCTTCAGCAGCAGTGGGGCGAAGTGTTGCCCAATGCCACTAACGATGCTGTGGTTTGGGTAGACAAAAAGGAAGATTTGGCAGGACTCAGTGATGCCGATATCGCCCAATGCCAGAAAGATGCAGAGAGTAGAGGCGGGAAGGCCCCTTATGCCATCGTGATTGTCAACACCACTCAGCAGGCCATTCTTACCAATCTGGATAACCGTGAATTGAGAAAGAAAGTGTTCGAGGCCTCTATCCATCGTGCTGACGGTACCAATAAGTATAATACCTTCGCTATCGTATCAGAGATTGCCAAGCTCAGAGCCGAGCAGGCAGAACTGATGGGCTATCCTAACTATGCCTCTTATTCTCTCGAGAAAACGATGGCTAAAACACCTGAGAATGTTTATGCCTTCCTGAAGAATCTGATTAAGGATTATGCACCAAAGGCTGATGCAGAGACAAAGGCCATCGAAGCGTTTGCCCAGAAGACTGAGGGTGCCGACTTCCAGTTGCAGCCTTACGATCGCTTCTATTATTCAGCCAAGATGAAGAAGGAACTGCTCAATATCTCTGAGGAGGAGGTAAAGCCCTATTTCAATGTCGACAGTGTGCTGATAAATGGTGTGTTCTATGCCGCTAACCGTGTTTATGGCCTTACCTTTAAGCAGCGCGAGGATATTCCTACCTATCATCCTGACATGAAAGCCTTCGAGGTCATCGACAAGGATGGTAAGACCAAGGCCCTTTTCTATTGCGACTACTTCCGTCGCCCCACAAAACGTGGTGGTGCCTGGATGGATGGCTTTGCCAAACAGAGTCGTCAGTGGAACCAGCTACCTATTATATTTAATGTGTGCAATAATGCCAAGGCTCCAGAAGGCAGTCCTTCTCTGCTTACTTGGGATGAGGTAACCACCATGTTCCATGAGTTCGGTCATGCCCTTCATGGCATCCTCTCCGATTGCCAGTACAATTCATTGAGTGGAACTTCAGTAGCACGCGACTTTGTAGAGATGCCTTCTCAGTTTAATGAGTCGTTTGCCGTCATTCCTGAGGTGTTCGATCACTTTGCCCGTCATTGTGAGACTGGTGAGCCCATGCCTGCCGATTTGAAGGAGAAAATGTTGAAGAGCATCAACTTCCAGAGTGCTTATGCTTTAGGTGAGAATCTGGCAGCTACCTGTGTTGATTTGGCATGGCACATGCTGGCTTCGAAGGATGTACCTACAGCTGAGCAGGCTGCCGACTTCCAGACAGAAGCCCTGAAGCAGGTAGGATTGCTTAATCCTCAGATTCCGCCACGTTATGGCACCAGCTACTTCAACCACGTTTGGGGTGGGGGCTATGCTGCCGGCTATTATAGCTACCTTTGGACAGAGGTACTGGCTGTGAATATTGCCGATGTCTTTGCCGCACGTGGTGCTTTAGATCCTGCTACTGGTCAGGATATGCGCGACAAGATTCTGAGTCGTGGTAATACGGGCGATCTGATGCAGATGTTTACCGACTTTACAGGCATGAAGCAACCAGACGCTTCTGGTCTGTTAAAAGCCAGAGGTCTGTAAACTGTAGATCAAAACAAGTGAGAGATCCTTGCTGTCCTAGATATCGACAGCAAGGATCTTTTCTAGTATCTCTTTATGATGACCAGGGATGATAATATGGTGATTGCCAATAGGATGATTCAGGAAATAGCTGGTCTGATGCTTATCCGATAGTTTTATCACCTGTTGGGTTCTGCATAAATCAGGTTTTGCCTGGTTACGCAACAGATAGCCCTCTGCTATAAAGTGACGTTGTAAATCGCCTGATACCTTAAAGATGGTCACAGGTCCTTCTTTCATGTAGCCTCGTATGCCAACGCCAATGCCCGACTCAAAATGCGTGTCGTACTCATACCGTTCTACCATATCGAAAGGAATGGTGCAATGGGCGAAAAGCATTTCGCCAGTCTCAGGATCAATGCTGGCAGGATTGGCCTGGAAACCAGAAATGTTCAGTAAGGAACGTACGATCATCATGGAGAGCATCGCAGGTACATCGCCCTCACAACCAGCCACATAGCCTTCACTGTTCAGTTTGGCCAATGCCAGGCAACCTGTATTCTTAACCGTTGTAAGAAGATCGAAACAACGGAGCGTAAAACCCTGCAACTGATGCTGCTCCACGATATTTTTCAGTGCCTCATAGATATGAAGCGCACCAGACATGCCTTCCTGTGGGGTTAAGGCGTCGATTAACTCACTGATGGGGATATCGATAAGGTCGATACCTAATTTAGCTTTGATTTGCGCTTTGTCTGCGTGGCTTGAGATAAGCCAGTCAGAAGGCTCACCAATCAACCCCAGTCGCATACCATTCAGCTTTTGATGTGCTTTTTCTGTCGCCTCCAAAAGTTGGATGCGCTTGGCGATGTAGGTTGCCGAGCCGTGAATGATTTCACCTTTTATAGTCTGTTGGTTGAGGTAGGAGAGTATTTCCATCGATGCAGCCAGAGAATTACTCTTGCCAGAGGTCAACAGATAGAAAGGCCGACTCGTTTTTGTTCGCAGTTCAGGCAGCAAGCGCTTAAAGATGCCCTCTGTACCACCAGTGCGGACGTAGATTAAACTCAGTGCACTACTGCCATAGCTCGAATAATCGCTGCCTTTAAAGTCGTATTCTATGTTGAGACTATTGAGAAACTCCTGTGTCACAGCGTTTACAGCCTGCTCATCATGCAGTTCTGAGGTAAGTGTA